>Ga0187766_10001213_pt1 | contig 15050 bp, 20 predicted proteins | sample 0216_QUI02_MP05__4_FD_132971 | JGI IMG/M metagenome (GOLD analysis project Ga0187766, IMG submission 132971) | Tropical peat soil microbial communities from peatlands in Department of Meta, Colombia - 0216_QUI02_MP05_20_MG | ecosystem: Environmental > Terrestrial > Soil > Wetlands > Peat ... | reverse complement strand
GGAATAGTGGGCCCGTTCTGGTACTACACGACGAGAGAAAGTTCAGTCACTGTGTCATGACGGACGAGCCCTGGCATTTCTGGGTCTTTCCCCGGAGAATCATTAGGAGAGAACGGCTTTTCATTTGCAGTTCCATCTCCATGTTCCTTCCATCTACCTGCTTCTGGTAACAGACCTTCCAGGAGCACCTGGAGGGGAACCGATCCGGTGTCTTAGCCGTGCGCCGAAGGACTAATCCTACCTCGTCGAGCATAAGGGACAACCCAGATCGTACAATCGCGAACGGCAGGAGGCCCTTGCGTGATGCCTCAGGGCTGCGCTGGTCTCGTTTCAGGTTTCGCCCCGGCAGGCGGGGGAGCCGTGGGACCGGGAGGAGAGAACGGCTTTGGTGCTTGAGCTGATGATTTGACTGTTGCAACCTGTCCGGTTATGTTCTGTATGATTGTTCGCCCTAGGTCGGTCAGCGTGTATCGCCCCGGGTTGCCAAATAGGTCCACTCGGTATTCGACCAATCCCAGCGAAAGCAGCTCTCTCATCACTGTGATTGTCATCCAACTAGAGTTGTCGGAGGTGAGATCATCAAGCTCTGCGTTGCTGAGGCCTTCGGTACGCTTCATGATGGCCATGAGCGCAGTCAGCAGACGTTTTGATTGTGACACCTCCTTGGTAATGCGCCGCTGAGTTCTTTCGTCAGAGGCCATGACCCACGGCCCCTTCTCAGTCGAGGTCCTGGTCATACCGACGAGAGCGAGTGCTATGAAATTCTCGAGCAACCAAGCAAGGCCGAGGGAAGGGGGCCAGTAGACGAAGACTACAATGGAACTCAGAGCCGCAAGGACAATCCAGACAAATGCGATTCCTGCGAATGCGTCAGCGCCACTTATCCTGTTGAATAGACCAGCAAGGGTCAGTACTATGAGACTCTCGATTATCCAGACCAGGGCGAGAAGAGGAGGCCAGTATGCGTAGATTATTTCGGCACCCACAGCGGCAATGGCAATCCATACAAGCGCTATGTTTAGGAATGTGTCGGTGTCGCTCATGGACGTCGGTCTCGTCTTCCTCTTTCCTCGGTTCATAAAGCCTACGCAGGGCTTCCAATGTAACTGCCTTCCTAGAATCAGAATCTATGAAACTCAGCTGGGAGATGGTGCCGCGAATGGTTTATCAAATACAGTCGCTCACTAGTGAATAGTAGAATGAACCTGGCGCTAGCAATTATGATTGGCGGGATTGGCGGCGTGATATTGGGGGTCTATGCAGGCTACCTGTATGACATTTCTATCTACAATGGATATGCGTATTCCGGGGATCTCATCAATGACGGATTCTGGTTGGGTGTAGTCGGGGTTATCGTAGCGGCTGTGTTCCCGAGAAGCAAAGCGGAGCCGATTTCGCAGCGCTCGTAGGTTGTCGACAACAGAGGACAACCGAACTTACAAGATGTTATTTCGGTGGGGCAATTCCGCCATGAACGGCCCTACGGGAGGATGAATAAGAAGGGCCAGTCATCCTACGACGTCTGCTTCACTACCACGATTCCATTCATCCAGAAGTGGTACGTGCAATCGTATTTGTAGGTGCCCGGGACTGTGAATGTGTATGTGAAAGTGGCTCCGGAGTTCAGGTTCCCTGAATTGAACATGGAAGCGCCATTCGGCACTGAAGTGGCCGTGACGGTGTGAGGGGCACTGTCGCCATTCGTCCATGTCACACTGTTGTTGACTCCGATGACGAGTGTGATATCGGCGGGTTGGAAGTTGAGCGACTTGTTTGTGGCAACCCCGCTGGGCATGCTGACGTGCACGACCTCGGGCGCTAAGGTGGTTGTTGTGGAGTTCCCCGACCTCCCGCTGGTAAGGTAGTACGCTACGCCGGCGACGAGGATGACGACTACCGCCACCACAATCACCGCAACTTTTCCTACTGCGGACCTGTTCTTGGCACTCGTTTTCATGAAGATACTTGGGCTACCTGCTGCACCGCTGGAGATCTACGCCCCAGGACGAAGGCTGCGATTCCGACGAGGATTAGCACGACCTGGACCCCAAGCAGTGACAGGAAGGCCAAATCGCCAAGGAGATAGTTCGAGAAGGCTGTGGCGGTGGTGATGTTAGAGGAGAACGTCAACGTGCCGAAGAAGACATCGCCCCCCATGGCTCCCATTTGTACAAGACCTAGCAGGACAGCGACAATTATCGCTATTCTTGGCCTTCTCCACACGCCGGCTATCAAGACAAGGTCGATGACAGTAAACGCAGCGAGTCCGTAGGCGTGCGTGGGCGCTGCAGACTTCAGATATGAATCGGTCGCAAGGATGTAGCTTCCTATCGCCGCCGAGACCAGAAGGACAGCGGAAAGAAGCATGTTAATGGTCTTCATTTTCCTTGAACGAACGGCTGCCAAATCCCCTAATCTATAAGGGTTAAGGCGTTATTTCGAGTCTTCCCAGCTGATTGTGGAGTCGCGGAAATACTAGCTGTTTGTATGATCCGCGAATGCGTTTACGCTCCGATATCTGGATGGCTCCCGGCTTCAGTTCGTTTGCATAGCGGGGACAGGTACCGCGCTCCACTTGAAGGCAATGAAGGCAGAAACAATTGAGAGACCGAACGCGAGGGTCGCGAGGGTATCATGCGGGAGCATCGACGATTTGTCTGCTGTCAGGCCGACCAACAGCACTAGGATGAAAGTCGCTGTCACCGAATACCTAAGCGGGCGGTCTCTTGGCTTTGCGAGCAAGCACCCTATCATCGCTGCGAGGGCGAGGATACCCACCACCAACCCGAAGACTGGGTGAATGGAGTCCATCCCGGCGATTGAGGGGTATCCCGCAACGCCGACGAGGTATGCGCCTCCGAAGAAGAGCTGGATGAAAATTACTCCCGCCGTTAAATGGACCAGGAGCGCCGGTACCCTCAACCAAGATGGTGAAGTCGGATTGCTATTTAAGCCTCGGCCAGAATCTCTAGGATAGTATTGTCTCGTTGGTGCTTTTTGCCAACAACCGGCGTGCAAATCAGTTCGAGATCACATTTCGCCAATGACTTGGCGTCAATGGCTACGTGATCAGGAAGCCCGCTTCAAGGTTATTGTGCCCGCGCCAGCGCTGACATGGTCTTCTGGTTGTTGCTTGTAATTCGCTGCGGCTGCGTCCCCGACAGATTCCTCGGGGATGTCTTCAGGTAACGAAGATGAGAGGTGAGATGCGGGCCTGGTGGTATGCGCTTAAGAGATTAAGCGAATCCCCTTCTCGGAGTCTTCATTTGACAACATGAGCATGGTGTCGAATAGCCTCGGTTTCTCAGTTAGCATATCTCTGACGATATAGTTAGGGACATACCTTATATTCTCACTTCTCAGGCAGCTCCCATATGCGGAAAACGACTGCTCATACTTCAGAGACTGCCAATTTTCCGGATGGGGAGAGTCCTCCGAGGTACCACGTTGCGCCTAGGGGCTTGCTGTTCTTCTACGCGCTACTTAGCATCGGAAGGAAGCCGATGAGCGGCTATGACCTCATGAGGGAAATTGAGGACAAGACGGAGGGGGCGTGGCACCCGGGGCCTGGCGCCGTCTATCCCACCCTCCAAAAGCTGGCACGCCAGGGATATGTCAAGGCTCGGAAGAAATCAGGCAGTGGCCCAGCCCAGGCATCGTACGAAATAACCCCCGCCGGCCTTCGCAACATCGCCAGCGCCAAAAGAGCGATGGAGTCGTCGGGCGAAAAAATGCGGATGATGAGCTCGCTCTTCATTGACCTAATGGATCAGGACGATCTCGTGAAATTCGCGCTGAACTCCTTCGAGGTCCAAGCCGGGCTCGTGAGAACGATAGTAGAGTCGGATCGGAGCGGCTTGGGTCATGTGGACAAACTGTTCGTCTTGCGTCAATACAAGCTCAATCTTGAAAGAGAGCTGGCCCATGCTGCAGCTTCTATCAGGGCGCTGGACGAGCGGTCCGAACGTGAGGCCAAGTAGTGAGGAACGAAGGGCATGAGCAGGACAACCCTGGTTCCACCTACGATCACCGGCGTTGGAGAAGCAATGATCAAGGTAGAGCATCTCAAGAAGAAGTTTGGGGACTTCGCGGCAATCGACGATATCTCTTTCGAGGTGAAAAAAGGTGAGGTGTTTGGTCTTCTCGGGCCCAATGGAGCCGGGAAGAGCACCTGCCTGAGGATACTCTCAACTCTGGCAAGGCCCACCGCGGGGACGGCGACCATTGGAGGCTACGACATTGTGAAACAGGACAATGAGGTTCGCAAGCTAGTGGGGATTGTTTCGGAGAAGATGATAATGTACGACCGCCTCACGGCCAAAGAGAACCTCTGGTTCTTCGGGAGTCTTTTCGAAATCCCTGCCGAGACCCTGACCCAAAGGATCGACGAACTGCTTGAGCTGGTCCAACTGACGAAGTGGAAGACTTCACTCGTGGGAACCTTCTCGACCGGAATGCGCCAACGTATGAATGTAATCCGCGCCCTGTTGAACATGCCCCAGGTGCTTTTCCTTGACGAACCTACTCTGGGCCTCGACCCTCAATCATCGGTGGAAATCAGGGAGTTCGTAAAGAAGCTCAACCGAGAGAGGAATGCTACCATAATCGTGACGACTCACACCATGGTAGATGCGGACATCCTCTGCGACCGCATAGGCATCATTGATCACGGAAAGGTGGTCGCACTCGATACATCGACAAACCTGAAGAGGCTCGTCTCGGGTAACAACGGCACTCTCTTGAAGCTGGACGTACCGAACCTCACTCCTTCCTTGATCGAGTCAATCAGGGAGGTCGGAGGCGTGAAATCGGTCTCCCAGGATAACTCCACCCACCTGAAGGTGATCGCAAGCGGCGACGACGCCTTCGACAATGTGGTGGACGCGGTCAGGAGCAACGGGGGCAAGATAGCCTCGATGGAGAACGTGCAACCTACTCTCGAAGACGTATTCCTTCACCTAACAGGCCACGAGGTCAGGGACAGCGCCGACCAGAAGATTCCACTCGAACGGCGTGGCGGTCTCATGGGAGGCCGCGGGCGGATAAGGTGAAGCCCCTATGGGAACCAAAGCTCTACTTTCGCACAGCTTCAGAATCGCTTGGAAGGACACCGTCGAGCTCTACAGGAACAGGTTCGGCCTGGTGCTCCTCATCGTCATGCCCCTCTTCATGATGGGGATGATAGGTTTCATTTACCCCAGCAGCGCGAGTTCGGGGAACAACCTCCCGGTCGGCGTGGTAAACCTGGATACGGGTTACCAAAACTCGACCGTGGCGAGCCAGACCTTCGTCTCGGCCCTGCAGCAAATCAATGACAAGACAAGCATGTTCAAACTCACAACAGTAGCCAGTGTCTCCGCGCTAAAGGACTCGATCCAGAAGGGAGACCTCGAAGGAGGGATAATCATCCCAAGCAACTTCACTTCAAGCCTCCTCAGCGGAGAGCAGGGGTCCGTGAGTATAATGACTGATACGTCGAACCCACAGGTGTCGGCCACCATTGAGACGCTCCTTTCTGCTGTATTCAACCAGATGAGCACCATGATGGCTCAACAGAAGGTCATAGCTCTCAGTCCGTCCGTCAGTTCCAGCGGAGCTCTCGCGATAGTGCAGCCCCTCAAGGTGGAGACGGAGGGGATTATCCCCGGCTCCTCCAACTATTTCGAGTTCGTTGCCCCAGGAATCATGGCGATGACTGTCATGATGAGCGTCATGACAGGACTTCCGGGAGCAATATCTCAGGAAAAGGAGGTGGGAACCATGGACGGGATGATGGTGGCGCCAATCAATAGGCTCTCCATCATCCTCGGAAAGACGCTGGCCCAGACGGCCCGGGGACTGCTCCAGGGAGTCATTCTGATGATTCTTGCAGTAGTGCTCTTCGGCGTAACTATCCAGGGGAGCATCCTGCTGGTCTTCGGGTTGCTGCTGCTTGGGGTATTTAGCTTCGTGGGCCTGGGGATAGTCTTGACTTCGATCACGAGCGACCAGCAGACCGCCACGATGCTCATGACCACGCTGATGTTCCCGATGATGTTCCTTAGCGGAGTCTTCTTCCCCATTCAGCAGATGCCCTGGTACATGCAAGACATCTCGAAGGTGCTTCCGCTCACATACGCCACGGACGCCCTGCGGAAGGTGGTGGTGCTAGGGGCGGGGATACCTGACATCACATCTGAACTAGCGATTCTGGTGGTCTTCGGAATCGTGATGACCGCTATTGCAGTCCCCGTCTTTCGGCGAGCAATGACTAGGTAGCTAGTCACATTCAGTCTTTCTCGCCTCTTGATTGTGATTGAATCTTGAGGCTGGCCCCGCCATCTGCATGAGGACTAGCGCAAGAAGCCTGTTCAAGTCGCGGAACGGGTTGCCGCCCAAGGCCTACTTGGATTAGCCATTGTCAGGCCGAGCTGGGACTGATGAATCAGGAAAATGCTCTGTCGTGGGCTTGATATCAAAGAGTTCCTGTACCAAAGGTGCAAGGACGTCACTGTAGTATCTGGTTTCTTTGGTCTTGTCACCGCTCATTAGGTACCGGTACTTATCCAGTGACCCATCTCCTAAATGCACGCCGGATTCGTAAGCTAGGTTTGGATCATCGAGTTCAGGGATTACCATGATTCATCCTTAAGGGCAGTACACGGCAGGAGAAATGCGGGCCTGGTGGGATTCGAACCCACGGCATGCTGGTCTCCCCGGGAGCTACCTAAGAGCCAGCCGCTGAAGTCGCTCGTGCTCTAACCTGGCTGAGCCACAGGCCCGCGATTGCCCGCCTTCGGTTTGATGATTAAAGCCTTGTTGGATGGGGTGTAGACTTGAAGCGAGGTTGAATGATTTCCAGGAATTTCTCTATCATGTCCTGGCTAGTAACTCTTAGTGTGTAGACCCCCTCTTTTTCGGTCAATCGATTGGTAAGGATTCCGAGTTTCCTGAGCTCTTGTCCGACCTGGGTCATGAGCGTCTTGAGTTTCATTCTGATTTGAATCACGAGTAGATTGCTGTAGACTCGCGCGTGACCACGATAGAGCTTCGAATACCTCCGGTAAATGGAACCTTCTGCATGATAGAGCCCGCGGATGAACGGAACCACGGTACGAGACCTCCGTACGGCTTCAGGTATGCTCGCATCCACCCTCTTACCACACGGAATCCCCAAGCCGACCAAGAGAGTGACAAGTCGCTTCGAATAGATCCTGTATCTCGTTGTGTGGTCACCACCTAAAAACAACCTACCATGCACATTGAATCCATCTTCTATGGTGGGCTTTACAAAATCGCGGTAATACGAGAATTCGGACTCATGGGCAGTGAAGGTTATACCACTAATCTGGTCACCGGGAGGACCGTATTGGAATACACATCCATCGCCCAGTAGAACCCCGAGAGTCTCCGCAATATCTTCTGAAATGACAATCAAGGTTGTGGGAACGATTGGGATGTTCCGCTGATATGAATCCACGCCGTTTTTCGCAAAGAATCTAGAGAGAGCTGGTCGAAAGTGAATGCAGGCAGGAGCGTCGCGCCACTATTTGGATGCGCAAACGCCCGAGTCCAGTTTCCACCCGGAGTTGAAATAGCAGCGTGGGAGGGTCGATGCCAATGGGTCGCCTCAGCTTCGTCGGGCTGGGCCTGGGTGCCAAGGGAATTACACTGGAAGGCGTCGAGGAAATGATAGCAGCTGACGTCATCTTTCTCGAGTACTACACCACACCTCACGAGCCCCAGCTTCTCAGGCAGGTACAGGTCGCGACGGGGAAGAACTTCACAATTGTCGACAGGCAGTTCGTCGAGGACGGAAGCAAGATCCTATCTGGGGCAGAGGGGGAGAAGGTCGTGCTCGCGGTGCTGGGAGACCCCATGATAGCCACGACTCACAGCGAACTCAGGGTCAGGGCCATACGACGGGGAATAGAGACGCGAGTTGTACACTCAGCTACGATCGCCTCTGCGGCGGCGAGCGCATCTGGGCTCCATTCCTACAAGTTTTCGCGGACCGTCACCGTGACCCGTGAAGCCGTTGGGAAGCTGACGCAGGCATACCACATCCTGCACCAGAACCTGCTGGAGGGCGCTCACACCCTCCTCCTTCTCGAGTACGACGTTCAGAGCGGACAGGGAGTGACCCCAGCAGATGCCTTTGCCGGCCTTCTACTTGCTGAAGCGAACTTCAAGCGCCGAGTGGTGAGCGAGGACACATTCGCAATAATGCTGTCGAGACTCGGGAGGGAGGATTCCGCCCTGGCCGCTGGGAGTTTCTCCGAGCTCTCTCGCAGAGACGCTGGGATGCCTCCTCATTGTATCATCATCCCCGGGAAACTTCACTTCACAGAAGCCGAGGCGATTTCCGCAATCTTCTCCGTGGACCCGGTAAGAGTGAGGAGCAATTCCGACAAGGTCCTCAGGACCGCTCAGACGCTCGTGCCGAAGTATGTTGCCAAGACCCGTCGGGCGCTCGATTCGGTAAGGCCGAAGTTAGGGCCCCCGTATGAGCACGTGATGGAGAACGCTGAGCTCTATGTGAAAGACGCAGAGAATTTCCTCTCCAATGGGGAGGATGAGATGGCGATGCTCAGCATCGGCTACGCCGAAGGGCTTTTGGACTCCCTCTCTTTCGCGGGCGTTATCAAGATCGACTGGTAGCCAATGGACAACAAGCACACCCTAGCTGCAATCTTCTCGATGGAGATCAAGGGCGAGGTCGCAGACGCCAGGGGGCTTGCTAGAAGGCTGGGTCTGAAAAACGATGAGGCTACCAAGGAGATAGGAGCCCTGAAGAAGCGGGGGATGGTCGAGCTCGATGGGAAATCAGCCAGACTCACGCCCAGGGGAAGAAGGGCAATCACGGTCGTGTTCATTGGGGGCGGCTTCGAGTTAATACACTACGGGCATGTTTACACGATTTCGAAGGCGAGGAGACTGGGGGACGCCCTGGTGGTTTCCGTGGCCAGGGACAGCACAATTCGAAAAAGGAAGAAGAGGGAGCCGCTCATCAACGAGAGGGACAGGGTCAGGCTGCTGTCGTCGCTGAGGGACGTGGACGCCGCCATACTCGGCGTAGAAGGTGACATCTACGTTACTTTGCAGAAGGTGAACCCTGACGTCGTGGCGTTGGGATATGACCAGTATCACATGTTAGAGGAGGTCAAGAGAGAGGCCGAGAAGAGAGGCATGAAGCTCAAGGTCGTCAGGCTCGACTCCCCCTATCCTCACATCAAAACGACGAAGATACTAAGTGAGCTCTAGGAGTCCGCCCTGCTCCTCAGTTTCTTCTCGAGGCGGGCCATGGAGGAGGTCATGGAATCCCTCCCCATCTCTTCGGCGAGCAGACCGCGTGTGTCTTCCACGAGCATCCGAGCGACGTCAATCTTCCGTCTCGCGCCATTCGCGACGTGATCGTAGACTGCCAGTGGAGAGCAGAGGGAATAGAGCTCCTCCATCACCCCAAAGTATCTCTTGGCCTGACTGAGCTTTCTCTGAAGAATCGAATCTAGCACGAGCCTCTTCAGCTCCCCGACTGTGTCTAGAAGGCCGAGCAGGTATGCCTCGGGGGAGGCATCGAGCTTGTCCATGGAGGGGACCTCCCTGCCCTTCGCGAGCGCGATCACGGCAGAGGCTTCCACATACTCGGCTTCGGGGGATACGAGATACCGAGAGGTAGAGGCGTCGGCCGACTTCTTAAGTGAAGCCAGATGAGACTTCGCAGCAGCATGCTCCTTCTCTGCATCATTCATCTTCCCCGTGTGAACGTTAATGATTGCCCTCGAGCAGGCTGAGATGATGTCCCGGCTCTCCTTCAGGACCTTGTCGCGGCGCTCAAGCTGGCTGGAGAAACGAGTCTCCATCGATTTTAGCGACTTACGGACCTCCTCCAAAGCTGGCACTTCGCCGACTTCCGGGCCGTGATAAGTCTACTCGTTGGATTTGTGTTTGGCATCCCTCCGTCGGAGCCAGATGCCTGACGGAACATGTTTACATGCTTCTGAAACGAAGCGGCCAACGCGTGCCCAACCGCAACTACCAAAAAGGAAGGTCGAAGGAATACTCTGCGATCTATACGCTAAGGAAGGATGGCTGGATGGTCTCTCGGAGCGCAGCTTCGCACGGCGCGGTAGACGTCTTCGCAGCAAGAGACGGAAGGGTCCTGTTGGTGCAGGTCAAGAGCGGGAAGGCACGTGCCACGAAGGAGGAGCTGGAGGAGCTCGTGAAATGGGGCAGACACTCCAATGGAGACGCAGAGGTCTGGTACTACAAGGGTCGGGGGAAGGTCGTGAAGAGGAGAGTTCACGCAGCAAAGCGAGGCAGTGCTTGAAGGCCAAGTGCTTTTTCTGTGACACGGAGCTGGACGTCGTACAGCACACATTCAGAGTCGGTCCGAGGGACGAGCCAGTTTGTGAAGAGTGTTACCTTAAGACCGTTAACAGACAGAAGGCCAAGGCAGAGGAGGATAGGGATAGGAGCTCAGGCTGATGCGCAGGCGCGCTTCAGCTCCCTGATAAGGGACGACACCTCGGTGAACCTCTCCTCGTCTTCTCCCTTTCGATAACAGTCAAGCGCCTTCTCGTAGTCCCCGAGAGCGCCGAGAGCCTTGAGGGCGGGGGTGACGCTCGGCTCTGAGAGGATTAGTCTTCCCGCGGTCTCGTACCAGCCGGCCGCGTCGTCGTACTGCTCGAGCTGATAAAAACAGGTCGCGATGGATTCGCACGCGTCCACCTTCTGAGGTGAGGAGGAGAACTTCTCGAACTGCTCCTTGAGCACGTAGACAGCGGCGTTTCCGCTCCGCATCCTGTCGACGCTGAAACCCTCAGAGAAGTCTTGCATTCACCGAACAAGCATGCGGCCGGTGTAAGAGGAGCGTGCTCTAGTTTTGTTGAGCCGGGAATCAACCGGCGGCCAGCGGGTCAATCTCCTTGAGGACTGCGTTCTCGGCCTCCCTGAGTCTCCTGCGTGCGGCTGCTTCTTTGAAGCGTCTCCTCTCTGCGGGGGTGGTAAGTATGAGATGAGGTATGGGGGTCGGCTTACCTTTTTCATCTAGGGCAACATAGGTTAGGTAACAGGAGCCGGCGTGGACTCCCTTGCGGGTTGTCGGATCCTGGGCTTCAATCCTCACACCAATCTCCATTGAAGTCGTCCCGACGTAGTTCACCGAGGCCTTGAGGATGAGCAGGTTACCAACATAGACGGGCGAGAAGAAGTTCATCCTGTCGATGGACGCAGTAACAACGTTCCGCCCCGCATGGCGCCAGGCCACGATCGCAGCTGCTTCGTCCATGTACCTCATGATTGCGCCTCCGAAAACGTTACCCAATACGTTGGCATCGGTCGGCATCATCAGCCTGGCAGTCATCATCGCTGACTCCGAAGGTTTCTTTCCCTTGAGGTTCGTCAACGTACGCTCAGTGGGATTTTGAACTTGATAAGTGTGAAGCCGTGGCCCCCGGATGCCAGCAGCGATCCTAGATGATAGTGAGGCAGATACCCGTCGGGACGATGGCGAACTTTGTCTACCTTGTGGTCGACGAAGCGAGCAGGGAGGCCATGGTAATCGACTCGGGGTGGGAGATGGGCCCTATCGAGGCAGCGATCAGGGACGCGGGAGCCAGGGTGAAGTTCGTGGTGGCGACCCACGAGCATTTCGACCACGTTTCTACAATCTCAGAACTAGCTTCGAGACTAGGGGCGAAGATCGTTGCCCACGAGAACTCCCCCATAGAATGCGATTTGCGGGTAAGGGACGGGGATGAATTGAAGCTGGGCGCGAAGGGAATCAGGGTACTTTTCACCCCAGGGCACACTGAAGACAGCATATGTCTCTACGATGGAAAAGAAGTGTTCACCGGAGACACACTCTTCGTGGGAGCCATAGGAAGGTTCGAAAGTGAAAGGGCAGAGGCAATGTACACGAGCCTCCATGAAGTGATTTTGAAACTTCCACCTTCGACCGTAATGTATCCCGGTCACGACTATGGCGAAGTGCCATGGAGGACCCTTGGGGAGGAGAGAGCGGAAAACCCCTTCCTTGCGACGAGGGACCTCAGAAGTTTCCTTTCCCTCTTTTCGTGAGGATCGTCCGGAGCAGGTCGACCGAAATGTTGCCCCCGCTTATTACAAGGACCAGCTTCTGCCCGGGTTCACCTCGCAACGATCCCTTCATCACGGCGAGGGGTGAGGCACCAGCGGGTTCCGCCAGCACCCTTGCCAGGGTCAAGAGTTCGTAGATGGCGTCTTCGAGCTCTGCGTCGGTGACGAGGCCGACCTTGTCGACATTCTTCCTGACAGACTCGAACGTCAGCTCACCTGGTATCGCGGCCTGCATGCCATCGGCGATGGTGGGTTTCGGGTCCACTCTGATGGGCGAGCCTCTCTCAAGAGACTCGAGCATCGAGGGTATAGCCACCGTCTCCGCACCATAGACACGAACCCTAGGGGAAACCTCCTTCAGCGCGATGGCAACTCCCGATATCAGTCCACCGCCCCCGATTGCTACGGCCGCTGCGTCTAGGTCAGGAAGCTGCCTTGTTATCTCAAGGCCACAGGTCCCTTGGCCTGCGATTATCTGCGGGTCGTTGAATGCATGGATGAAGGTGAGGCCCCGCGTCCGGGAAGTCTTTAGGGCGTGCTCGTAGGCATCGTCGTAACCCCTTCCGTACCTGATGATCTGGGCCCCCTGCTCCTCTATTGCGTCTAGCTTCTGGGGGTTTACGTTCTCAGGGACGCAGATAATGGCATCGACCCCTAGCAGCTTTGAGACGTAGGCAATGGCGAAACCATGGTTTCCGGACGAAGCGGTGATTACACCTCCCTTCAGGGCGGACTCTGGGAGCGTTTTGAGTCGGTTCAGCGCCCCTCTCAGCTTGAATACGCGGATGGGGAGCGCGGTCTCTAGCTTTAGGTACACTTCGCGTCCGAGAAGCTTGGAGATCCCCCTCGAGTATTCCAGGGGGGTGGGGGGGAAGTATTCCCTTATCCGCCTCTCGGCAGACTCGATGTCTCTTAGGGTGGGGAGTTGCGGCTTGCTCAGCTGAACCACTTCTCAAGCGTCTCAGACTGGACGGGTTTGTTCGACCGCACCCTTGCCATCGCTGAGTCGACCCTCTCGCGGGAGAACGAATGCTCCCCGACGAGGAACGAGACTATCTTCTCTCTGTCCATAGTCTTCCACTCTGGCTGGACTCCCTTCACTACGGGTGGGTCTAGGTACAGGTTCCTAATCTCCCGGTAGTTCACAGATTGGAGGGACTCTCTGAGCTCTTTGATTTCTTCCAGCCTGCCGTACTTCTTCAGGTACTTGAGGGCGGTCGCTGGCCCGACGCCTTCGAAGCCGTCAGGGTTGAAATCCGTTCCGAGGAGAATCGCAAAATCGACTAGCTGCTCGCGGGACAGTCCCGTCGAAGTGAGGACCGAGGAAAGCTGTATTCGTTCAGGAACGACGTTAATCATTATCCCTTTGCCTGGGAGCCTACGCTTCCCGGATATGGTGACGTTCCGTATCAGGATGGGCGCTCCGAAGACCAAGGAATCGTGGTCCTGAGACGCTACCGCATTGACCGTACCTTCGATTGCCATGGTGGAAGCCTGGGCCTCCCCCTCGGACGGCGCGTCCACCCAGGGGATTCCCATTGCGTCGAGTAGTTCCTTGGCGTCGGCTACCATGTCTCTCCTGAGGACGGTCGATGCCTCTGCATACTTCCTCGCCTGGATCATGTCCCCGCTCTGGAGGGCACGAAGGTACTGGTCCTTGGCCTCCCGTCGCTGTTCAGATCGTCTCCTGATTTCCTCCATCTTCAGTTCGGGGGGTTTCCCGTCGAAAACGTAGACAAGCTTCATCCCGAGCTCGAGGAGGTTGATGTTCCTGTAGAAGAGGCCGGAGATGTGAGACGTGACCCTCCCCTGAGAATCCTTCAGGTGCCCCCCGTCCATTCCTCTGATGATGGCGAGGAACTGGTAGAGGGTGTTATAGCCGTCCACCGCAAGCTTCCAGCCCGCGATGTCTTCGAGTTGTATCTTCTCTCTCGGGATAGAGTCGCCGAAGTCTACTCCCATCGTTGCGCCACCCTGAGCTCGCTCGATTTATCGCTTCGGTCTATTCGCTGATGCGAGGCATCCGTGGTTCCTCGGTGGGCTTCTCCTGGAACTCTATCCTTCGTTTGTCCTTGGCCACCCATCTTATGGTGACCAGCCCCAGTATTTCGAGCTGCATTAGGACCTTGTCCAGCTCGGCCGGTGAGCACTTACCCCCGTTTTTGTTCAGTGCCTCGAATAGGTCATCGTCTGTAGCGCTCTTCTTCTCCTTGAGCCATTCGAATGCAGCGTAGGTGAGGGGATATCTCATTAGGTCCACATCGTATCAGAAAACGGCAAGAGAGTGTCACACTGTGGAGGTATAAAAGGAATGCCGATTCCGGATACCGCTAGCTTCTCAGCGAGGGGGGAGCTTGCTTGACATGCGGCTGACGGCAATAAGCTCGTACTGGCTCACAAGAGGCGCCTTCGAGACAATCTCCTCAATCTTGTCGATCACCCCTTCCTCCTCGGGGGCTACCACGTCCACGATAATCGCCGAGAGCCCGAACGCTATTGGCTCAATCTTGTGGCTCCTGATCTGGGAGGGACTGGGGAGCAAGCCAGCAACGGTCTCCACTATCTTCTGAAGATCGGTGGTTGTGTCCTCCGGGAGGAGCTTCAGCCTGATCACGTAGGAACCCAAAGGGGCTACCGCCTACGGACCCTCGAATCCACAGTTCACACACCTGTATCGCCTCGAGAACTTCCTGCACTTCTCGGAGCGCCAGATGACAGTCTCGTGGCAGTTGGGGCAGTTGAAGTGCACCGCCCTCTCTGCTGGCTTGATGGGTCGGTTGCACGAATTGCAGAGCGGGAGTGTGACCGTTCCCTGGGACATTTCCGAAGAGGTCCTTTTGCGCCAGCAGATATAGGTTGCTGAGACGGGCCGGGGCTAACCCTCGACCAAGAGTGACCTGACCTCGGCGGAGGCGACGACCTTCGCTATCCTGAGGACACCTGGAACCCCAAGCGCACCCAGGATTGCTGTG
>Ga0187766_10001212_pt1 | contig 15057 bp, 12 predicted proteins | sample 0216_QUI02_MP05__4_FD_132971 | JGI IMG/M metagenome (GOLD analysis project Ga0187766, IMG submission 132971) | Tropical peat soil microbial communities from peatlands in Department of Meta, Colombia - 0216_QUI02_MP05_20_MG | ecosystem: Environmental > Terrestrial > Soil > Wetlands > Peat ... | reverse complement strand
AGGCGCTGGCCGTCTACCGCGACAACTGCAAGGTCGGCCAGCCGCTGTCCGCCGCGAAGAAGAAGCCGGCCGAGGCGGAAGCCAAGGCCGAGGCGGGCCAGACCGCGAACCGCCCGGTCCGCAGGCGGCTGCCCCGGCAGCGCCCCGCCACCGTGACCAGGTTCTCCGTGGCCGGGGCCGAGGGCTACATGACCGCCTCAAGCTACCCGGACGACGGCATCGGCGAGGTGTTCCTCAAGCTCGGCAAGCAGGGCTCCACGCTGGCCGGCGTGATGGACGCCTTCTCCATCGCGATCTCGGTCGGCCTGCAGTACGGCATCCCGCTGGAGTCCTACGTGGCCAAGTTCACCAACATGCGGTTCGAGCCGGCCGGCCTCACCGACGACCCGGACATCCGGCTCGCCAGCTCGGTGATGGACTACATCTTCCGCCGCCTGGCCCTGGACCACTTGCCCCACGAGGCCCGCGCCGAGCTCGGCATCCTGTCCGCCGACGAGCGCGCCGCCGAGGCAGCGGGACATGACCCCGCCGCGCCGGGCGATGACCCGGACCCCGAGGAACTTGCCCAGTCCGCCGCCGTAGAGCCGCCTCTTCATACCGAACGGAGCGTGGTATCACCTCCCGTCCAGGCTCCCGCGCTCCCGGGCCCCGAACGGCCATCGGTTCCCGCCCCGGCCAAGCCGCACAGCTCCACCGAGCTGATCGAGGCGCACCAGGGCCGCACCGCGGACGCTCCGCTGTGCCTCACCTGCGGCACCAAGATGCGCCCCGCGGGCAGCTGCTACGTCTGCGAGGGCTGCGGCTCCACCAGCGGCTGCAGCTGAAAGTGCCGCGAATTGCATCCAATGCAACATTCGGCCTGTGGGGTGAGCGGCAACATGACGCAGTCGCACCCATAGGGGCCCCAGCTGTCAAGTGGGCGTGCTGGACTGACCCGGTGACCTGGTCGCGGCCCGCCGGGTTGGCTGGGACTGTGGTTGTGGCTGTTCCTGGTGGTTGTGGCTGTTCCTGGTCGGCGATGGCCTGGTAGCTGGCGGCGAAAAAGGCCGCGCTGGGCCGGGCGTTTTCTTGGGCGCGCGCTTGTGGGTGCTGAGGCACGTGGCCGGTCGCCGTTGTGCGGGCCCCCGGCCGGGCCGGGTAGGCCGTTGGGGGCGGGCGGATAGGCCTTGCGGCATAGGTGGCCTGCTCAGCTTGTGGCCGCTTGGCCGATGCCGGGCCGGGCGGGTGATTCCTAGCGTGGGTGGCGTGCCGGAGCCCTGCTCGCCGGCACCGCACTGCTCAGCAGGCGCGACATCACCTGACCACCCACCCCACCACCCCACCACCACAAGTCCGGGCGACGAGGGTCGCCCGGATGTCTGGAAGGACCGATGACCCGATGAACCAAACCGGGAACGAGACCGCCGTGATCACCCCCGCTGCCCGTGTGACGGCGGCGCGGCTAGCAATCCGTGAGGCCAGGCCGCGCCGCCTCACCAGCACGCTGCTTTGGGCTGCGCAGATCCTGATGGCCGTGCTGTTCGTGTATTTTGCCCTGGCCAAGCTGACCGGGGGAATGGAGCAGGAGTTCACCGATATCGGAGCGGGCCAGTGGCTGCGCTACTTCTCCGGAACAGCCGAACTGGCCGGGGCGATCGGCCTGCTCACGCCCTGGCTGGCCGGGCTGGCCGCCGCCGGGCTGGCCGGCGTCATGGCCGGCGCGACCGTCATCAACGCCACGGTGCTGCACAACACCACCTACGGCAGCCTGTGGGTGATGACCTTGCTGCTGGGCGCCGCGTGCGCGCTCCTCGCCTACGGCCGGCGGCAGCAGATCAAGGCCGTGTGGGCAGCCATCCGCCGGTAGCGGGCGGCCGGCCCCGGCACCGCTCATGGCCCAGCATCGGACGTGATGATGATGAGCCTCAACCAACCAGAGACGCAGGCCCTGGGCTCCATTGCGGACGGCCTGGCGGGTTCTGACCCCCGGCTGGCTTCCATGCTGACCATCTTCAGCCGGCTGGCCGCCGGCGAGGAGATGCCGGCCCGCGAAAAGACCCGGGCGCGGCGCAGGCACGTGGCCGGTCGCCGTTGTGCGGGCCTGCGGCCGGGCCGGGCCGGGTAGGCCGTTGGGGGGTGGGCGGATAGGCCTTGCGGCATATGTGGCCTGCTCGGCTTGTGGCCGCTCGGCCGATGCCGGGCCGGGCGGGTGATTCCTAGCGTGGGTGGCGTGCCGGAGTTACCGGCGTTACCGATCGAGGGAACACGCGATGATCGAGGTAGAGAACCCGGTTGGCCTCGATCAAGTCGAGGCGCGGGGGCACGGCACGGGCGGCTCACGTGCCTAACGCGCTCGCACCGTGGACCGGATTCGCGCTGCTGTGCGGGTACGCCGCGGTCCTCATCGGCGCCGGGGCGTGGCGGCCGCGACGATCGGACGCCTGACCGGGGGGACAATGGCCATCATGAGGATGCTCCGGCCAGCCGGGTACCTAGCGAACCGCGCCGCGGGCCGCTGGGCACTCGACGTGCTGCTAACGCTGCTGGCCTGGGCAACAGCGGTGGCCTGGGCATCAGCGCCGCCGGACTCGTACCACATCGCCCACCACCCGCCCGGCGCGGCGAAGATCGCCGTGCTGGCTCTGATGGTGGCGCCGCTGGTGGTCCGCCGGATCTGGCCCATCCCGGTATTCGGCGTGGTGGTGGCCGCCTGCATCGTCGCCGTGTTGTGGGACCGCCGCCTGGTCGACGCGCTGGCCCTGCTCATCGCCCTGTACACGGTGGCAGAGCTGCGCCCGCGGCGGGCCGCGCTGGTGTGCGCCGGCCTGCTCGAGTTCGCCATGGTCGTCATCCTGGTCTTGACCGCCGGCCGCGCCGGGTGGTCTAACGCGATCCCGTATACCGGCATAATTACTGCCGCGCTCGGGCTGGGCCTGTATTCCGCCGCCCGGCGCGCCTACCTGGCCGAACTGCACGAGCGCGCGGACCGGCTGGAACGCGAGCGCGATCAGCAAGGCGCGCTCGCCGCGGCCGCCGAGCGCGCCCGGATCGCCCGGGAGATGCACGACGTGGTGGCCCACCACCTGACCGTCATGGTCACCTTGAGCGAGGCGGCGGCCGCCGCGTCCGCCAGCTCGCCGGACCGGGCCGCCGAGGTCATGCGCAGCGTGTCGGCGACCGGGCGGCGGGCGCTGGCCGATACCCGTCGGCTCCTCGGCGTGCTGCGCCAGCGCCCCGGCGAGGACCCGGCCGCGGCCCTGGCGCCGGTGCCCGATCTCGCCCGGCTCGACGCGCTGATCGAGGAGGTCCGGGCCGCGGGGCTGGCGACCATGCTGGAGGTGCACGGGCATCCGCCGGACGTGCCCGCCGGGGTGCAGCTGACGGTGTACCGGCTGGTGCAGGAGGCCCTGACCAACACCCTCAAGCACGGCGGGGCAGGGGCCCGCGCCACGGTGCGGCTGCGGTACCTTCCGGGCGAGCTGCGGGTCGACGTCGACGATGACGGCGCGGGCGCCGCGGCCGCCGCGCCGGCCGGGGTGAGCGGCGGCCTGATCGGGATGCAGGAGCGGGTCCACGCCTATGGCGGCGAGGTGCGGGCCGGCCCCGGCCAGCCCGGCGGCTGGAACGTCTCCGCGCGGCTGCGCCTGGACGGCGGCGAGGCCGGATGATCCGGGTCCTGCTCGTCGATGACCAGTCCCTGCTGCGGATGGGCTTCCGGATGATCCTGGAGGCCGAGCCGGACATCGAGGTGGCCGGCGAGGCGGCCGACGGGGCCACCGGGGTCGCCATGACCTCGGCCCTGCACCCGGACGTGGTGCTGATGGATGTCCGGATGCCCGGCATGGACGGGATCCAGGCCACCGCCGCGATCACCGCCGCCGCCCCGGCCAGCAAGGTCCTGATCCTGACCACCTTCGACCTGGACGAGTACGTCTTCGCCGGGCTCAAGGCCGGCGCCAGCGGATTCCTCCTCAAGGACGCCCCGCCCGCCGAGCTGCTGACCGCTATCCGCACCGTGGCCGGCGGCGAGGCGGTCCTGGCCCCCACCGCGACCCGGCGGCTCATCGACCAGTTCGTCCCCCTGCTCCCCGGCCCCGGCCCACAGCCTGACCGCGACGCCCTGCTCAGCAGGCTCACCGACCGGGAACGGGCCGTCTTCGCCCGGCTCGCCGCCGGGCGATCCAACCGCGAGATCGCCGCCGAGCTGCACCTGTCTCAGGGGACCGTCAAGATCCATGTCGGGCGGGTCCTGGCCAAGCTCGGCCTCCGCGACCGCGTCCAGGCCGTCGTACTGGCCTACGAGTGCGGCCTGATCAAGCCAGGCAGCCAGTGACGCACTGTCTCCGGCGCCCTCCTGCCTCCTGCCCTGGCCCAAGGCCGCATACGCCGCGAGGGCGGTGACGGATAGGCATTGCGGCATACCAGGCCGCCCGGGTTGTGGCCCGCCGGCCGATGCCCCGCCAGGCGGCTGGTTCCTAGCGTGGGTAACACCGGGACGGCCGGCGTCGCCAACGGAGGGAACACGCGATGATTGCGCACCTCGTACAGTCCTACGGCTATTACGCGGTGTTTGCGTTCATCGCCCTCGAGAGCCTGGGGATCCCGCTGCCAGGCGAGTCCGCGCTCATCGCCGCGGCGACGCGTGCGAGCAGCAAGCAAGCACACAGCTGCTGATGCTAATATGCTTTTATGCGCACCACGATTGACATGCCTCCAACGCTGATGCGAGCGGCGAAGGCGCGTGCCGCCGAGCACGGCGAGAGCCTCAAGGATCTCGTCAATCGGGCGGTAGCGCATGAAGTAGGCCTCCCCTCCGCGCCCAAAGGGAAGATGGGGCGCGTGACGCTGCCGCTGATCGCGCGTGACGCCACGCCGACGCTGCTTGTCACTAATGAAGACATAGAGCACGCGTTCGGCGCGGAGGATGTTGAGAGGCACGCCGCCCAGTGAAGCTGGTAGACGTTGGCGTTTGGCTGGCTGCCGTCTGGGGTCGGCATGTCCACCATCCGGTTACGGCGGACTGGTTCGGCAAGGAAGCGGACGACATCCTGTTCTGCCGGGTTACGCAGATGGGACTGCTCCGGCTGCTGTCCAACCCCGCCATCATGGGTGACGACGCCGTCGACCGCAGCCAGGCGTGGAGAACCTTCGATCAGCTCTGGGCTGACGAACGCGTTCTGTGGGCGGATGAGCCAGCCGAACTGGACGCGGTCTGGCGCGCGATCTCCGCGCGCGATGACAAGAGCCACACGCTGTGGACCGATGACTACCTGGCAGCCTTCGCCCAGGTGAGCGATGCCACCCTGGTAACTCTCGACCGCAAGATGACCGCCCGCTACCCCTCGGTTCGGGTCGAATTGCTGCTCCCCTGACCCGGCACGGTGCTCAACGCGGGCCCTAGGTTATCACTGCCTGTCACGGGCGGTTGTGCCGCCCGGCGAGTTCCCCATCCCCTTCGGTCATGTGCGGACGAGCATCACTTCGGTGTCACCGGGCTGAACTGTGTCCACTCCCGCGCTGGCGGCCGCCGAGGCCGTCGGCCGACGCTAACCTGATCTCGGTTTATGCCTGTGCGACGCTTTACTGGAACAACTCGCTGACCCGGTTATGGCGGGAGGAGCGGTGCGGATCTCGATTCTCGGAGCCGGCCATGTCGGCTCGACACTAGGCCGGCTCTGGCACGCCGCCGGCCATGACGTCACGTTCGCGGCACGGGACGCCGCCCGGCCGCGGGCGCTGGCGGCCGAACTCGGGGAGCGCGCCCATGCGGCCTCGGTCGCCGACGCCGTGGCGGACGCCGAAGTGGTGCTCGTGGCCGTCCCGGGCCCTGCCGTGACCGACGTGCTACAGGCAGCCGGCCCGCTCGACGGCCGCGTCATGATCGACGCGGCCAACTCGTTCAGGCAGCAACAGATGACACTGCGGTCGCTGGCCGACGCATTCCCGCGGGCGCGCTGGGTGCGTGCCTTCAACTCGCTCTCGGCGAGCATCATGGCGGACGACAACCACCGCGAGCCGCCTTGGGTCATGTTCCTGTCCGGCGATCAGGAAGCCAAGCCGGTCGTCGCCCAGTTGATCCGGGACGCCGGATTCGACCCGGTCGACCTGGGTGGCATCGACGACGGTCGGCTGCAGGACCCCGGCAGCGCACTGTGGCTCAACACCCTCACTCACGACGAGGCGGCGGCGCTCGTCGCGCGGATAAAGTCCGGGGACGCGACCGCGGCCGATCCGCTGACCGTGCCATTCGAGACGCTCCGCGACCACGCACCGGACGATCCCGCGTTCTTCCTCGAGCACCTGTCGCGCTCGGTTTTCGAGGCCGGGATCAGCCGGCGCGTCGTGGAGGCCAAGTGGGACGGCATCCGGGAGGCGTTCCACGGCTTCGACCCGGCGCGGGTCGCCGCCATGCCGCCCGCCGAGATCGCGGCGGTAGAAAACGACAGCCGCGTGATCCGCAATAAGGCGAAGATCCGGGCGACGGTGGAGAACGCGCGGGATGTCCTCGCCATCCTCGACGAGCACGGCAGCATCCGGGGCTATCTCGCGTCCTTCCCCCATGCGGCCGCGGCGGCCGCGGACATGCGGCGGCGTTTCAAGTTCCTTGGCGACACGGGCGTGCGGCGGCTGCTGACCAGCGCGTCGCGCGACATCGGCTGACTCAGGCGTACGGCCGCTGAAAGACCGCGGCCTGCCTGGTCACACGCAATGCCGACGATGTCGCATCTATCGGGGTGCGTGTCCTGGATCCGTTCGCCCGAGAGAGTCAGACCGGGGATAAGCCGGCCGTATCTCATACCAGAAATCAGCCTGCGGGCTGATGACCCCCCGTCCGCCGGTCTGTAGCGTGACCAGTGGCTGGCCTGATCGGCGGGCCGCGAGTGCGACATGAACCGCACGTGCGGGGGCGTCCATGCGGTACATAACGGACCGGCCACCAGGCCACACTCGGCGCATGAGCCGGCCGCGGGACCGGGCGAGCGAACTGGCGATCGTTGGCCTGCTCGTGTTCGTGTTCATCTGCGGGCTGGGACTGCTGGCTGCGCTCGTGCCAGTTGGTCATGGGTTCGTACCGAGGGGAGGTGGCTGGTTCACCCCGCTGGCCGCCGGCGGCATGTTCACGTTGCATCCGCTGCTCATCGCCGTACCGTCGGCGGCCTGCTTTGTCCTCGGGCTGCTCGACTGGCGTCATCCGTGGCGAGTCGAGCATCTGGACCTGCTAGCGCTCGCTGGCTTCTTTCCCGTGGCGATGCTGCTCAGCGACGATGTCTCCCAAGTCGGCCTGTGGCTGGCAGCCGCCTGTCTCGGCTGGCTGTTCTCCCGGATGCTTGGGGCGACCTTCGGGGCGTGGCGGATGCCGGGACTGCGCCCATCCATCAGCTCCCAATGGTTGGGCTTGGCCATAGTGATACTTCTGCTCGTCCGGATCGGAAGTGTCGCGGCGAGCAGCATTCTCGATGTCGGGCAGGCGAGCTCATTGGGCGCCTGGCGCATCCTGCACGGGCTGCACCTTTACGGGGCGGTGTCCTGGCAGGGCCCCGGCGGGCTCCGGATCTACCGCCCGGACTCCTACGGCCCGTTCGCCTACTACGCGTACATTCCCTTCGTGGCCATCTTCCCGCCGGCACCGGCGCTGGTCGGGACGCTGCTGCCGGCGGTGTGCTTCGACGTGCTGACGCTCGCCGGACTATACAAGCTTGGCCGCCGGCTCGGCGGGCGGCCGCTCGCGCACGCGTTCATGTTTGCGTACCTGCTCTACCCGTTCCCCGACCTCTCCTTGACGGCGCAGACCAACGATGCGCTGGTCGCCGCGCTCTGCGTATGGACCATCGTCGCAGCAGAGCGGCCAGTCGCTCGCGGGATGCTCATGGCCGCCGCCGCCCTGACCAAATTCCTCCCCGCGCTGCTCGCGCTGCAATTCCTGGCCGTGAAACGGGGCCGCTCGCGCTACGCGCTGGCGCTGGCCGCCTCGCTCGCCGCCCTGCTCGCCTGGCCGCTCATCACCTCCGGGCCGGCGCAGTTCCTCGACTCGACGCTCGGCTACCAGCTGATCCAGCGCGGCGGCGGCGTGCAGTTCAGCATCTGGACCTACTTGCCGCACGCGGCGATCGCGGCCAGGGCGGTACTCGCCGCCGCGTTGGTGCTGCTCGCGCTCTCACCCATGGTGCGTCCTCCCGTGCAGGACACGCGGCAGCACGCCGCTCTCGCCGCCGCGCTCCTCATCGGCGCGCAGCTACTCCTGGGCTACTGGTTCTACAGCTACCTCACCTGGTGCTACCCGCTCCTCATCATCGCGATCATCCAAGCCCGATCGGACCACGAAACGGCCGACAGGTCAGCGCACGGCGCCACCACCCCGATCGACCTCACCGTCCCAGTTCAGGCGAACGCGGCCTTGCCGGGGAAGTACTGCACATCCGAGTGAGTGCACTGCCCCCGGTCGAACGGGCTGCCCGCAAGAGGAACTTGCCTGATCAGATGGCGTGCAAGAGTTCGTCTGCACCCCCCTGATGCCCATCATCGCAGCCGTTGCCCGAGGGTACTCATGCTCCGGCGGATGGGGGCTGCCGCGCGATACTGAACTGTGTCCACTCCCGCGCTGGCGGCCGCCGAGGCCGTGGGCCTTGCTCACCGCGTGATCCGGCACGGCCCCGTAGGCAGCCTGGCCGAGGCGGCACGGGCACGCGGTGTGGCGCCCGCCGATGTGGTCAAGACGCTGGTGGTGCGCCGCGGATCCGATGACTTCCTGTTCGTGCTGGTGCCCGGCGACCGTGTCATCTCCTGGCCGAAGCTACGTGGTCTGCTGGGCGTCAGCCGCCTGTCCATGCCCGATTCCGAGGTGGCCAGGCAGGCAACCGGATACGAACGCGGCACGATCACGCCACTCGGATCGGTCAGGCCCTGGCCGGTGATCGCCGATGAGCGCGTGCGCGGACGCGAGATCACCCTCGGGGCAGGCGAGCATGGTCTCGCCCTTGCGGCTGACGCCGACGAGATCCTGCAGGCCCTTGACGCGTCGGTGGCGGACATCTCCGACCCGGAGATCACGATCAGGTCCGTCAGCGAGGGCGACCGCCCGATGCTCGCCTGGCTCGTCACCGAGCTGTGGGGGTCGGAGGTCGTCGCGGTCCGCGGCACCAGCCTGCGGCCCGCCGAGATGGCCGGCTTCATCGCCGAGCAGTCGGGCCGCCTGGTCGGGCTGCTCACTTACCAGCTGCTCGGCGGCGACACGCTGGAGATCGTCACGCTCAACGCGCTCGACCGCCGGCGCGGGATCGGGACCATGCTCATCGACGCCGCGGCGGCCAAGGCGCGCCGTTCCGGCTGCCGCGAGATCCGGCTCACCACCACCAACGACAACGTCGACGCGCTCCGCTTCTACCAGCGCCGTGGCTTCCGGCTGGCCGAACTCCGGCCCGGCGCGGTCGATCAGGCCCGGCGGCAGAAACCGGAGATCCCCCTGGTCGGGGACTACGGCATCCCGCTCCGGGACGAGATCGACCTCACGCTGCCGGTGTGACGCGTCGGCGCCCACCATGGCCGGGCGCCCACCGGGGCCTGGCGGCTCACCGCCGCCGCGACGCCCGCCATCCGCGCCCGGCAGGCCGCGCAACCAGACCGTGCCCAGCGGGTGGCGCTGGGCGGCCGCGCCCGGCAGGCCGCGCTACCAGACCGCGCGCCCAGCGGGTGGCGCTAGGCGGCCGCGCCCTTAACCAGCCGGCCCGCAGTCCAGACCCGGGTGATGCGGTCCGGGTCGGCGAGCACGCCGATGTCGGCCAGCGGATCGGCGTCCAAGGTGATGACGTCGGCGTCGTAGCCCTCGGCGAGCTGACCGCTGCGCGGGGCCTGCGGTCCCAGGGTGAGCGGCCCGGTCGCGGTGGCCGCCTCGATCGCCTCCAGCGGGGTCATGCCCAGCTTGACCAGGTAGCCCGGCTCCGAGCCATTCTGGCCCCACGCGTTCGGCAGGTCGCGGCCGGTCATGGCGATGTCCGTGCCCATGGCGATGGTGACCCCCTGCTCGTAGGCCCGCGTCACGGCCTGTGCGTGGGTATCCGCCATCGCCTCCAGCTTGGCCAGCGCGTAATCCGGCACGCTCTCCTTGTGGGCCAGGATGTCCTCGATGATCGTCCTGGTCGGGACCAGGATCGCGGCGGATTCGCGCATCGCGTCGCAGCATTCGTCGTCCAGGTAGGTGCCGTGCTCGATGGTCCGGACGCCGGCCCGCAACGCGGCCATGATTCCCGGCTTGCCGTGGCAGTGCGCCGCGACCACCCGGTCGGCGAGCGCCGCGACCTCCACGATGGCCCGCAACTCCGTGTCGGTGAACTGCTGGTGGATCGGGTCATCGACCTCGGAAAGCACTCCGCCGGATGCGTGTACCTTGATCACCTTCGCGTTGCGCCTGAGCTGCTCGCGAACGGCCTTGACGCATTCGGCGGGCCCGTCGGCCAGGCGCATCAGGCCCGTTCTCCTGGTCCAGTCCTCCATCCAGTCCAGCGGGAAGGAGTGCAGGTCGCCATGCCCACCGGTGGTGCTGAGGACGGCCCCCGCGGCGTACACGGCCGGGCCGTCCAGGACGCCCTCGGCCACCGCGCGGGCCAGGTAGATGCCGAGACCGCCGACCTCGCGGACCGAGGTGACGCCCGCGTCGAGCGCGGCGCGCAGGTCCCGCGCACAGCGGGCAGCGCGCAGCGGCTCGGGGTCCAGCGGGAGCTGCCCCAGGTCGAAGCTCCTGGTCCCGAGGAAATGCCCGTGACAGTCCCACAGGCCGGGCATGACCGCCGGTGTGCGCGAGACCGGGACGCCGGCTGCCTCCGGCGCCATCGCGGCCGGGCCCGCGTAGCTGATCCGGGCTCCGTCCAGGATGACGACCCCGTCGCGGACGGGATTGCCGCGTCCGGGAATGAGCAGCTCAGCCTCGATCCTGTGCATCTAATGCCTTTCCCAGGGGGTACGGGCCAGGGGGGCGGGTAGCCCCCCGTGCGCGGGGGGTCCCCGGGGGGTACGGGGGGGCGGGTAGCCCCCCCGTGCGGGGGGTCCCCGGGGGGTCGCCCCCCGGGAGATAACACTGCCTATCTTGGCGCGCCGGGGCACCCGCGGTCCATCACGCCCGGCCGCGATCACCGGACCCGCCCCCGGCCCGGTTCCATGATGAGGATTTTTCACGGACAGTATCGACGTGCATGCTGTCACGATCATGGGTGATGCGCTATACAAGGACATACGACTGTCCGGCCACCGGAGTCGGGCGCTACGTGCCAGGCGTAATGTCGCCAGGCAGATGGCGAGGCTGCGAGGCGTGGACTAGGTGCGAAGAAGCGAGATGCTGCCAAACGATAGGGCCCAGCCCGCCGCGCCAGACAAGCCCAGCCTGGGTTCCCGTGCGGTCCGCGTGTACCGGCGGGCCCCCACCTGGCTCAAGGTCGCCGTGGTCGCCGCCGCTATCTTGTGCTTCCCGGTCACGCTGGGCCTGATCATCGTGGCCGTCCTGGGCTACGCGATCGTCGCGCTGGTCCAGGGGCGGCGTACCGTCGGAGCCTCGGTGTCGGTCGCGTTCTGGGGCGTGGCCGTCTTCTCCGCGCTGGGCACCGGCAACCGGACCTGGGTGTTTTCCCTGCTGCTGCTTCCCTTCGCGGTCGTGCTGGCCGCGCACGCCAGGCCGCTGGCCCGCTGGTTCGTGCCGTGCCGCACGGTCGCCTGGGCCCTGGCCTGGTCGGTGCCGATCGGCGCCATCGCGCTGAAGGCGCTGCCGGCTCACTTGTACATCGGCACCATCGCCGCGTGGCTGCTGGCCGCGACCGTGCTCGGCTGGCGGATGGCCAAGGGCGTCCAGGAAGGGCGGATGTACGGCCCGGAAGGCGCGGGACAGCAGCGGAGACCCGTCCAGGACGGGCCGGCCGGCCTGGCCCACGCCCCGGCCGCCGTCCATCCGGCCGGGCGCTACGCCGGCCATCCGGGCGGGCCGGGTTATGGCGTCCCCGCCCGGGCCGCGGCGCTGCCGTACGCCGAGCACGGCCTGCGGGACCGCCCGGCGGGCGCGCCCCGGGTCCGGCCGCAGATCTCGATCGAGGACGCCATGGCGGAGCTGGACTCGATGATCGGGCTGACGCCGGTCAAGGAGCAGGTGCGCTCGATCGCCGCGTCCATCGAGGCCGCCCGGCGGCGGGCGGTGGCGGGCGTGGCCACCGGGAAGCCGATGCGGCATTTCGTGTTCCTCGGCCCGCCGGGTACGGGGAAGACCACGGTGGCCAGGGTGCTGGCCAAGATCTTCTACGCCTTCGGCCTGCTCGAGATGCCCCAGGTCATCGAGGCGCACCGGGCCGACCTGGTGGGCGAGTACCTCGGCGCGACCGCGATCAAGACCAACGAGCTCGTCGATTCCGCGCTGGGCGGCGTGCTGTTCATCGACGAGGCGTACAGCCTGGTCAACGAGGGCGACGGGCAGACCGACCGGTTCGGCGCCGAGGCGGTGCAGACGCTGCTCAAGCGGGCCGAGGACAACCGCGAGGATCTCATCATCATCCTGGCCGGCTACGAGAAGCAGATGGAGACGTTCCTCGCCTCCAACCCCGGGCTGGCGTCCCGGTTCGCCACCCGGCTGAAGTTCCCGAGCTACACCCCGCCGGAGATGATGGCGCTGGCCGAGTCCGCGCTGGACCGCCACGGCGAGCTGCTCGACGGGGACGCCCGGCCGGTGCTGTGGCGCACGTTCGAGGAGGTCGGCCGGCGCCGGATCGCCGACGAGCTCGGCAACGGCCGGTTCGTCCGCAGCCTGCTGGAAAAGGCCGGCCAGGCCCGCGACGTCCGGGTGATGACCGGCGCCGCCGAGCCGGGCCGGGAAGACCTGTTGACGCTCAGGGCCGGCGACCTGAAACAGGCGTACACCGAGCTCACGAGCCGACTGCGGGGCTACGAGGACACGCCGACCGTGGAGGGCGCGATCGCCGAGCTGGACGAGCTGATCGGCCTGGACCCGGTCAAGCAGCAGGTGCGGGCCATCGCCGCGCAGCTGCGGGTGGCGAAGCTGCGCGACCATCACGGGCTGACCAGCCAGCCGCCGGCCCGGCACTTCGTGTTCACCGGGCCGCCTGGCACCGGCAAGACCACGGTCGCGCGCATCCTGGGCCGGATCTTCGCCGCCCTCGGCCTGCTGGTCAGGCCCGAAGTCATCGAGGCACACCGGGCCGACCTGGTCGGCGAGCACCTCGGCTCGACCGCGATCAAGACCAACAAGCTCGTCGACTCGGCCATGGGCGGCGTGCTGTTCATCGACGAGGCGTACGCGCTGCACAACGACGGGTACTCCGGCGGCGACGCGTTCGGCGCCGAGGCGGTGCAGACGCTGCTCAAGCGGGCCGAGGATGACCGCGACCGGCTGGTGATCGTGCTGGCCGGCTATCCGGACGACATGGACAGGTTCCTGCGCAGCAATCCCGGCCTGGCCTCGCGGTTCAGCACCCGGGTCACCTTCCCCAGCTACCAGCCCGGCGACCTGGCCCGCATCGCCGACCTGCTGGCCGAGCAGGCCGGGGACCAGTTCGACCCGCCGGCCGAGGACGTGCTCGGCGCGATATTCACCCGGGAGTGCGAGGCCGGCCGGATCGACGATCTGGGCAACGGCCGGTTCGCCCGGTCGCTGTTCGAGCGGGCCTGCGCGTACCGGGACGTCCGGGTGGTGCGCCTGGGCGAGCAGGCCACCGCGGCCGACCTCACCACGCTGACCGCCGCGGACGTGGAGACCGCCTACCGCGACCTGGTCCCCGACGCCGCCGGGGACCTGACGATCGGGCCCAGACCGGGGTAGCTACGCTCGGTGTCTCATGGAAAGGTTCGCGTTATGCAAAGAACCCTCCGAGGTTGCCGTCCGTGCCACCTGTACCGACCCTTCAAGCCGCTCGCGCAGGCCCAGAGGGCCTGCGCTCGCTAGCCGGTTTTGCCTAACGCTCCGCGGCCGGTGGACGGACGATGGGAATTCTGGATCGACCGGGGCGGCACGTTCACCGATATCGTCGCGCGCCGGCCCGACGGGCGCCTGGTCGCGCACAAGCTGCTGTCCGACCACCCCAGCGCCTACCGTGACGCGGCGGTGGCCGGCATCCGGCAGCTGCTCGGGGTCGCGCCCGGCGACCCGGTTCCCGCGGACCGGATCGGCTCGGTCAGGCTCGGCACCACGGTGGCCACCAACGCCCTGCTCGAGCGTAAGGGCGAGCCCACTGTCCTGGTCATCACCGAAGGCTTCGGCGACGCGCTGCGGATCGCCTACCAGAACCGGCCGCGGATCTTCGACCGGAGGATCGTGCTGCCCGAACTGCTGTACGAGCGGGTCATCGAGGCCCGCGAGCGGGTAGCCGCCCACGGTGAGGTCCTCACCCGGCTGGACGAGGACGCCATCACGCGAGACCTCAAGCGGGCCCACGACGATGGCTTCCGCAGCGTCGCCGTGGTCTGCGTCCACGGCTACCGGTATCCGCGGCACGAGGCGCGCATCGGCGAGATCGCCCGCGCGGCGGGCTTTACCCAGGTCTCGGAGTCGCACCGGACCAGCCCGCTGATGAAACTGGTCTCACGGGGCGACACCACGGTGGTGGACGCCTACCTCTCGCCCATTCTGCGGCGGTACGTGACCGAGGTCGCGCGTGAGCTGACCGGGGTGAAGCTGCTGTTCATGCAGTCCAACGGCGGCCTGACCGACGCGGCCAGCTTCCGCGGCAAGGACTCCATCCTGTCCGGTCCGGCCGGCGGCATCGTCGGCATGGCCCGCACGGCCCGGGACGCTGGCTTCGGAAAGGTCATCGGGTTCGACATGGGCGGCACGTCCACCGACGTGTCGCACTTCGCGGGCGAGTTCGAGCGCGAGTACGAGACGCTGGTCGCCGGGGTGCGGATGCGGGCGCCGATGCTGTCCATCCACACCGTGGCCGCGGGCGGTGGCTCGGTGCTGCACTTCGACGGCAGCCGGTACCGCGTCGGACCCGACTCGGCCGGCGCCGACCCCGGCCCGGCCTGCTACCGGCGCGGCGGCCCGCTCACCGTCACCGACGCCAACGTGCTGCTCGGGCGCGTCCAGCCCGCCCACTT
>Ga0187766_10001209_pt1 | contig 15087 bp, 14 predicted proteins | sample 0216_QUI02_MP05__4_FD_132971 | JGI IMG/M metagenome (GOLD analysis project Ga0187766, IMG submission 132971) | Tropical peat soil microbial communities from peatlands in Department of Meta, Colombia - 0216_QUI02_MP05_20_MG | ecosystem: Environmental > Terrestrial > Soil > Wetlands > Peat ... | reverse complement strand
GGACCCTGGCCCCACTTGCCGCCGTACATCCGGTGTGTGGCCTCGACGTATGGCAGCGCTTCATTCATAAACCGTTGGCCAGCGGCATTGACGACGATGGAGCCGGGCGCATTGCGCTCCGACAACGCGAACCACGGGCCGTTGGGCAGCGGGATCGTCGGACCCCACCAGGCATCTTCCATCAGATCCAAAGCAGCGCCGAGCTTTTCGGCGGCCACAATGCCGTCCCCGGTATTGGCGACAGCACCCACCGTCCAGTCCGCGGTAATCGGCGCACGCTGGTACTTGACCCGCATCTGCTCATTGCGCTCAAAGCCACCGCACGCCAGGATGACGCCGCGGCGCGCCTTGATCAACTTCGGCTCCGTCGTCTCCGCCGAGGCGCCCTCGCGGACATACACGCCGCGCACCGCACTGTCCTCGACATAGAGGTCAGTCAACACGGTGTTGAGCAGAACCGGGACACCAACCTGCCGCAAGCCCATCCGAAGCGGCGCGATGAGTGCACGGCCCATGCCTACCAGGTTCTTACCCGTCGCCTTGCCCCAGAACGTCCTGGCGCCCACCCGCATGGTCCGCAGCAGCCCCTTGGGGTGACGCTTGAGGAGGTTCAGCCGGACGTAATCCTGCTGCATCACAACGACATTGAGTGGCACCTTGCTATAGGGCGGCTCCAGCCCGGGCAAGTCGGGACCAAGCTTTTTGGCATTGAACGGCTTCGGCTCGATCGAACGGCCGCCGGGTCGGCCGCCGTCAGCCTCGGGATAATAGTCGGAATAGCCTGGCACCCAGCACATCTTCAATGGTGTGTGCTTCAGCACGAAAGACAGCATCTCGGGCGCTCGCTGCAGGTAGGTGTCGATGCGCTCGGGTTCGATGACGTCGCCGATGATCCCGTGCAGGTACCTACGGGCCGCTTCGAGCGTGTCCCGGACACCGTCCCGCTTGAGGACCTCGTTGTTGGGAATCCAGACGCCGCCACCGGAGCGCGCGGTCGAGCCGCCGTAGTGCGGAGCCTTCTCGATGACTATTGTCGAGAGGCCCCGGTGGGCGGCGGCGAGGGCAGCGACCATGCCGGCGCCGCCGCTCCCGACCACGACGACGTCGAACTCCTGAGCTGTCATGTAGAACACGTTATAGAATTGCCCGGGCCGGGCGCTACCGCACCGGTCACACCGACGAAGGGACTTCGGCCAATGCTGCGTGTTGCCACCCGTCAGGAGCTGGCCGCCGACTTGGCGCAAGCCGAGCGCAGCCGTGAACCGATCAGTCCCCTGACCGCTGCCTACCCGGGTATCGACGTCGTCGACGCCTATGAGATCCAGTTGATCAATATTCGCCAGCGGGTGGCCGAGGGCGCCCGGGTGGTAGGCCACAAGGTGGGGCTGTCATCGTCGGAGATGCAGCAGATGATGGGGGTCGACGAGCCGGATTACGGACATCTGCTCGACGAGATGCAGGTATTCGAGGACACCCCGGTCAAAGCGGCGAACTACCTGTATCCGCGGGTGGAGGTCGAGGTCGGTTTCATCTTGGCCGCAGACCTGCCGGGCGCCGGTTGCACTGAAGACGATGTGCTCAACGCTACTGACGCGTTCGTCCCGGCTATCGAGTTGATCGATACCCGCATCACCGACTGGAAGATCGCGTTGTGCGACACCATCGCCGACAACGCCTCCTCGGCGGGCTTCGTGCTCAGCGAGGCGCGAGTAGCTCCGAGCGACATCGACATCACCGGGATCGACGTGGTGTTGACCCGCAACGGCGAGGTGGTGGCCAAGGGCCGCAGCGACGCGGTGCTGGGCAATCCTGTCACCGCGGTGGCGTGGCTGGCCCGCAAGGTGGAAAGTTTCGGTGTGCGGCTCAAGGCTGGTGACATTGTGTTACCGGGCTCGTGCACCCGAGCCATCGACGCTCGGCCCGGCGACACCTTCGTCGCAGAATTCGCTCGCCTGGGGTCCGTGCGGTTGACTTTTGAATAAAAGGAGCGAACATGGCGTCGAAGGCGAGTGTGGCCATTGTCGGGTCAGGCAACATCAGCACCGACCTGTTGTACAAACTGCTGCGATCCGAGTGGCTGGAACCGCGCTGGATGGTGGGGATCGACCCCGATAGCGAAGGTCTCAAGCGGGCCCGCAAGTTGGGTCTGGAGACCACCCACGAGGGAGTCGACTGGCTGCTGGCCCAGCCCGAAAAACCCGACTTGCTGTTCGAGGCAACCAGCGCCTACGTACACGAGGAAGGAGCACCGAAGTACGCCGAAGCCGGGATCCGGGCTATCGACCTGACACCAGCCGCAATCGGTCCAGCGGTGATCCCGCCGGCGAACCTGCGCGAGCACCTCGATGCGCCGAACGTGAACATGATCACCTGCGGCGGGCAGGCGACGATCCCGATCGTTCACGCCGTGTCACGGGTCGTTCAGGTGCCGTACGCCGAGATTGTGGCGTCGGTGGCGTCGGTGTCGGCGGGCCCCGGCACCCGGGCCAACATCGACGAGTTCACCAAGACCACCGCGCGGGGAGTGGAGACCGTCGGCGGGGCTACCCGCGGCAAGGCGATCATCATTTTGAATCCGGCTGAGCCGCCATTGATCATGCGCGACACCATCTTCTGCGCTATCCCCGAAGACGCCGACCGCGACGTGATCGCCGCATCCATTCACGACGTGGTGGCCGAGGTGCAGACCTATGTGCCGGGATACCGGTTGCTCAACGAGCCGCAGTTCGACGAGCCGTCGATCAACTCCGGCGGCCAGGCTCTGGTCACTACCTTTATCGAAGTCGAGGGCGCCGGAGATTACCTGCCGCCGTATGCGGGCAACCTGGACATCATGACGGCGGCGGCCACCAAGGTGGGCGAGGAGATCGCCAAGGAAACCCTGTTCGTTGCGGGAGGCGCGCGATGACTGCCGCTATCTGGGAAGGCATCTGGGACGTCCGGATCACGGATACGTCGCTGCGCGACGGGTCACACCACAAACGTCATCAATTCACCAAGGACGAGGTCCGAGCCATTGTGGCGGCGCTGGATGCTGCAGGGGTGCCGGTGATCGAGGTGACCCACGGCGACGGTTTGGGTGGGTCGTCGTTTAACTACGGCTTTTCCAAGACGCCCGAGCAGGAATTGATCAAGCTGGCTGCCGAGACCGCAAAAGAGGCCAGTATCGCGTTTTTGATGCTGCCCGGGGTGGGCACCAAAGACGACATCAAACAAGCGCAGGACAATGGCGGGTCGATCTGTCGGATCGCTACCCATTGCACCGAGGCGGACGTATCGATCCAGCATTTCGGGCTGGCCCGCGACCTGGGGCTGGAGACCGTCGGGTTTTTGATGATGTCCCACACCATTTCGCCGGAGAAACTCGCCGCCCAGGCCCGCATCATGGCGGATGCCGGCTGCCAGTGCGTGTACGTCGTCGACTCCGCTGGAGCGTTGGTCCTCGAAGGTGTGGCCGATCGGGTATCGGCCTTGGTTGCCGAACTCGGCGACGACGCGCAAGTCGGGTTCCACGGGCATGAAAACCTCGGGCTGGGGGTGGCCAACTCCATGCAAGCGGTGCGGGCCGGCGCCAAACAGATCGACGGGTCCTGCCGTCGGTTCGGGGCCGGGGCGGGCAACGCCCCCGTCGAGGCTCTCATCGGGGTGTTCGACAAGATCGGCGTCAAAACCGGCATTGACTTCTTCGACATCGCCGATGCCGCTGAGGACGTCGTGCGCCCGGCCATGCCCGCTGAATGCCTGCTGGACCGCAACGCGCTCATCATGGGATACGCCGGGGTCTATTCCAGCTTCCTCAAACACGCTGTCCGCCAAGCCGAACGCTACGGCGTGCCCGCCTCCGCATTGCTGTACCGGGCGGGCCAGCGCAAACTGATCGGCGGCCAAGAGGACCAACTCATCGACATCGCGCTGGAAATCAAGCGTGAACAAGATCGCGGCCAGGTGGTCACCCACTAAACGTGGATCATCGGGTGTTCGGCTCCCGAGTAACCTCGATAACTATGACGGTGACTTCCAGGAATGCCAGCCGTCTTCGCCGCGGACTCTACGACGTGCTTGCCGGTGGTCTGCTGGGCGCCACCGCCTCGGTGGTGATCGCGTTGCCGGTGGCGAACGCGCAACCTCAGCAGTGCAATACCACCGTAGGCCAATCGGCGTCCCAGACCGTCCAGGTCTACCTCGACCGGCATCCCGACGTTAAGCAGGAGCTGACGGCCAAGGCCCAGGCGGAGTCGCCAGGATCCAGCAACCCGCTGCTCGACTATCTCACCCGGCATCCTGATGTGCGGCAGGCACTGATCACACTGGCCAATCAGTGCACGTCCTAGATATCGGTCGTGTTGGCCCGCCAACAGATGCGCGCCAGTGAGCGGGCCTCGTCTTTGATCGCCGGGGACGACACGCAGGAATGTTAGCCATTGACGGAAAATAGGAACACGTTCTAGCGTCTAGGCGTGTTCTCACACCCGCTCATCGACGCGATCGCCGAGGCCGAGGAACTGGTGGCCGCCGCACCTCACATCGAGACCGAAGCCGACCTGCTCGAGGGACTGCAGTACCTGGCCGGCTGCATTGCGGCATGCACGCATCTGGCGTTCGACTACGAACGTGACCACCCTTACCTGCTGTCCGGTACCGGGCCGTTCACCAAGATGGGCCTGGACAACCCCGACACCCTCTACTTTGGCTGCCGGGTTCACGCCGGCCATGACTACGTCGTCACCGGCACGCGCGGCACCACCACCGACCTTAGTTTCCAATTGCTCGGCGGTGAATACACCGACGACAATGTGCCGGCCAGCCAGGTCGCGTTCGACGACCGCGAACTCGACATCGCCGACGACGGGAGCTTCGAGTGGCGGCTGCACCCGACTAGTGCGGGGCAATTGGTGATCCGCGAGGTTTACGGCGATTGGTCACAGCAGCGCGGCACAGTGGCCATCTCACGGCTGGACACCGCGGGCAGCGCGCCGCCGCCGCTGACCCGCGAAACTATCGAAAAGCGTTATGCTACTGCGGGAAAGCAACTTGTCAACCGGGTGAAGACGTGGCTGCAATTCCCGCGGTGGTTCTATCTCAACATTCCGGTGAACACCATGGTCCCTCCCCGGCTGACTCCCGGCGGCCTGGCAACCCAGTACTCGTCAGCCGGGCATTTCGAGCTGGGCCCCGATCAGGCGCTGGTGATCACGTTGCCGGTGACCGAGGCCCCGTACCTGGGCTTCCAACTGGGCAGCATGTGGTACATCTCGTTGGACTACATCAACCACCAAACCTCGCTGAACGCCAGCCAAGCCCGAGCGGACCCGGACGGCAAGATCCGCATCGTCGTCGCCGACCAGAACCCGGGAGTGAGCAACTGGGTGGAAACTCTCGGCCATCGACGTGGCTTCCTGCAGTTCCGTTGGCAACGGGTATCCCGTCACCTCACCGAGGCCGACGGACCCGCCGTCGAACTCGTCGACTGCGACGCCGTCCCGGACGCGCTGCCGTATTACGAGCACAACAAGATTTCCGATGACGACTGGCGTGCGCGAATCGCACAGCGCCAGAACCAAATCGCCAACAGAATGCTGGGGTAGCGGTGACCGGGATGCTCGAGGGCAAGGTAGTGGTGATCAGCGGTGTTGGCCTCGCGCTGGGTACCACGCTGGCACGCCGATGCGCGCAAGACGGTGCCGACCTGGTGCTGGCGGCCCGCACCGCCGAACGCCTCGACGACGTCGCCAAGCAGATCACCGACACCGGGCGGCGCGCGGTGGCGGTCGCGACCGACATCACCGACGACGATCAGGTCGCCAACCTCATCGAGTCCACGCTGGCCGCCTACGGCAAGGCCGACGTGCTGATCAACAACGCGTTTCGGGTGCCGTCGATGAAACCGTTGGCCGGAACCACATTCCAACACATCCGCGACGCCATCGAGCTCACCGTGCTGGGGACGCTCCGGCTCATCCAGGGCTTCACACCCGCGCTCGCCGAATCCCACGGCAGCATCGTCAACGTCAACTCCATGGTGATCCGTCACTCGCAGCCGAAATACGGCGCCTACAAGGTGGCCAAGTCCGCGCTGCTGGCGATGTCGCAGTCACTGGCCACCGAACTCGGTCATCAAGGTATCCGCGTCAATTCCGTTGCTCCCGGCTACATCTGGGGTGACACCTTGAAAGGCTACTTCGAGCATCAGGCCGGCAAGTACGGGACTACGGTGGAGGCGATCTACACCGCCACTGCCGCAAACGCCGACCTCAAGCGGCTGCCCACCGAGGACGAGGTGGCCTCGGCGATCGTTTTCCTGGCGAGTGATCTGTCCAGTGGCATCACCGGTCAGACCCTCGACGTGAACTGCGGGGAGTACCACACCTGATGGCCGAGCGCACCGATGTCGGCACCGTCGACGAATTGCACGCCTCTGCCAGCAAGTTGGTCGGGCTCGACGATTTCGGCACCGACGACGACAACCACCGCGAAGCGTTGGAGGTGCTGCTCGCGTCCTACCGAGGCGAAGCGGACCTTACGCCGTTGGGCAGCAAGATGAACCGGTTCTTTCTGCGCGGCGCGCTGGTTGCCAGGCTGCTGTCCGAGGCCGCCCGGAACCAGTACCCCGAGCACGCCCATGTCGTCATCGAACGCCCGATCTTCGTCACCGGGCCGGTGCGCACCGGCACGACCGCCCTGCACCGGTTGCTCGGTGCCGACCCGGCGCATCAAGGCCTGCACATGTGGTTGGCCGAGTACCCGCAGCCGCGCCCGCCGCGCAAGACCTGGGAATCCAACCCGGTGTATCGCCAGCTACAAGAGCAATTCACCCGGCACCACAACGAGAACCCCGGATACACCGGGCTGCACTACATGGCCGCCGACGAACTCGAGGAATGCTGGCAGCTGTTGAGGCAGTCGTTCCACTCGGTGTCCTACGAAACCCTGGCGCACATACCCTCCTATGCCCAGTGGCTGTCCCATCAGGACTGGACGCCGGCATACCGGCGGCACCGCAAGAACCTTCAGCTGATCGGCCTCAACGACGCCGAGAAGCGATGGGTGCTGAAGAATCCCAGCCATCTTTTCGCGCTGGACGCGCTGATGTCGGCCTACCCCGACGCGCTTGTGGTGCAGACCCATCGGCCGGTCGAGACCATCATGGCCTCGATGTGCTCATTGGCCCAGCACACCACCGAAGGCTGGTCGAACACCTTCGTGGGCGCGCAGATCGGCTACGACTCCATGGAGACCTGGTCGCGTGGGCTGGAGCGGTTCAAAACCGCACGCGCCAAATATGATCCGGCCCAGTTCTACGACGTCGACTACGTCGATTTCGTCGCCGATCCGATCGGCACGGTGGAAGCTATCTACCGGCACTTCGGCCTGACGTTAACCGATGAGGCCCGCGTTGCCATGCAGAAGAGCCACGCCGAAAGCCAGACCGGTGCGCGGGCCCCGAAGCACACGTATTCGCTGGCCGACTACGGGCTTACGGCCGAGTCGGTCAAGGCGCGCTTCGCCGGCCTGGACTAAGTCCAGCCCGGCTCCTCAGCCCGCCGCTGCACGGCCCGCATTGTCGGCAGGCTACTCGTCGCTCACCGGCTTCAGATAGCCCTCTGCCACTGCATGCTCGATGCTATCGGTCAGTTTCGGGCAAGACTTGGTGCGCGCGCTATCTCCGCCGGACGCACGCACCTCGGCGAAGTAAGCGCAGCGCTGCAACGCTTCGGTGTTCCACTGCACCGCGGTGTAACCGGGCCCCTGCTTCTTGACGGACACGGTGACATGGCAAAACCGGCAGTCCACCGGCTGCAGGCCCGACGTCAGGTAGCGCTCCCGGTCAACTCTGGTGGCTTCACGGATCGCTGCGGCACGTTGCGGGTCATCGGCGAAATCCGGTGCCTTAGAACCGAATCCGCCGGACGCGCCACGCCGAGTGGGCGGTTCGTCGTCGTGACCGCCATACAGCAGAAGCATTGATCGGGCCAGCCGATCGACGTCGGGAACTGCCGTCTGGTCGTCGGGCGGGATCATGCCTGGTGGTGCTGCTCTTCACAGACGTCGTCGGCTGACCCGGCCTCGGCTTGGCGCCGCAGGTTCTCCTCGACCTCGGCATGCCAGAACTCGTTGGCGCGCGTGGTGTCCACCTCGATCTCGAAGCGTTCCGTCATCTCCGGCGTGACGTCGGCGGCGTCGACATAGAACTGCTCATACCAGCGACGCAGCTGATAGACCGCGCCGTCCTCCTCGACCAGCAACGGATTGTCGATACGCGTCTTGCTTCGCCAAATCTCGACGTCCTGCAGAAACCCCTTGCTGACGCCCGCCGTGAAAGCGTCGGCGAGCTTGTTGGTCATCTCTTCGTCCATGCCCTTGGGTTTCTGGACGATCACGCCCCACTGCAGCATGAACGAGTTCTGCGTCACTGGGTAGTGGCAGTTGATCAGGATCGACTCCGCCTTGTACCCGCCGTAGTTGTTGTGCAGCCAGTTGATCATGAACGACGGCCCGAAATAGCTGGCCTCCGAATCCAGGATCTGCTCACCGGTGTAGGCAGACCCGCCGAGGTCGGCATCGGGGCGGCCCACGGTGCGCAGATACTGCGAGGCGATGTGACCTTCGAAGACGTTCTTGAAGTACGTCGGGAAACCGAAGTGGATGTAGAAGAAATGCGCCATGTCGACGACGTTGTCGATGATGTCGCGGCAGTTTGACGGGATCGGCTCCCTGTTCCAGCGCCAATCGGTCCACTCGTCACTGGCCCATTCCGGGATCTCTGGGATCCGCAGTTCCGGTGCCGGCGGGTTGCCCTCGACGTCGTGCCAGATGAACAGCAGGCCACTGCGCACATCGGTCAACCAGGACCGGGTCCGGGCCATCCGGGGCGTGCGTTTGGCGTAGGGCACCAACTTGCAGCGGCCATCGCCGCCCCACCGCCAGTCGTGGAATGGGCAGGCGATCTCATCGCCCTTGATGGTGCCCTGAGTCAGGTCACCACCCATGTGCCGGCAGTATCCGTCGAGCACCTTCAGGTCTCCGTGCGAGTCAGCGAATACCACCAGCTTGGTGCCGAACGCCTCGACCTTGTGCGGTTCGCCGTCCAAAAACCCCTTGACCGGTCCCAGACAGTGCCAACCCCGCGCGCACCTCGTCGGTAGGGTGCCGGCATCGATCTCGCGCACACCGACACTCTCGATACTCACCTGCCACCTCCAACTCAATAGCTCTAACTAGAACACGTTACAGTTTTTCTCCCGGATCGCGCAATGACGGCCGCTGTTGCGGCGGCATACCCGGTCTGCGGTATATCTGAACGATGCCGCTGTATTCCTTCGAAGGCCGATCGCCGAAGGTCGATCCCACCGCGTTTGTGGCCCCGACCGCGACCCTAATCGGCGAAGTCACGGTCGAAGCAGGGGCGTCGGTGTGGTTCAACGCCGTGCTGCGCGCCGACTACGCGCCCGTCATCGTGCGTGAGGGCGCCAATGTGCAGGACGGGGCGGTGTTGCACGCACCGCCCGGCATCCCCGTCGACATCGGCCCGGGAGCGACCGTGGCGCATATGTGTACCATCCACGGGGTACATGTCGGGGCTGAGGCGCTGATCGCCAACCATGCCACGGTCCTCGACGGTGCGGTGATCGGCGCGCACAGCATGATCGCGGCCCATTCACTGGTGTTAGCGGGCACCCAGATTCCTGCCGAGGTGCTGGTGGCGGGGGCGCCGGCGGTGGTCAAGGGCCCGATCGCCGGAACAAGCGCCGAGACCTGGGTCAACGTCAACCCGCAGGCGTATCAGGATCTGGCCCGCCGCTATCTGGCTGGGCTGGAGCCGATTTAGCCGCCACAACGGCTTTCGTGTGATTGGCAGCCCATAGCCGTAGCGAACGTCCTCATAACGATTGCTGGCGCCAATTCGACTGCGCCCGCAAGGAATTCGTTTAGAGCAGCGACCGTGGCATGAACGCCAATGTGGCACCCTGACCGTCGCGGGGAGTTGTGTTGCAGCCCATTGAGGATAGAATCCACTTGCATTTTGGCGCTTATGGCGCGCCAAAATGGCGCCATGCCCAGTGCGCAGATCAAAAACGTCCCGGAGGATACCCACCGGGTCCTGCGTGAGCGAGCGGCACGCGCGCACCAGTCCCTGCAGGAATACCTTCGGAGCCGGCTGATTGCCGACGCGAGTCAACCCACTGTGGATGAGCTTTTCGACCGCGTTGCCACACGCCACGGTGGCAGGGTGTCGTTTAGCGCAGCTATGAGTCACGTTCGGGCAGAACGTGATCGTCGTTGACGCGAGCGTATTGGCGGTAGCCTAGGCGACGGTGGGACTGACGGTCGCCGCGCCCGGGAGCGGTTAGTGGACGAGACGTTGGCCGCTCCTGAACTTATCGACCTCGAGGTCGCCTCGGTGTGGCGCCGCCATGTTGCTGCCCGGCTGATGCCAGCTCGGCGTGCCGCCGATCCGATATCAGATCTAGCGGATCTGCCGCTGCGCCGGTCGTCGGACCGGCCGCTGCTACGCCGCATCTGGGAGTTGCGGCATGTCGTTACCCCGTACGACGCCGCATATATCGCACTGGCCGAGGCCCTAAATGTCGTCCTAGTCACCGCTGATGCGCGCCTCGTGCGGGTCCAAGGTGTCAAATGTGAGATAGAGGCGATCGCCAGGAGTAGTTGAGGTTCCGGCGCCGATCAGAAAAATGACCTCAGCTCGGCAAGCGGTACCAGGCTTCATCGTCTGTTGTGTGCCGCCTGCGCGGTCCCCACCACTCTCCGGTGGTAGGCCCATCCCGAGGCCCGCTGCGAGGGCTAGCGCCGCCATTAGCTCGGATCGGCGCACAATCTGCACGGACAATGCCCACGAATGAGTTGTGTCAACTGCGGCAGGCTTCGACAGGTCCAAAGACCCGACTTCAGACCGGCGAAAACAAGGGCCGAGCTCTGTATCCGCGCGACGACGACGGTAGTAAGCTGCTCATACCCCGACACCGAATTTCGCAGTATCGAACCGATTGGGGGGTCGGGCGCGTTGTATCCCATATCGGCGCCTTGGCGCATGTTGTCCACTTGGGTCTGGCAGTCGATCGCAACGCGGCCGTCGCGCGCTGGGTAGTGCGGGCTCTCGGGAGGACCATCATCAGAAGAGTCGACACCTCGGATACACGGAAGCACGAACTGACCATCGAACTCCGCAATGTGGTGCGCGAGTACCGGGTCGGCGGTCAATCGGTGCGCGCACTCGACGGGATCAGCCTGCGGCTCCAGGGTGGGCAATTCGTGTCGGTAGTCGGGCCGTCGGGGGCGGGTAAGAGCACGTTGCTGCATCTGCTCGGCGCGTTGGACTCCCCCGATTCTGGGTCGATCGCATTCGACGGCGACGAGATCGGTCGCCTCGGCGATGAGCAGCAGTCAGAGTTTCGCCATCACCGCGTGGGGTTCGTCTTTCAGTTCTTCAACCTGTTGCCGACGCTGTCGGCGTGGGAGAACGTGGCGGTCCCGAAGCTGCTCGACGGTGTCCGACTGGGCAAGGCCAAACCGGATGCGGTTCGGCTGCTGGACCGGGTCGGGCTCGGCAACCGGGCCGAGCACCGACCGGCGGAACTGTCCGGCGGCCAAATGCAGCGGGTCGCGGTGGCGCGGGCATTGATGATGGACCCAGCGCTGATCCTCGCCGACGAACCAACCGGGAACCTCGATTCCACAACGGGCGCTTCGATCTTGGCGCTGCTTGCCGAGGTGGCGCACGAGGAGGACCGCCGCCGGCTGGTGGTCATGGTGACCCACAACTCGAATGCCGCGGCGGCGACCGATCGAGTGATCACACTGCAGGACGGTCGGCTCGGTTCCGACGAGTTATTGGTGGTGCAAGGGTGAGACGGGGCTCGGCGATCGCTGCTGTGGCGAGTCGGCTCCGTCTGTTCAGCCTGCGCGAACTCGCGGTGCATCGTCGGCGCACGATCGCCTCGATCGCCGTAATGGCGGTGTCCGCAATGTATCTCGTCGCGATATTCGGCATCTTCGGGTCGATTACCGGATCGGTCAACCGGCTGGCCGACGGGATCGCCGGCATCGCGGCGCTGGAGGTGTCGGGTATTACCGACGCAGGATTCCCCGACACGATAATGGCCGATGTAGCCGCAATTCCTGGCGTCGCGACCACGGCACCGATGATACGGATGTCTGCGTCCACGGCGTCGGGGCCGGTTCTGCTGCTCGGCGCAGATGCCCGGAGTGCCGCGTTGGGCGGCGCTTTGAAAGATGCGGTAAGAGGACAGGTAGAGGCGGCGTTCGGGGAGGCGAACGGTGTCCGGGTCGGGCCAGGTCTCGGTTATGCGAAAGGCGACAGATTCCGGCTGGGCTCGGCTGTGGTCACAGTGGCGGCGGTGCTCGAGGGCAAGCAACTCGCAGATCTCAACGGCGGACACTATGTCCTTGCCTCACTTCCCTTGGCGCAGAATGTTACCGGGCGACAAGGTCAGCTCGACTCGATACTGATCGCCACGAAACCGAACGCAGATCTTGCCACAGTTCGCGCCTCGGTCACCGCGGCTGTGAACGGCCGAGCGATCGTCGCGGATCCGAGTATGCGGGCAACTCGGGCCGGCGACGGTGTTAGGCTGATGAACTACATGGCCCTGATGGGCGCGGCGGTTGCGTTGGTGGTCGGCGCGTTCCTGATCTACACCACGATGACCATGGCGATCACCCAGCGCCGGCCGGTCATCTCGATGTTGCGCGCGATCGGCGGCCGACGCGCCACGATCGTTCGCGACATGCTGGCGGAGGCGGCGATTCTCGGACTGATCGGCGGAGCCATCGGGTCGGGCATCGGAATACTTATGGGCCGCATTGCGATTGGTCGATTACCTCCGGCGGTCACCCAGGGGCTTGAAGCTCGCGTCGAGTACTGGCTGCCCGGCTACGCGATACCAGCTGCTCTCGCGGCGACGGCGCTGACTAGCGTGGTTGCGTCGGCGATGGCTGCGCGGCAGGTGTACAAGGTTTCACCGATCGAGGCATTGGCACCTGTCGGGGTTTCCGCGGCGGACGTCGTGCCGCGATGGCTGCGGATCGCAAGCGGGGTTGGCGCCGTCGCGGTGTTCGCGGTGTCGATCCTGATCGTTGTCGCACACAGCGGCACCTTCGCCTTTGTCGCGATGGCTGCGCTGTTCTGTGCCGAGATCGCGCTTGGCTTCGCGCTTACCGTGCCCATCGTCAAAGCCACCGCCGCAACGGCTCGACTATTCGGATCGGTCGGGGCACTCGCGGCGGCGACGATCGAGCGTGCGCCGCGGCGAGTCTGGGCCACCGTGATGACCGTGCTCATTGCAGTTGTCACAACGGTCGTGATTACCGGGACGAACACCGACATGATCCGGTCGGCGCGCGGCATCTTCTCACCGGTCGCGGATGTCGACGTGTGGGTGAGCGCAGATTCTCCCGACCGCTATCCCACCGACGTTCTACCGCAAGGTCTTACCGAGAAGGTGGCGGCGGTGCCAGGCGTGGCACGTGTCATCGAGGGCGCGTTTGCGTTCGCTGTGGTCGGCAGCACGCGCGTGATGCTCGACGGGTTTTCCTCCGGCACCCACGATTCGCTGTACCGAGCGCTCGATGAACAAGTACGCAACGAGGTGCTCGCCGGTCGGGGCGTGGTGCTCTCGCAGAATCTGGGCAAGACTCTCCACGTCCGGGTCGGCGACGAACTGCGGCTGCAGACGCCCCGCGGCCCGCGCCAGACGGCTGTGCTGGCTTTGGTGCCGTACTTCTCGACGGTCATCGGCACCGTCGGGATCGACCTCGATCACATGCGGGCGTGGTTCGACCGCCCGGCGGTGACCACACTGCAGATCGCCGCAGCGGCGAGCGCGGATCGGAATCGCCTGTTGGCCGACGTTCGCCGCGTGGTGCCAGCGCCGAACTACGTATACGACGGTCGCACCGCACTGGCCGGCGTCGAGGCGCCGCTGCATCAGAGCATGTTCATCGCCAACGCTGTATGGATCATCGTTGTATTGGTGGCCGCAGTCGCACTTTTCAACACGTTGACACTCTCGGTACTCGAACGACGTCGCGAAATTGGTGTTCTGCGGGCGATGGGATCCAGCCGTCGGTTCACATTGCAGATGGTCCTGGCCGAGGCGGCCGGCATCGGTGTCATCGGCGGTGTGTTGGGGCTTCTGTTGGGCCTGACGGACCAGTGGCTCTTCAGTCTTGTCAGCGGCGACGTCATGAATTTCGGCGTCGGCTTCCGGCCGAGCCCGATGGCGCTCGTCTTCACTATTGGCGCTCTGGCCATCAGCCTGCTCGGCTCGCTGCCGCCGGCGCGACGCGCCGCGCGACTGAACATCATCGAGGCTGTCGGCGTCGAGTAAGGGCCGCCGACGCGGCTCTCAATTCACCGGATCAGAAGCCGAGTGGAACCAACGCGGTAAAGATGTCGGCGAGGGGGTCCGTGAAGGGAAGGATGAACGTGCTGTCGATGCCCACGGCCGGAACCATGAACGTGTTTACCGTCTCCCCGGCCATCCCGACGCCCGTGTCCGCGGGCACCCCTGGCAACGTAGCGAAGCTATTCGAGAGGTCCTCCCCGGAAGTCAAAACATCCGTGAAGAGCGGAGTTTGGAGAACGGTCGCAACATACTCGTGGTCGTCGGGGTCGGCGGCTGCAATGTCCGTGATCGGGCCGATAGAGATGGTTTTGTCCATAAAGTCTGGGTCCAGCCCAGCTGTGGGGCCATCCTCCCCCTCTGCGTGGGCGACTGGGCTGGTTGCCAACTGGATAAGCCCAGCGGCGAAGAAAGCGCCGGCACCCGTGCCGAGGACGAGCGCAATACCGCGACCACTCATGGGAGACTCCAATCGTGAGTGTGATCTAGCTCACTGGCCGTGAGGAACCTGAGCGTATACCTCGGCAAAAGCAAACGAAAGGTGTCGACCCATTCAGCGGCGACACATCGGCATAGTCACGCCAGCCTAGCTGAGCTACATCAGGCGAAGCCGGATTTTTGAGTCAAGTTTGACGTAGCGGGTCGGGTTGTTGGTGTTAAGCGGCCAGTCCTGTTGTGCGGCCGAGGGTTTCGAGTGCATCGTTGT
>Ga0187766_10001207_pt1 | contig 15090 bp, 16 predicted proteins | sample 0216_QUI02_MP05__4_FD_132971 | JGI IMG/M metagenome (GOLD analysis project Ga0187766, IMG submission 132971) | Tropical peat soil microbial communities from peatlands in Department of Meta, Colombia - 0216_QUI02_MP05_20_MG | ecosystem: Environmental > Terrestrial > Soil > Wetlands > Peat ... | reverse complement strand
CAGGCGCTAACCGGACACTACTGTCGCGATGAGTCTTTTTCCAGAGCTCATCCGTAGTACCATACGGCAACTTTGGGCTCCGCATGTTGCGAAAATCGCCTGGGTTCACTGCGGTAGGCCGGATACTACGGCCCGCTTAGGCAGCACAGGAGGCCGCCATGGAAGATATTCGAGTGAGGCTCTAGGTGTTATGGCTGTTTGCGACGCTCAACTATATCTATGCAGATGTGTTCTTCTGCGTTGACGTCTTGGGGTCGGGCAAAGGAGGTCCAGGTGTTCTCCATTTTTCCCAGGGAGCGTGGTTAGGAATCGCAATACTCATGGAGATCCCCATGGCGATGATTCTGCTGTCGCGGATCCTGAAGCCCACAGCAAATCGCTGGGCGAACATCATCGCAGGCATAGTAGAAACGGCCGCTGTTCTCTTGACCAGTTTCATCCTTCCAGCCTTTCATCTCACGGGAACAAGTTCTTACTATGTGTTCTTTGGAGCGATAGAAGTGGTTTGTACTTCGCTGATCGTTTGGTACGCATGGAGATGGCCGAGAGAAACCACTCCCCGAATTGAGCCTTCCGGCCAACCCTTGCCCCTGCAGCAATTGAGCTAGAGGTCATCGTGAAACGCGAACGCGTGCTGCAAGTCGCCGTGGGACTCTTGGGCCTTGTTTATGTCGGCATGATTTATCCGCTGTACAGCGATTTGGCGCATTCGAGTTGGCTTCTCGAAAAGAAAAACGAAGTCGATCCGATGTTTTTAAGCTGGTTTATCGCGCTTGGCCCCTTTCTGCTGCTGGCTGCCAAAAAGCCGTCCTCCCACCGCTCCCTGATTGCCTTCGCCGCGTGCCAGGGCTTGGCCCATGCTTCGGTAATGGCCATCCAAACGGTGCAGGCATGGCAGCACGGCGTTCATCGGAATTTTGCGGATGTTGTCCTCTTCTATGTCATCGGGGGAATTTTGCTGGCACTCTTGCCCGCAAGACAACCGCAGAGCGCGACCGTTACCCCGCAACATTTTTGAATATTCGTCTATTATTACGCTGGCGACTTTGGGCCGCTGCCTACGGAAGTTGCGGCCAAGGTCCTGGTAAACGAGCTAACCTTTACCCACAGCGTATGCGCTCTGCCTGCGCGGGTAATAGAACTAGGTCTTTTAGTAAAGCGTGATCCCTTCAGAGTTCGATTGATGACATAAGGATTGCCAACTCCGTTCCAGAGGAATCAAATAACATCATATTTTCTCTTTTGGATAAGCCGGAACGATTCGGTTTTCAGGTTTTGTAACTCGCGCGAATCGGAGGTTCGTTAGGGTGGGCGGACTGATCCCATTAGCAGACGCATCTCGCCGACCGGTGCATTTTCCTGTCGTTACGATCTCCATCATTATCATAAATTTCCTGGTTTTTGGGCTTGAGCTGAAGGGTGGTGAGGCATTCGTTCTAAAGTGGGCGGCAATCCCAGCGAGCATCACGGCCAGCCATAACTGGATCACAATCCTGACGGCCATGTTCATGCACGGCAGTTGGTCGCACATCTTGGGGAACATGGTGTTCTTGTGGGCTTTTGGACCTGAGATGGAAGATGCGATGAATCCATTCAGGTATTTGACGTTCTACCTTACAGGGGGACTTCTGGCGATGTTGGCCCAGATCGCACTCAACCCCAGTTCAACAGTTCCGAATCTGGGCGCCAGTGGCGCAATTGCTGCTGTTATGGGCGGATTCTTGGTGACTTATCCCAGCGATTAAATTCGGGTAATTCTAATCATATTGGTCTTCGTGCGTGTCAAATTGATTCCTGCGGCACTCTTGATTGGTGTCTGGTTTCTGATCCAGCTATTTAACGTCGGGTCGGTGGCAACAGTTCAGACGGGTGGAGTGGCTTACGTCGCTCATGTTGCCGGCGCGATATTCGGGATGATCTTTGCGCGGCTTTTTGATATCCGTAGCGGGTGAACGTGCCTTGAAGAACCAGATGAGTTCCGAAAACCCCTCTTCTTAGATGGTTGTAACTTGAGAGTCGCGCTATACGCCCGCGTGAGCACATCGAACGGTCAGCAATCACCAGAGATGCAGCTCAAAGGATTTTTGGGAACTCGGGGGACGTTTGCCTGAAGCAGAAAGCCCGAGCCTCCCTGATCGCATCCCAACACCACCTTTCCAACGCAGATTTACATCAGATGGTGTTGCATCGACCTATTGAATGTACCCCGCTAATCGGGACCCCACGACCCTTTTGATGTATCGTTGATACCCCCGGCGGCACTAAAGGCGAGAAGCTGAGGACAGGACTCGGCCGAACTCAATGTGGGCAGGGCTGCTGTCAGCTAGAGCAAATGGTCGTTCAGTCGAAATGAGAAGATGTCCTAGGTATCGTGTACGGCGAGATTGGTGATGCGGAAAGAGATTTCGACTGCTGGTCAAGGAGAAAGATTATGCAAAGCAAAATGAAGGGAGTAGCGGGATTGGTAGGGGCGTTTGTCGCGGGGATGGTCGTGGCGACGGTGTTGGGCGGGGGAATGGCTGCAGCGGGGGCGAAGACGAAGACGCAGGGACAGCAAATCACCGTGCAGAGGGTCATGAGGCCGACCGTGACGGACGCGGACATTGCTTTGCTGCGGCAAGATATACGAGCAATGAAAATGCAGGTGATTGGGGAAAATATGTCGCTGTCGGATATGGAGGCGGAGAAGTTCTGGCCCATTTATAAACACTACGCGGACGATTTGCATGAAGTGAACAACGCTAAGTATGCACTGTTCAAGCAGTACGCGGAGACCTGGGCAACGATGACGGACCAGGATGCGATGATTTATGTGCGAGACTCGATGGAGGCGGACGCGCAGGCGCAGGCGTTGCGGTTGAAGTATGTGCCGCTGATGAACCAGATATTGCCAGGGAAGAAGGCAGCGACGTTTTTTCAATTGGAACGGCGGCTGTGCCTGATGATCGATTTGCAATTGTTTTCGCAGATTCCGTTGGCGCACCCAAAGGAATCGGTGAGCAAATAATCAGAAATCAGATACCAGAAAGCGAAAAAAAGAGCTCACCCTCAAGCCCTTACTGCTGTAGCTCGATTTCTCCAGGTCGCCACGTTTTGTTGAGCCAGGACAGGTCGCTTCCTGGCTTCCCGTTCGACGGCTGGGGTTAATTCCTCAATCGTCGGATTCATACGGTCCAGCAATTCCAACAACTCTTGCCGGCGGCGACTAGCCCAAGGAGCTAACGCGAGCTTTTCTAACTGCGCTCGCCCTTGTTCACCGAATACTTTTTCTTCCAGCGATAGCCTTCGTTCATCGCTAGCGCATGCAGCTGATTCATGACCCGGGTGCGCATCTGCACCAACCGATGACGGTGCCAGAGAAGTTGTCGCAGATCCCGATTCTCTCTCGCAGGACTGGAGCCGGCTCCGCAACTTCTCCTGAGGATAGCACCCGCAAAAAACCGGCAAGGCACACTGCGAGTCCGCCTGTTAGCATGGGGCCAGAGGGAATCGGCAAACCTTTGGGGCCAAATGGTTGAGGGCCAAGGGTTACAAGGAAACCCCGAAGCTACCAGGAAGGCATAACCAGTAGAGACGATTTGGGCCCTAGCCGGATTAACAACGAGAAACATCGCTAGGCCGGGTATGACAATCCACGTGACACTCTCACATTCGCGTGGAAGCAGCCGGTCTCCTGAATGCGCTATCGTTTGTAGCCGATCTTGCGTAGCAGGTCGCGGCGCCAGGTGACGTCTTCTTGTCCCTCAATGCCCTTAGGGGAACTTCCGTCAATTACTCCCAACACACCACGGCCTTGCGCACTCTGGGCTACGACGATTTCCACTGGATTTGCCGTTGCGCAGAAGATGGAACAGACCTCTGGCACATTTCGAATGGCGTTCAGCACGTTGATGGGGTAGGCATCCTGGAGAATGAGAATGAAAGTATGCCCGCAGCCCAACGCTTGGGCATTGCGGATGGCTGCATCGCGGAGTGCTCCGTCATTTCCATCCGCGCGCGTGAGGCAGGCCCCAGAGCTTTCGTTGAACGCCAATCCAAATTTGGCTTGCGGCACGGTGGTGCACACCGCTTCGTAAAGGTCCTCCACAGTTTTGATGAAATGCGATTGGCCCACGATGACGTTGGCATTCGCTGGGAACTCCATTGCCACCGATTTAATCTCCAGCATGATTCCTCCTCTGTTCGCTAGACGGGAACAACCCTTACGCACCGCGCCTGCGCTCGGCGCGCACTCGTTCCATATAGCGCCCAGTCCTCACTTCGATCCGGACCATCTCACCTGGGCCCACGAACATGGGAACCTGAACCGTCATTTCATTTTCGAGCTTCGCATACTTCCAAGTGGTTTCCTGCTGAGCGTGAGCGGGAGGTGCGGTCTCGGCCACACGGATTTCCACCGCCTCCGGAAAGACGACGTTTAGAGGTTCGCCTTCAAAGAACTCCACAGGTACTTGCATTCCCGATTGCAGAAACTTCTCCGCAGGTCCAAGGATGGCTTTGGCAACCTCGATTTGCTCAAAGGTGTCGGGACTCATGAACGTGAACACGTCTCCAGTGGCAAAGACGAACTCCAAATTGCGTCGCTCTAGCTCCACTACTTCTAATCGCTCTTGGGGACGAAAATGCGGCTCCCAGATGTGGCCGCTTCCCACATTGCTCAATTTCGTCTTGACGACCCCGCCCAGTTTGGCGGTCCCTGCTTTCGATTCTGCCTCGAGAACCCTATAAATCTGTCCTTCCACCCGAATGGCCATTCCTGGCCTCAACTCTATTGCGGTAAGCATAGAACACCTTCAAAGCTACTCACTACTTGTAAGCCGTATTTTGCTCTGGCACAGTGATGAGAGTCACGCCCACCCGCCAGAGGCTCGCTTCACAATAAGCACGAAAGGGAATTAAATGAAGAGGGCCAAGACGCGCTCTTATTCGGAATGGAACGATTCCTTGTGCTATGGAGAAGGAATGTTGCACGCGCCTACGATTTCGAAGTGGGCGGGTCGGTCAAGGATCTAATTGAGGGCTTAGTGTGCCGCACGCAGAAGTGAACCTTGTTTTGAGCAACGGCGAATCGATAGACTTTTCTTGCCGGCGATGCAGGAGTGGCAGTGTTTAAGAAAGAAGCGAACTGTAGACTGTCTCGTTCCGAAGTTGAACAAGAGGCAATTCTCGCCCTCCAGGAGATGACCCTGCAGGAAAAAACCATGATGCTCAGTGGCAACATGGACGCATTTTCCAATCTCATCAAGCACGGCAGAGCCTATAACCCCGTTCCAACTAGCACACCCGGCGTAGAACGTCTTGGGATATCAGCGATCAAATTCACCGATGGCCCGCGTGGAGTGGTTATGGGCAAATCGACCTGCTTTCCAGTGTCGATGGCGCGCGGCGCAAGTTTCGATCGGGCGCTGGAAAACCGGATTGGTGATGCGATTGGAAAGGAGGCGCGTGCGCAGGGGGCCAATTGCTTCGGCGGTGTGTGCATCAATCTGCTGAGACATCCGGCGTGGGGGCGCGCGCAGGAGACCTACGGTGAGGACCCGTTCCACGTTGGAGAGATGGGCAAGAGCCTGATGCAGGCGGTTCAACGTCACAATGTAATGGCATGCGTGAAGCACTATGCAGTGAACAACATTGAGAACAGCCGTTTCTTTGTCAACGTCAATGCCTCTGACCGAGTCCTGCACGAGGTGTACCTACCACACTTCAAGAAAATCGTTCAGGCCGGCGCAGCTTCGGTCATGGGTGCTTACAACCGCTTCATGGGTGACCACTGTTGCGAAAGCCACAAGTTGCTCACGGACATCTTGCGCGATGACTGGGGATTCGAGGGCTTCACCCTGTCTGATTTCATTTTCGGCATTCACCATGGGAAGAAAGCCATCCAAGCGGGCATGGATCTCGAGATGCCGATACCACTCGAATATCAACGCAAGCTGCTCGAAGCGGTACAGAATGGAGAATTGGCCGAAGACGTCGTCAATCAGGCGGTCTTACGCATCTTGCGTACTTTGCTGGTGTTCGAGAATACACCAGATCCGATGGTCTACCGCAAAGAATTCGTGGCGTGCAGAGAACATACGACACTCGCGCGCGAGGCGGCGGAAAAGTCGATCGTCTTGATCAAGAATCGCAACTCGGTGCTGCCATTCCGGAAGGACGTGAAGCAGGTGCTGGTATTGGGGAAACTTGCTCGGCAAAAGAACACGGGAGATCGAGGATCTAGTCGAGTATACGCCCCTTACGTCGTCACACCATTGCAGGGGCTGAGAAAGTACTTTGGGGACAACATCAAAATCTTCCACTTCGACGAGGATGAGGTCGCGAAGGCAAAGCAAGTCGCTCGCGAGGTCGACTGCGTGATCATTGTCGCCGGTTGTGATTGTAACGACGAAGGCGAGTTCTTTTCCCCGGCAGACGTCAATGAACCTATCCGTCTTTTTCAAGCTGGCTACAGGAACATGGGCCGCCCGTTCAAAGCCTTCTTGGCCAAAACTGTGGGAAAACTGATCAGCAAGCTCTCGCGAGACAACGCCAGTTCCTTCCCGGGCGGCGACCGCCAAAGCCTGTCCCTGAAAGCCGAGCAGCGTCGGCTCATTGAGGAAGTCGGCCCAATCAACGCCAATACGGCCGTGTGCCTGGTGTGCGGGAGCATGATCCTAGCCGAAGAATGGGCGGATAGAGTCCCAGCGATTTTGTATAGCTGGTATGGGGGGATGGAGGGAGGCACCGCTCTCTGTAGGGTGTTATTCGGTGACGTGAACCCCAGCGGCAAACTACCCTTTACGATTCCTGCGAGGGCCGACCAACTTCCGTATTTCAGCAGTACGGATCGGGAGATCACTTACGATCTCTATCACGGCTACGCCTTGCTCGATAGAACCGGTATCAAACCCGCTTACCCTTTTGGTTTTGGGCTGAGCTATACGTCGTACTCTTACAGCGATCTTCGAGTGGAGGAGAAAGCTCAAGGCATTGAAGTCAGGGTAAGAGTTAGCAACACAGGGTCGCGCGAAGGCGAGGAAGTCGTTCAGGTCTATGTGGGCATGAAGGCTTCCGCCGTAGAACGGCCCAAGAAACTTCTAAAAGGCTTCGAGAAAGTCACTATTCCGGCGAATTCGGCCAAAGACGTAGACATCTCTATCCCACTCTCCGATCTTCGTCACTATGACGAGCACAGCAAGACGTGGCAGCTGGAATCTGGAGTGTATGAGATCACTGCTGGACCCAGTTCAGATGCCGCCTCGCTGTTGAAGTTCGCAATAAGATTGGGCAGTTCATAGGATTCACGCGGGTAGCAGCTCAATGCGCCCGGACCAATCTTTTGGAGTGCGGTGTCAAGGCAAGCCACCGCTGCTCTCGTTTGTTCCGCCTCCCAGGACGTGATACAACCTGCAAATGTCACAAAGAGCTAAGATTTTCTCGCTCGTGGCACTGTTCCTCCTTCTCGCCACGCTGCCAACACCCGCCAAAGTGGGCACGGATTTTGATCCCACTCTCAACTTCTCGAGATACAAAACGTTCGCGTACCTCGGCGGCACTGAAATGCTCCTCCGCATGCAGTTGAATCCCGACCAGCTCAACAACCAGATTCATCGCTCCGTCGCTCGAGAGCTGACGGGCAAAGGTCTTCGGGAAGTGCAACCGGAAAGCAATCCGGATCTAGTTGTGCGTTATTGGATCGAAACGCAGAGCGTGGCCGGGGTGGGTTACGGTGCCAGTTGGGGCATATACGGCAGCTACTGGACTGGCCACTGGTCCGTCCAGTACATCTCCATGCACACCAACACCCCCAACGAAGGCACGATCGGAATCGAATTGATTGACGCCAACACCAAGGGCCTGGCTTGGCGCATGTACGCCACCCAAAAAATCATCCACATCGACCCGGACAAAATCTGGAAGTCCGTCGATAGCAGCATTAAAAAAGGCTTTAAGGCCTACCAACCTTCGCCAGAAGCCATCGCGGCAAAAAAACAACAATGGGCGAAAGAAGACGCCGAGAAAAAACCCGCTGAGCCCTAATTCTCGCGCCGTCACTGCCGCATGCCGCTCGTGGATGCAGACCCTTCAAGGGTTTTTCGTTAGAATCGCTTCCTTCTCCAACAGCTTCACGACTAGCTTGACGAGCCCGGCAATTGCTTTATCGGCATTCTTGGGATTGAAGCTGTCGCTCACGCCGGTCCACACAAGTTCTTCGTTGGGCGGCGTCACGTCATACAAATTGGTTTCAATGCGGACAGTTGTGTCCTCACGCAAGTAGCCCGGAGAATAAACCTGCCGGTAAACGGTACCGTAATAGCCGTAGAACCCGCGGTAGTAGGCATAGGGAACCGCGTAACTCTGACCGGGGACGTAGGTCGTCTTCTGATCGACTTTGACCAGACGCGTCACGATCACAGCATCAATCTTGTGATCGTGGATCTGGCCTTTCAGATAGTCCAGATCCACGCTGGGCGAGTCTGGCCTTAGCAGGATGGTGTTGCCGGGAACAGCTTCAAAACCGTCTCTTGTGATCTTTGTGGAAAGCGCGTCCTCGAAATCCGCTCGGACCGTAGGGTTCTCACTCATCCCAATCACAAGAATTCTGCGGAAATGTCGGCCGGAGTAATTGGGGTTCTTCCAGCTCATTACAAGTTTAGTGGAACTGGAATATGCCAGAATCCATCCTGTGAGCAGGATGGCCGAAAGGAGGATTGTCCTTCGCCAGCTCAAGCCAGCCAACTTTTTCCTACACGGACAGGCAGAAACAGCCGGCCAGGGCGCCGAGCGCTACGTTTTACGAGGGCTGTCGTTGTGCAATTCCGAAGTTGCTGCATCTCGCTCCATTGTAGCTACACGTTGAGTAACAGACTAATTTATTTCACGACAAATCCGGCTGCAAACTGGAAGGTCCACATGTCGGCCACCAAACCGAGTTGCATGCTTAATTGAGCAGGCTCTGTGTATCTCTGATTCCATAATGCCCAGAAATTTCGGATCGTCCGCGGACCGTCGCCCGCGTAGTGTTTATTCGCGTAAGCGAACACTCTTAAATTGCTGGCGACGAATTGGCGGAAAAGTTCCACCCAATGGGTGAGGTCCTCTGTCCGGTCGACAATGGTTTTGTCCCAAGTGCTGGTCATCGTTTCGATCTGCTTCCTGTTTCCGAGCCAGCGGACATAGGCGAAGTCCGCGGTATTGAGATCTCAAACGGGACCCTAAGTTACCGGTAACGCGTACCTAGAATGATTTTGCTTGGTCGGCATTATTGTAATTTTGCGTATTCGGCCTTGGCCTGCCGCAGAAATAGGGATGTTGAAGTCCGCGTTCTTCCAAAGCGTCAGGAAGTCCTGATAGGCGGCACGGGCTTTGTCCATGTCGCTCTGCATTGCATATGCGCGGGCTAGTCCGAGGCGAGCCAACGCTCCGATCGGCTCATACAGCGTGACCCCACTCTTGTCGATAATCTTTTGGAATTCAATCTAACTCAGTCCAGCGCTTCGGGATGGACCATTTCCATTAGTTTGTGATTGTCGCGATAGTCCACGTTGACGCCGACCAAGACCGGGCCTTCCATGGCGAAGGCCTTCCTCAGCGTTGACGCGATTTGATGAAATTTGAACACCGAATTTGACCAAGACTCAATCTTCACCTTCAACAGGTTAGGAGCTGAAAGATTCATGCGTTTTTCGAACGATTACAAACTTGCGCCCTGACACGCACTTCTCCATTGTGCTTATTGCTGGCAACCGATGAAAACCCAAGCGCTTGGATCTTGTGCGGGTCGAATAACCATTAATATCCCAACTGCTTGTTCACTATGTTCAGCAGCGGCTCTCCCCGTCGAAATCTTTCGAATTGGACAAGGAAGAGATGCATTGCGTTATCGAGCCAATCCGGCGTGTGGTCCGCACAATGCGGAGAGAGTAGGACATTTTCCATCTTGTAGAACGGATGGCCGGCAGGCAGGGGCTCTTCGTCAAAGACATCTAGCGCCGCGCCTTTAATTCTAGATTCTGAGAGAGCTTTGATCATCGCTCTTTCCTGAATCACGGGGCCACGGGCGAGGTTGATTATGACTGCCGTTTCCTTCATAACCGAGAATTCCACCTCGCCAATTAACCCTCGTGTTTCGTCATTCAACGGCGTCGCGACGACCAGGTAGTCGCTCTGCGATATCATTTCAATTCGGTGATTCGGACCGTATACGCGATCGACGAGTGGGTCTCGATCCTCTCTTGCAGGAGCGTGGCGCCGGAGTGCTAGCACCTTCATTCCCAATGGGTGGGCCCTCGAGGCAACAGCGCGGCCTATGTCGCCATACCCCACGATGCCGACGGTGTGACCCGAAACCATGGTCACATCAAACGGCTTCCACAAGCCATTCTGTTGATTCCGAATCATGCGCCGAAGGTCTTTGGCAAAGTACAAAATGGAGGCCAGGGCAAACTCCCCAAGCGACGGACTGAAAACGCCGCTTCCATTTGTCAGGATGACTTCGGATGCGACCAACTCAGGGAAGAGGGTTCGCTCCAAACCCACGGAACGGGAATGGATCCATCGCAGCTTGTCGCACATCAGAAACACTTCGCGAGTCAGAGAAAGCGTGCCTGACCAGTTGAGCATGACTTGGGCGTCAGGAGCTAATCCTTCGAGCGACTTCGCCGAGTTTCCAATAACTACAAGGGCTTCCTCGCGCAGCTTGTCAAGCATCGCAAGCTGTGGATCAGAAAGGTCCGACAACACAACAATGGTAGCTTTTTCCATAGCTCTTTTGCTGCTCGGCGGCTAGAAACGCTGAACTGGCCCCGTTGACTGAACGCTCGTGATGCGCTCCTTTGTTCGCGCCCCCTTGATTTGTGCGCCGCGAAAAGCATTAAATCTACTCTATGTCACAAAGAACAACAAAGTCCCTAAGAAGCTATCGCTGGTACGGCCCAGATGATCTTCGATCGTTCGGCCACCGTTCGCGCGCCGCGTCGATGGGCTGCCTTCAGGCGGATTATGCCGGTAAGCCGGTCATCGCGATCATCAATACGTGGAGTGACATCAATCCGTGTCACAGTCAATTGCGCGAGTGTGCCGAGGATGTAAAACGCGGTGTCTGGCAGGCGGGTGGTTTTCCCGTGGAAATGCCGGCGATGACTCTCGGCGAAACATTTCAGAAACCGACAACCATGATGTATCGCAACCTACTTGCCATGGAAACAGAGGAATTGTTGCGCTCTTATCCTGCCGATGGTTGTGTATTGCTCGGCGGTTGCGACAAAACGACACCAGCACTGCTGATGGGCGCAATTAGCATGAATCTGCCCGCTATTTTTGTCCCCGCCGGTCCCATGCTGCGGGGGAACTGGCGGGGACAGATTCTTGGCAGCGGAGCGGACGTCATAAAATATTGGGCGGAGCGACGAGCTGGCACCATTGACCAACAAGCCTGGATGGAGATCGAAGAGGGCATTGCACGCTCTGCAGGGACCTGCATGACCATGGGCACCGCCTCCACGATGACCAGTGTGGCGGAAGCTCTGGGGTTTTCTCTTCCCGGTGCGAGCTCGATTCCCGCAGTCGACGCAAATCACGCAAAGATGGCCAATCGATCTGGCCGACGCATCGTTGAAATGGTGTGGGAGGATCTAAAGCCGCGCGATATTTTGACTGCTGCGTCCTTTAAGAATGCGATGGTAACGGTGCTTGCCTTAAGCGGCTCCACCAACGCGGTGATCCATGTGATTGCAATGGCAGGCCGTGCGGGCATCAAGCTCACCCTTCATGAATTTGACGAACTCTCGAAGAAAACGCCGGTGCTCGCGAATCTGCGTCCAAGTGGCAAGTACTTGATGGAGGACTTTTACTATGCTGGAGGACTGCCAGCACTTTTGAAATCTCTCTCGCCGCATTTAGAGCTCAATTGCGTTACGGTAACGGGCAGGACCATGGGCGAGAATGTTGCGAGCTCTGAGACCTACAATTCTGACGTTATCCGCTCGGTCGAAAATCCCGTCTTCTCCTCAGGAGGACTTGCGATTCTCCGCGGCAATCTCGCCCCTGGAGGAGCTGTGATCAAACCGATCGCCGCCGACCCGGAACTACTGAAACATGCAGGCCGCGCGATCGTCTTCGACAACTACAATGAGATGAACGCGCGAATCGACGATCCCGCTCTTGATGTTGATGCGAGCTCTGTATTGGTACTGCGCAATGCGGGTCCCAAAGGTGCTCCCGGCATGCCTGAATGGGGTAACTTGCCTATCCCTCAAAAACTATTGAAGGCCGGGGTCCGAGACATGGTGCGCATTTCCGATGCCAGAATGAGTGGAACAAACTACGGCACTTGCGTTTTGCATGTTTCGCCCGAATCGTTTGTGGGGGGTCCGCTCGCTTTGCTGAACGAAGGAGATATCATCGAACTTGATGTGGAACACCGTCAGTTGAACATGCGCGTCAGTGAGGATGAACTTCACCGCCGCCGTGAGGCCTGGCGGCCGGGAGGGGAGATTTATCCTCGAGGTTATGGGAAACTATTTATGCAACACATCAAACAAGCAGACGAGGGTTGCGACTTCGATTTCCTCGAAGGAACCGATCCTATTCCTGAACCTGAAATTCACTGACCTCTTGTATTAACCCCTAATTCACTGGCACACGTTGTCGGGAGCCAACGCCAATGGCAAGCATGAGGATCCCCGACAGAAAGAAGCTCCCCACCAGATATCCAAGACCGGCATGGAACGATCTTGTGCGCGTAGCTAAATAGCCCATGATTAACGGTCCCACGAAACCGCCAAGATTTCCGATAGAGTTGATCAAGCCGATCGAGGCGGCCGCTGCCGAGCCACTGAGAAATTCCGTTGGTACAGCCCAAAACGGGGGATGGTAGGCATAATAGGCAGCGCCCGACAGGGTAAAGAAAATGACGGAGAGCGCCACGCTCGAACCAAAGTTGATTGCGAGAAGGACAGAGAGGCCACTGAGCAGTACGGGAAGTGTAGCGTGCCAACGGCGCTCTTGATGGCGATCGGAGTGCCATGCATTTATTTGCTGGGTCAAGAAGCCCGCAAAGTAGGGCAAGGAAGCAAGGAGAGTCACTTTGAAGTCGCTCTGACTGGACAAGCGTTTCAGTATGATGGGAAGCCAAAAGGCGATTCCGTAGTTTCCAGCCACCGCAAAGAAGTAGCAGAGCGTGAGCAGAATGACGTTGCGGTTGCCTAGAGCCTGCGAGATCTTAAAGTCACGCACTTCCCGTTTCGCTTTTTTTTCTTTTTCGAGTTGGTCGGCGATCCACTCACGCTCCTTGAGACCAAGCCAGCTTGCTTGTCGTGGCCAATCCGTAAGATAAAACAAGCCGATCAGACTCATCACAACCGCAGGAATTCCCTCAAGAATGAAAAGCCACCTCCAACCTTTCAAGCCGAGCCAAGACAACCGAAGCAACACGCCAGCGAGTGGTGAGCCAATAACGTAGGAAAGTGGCATCGCTGCATAGAAACCTGCCATCGCTTTGGCGCGGTCAAAAGCTCGGAACCAATGTGTTAGGTAAACAACCACGGCAGGGAAAAAGCCTGCCTCAGCAGCTCCTAACAAGAAACGCACGGTATAGAATTCCCGTTCTGTATGAATGAAGGCCATTACTACCGTCAGGACTCCCCAAGTGAACATCACGGCCGCAATCCACCGTCGCGCACTCCAATGTTCGGCTGCCAGCGCGCCTGGGATTTGCAGCAAAAAATATCCCAGGAAGAAAATGCCCGCCCCCAAGCCAAGCACCTTTTCGTTGAATCCCAAGTCCTGCGGCATCTGTAGCGCTGCGGCCCCGATGTTCATTCGATCAACGAACGCGATGACATAGAGGACGAAGAGAAAGGGCAGCAGCCGGATGGCTATCCGTCGAGGGACGGTTTTTACAAAGCCGTTAGCATTGTATGAGGCAGGTGTGTCGGGCCTGAGTGTTTGACTGTCTTCAGGGGGCATCTTTGGCGCCTTGATTGACCTTCGCCGCAATCGCTTCGCCCATCTGTTCGCTTGAAGCCTTACCGCCGATATCGGGTGTGCGGATCTTTGCTTCAGCCAGTGTGACGGCAATTGCCTTTTCAACGGCGTCTGCTGCTTCTTCGGCTCCAAGATGCCGCAGCATCAGGGCACCGGACCAGACCTGACCGATGGGGTTGGCGATGCCCTTCCCCGCTATATCCGGCGCGGAGCCGTGGACCGGCTCAAACATCGAAGGATACTCCTTCCCCGGGTTAAGGTTTGCGGAAGGTGCGAGCCCTATCCCTCCAACAACTGCAGGGCCTAGGTCAGAGAGAATATCTCCGAAAAGATTTGAGCCTACAACCACATCGAACCAATTGGGATGGAGCACAAAGTGAGCCGCCAAAATATCGATATGATACTGGTCTGTCCGTACGTCCGGGTATTCGACAGCCAGGGCATGAAAACACTCGTCCCAAAAGGGCATGGTATGGATGATGCCATTTGATTTTGTTGCGGAGGTGAGGTGCCTGTTTCTCTTGCGGGCAAGTTCAAAAGCGAAGCGCAATACGCGATTTACACCGCGGCGCGTGAAGACGGTCTGCTGCACAACTGTTTCTTCTTCTGTTCCCTCATAGATGCGACCGCCGATATTGGAATATTCTCCTTCATTGTTTTCTCGAACGATCACGAAATCGATCTGACCCGGCTTCCAATTCTTCAGTGGAGTCTCGATACCATCAAAAAGGCGCACAGGCCGTAGGTTGACGAACTGATGAAAACCCCGTCGAATAGGGATCAACAGTCCCCAAAGCGAAACGTGGTCTGGTACATCTGGGCGTCCAATAGCGCCCAGAAAAATAGCGTCGTATCGCCGGAGCTGGCAGAGACCGTCCCTTGGCATCATCTTGCCCGTGTTTACGTAAACGTCGCAGCTCCAATCGAACGCATGCCAATCGAGTTCGAAGCCAAACCGCCGTCCCGCGGCATTTAGGACGCGGATCCCTTCAGGAACCACTTCTTTTCCGATGCCATCCCCGGGAATTACCGCAATGTGAAAAGTCTTCAAGTCCCGACTCCTCGCACTTTCGCTCTACTACCCCCAAAAGCTCATGACACGATAACAGATACATTCAGAAT
>Ga0187766_10001204_pt1 | contig 15105 bp, 14 predicted proteins | sample 0216_QUI02_MP05__4_FD_132971 | JGI IMG/M metagenome (GOLD analysis project Ga0187766, IMG submission 132971) | Tropical peat soil microbial communities from peatlands in Department of Meta, Colombia - 0216_QUI02_MP05_20_MG | ecosystem: Environmental > Terrestrial > Soil > Wetlands > Peat ... | reverse complement strand
GCTCGCACTCGCTCCCGCCGGTGCGTCGGAGCCGCTCGTCACAGCCGTGGTTTGGACACGCGGGGAGCTCGCGGACGCCTGGCTACCCTTTCTCCAGCGCCAGCGAAAGGGCCTGACCCGCGCAGCCCTCGACAAGGATCTTGAAGTCGCCGATCCGATTATCACCGCGGCCACGCCGGGAGGAACCACGGTCCCCGCGCAAGCTCTTTGGGTGGCTCTGGCGCATAGTTCCGGTGAAGATGAGCTTGGCCTGGGGACTGTCGTTCGTTTCGCGCCTGCAGCAAAGCAGGCCCAGGTCTTTCATCCGCCTTTGCTGGCCAATTGCGACATCACCCATCTCCTTTCCTTCGACAACGACACCTTTCTGCTGGGAACGCGCCTCGCGTACAACCGCGCGGTTTACCCCTGCGTTGGGCTGGCATCACTGCAAGCCCGAACCGGCCAAACGGAAAGCATTTCTTTGCCGGGTCCCTGGCCCTCTCCTCCGATGGTCACTGCCTTGGGAAGCAGCGATCGCGTCTGGGTCGCAACGGATTCGGCCATCTGTGGGGGAGCACCTGGAGGATGGCTTTGCTGGCGCATCGTTCCTGCGGTCACGCTTACATCCGCAATGACGGTTTACAACAAGCCGGGGGAAAAAGCGGGCGCCGAGCTGAAGCCCGGCGAATACGAAGTCCTCTGGGCCAACCAGGGCTTTCTGGAAATCGCCACGAAGGATTCCTACGACGCGTGGCTCGCCGCCGACGATTACGCCGAAGCTGCCGCGCGCAACTTCGACGTGGAGCCTTGGAAACTGCTGAATACCGCGACGGGAATTTCGCCGATTCGCCCGCTCACCAAACCCGGTGGCGATGCCCTGGAAGGCACGCTGGCATTTCGCGCGCGGCTCGAAAAGCTCGAAACTCCGCCCGGAACGCCTCCGGGATGGGTGAAAGTGCGCATCCACGCGGGATGGATTGAGCGCGGCGCGCTCCAAGTCACGCCCGGAATGGTCCCGTTGCCGAACAAATAAGCGGCTGGGCGCGTCGTGCGCTTTCTCAGTGCTGCGCCAGCACTTCCTCAAAGAATTTCAGCGCGCGCGGATCGCTGGACTGCCCCAGCCAAAACATCGCCTGTTTCCGCACGGAGGGATTCTTGTTTGTCCGCGCCACCTCGATCAGCTTCGGCACGCCTTCGTCTCCCGGCAACTGGCTCAGCGCGAAGACCGCCTGCTTCTTCACGCCCGTGTCCGGATCGTCCTCGATCGCCCCGCTGATCGCGCGCGCCGCTTTTTGTCCCGCTTTCTGCGCTAGCCAGAAGAGCGCCTGGCCGCGCACATGGCTGCTCTCGTCCTGGTGCGCCATGCGAATCATCTCGTCGACCGCTTCGGGTTCCTTGCTCACGGAAAGGGCAAAGACGACCTGGTCGCGGACGTGTGGGCTGGGATCGCTCTTCGCCATGCGCTTCAGCACCGCAAACCCCGGCTTTCCGCGCGACGCGCCCAGCCAGAAGGACGTTTGGCGCCGCAGCTTTTCCGGATTTTCCGGAGCGGTGAACGATTCCAGCGCGCGGTCCGCAGCGGAGTCCGCGTGCAGCGCGATGGCGGTCAGCGCTTCGTTGCCGACTCCTCGCTCCTCGCCGTCGGAACCCGCCGCGCCGCGCACAAAGCTCTCCAGCAGCGCGACGCTTTCGGCGGCCTTCACTCCCGTGAGCCACACGAGCGTCAACCCGCCCGCGTCGAGTGTGCAGTTCTCCGCGGCGAGGCGGATTCTCCCGACGCGCTTGTTTTCCACGCGATAGAGCACCAGGAGCAGCGATGGTCCTTCGAGGCGCACCGTCGCATCATCGCCGTCCGACGTCGTGACGCCGCCGTCCTCTCTTTCCAGGCGGCAGCGCCCGCAGTCGCGCCAGTCTTCCCGCCGGCCCGAGGTGTAGTGCTCGCAGCAGATGGCGTGTTGGTTCCGTTGGGCTTCGACCGCGTAGCCGATCCAGCGCGGGCCCTGCGTGCCCTGAGCCAGGGAATCGAATTCCTGCGCAAGCGGCCCGCTCAGCGCCCGCTTCTCGACCTTAGCGTTTGTCGTCCTTACGCTGTCCGCGCTTGCTTGCGCCTTCGCGGGGAGCGCCGCGAGCGCCAGTCCGAAAGCCAGGGCGAAAGCCCCCACCGCCGTTCTTGCTTTCATGAACCACCTCATTTATTGAGCAGTTCCATCAGGTAATCCGTCGCGTCCTTCGAACCCATCAGGGAAAGCTTCTGCACAGCCTCCTTCTTCAAACCGGGATCTTTTTCCGCCCGTGCCACGGCGATCAGCGCTTTCGCGTTTCCCTGCAAAAAGAACGCGTTCAGCACCTCCCGCCGCACCTGGTAGTCGGTCTCTTTCGCGTAGATGGATTGCAGCGCTTGCGCGGTCCGCTCCGAGCCCATCAGGCCGAGCTTCTGGATGGCCGTCCGGCGCAGCTCAGGGTCCTTCTCCGATTGCGCGACCTCGCCCATTTTGTCCTCGTCGCCCGCCAGGAAGTACGCGTTCAGCAGCGCCTTGCGCACCTCGGTTGAGGTCTCCGAGCGGTAGAGCTGGCCCAGTTCCTCCCTGCCGCCCGCGAGCCCCAGTTGCTGGATGGCTTCTTTTCGCACTTCCGGGTCCTTTTCGTCTTTCGCGGCCGCGAAGAGGCGCGCCTTGTCTCCCGCCAGCATGTAAGCGCGCAGGATCGCGCGCTTCAAAGAGGCGTCCGTGCTTGACCTGAACACTTCCTCCAGGGTGCGGCGGCTTTCCGCACCGCCGAAGAGGCCGAGGTATTCGATCGCCTTGCGCTGCAAGTCCGGATTGCTGTCGCCGCGCGCGATTCTGCCCAGCACTTCGCGGGCCTTGGGCGACCCGCTCTGCGCCAGCACGAACATGATTTTCGCCTTCTGCTTCGGAGTGGCCGTTCCGCCGTTCAGCTTCTGCTCGATAATCGGAAGGCAGCGGTCAGGATCGCTGTTCATGCAGCTCTGCAGCGCCATCAGCCACAGCTCTTCGTCGGCCTGGACCTCCGGGGGAACCTTCTGGCCGGTGTTCTGCCGCATTTCTACTTCCAGCGCGCGGGCGTCCTTGAGCCAGCGGCTCTTCGGGAATTTCCGGTAGAGCTCGGCGAGCGAAGCGAGCGCGGTGTCGCGCTTCCCCAGCTTGTTTTGCGCGTACGCCTTCCAGTAGAGCGCCGCGTCGGCTTGAGCCCCGTTCATCGCCGCCAGTTCCGAGAATTTGCTCTCCGCCTCCTCGTAGTTCCCGTCCTCGAGGGCGTCGCGGCCCTCGTCGTAGAGGTCCTGCTCGCGTTCGGCGCGCTCCTGCGCGCGCTCGCGCGCCTCTTCCGCCCGTTCGCGTGCTTCCTCTTCGCGCTCTCTTTGCCGCTCGCGGTCTTCCTGCGACTGCGGCGGCAACGCTCTTGCTGCCCCTCGCGCGGCACCCGGCGTCTGCAGCAACACCGCCAGCGCAGCCAGGACCAGCCAGTTCAGATGCCGGTTGTTCGATTTTCCAGTCTTCATGCTTTGTTCCGTCCCTTCTTCCCTCCGGAATCCTGCTTTGAGCCGGGGCTCAATTCCTGTTCCTTCTCGCGCACGTCCTGGCCCACGATTCGGACCTTGAACAGAAGGCCGTGCGCTTCAACGCGCTGCCGCAAAGCCTCGAACTGTGCCGGCGTAACCTGGTCCGGGCTGTGCGCGAAGTCCAGCAGGGCGCGCTCCAGCTCGTCCAGCACGCTCGCCAGCGCGGCGTCGCCCTGCTGCTGCGCCGTTTGCCGGTACAGGCGGTTCTCTTCGATCAAATCCGCCGCGCGCTTCTGTTCCGCAGAGATATTCATGAGCGCGCCCTTTTCTGCGGGGGGCTGCGCGTTGCTGAGTTCCACAAGGATTATTTCGGAGCGGTCCAGGTGATTGCCCACGGCGACCAGCAGGACCCGTTCGCGCACCTGCTCCGCGCTGAGCGCGGGCACTTCGGTCGGCTTCGGCCGTCCAAGGCGTCCCGTGAGGAACGCCGCGAAAATCACCGCGGCCAGCGCGCCCGCCGCCACAAGGCGGCGCGGCGCAAACCATTCTCTCCACGTCCATTCCCGCCGCTTCGGCAGGCGGGGCGCAATCTGCCGCCACATGCGCTGCTCGAACGCCGGACCCGCGTCCGGCTCCGGCAAGGACTTGAGGAGCGCCAGCACGCTCTCGATGCGCTCGAGCTCTTCACGGCACGCGGCGCAGTCGTGCAGGTGCGCGGCAGCCGCTTCGCGGCCGTCCGCGTCCCCTCCGCAGTAAGCGACCAGCTCTTCTTCGTTCAGGTGCTTCATTGCTCCGTCCCTGGAGCGGCGCCGAGCGCCGCTGCGATTCTGCCTTGGGGTGTTCCGCCGCGCCCCATCGCGTACGGCTCGAGCGCCTGGCGCAGCTTCTGCACCGCGCGGAACACCGTGTTCTTGGCCGCGCTGGGCTTCAGCCGCAGCACCGCGGCGATCTCCTCGATTCCCAGGCCCTCCCAGTGGCGCATTACGAACGCCGCGCGCTCCGCGGCGCTCAGTCCGGCCAGCGCCTCCTCGATCTTCTTGCGCAGCTCCGCGCTCATGGCGGTGCGCTCGGGAGTGGGCCGCTCGTCGGCGTGCTTCTGCAGCCCGCCGTTTTCCGGACCTTCTTCCTGAGGCAGTTCGGTTTCAAGGTGCATCTCTTCCTTCCGTTGTCTGCGCAGGCGGTCGATCGCGCAATTCGCGGCGATGCGGTACACCCAGGTGCCGAAATTGGCGCGCGACTCGAACTGCCGCAGCTTCCGGTACGCCCGCAAAAAAGCCTCCTGGACAATCTCTTCCGCGTCGTGCTGATTCCCGCTCATGCGGTGCGCCAGGCGGAAGACGGACCGGCTGTGGCGTTCGACGAGCAACCGGAAGGCGTCCGCATCGCCGGCCAGCGTACGCTCGACCGCGGCCGCGTCGCTGCCACCGGCGCTCTCCACGCTCTCGACCATCCGAGTCATTAGACAGATCCTGCTCTCACCGGTTAGGACGCCGGATTTGCTCCCGCGCCGAAAAGCATGCCGGCGCGCAGGTTCGCTTAGGCTAAGACGGTTGGACGGGGGCGGGCGTGTCTTTTCGCCAGGCTTGGCTGGCCCCGGGGCCGGTGCGCGGGCTCAAGTACAATGAAATCAATCAACAACGGGGTGAGCCGCTTCGGGGGTTAGCAGTGCGACAAGAGCGGCGTCAAAGAAGTTGTGCCTGCATCCCGCGCCTTCTAGGCTGGACACATAACCCAAGCGAGCTTTCCGGGAAGCCGGGTCGCTGTCCGGGGAGCTTATCCTGAAGAAACAGCAAGGTAAGCAGTATTTCACCGCCGTCGTGAAAATCGGCGGGTGAAGTACAGAAAGAGAATGGGAGGGTGGCGAAGATCATGACGAAGAACGAAACGAAGGTCGGCAGGTGGCTGTTTGCCGCGCTTCTCGCGCTGGCGATCAGTGGTTTGACTTCGCTGTGCGCGCAGGCCGCGCCTCAACAGGCGGAAAACCCGAAAGACGTGACGGAGTCGAAGAGCGGAAAAGCGGCTAACGCGAAGGGCGTTCTGGTAGCGACGCCCGAAGCCGGCGGGCCGGCGAGGGCCGCGAAACCCGCACCCGGGTCGGGCAGTTCATCCACTGATTGGGGTGGCGGCTACGTGGGCTTCTACACGGGCGGCGCCAAGGGCGGCGGCGACACGACAACGTCCACGGTTTTCAGCCCGACGGGTTACTTTGCCGCCTCAAGCGTCCCGGCCATCGCGGCCACCGGCGTCCAGCACCCAGACACGCTTGGAATCACGGGCGGTTTTCAGGGCGGCTACAATTTTCAGTTCAACAATCTGGTGGTCGGCTTCGAAGCGGACTTCGGAGCGTATCACACCGCCGGATCGAAGCATGCGACGACGGCTTATCCGTGCTGCGCGCCGACGGGTTTCACGGTTCGCCAGACTCTGCAGAGCGAGTGGCTGTTCACCGCGCGGCCTCGTCTGGGCGGCGTGGTGCACCACAACACGCTTATCTACGTGACCGGCGGCGTGGCGATTACGGACTCGACGTACAAGGGGCTGTTTACGGACACGTTCGCGACCGCGCACGAAAACGCGGAGATCGATGGGACACTCACAGGCTGGACGGTCGGCGGCGGCGCCGAGTTCCGGCTGCAGGACCACCTTTCGTTCAAGGTGGAGTACCTGTACCTGAGCCTGGGCGACCCCGGAGCGGTGACCAGCACAAACCTGACGGCGTTCACTCCGCCGATCAGCTTTCCGTCCAACGTTTTCACGCACACCGCCTCCGGCGTCAATGGCCACACGGTGCGCATCGGGTTCAACCACAGGTTCTGAAATAGCGCCAACCAGCGCGGCGGGCGCGGCAGGTCGAATGGGCCTGTCTCCTCCCGCCGCGTTTTGCCTTTTGGGGGCTGTGCCCGCGCGCACAGGCGCCCGCGCCCTTTGAAGATGGGGCGATCCATTCATCGCAGCGCGCGGATGCGCTAAGATAGCCCGGGAGCAAACTGCCGCCGTGATCGCACGCTACACGCGCGAGAAGATGGGCCATGTCTGGAGCGACGCGAACAAGTTCGCGTCGTGGCTCGAGGTCGAGCTGGCCGCGGTGGAGACCCTGGCCGAAGCCGGACAAGTGCCGAAAGAAGCGGCGCTGGCCATCCGCGCGCGCGCCAAAGCTCCCCCGCAGCGCATTCTGGAAATCGAGTCGCGCGTGAAGCACGACGTCATCGCGTTTACCATGGCCGTCGGCGAGAGCATCGGCGATCCGGCGGCCGCGCGCTGGCTGCACTATGGCCTGACGTCCAACGACGTGGTGGACACGGCGCAAGCGCTGCTGGTGCGCGAGGCCTCGCGGCTGATCGCAGCCGGCCTGGCGGGATTGAGCGAAGCGCTGGCGCGGCGCGCGCAGGAGTTTCGCCACGCGCCGCAAATCGGCCGCACGCACGGCGTGCACGCCGAGCCGATTACCTTCGGGCTGAAGCTCGCCAACTGGTACGCGGAGAATCAGCGCAACGAAGAGCGTTTCCGCGACGCGGCGGCGCAGATGGCCGTGGGGAAAATCTCCGGCGCCGTGGGCAACGCCTCGCATCTTGGGCCGGATATCGAAGAGCGCATCTGTGCGCGGCTGAGTCTCAGCGTCGCCCCCGTGGCTTCGCAGGTCATCCAGCGCGACCGCCACGCGCATTACTTGAGTACGCTGGCGCTGGTTGCCGCGACCCTCGAGAAGATTGGCCTCGAAATCCGCCACCTGCAGCGCACCGAGGTGCGCGAGGTCGAGGAACCCTTCGGCAGCGAGCAGCGCGGCAGCTCTGCGATGCCGCACAAGCGCAACCCCGTTTCGTGCGAGCAGATTTGCGGGCTGGCGCGGGTGGTGCGCTCCAACCTGCAGGCGGCCTTCGAGAACATCGCGCTATGGCACGAGCGCGACATCTCGCACAGCTCGGTCGAGCGCATCATCCTGCCCGACTCGACGATTCTGGTGGACTACATGCTTGCGAAGATGACCGCCATCGTCGCGGACATGCGCGTTTTCCCGGAGCGGATGCTCCACAATCTCGAATCGACGCATGGGCTCATTTTTTCGGGCCAGCTTCTGCAGGACTTGATCGCAAAAGGCATGCCGCGCGACGACGCCTACAAGACGGTGCAGGAAAATGCCATGAACGCGTGGGAGACGGAGGGGAACTTCCGGGAGCTCGTGGGCGCCGACTCGCGCATCGCGAAGTTCCTCGACTCCAAGGCCCTGGCGCATACCTTCGACCTGCGCCGGCAGCTGCGTTACGTTGACGCCATCTTTGCCCGCGTCTTTTCCGAAAAGCAAAAGTCGAAAGGCGCCGCCTGAGGTTTCACCCGGGCGGCGCCTTTTTCTTGCACGCCTGTCTGCGGAGGCGGAAGCTCCTGTCTATTCGACGCGCTGGACGTAGCGCGCTTCGGCGGTATCGATCTTGACTCTGTCGCCGTTGTTGACGAACGGCGGCACCTGCACCACCAGGCCGGTCTCCAGCGTGGCCTGTTTCATCACCGCGCTGGCGGTGGCCTTCTGCAGCGTCGGCTCCGTTTCGACGACCTTCAGGTCCATCGTGTCGGGCAAATCCACGCCGATGGCTTTATCCTGAAAGAACTCCACTTTCACCACGGTATTCGGAATCAGGTAGTAGACGGACTCCCCGAGCTCTTCCTTGGTCATCTGCATCTGCTCGTAGGTTTCCGTGTTCATGAAGTGGTACATGTCGCCTTCGCTGTAGAGATACTCGAACTCGACTTCGTCGAGAATGGCGCGCTCGACGAATTCCTCGGCCCGGAACCGGTAGTCAATGATGGACCCGGTGCGGAGATTCTTCATCCGCGTCTGCATGGAGCCGCGTTTGTTGCCGGGCGTGCGGTGTTCGGTCGAAAAAACGGAATACAGATCGCCCTCATGGCTGATGACCATGCCGGGGCGGAGAAGTGTTGCTTTTACGCTGCTCATGTTCGTCGGGCCACAACGTGGCCGCTGGCTCCCTCAAACCGTTGCGTTGAATCGGATGTTCCGGCAGGCGGCCCTGCCTCGCAGGCGGAGCGTACTGCGCGCGGAATCACTCGTGGCGCGCCGCCGCGAAAAACCACAGCCAGCGCAGGAAACCAGTATAAGGGGGCCCTTCTCCGCGGTCAAATCTCCGGCGCGGTTTACAGTGGCTGCCGCGCCGGCGCTACGCGGCTGCTGAGACGCCGCGGGCCCGGCCGGACGTCCTCAGTCGGGGCTGGCGGAGCCCCGGGAGTCGCTGCTGCCTGCCTGGGCGCGCTGCTTCGCGGCCTGCGACATGATCTTTTCGATCTCCGCGGGATCGCGCGGCGCGCGGACGCTCAGGATCTTGTAACCGGTTTCCGTGACCAGGACGTCGTCTTCGATGCGCACGCCCAGGTTTTCTTCGGGGATGTAGATTCCCGGCTCGATGGTGACGACCATGCCGGGTTCCAGAAGACGGCAGGGATCGCCGGCGTCGTGGACGTCGAGCCCGATATGGTGGCCCAGCCCGTGGATGAAGTACTTCCCGAGGGAATCGCCGTGCAGGTCCTTCCCGTGCGTATCGATGTAATCGCGCGCAATCTTGGTGAGCTGCCCCCCGTTGGCGGGGCAAAAGCCCGCGCCCGGCTTCACCGCGGCAATCGCGGCGTTCTGCGCCCCCAGGACGATTTCATAGATTTCGCGCTGCCGCGGTGTGAACTTGCCGTTGGCCGGGACCGTGCGGGTGACGTCCGCTGAATAGCCGGCGTATTCCGCGCCCACGTCGATCACGACGATGTCGCCGTCTTCGATTTTCCTGCCCAGGCTGTCGTAGTGCAATTCCGTGGAGTGAATACCGGCTCCCACGATGGGCGCATAGCCTTCCGACTCCGAGCCGCCCATGGCATGGATTTCCACCATTCTCGCGGCGATTTGATACTCGAACAAGCCGGGCCGCATGCGCCGCATGGCGTCAACGTGGGATTCCACGGACAAATCAATCGCGCGCTCGAGAAATGCCAGTTCGCCGGGAGATTTGACCTGGCGCATCGCGCCGATGCCCGCGCGAATGTCCTTCAGCTTGACGTTTGGAGCCGCCTGGCCGAACCAGTCCACGACTTCTTTCTCGTGCGGGTACCCGCCATTCTCCTTGCGGTACGGCAGGATGGTGTAGAACTCCGGATACAGCTTGGCGAGTTTTTCGACCGTCGCGCGCAGTTCGAGATGGTCGGGTCCGTTGGTGCGCACCGTGGCGAAGCCGGTTCTTTCCTGAATGCCGGGATCGTCCGCGCCCATGCGCACGCCCACCCACTTTTCCATGCGCGGATTGCGCGGCGGCAGAAAGAGGATCTCTTTCGGACCGTCCCACGCGGCTCCGGCCTGCCCGGAGGGGAGAATCACCAGCGCCGCGCCTTCCTGGTTATGGCCGGTGAGGTAATAGAAATTGTCCTCCTGGGCGAAGAGATAGGTCTGAGAAGACTCCTCGCGGCCTGTGAGACCCAGAAGGATGATCGGCGCGTCCGCCTGTGCCGCCAGTTTGGTGCGCCGCGCGGCATAAGCGCTGTTCGGCTCCCGCTCGCGGCGCTGCTGGGCCTGCACGGCTCCGGCGACGATCGCTAGCGAAAGGGTTGCGGCGACGATGCGGAACACCTTCCAAACAGAACGGGAAAACTCGCGGCTCATGGAGCTACCTCACAGAAAAACAGGTTGGATTCCCACAGGGCCTTGGGGAACCGGGCACAACGGCCCGAGGCTGTGCATTGTACCGGAAATGCGCAAGCCTGGCACACCAGTGTTGACTTAACCCGTTGACCCTAAAGACAACGCTCCGCGCGTGCGAGCCCGGGACGGATATGCTGGTTTTTGTGAGCGAATTCTCGACGAAAGTCGCGAGTTCACGGAAAAGAGGCTTTCCCAATGACCAGAGTCGCTGTTCTCTTGCTATCGGGCGGCGCGCTTCTGGCGGCTGGCAGTGCCCGCGCCCAGGAGCCGAAGACTCCCACACAGCTTCGCGAAGAAGCGGCTTTGGCCGAGGAACACCGCCAGGAACTGACGACCCTGGAACGCGAGGCTGCCAGGGCGCTGCAGGTGGGTAATCTTACGTTCTACCGGCGGGTGTACGGCGAGGACTTTGTTTCCATCAGCGCGAACGGCCAGGTGATGGACCACGCGGCGTTTATCGCCGCGCTGGAAAACTCCCCCAACAAATACACTTCCGTGCTGGCAACGGACATCCGCGTGCGCATCTTCGAGAACACCGCGATCATTACCTGCCTGTGGAGCTTCCGCGGAAGCAATGCGGGACACCCCTTCAGCCGGCAATCGCGCATGACCCACGTGTACGTTTACGGACAAAGTGGGTGGAAAGTCGTCGCCGCCCAGGAAACCGTCCTGCCCGGCTAGCGCCGCCAGGCAAAGCGCCGCGGATTCACTCTTCGAGCGAGAAAACTTCGTCGGGATGGTAACGATGCAGGCCGCGGATGACCTTCCATTCCGGCTTCGTGCGCAGCAGATAAATGTAGGGGCGCGGAGGCTGGCCCAGCTCCGCGGACGCTATTTCGTAGAGTTTTTCCTCGTACATCACGGTCATCCACTTGTCCCAGTTGCGTCGCGGCCGGCAGGAAGAGATGCGCAGTTCGTAGCGCGAGCCGTCGCCGCGCTCGACCGTGTCCGCGACAATCGGGCCTCGGCGCCGCTTGGCCGCGCGGCGCTCCAGCCAGCCGTGAATCCACGCCACGCCGTACAGCGGAATCGAGCCCACGGCCTGCCCGGCAAACGAGGCCAGAAAGCGCAGGCCGCCGTCGAAAAACAAGAGGGCGACGGGCCACGCCGGGGGATAGAAGAGGTATTCCAGGAACGCCACGGGACCAATGACCGCTCGCGCGGTGTAAGCGACGAACCCCGCGATATACACCGTTCCGAAGACGAGCATCTCGATGAGACCCGAAACGCCGGCCGCCGCGACAATCATCCCGGTCTCGTGCTTCGGTCCGCCGCGATAGCGCGGAGGCAAAAACGACCGGAAAAACGCGCGAACGTAGTTCACAGGCGGGCGCTTAGAAGCCGGGCGCGCCGGACTCCGCGGGCCGCATCTCCGGCGCGTTGACGCCGAAACGCAGGTGCGCGAACCAAAGCTGTCCGAGCGACATCAGGCCCGTATAGAGGTAGCCCCACACAAACAGCAGCAAAAACGGCACCGTGGCGTAGTTCTGATTCTTGATCGAATAGACCACGGTAAAAGCGAAATAGAGGCCCAGCAGAACCTCGGCGTACGGAATCCAGCCGGCCTTGTTCCGGTAGGACTTCTTCGCGAACGAGTCCTTGCGGTTCTCGATTTTGAACTTCGGCGTGCGCGCGAATTCGCTCTTCACGCCGAAAATCGCTTCCAGAACCGCCCTGGCGTTTCGCACCGAAATGCCGATGCCGGTGGCCATCACGAACGGCAGGTAGAGAAACGTCCGCCACCAGGTGCGGGGTCGCAACACCCGCTGCGAGACGATGTAGAAACTCGAAATCGAGCACGTGGACGCCAGGAAGAGCGGCAGGTCAATCAGAAGCATCTGAAACCAGCCCTGATAGAACCGCACGATCATGGCCGGCAGCAGCAAAGTCGAAAGCAGCACCATCAGCGGGTAACTGATGTTGGCGGTGAGGTGAAAGAAAGCCCCGCACTTCACGTGCCACGGCTCATCGGAGCGGAACATCCGCGGAAGAATTTTCTTCGCGGTCTGCATCAGGCCCTTGGCCCAGCGCGCCTGCTGGGCCTTGAAGCCGTTGATGTCCACCGGCAACTCGGAGGCGCACTCGATCTCCGGCAGGTAGAGGAATTTCCAGCCGCGCAGTTGCGCGCGATACGAGAGATCGGTGTCTTCGGTCAGCGTGTCGTGCTGCCAGCCTCCGGCGTCTTCGATAGCCGAGCGGCGCCAGACGCCGGCGGTCCCGTTGAAATTGAAGAACGTGCCGCGGCGCGAGCGGGCGCCGTGCTCGATGACGAAGTGCCCGTCGAGAAGAATGGTCTCGACGTTGGTCAGCAGCGAGTAATCGGTGTTCAGGTACGTCCAGCGGGTCTGGACCATGGCGATTTTCCCGGCGTCCCCCGGGTCGAGAAAATACGGAATCGTCCGGCGAAGAAAATCGGGCGCGGGAAGAAAGTCGGCGTCGAAGATGGCGATGAACTCCCCGCGGGCCGCGCCCAGGCCGTTTTCGAGCGCGCCGGCTTTGAAGCCCTCGCGGTTCGCGCGATGAATGTAAGTCACCGGCAGGCCCTGCGCGGCGTGCCGCTCCACGCAGGCGCGCGCGATGTCGCAGGTCTCGTCGGTTGAGTCGTCCAGGACCTGCACGTCGAGGAGCTCGCGCGGGTAGTCGAATTGCGCCACCGCTTCGACCAGCCGCTCGATGACGTAGCGCTCGTTGTAGATGGGCAGTTGCACCGTCACCCGCGGCCATTGCCCGACGGGCGGCGGCGCGCCCGGCACGTTCTTCGCGTATCTGAAGAAATCGTAAACCAGCCAGTAGCGGTGAAAGCCGTAAAGCGCCAGCACGAAAAGCACCAGGAAGTAGGGAATCATCATCGCCAGGTCGAAGCCGTTTACCCGGTAGAGGCCGCGGAACGTCGGGTCGGTGATCTTCTTCCAATACTGGACAAGCGGATTCCGCTGCAGCACGAGAAGCGTAAGTTGGCAGCTGAGCCACACGGCGAGCTTCGGTTATCCTCCGCAGGCTTTCGCGGGGAGGCCCGATTATACGGGACGACGGGCGCTTGGCGATACCTGGGAAATTGTCTTGGGAGGACCCCAGCCGGGGCGCTCGCCCGAGCTTCAGGGAATAAGTACGATCTTGCCGAACGCGCGCGACTCGATGACTTCCTTGTGCGCGCGCGCCGCTTCCGCGAGCGGCAGCTCCGTGCCGACAACCGGGCGCAGCGTGCCGTTGCTCATCCCCGCGAAGAGCGCGGCATGAATCTCTTTTTCTTCCGCTTCGGTGACCGCCCACAACGTAAACGCGCGAATCGTGCCGCGGCGCGCCATCAGCTCCCGCGGCGTCACAGTGACGTCGCCGCGGCTGCCGATCACCACGATGCGGCCGTTGACGCCAATCAGTTTCAAATCGGCGCCGAGATTCACATTCGCCAGCATCTCCAGAACCAGGTTCACGCCCCGCCCGCCGGTGGCCTCCACGATGGCCTGCTGGTAACCCGCTTTGGTGTGATCGAAGACGCGGTGCGCGCCTTCGCGCGTCGCCAGCCCAAGCCCGCGCTCCGTGCCCGCCGTGCCGAAGACCGTGAGTCCTGTCGCGCGGGCGATTTGCACGGCCGCTATGCCCACGCCGCCGCTCGCGCCATGGATCAGAACGGTCTCCCCGGCGCGGGCGTTTCCGAAGTGATGCAGCGCGTGGTAGGCCGTGCCGTAGGGAACAAACACCCCCGCGCCCTGGTTGAAGGAGATGCTGTCCGGCAAGGGATGAACCTGCGACTCGAGCTCGATCGCGTATTCCGCGTACGTGCCGGAAACCGTGCGCGCGGTGTACACCCGGTCGCCGGGCTTGCACTTCGTAACGCCCGCCCCGACCGATTCCACGATTCCCGCGCCGTCCCAGCCCGGCGTGTACGGCAGCGCCGGTTTGACGGCGTAGGTGCCCGAGCGCGTGTAGGTGTCCGCGGGATTCACGCCGGCGGCCTTGATGCGCACCAGCACCTGCCCCGCCTCGGGCTTGGGCACGGGGATCTCCTCGAGCTTCAGCACTTCCGGGCCGCCGAACTGGTGCACGCGAATCGCTTTCATGGAAGTCTCCTCAGGTCGTCGGCAAGCGCAGCGGCAACCGGGTGTTCAGTCTCCGCGATTCCGTCGGAGTGCGCCCACGCCGTGGTCTGCCAGTTGTCCTTGATTTTCTTCGCGGGAATCCACGGCGGCAGCGTGATTCTCAGGTAGCGCGCCAGCGCCAGCGCGTACGGCTCGTACATACCGCGTAGCTCCGCGAGCCGCCGGTCGGCGTCCGCGCCGTCGCGAACCTTCATGCCGTGCTGCGCCAGGACGTCGCGGAGGCGCGTCAACTCCGCGGACGTCAGGCGCCCCGCGCGGTCCGCCGCCGCGCTGTCCGGCGCTGAACCAAAAACCTGCGAGAGGTCCACGAGCGCGTGGCGCGCGATGGCGAACGTCAGTTCGGCCTGGCGCTCGCACGCGCCCTCGAGGCCCATCATCACCACCGCGCAGGTATCGAGAATCGCGATGAGCGCCGAGAGCCACGACTGGTTGTCGTGCTGCGAACGGAAATAAGCGAGAACGGGGTAAGAGAGGTGGCTTTCCATGATGTCCGCGGACCACCGCTCCCAGTCCTGCAGCAGGGAGCGCAGCGCGTCGAGCCCCTGCGGGTAGGCGTGCCGCCGCAGAAGCTCTCCCGCGGTCGGCGGAGTCCCCGCGCGGGCGTCGAGCAGCGAGATGTTCGTCTCGCGCCGCGAAAATCCCTGGTAAATCACCGGCAGGTAGCCGATCACGATAGCGAGAAAGCCCAGACCCATGCCGCCTTCCAGCACCGTGAGAGCGCGCGCGACTGTGGAGCGCGGCACGACGTCGCCCAGGCCGATGGTGAAAAAATTCGTACCGCTGAGATACAGGTCGGTCCCAAAGCCCGGCTTGAGCCCGCTGGCATC
>Ga0187766_10001203_pt1 | contig 15110 bp, 15 predicted proteins | sample 0216_QUI02_MP05__4_FD_132971 | JGI IMG/M metagenome (GOLD analysis project Ga0187766, IMG submission 132971) | Tropical peat soil microbial communities from peatlands in Department of Meta, Colombia - 0216_QUI02_MP05_20_MG | ecosystem: Environmental > Terrestrial > Soil > Wetlands > Peat ... | reverse complement strand
TTCACAGGACGGTAAGGGCCGCCGAGCTCATGCTCGTCAAGTCGATGAATCTGGCTGAGGAGGCGCTGCACCTGACGGATCTCTCTGACCTCGACGACTACCTGGAGATGACGGACGAGAGAATCCTCCACGACCTCGTCTCACTCGAACCTACCGGCCCGGCTCAGAAGGAGGCAAGGCAGCTCGCAATCGACTTCCGTGACAGGCGTCTGGTGAAGTGTGTCTTCGAGCAACTCGTCCAGCGCAGGGACAGGGTAGTGGAGCAGCTCTTCGAGCGCAGCCGCATGAGGGATCAGGTGATCCTCGACATAGCCGAGAAGGCGAAGGTCGACCGAAGGCAGATCTACTTGGACGTCCCCACTACCCCATCTGTCCCCTACACGTCGACAAGGCAGGCGCTCACGTCAATCAAGGTCGTCTACGGAGAGGGAAAAGGCTCCGCGCAGAGGAACGTTCCTCTAAGCGAACTTCCCCTGGTCGGTTCAATCGCCGGCTACATGGACATCCTGAGGATCTACACCACTGCCGAGCACAGGGCTGCCGTTGAGAGGGCCACAGCCCACCTCTTCTCCGACGGCGGCTATATGACGAAGATATCCGTCTGAAGGCCCCACGGCCGCGGGCAAAGCTGGTCGTAAAATACTCCTCACGCCTCCCAGCTCATGGCCATAGACGAGAGGTTCGCCTACGAAGCCTTTCGCCCAGGACAGAGAGAGTTGGCCGAGCGGGTCCGCCGCGCATGCCTCGACGGCGGGGTCCTGATTGCGGAGGCCATGAGCGGGTTCGGCAAGACAGCAGCAGTGTTGGCTGGGGCGCTGTCAGCGGCAGAGGAGATCGGGTGCAAGGTGGTCTACACCTGCAGGACGAAGCGGCAGATCAACCGGGTCGTGGAGGAGGTGGCCAAGCTCCAGCGGAAGCACCCTTTCAAGGCGGCCTCAATGCTTTCGAAGTTCGATTACTGCCTCCTCAGGCGCCAGAGGGCCGTGCCCCCGGAGTCGTTCGGGTGGTACTGCACATTCAACGTCAGCAACAACCTCTGCTCCTATTTCCTCAACGTTTCCCTGACGGAGGAGTTCGACCGCCTGGTCAGGGACGTCCTCCAGAAGACTCCTCACCACGCCGAACTAGTAAGGCGGTCCGAGACAGCGTACGTCTGTCCCTACGAAGTGGCCAGGTTGGCCATGGTGCAGGCAGCCCTGGCCGTGGTCCCCTACCAGTACGTCTTCGACCCCAAGGCCACACCAGTCCTCTTCGACCGCTACTCCGTGGAGAGGAGGAACACGATACTGGTTGCCGACGAGGCCCACAACCTGAGAGACTTCTTCAGGGCCATGAACTCGGCCACCCTCAACCTGGACCAGGTCAGAGGAGCGGTCCGCGAGGCCGAGGCGATGCTGATGGATGAGGCGGCTTCCTCCCTGGCCACATTCATGCGCACCCTTGAGGGGCTGATGGCGGACCACGGGGGATGGCTCCTCGACAGGGCGTCGGTCCTTGACAGGTTTCGAGACGACCATGGCAACGTCTGGCTCCAGAACCTCGCGTTCGAACTTAGCGCGAGCGCAGGCGCCGCCTGGGGATCCGTGGTCTACGAGCGGAAGCTCCCATCTCTCATACTGCGGGTGGGCGAGTTCTTGGTCAGGCTCTCATCTTCTACCAGGTCCATCTTGGTGAAATGGGAAAACACGCTCGGTCTAGTGGATCCCGACCCGGTCAGGGGCCTGGCGGAGTACCTGAACCAGTTCAGGAGCTCTGTGCTGCTGTCCGCCACAGTCAATCCATCTGCCGTCTTCGCCAGGTCTTTGGGCCTGGCGCCGGAAAGGGTCAGCACCTACGATGCGGCGGCAGAGCCGCTCGTTGTGGTCAGGACCGCCGTCGACACGGGGACTTCCACCAGGTACAAGATGAGGACGCCTGAAATGTACTCCAAGATTGCGGAAAGAATCGCCGCAGTAATCAGCTCCACCAGCTCGGGCGTCGGCATCTTCGCCCCCTCATACTCTGTCTTGGACGCCCTCTACGGGATGGTCTCGGCACGGGTCACCGACAGGCATATGGTGTCGGAGGCACCAGGTCTTTCGAGCGACCAGGCAGAGGAGGTATTCGACTCCTTCAGGTCCGCGGACGACGCCGTCCTATTTGCAGTGCAGGGAGGGCGCTTCTCCGAAGGTGAAGACTTCGATGGAGGTGCCATGGGGTCGGTCGTGGTGGTGGGACTGGCCCTCCCACCTCCGTCACCAATGATGTACGCCGAATATGCATGCCTCAAGAGGGCCGGGGAGCGGGACTCGTATCTGATGCTCTCGCGCCTCCCTGCACTGCGAAGAGCCTTCCAGGCAGCGGGGCGGCACGTCAGGCGTCCCGGCAAGAGAGGGACGGTGTTCTTCCTCGATGAAAGGTTCGGCTCGCAGGCGGCAAGGGAGCTTATGCCTTCATGGCTCAAAAGCGACCTTACCGTAGGGGACATGACGCCTCGCCTCATCGAAGAGCTCAGCCACGAGTTCTGGTCGGCCCGGGGCTGACCACTTCCCCCTTCCTGAAGGCGATCTTGGCCGCGGCCACCTGGTCCCGTTGCACACCTCTCATCTTCGAGCTGCCGACGGACGTCCCAGATTCATCCACCACTTCTATTGTCGCAGTAGGCACTTCCCTCCGCAGCCCGTCAATCAGCCTAGAAGCCATTGATCTGTTCCCATTTCCAACCCTCACCAGCAGGCGGCTGGACGGAAGCCCTTTCGCGAACGCACCGACCCTAGAACACACTGCCGCGGTGGAGTCAAACGTGCTGAAGGCCAGCTTCGTCTGACCATAGAAGACCGCAAGGCCAGTTCTCTTCCCAGGATCGACTCCGACCAGCACGAAATTTTCGTCCCCGGAAAGCCGGGAGACGACCTGGCCCTTGAAGATTCCAGGGTTCTCATCGAGATCCTCCAGCGCCATGGCCCTGGAGCCGAATTGCCCTGCCTCGTCGGACGTGGTGAGGATCAGGTCGCACTCCTCGAAATCGGAATCAGGGAGGGCGCTCGAGAAAGGGAGGCCAGCTCTCCGCAACCTCGAGACGAGGGCGTAGTACGCCCTGGCCTTCGCCGTGGCAACGCAGATGCGGTTCACTGAGGAATCAGAAGCGAACATCTCTGCTAGCCTAATGAGCTTTGGCCAAACTGGCGTTGTCTCGAAAGCGCGCAAGTCCCGAGTCTGTCGGAAGAGAACCAAGGCGCGCCGGCACCTCCGCTCCTCCCCATTGTGCTGATTGTCAAGTTTCATGTGCTCATGATGCTATGCCCCGAAGCAACCAATACAATTTCTGTTAATCTTTGTTAGAATCCGCATGGAAAGGCTACAATCTGGTTTGGCACTTGCTTAACCTTATCAGTCGGCCATTCGACACCTTGGCCAACATGACTTTGGATGAGAAAATCCGGCTCGGGATGGTCGCCCTTAGTGGAGCGAGTGTCGTTTTCGCAACACTAGGTGTGCATATCAACCCACTAGAAATCATAGGCGGAATGGGTGGATCGTAAGGCAAGCTGAGTTAAGGGATTACCCGACCTCAGCTTGTCGTCCCCTTTATCTCCAGCACAAGCTTGTCGAACCGACTCAGTAATTCAGCTTGATCAAAACTCCATTTCTTTTCTTCTTGGTTATACAAACTCGGGGCAATCGAAAATCTTAGGGCATTAGCCTGATCCATGAAACGCCACATGGCCTTTTGCTTGATGGGGGAAACAGCTTCTTTAATGAATCCTAATGCCTCTGTCATAGTTTCACTAGGGAATGCAATCTGTGCAAAATAGTTCTGGCCGCCAGCTTCAAGCCAAACGAATGGTAAGCGGTTGACTTTCGCCATCAACTCCATACGTTCATTCTCTGAAACACCTCTGGCTAGTAACTCAACCCACATGTATCTGTGCCTCCTGTGTAGCGCCTTCTCCACCTTGGGATCGTAACGTGTCCCTGCCCAATTCACCAGATACTCTCTAACTAAGCCATTCCCTACAACATGGACGCGAGAGTGCCAGCTCAGCGTCTTGTAGTTCACTTCGAGCTTCGGTGAGATCTCGAATAAAGTGGTCTCTGGGTCAATTTGAAGTTGTTTAATCAAACTCAAATCGACTAGGTCAAATCTACCTTTGGCAGATGGAGTAAAACTAGCAGAGTCCGGTCCCACTTTTGGCTTTGACGTCCAATCATATTGCCAGGAGTCATGTTCGAAATCATATAGTTCTGATCGCATAGGGACTACCCGGATCCACTCAAACGGGACCACCTGAATTGAGTCGAATACGCCACGTTGCTTTAGAGCTTGCATAAACTGAATCCAATCATTGGTAAACTCTCGAGGCACATTGGCCTGAATCGAGTATGAGTCTTCCGTCAGGGCTTTTGCGAAGCTGCTCAGGTAGCAAAGTTCACTCATAGCCATCAATATCGCATCAGCATATGGAATGAACTTCCCGGAGAACTCCGCGAGTACGAGAACTCGCCCCAACCCGAGTTTCTCATAGTCAGGAACCGCTGTCATCGTGTAACCTTTCTTAAGCAGCTTTTCCTTGTACCAATATCTGGCGGTCTCCTTGTGAATCTGAATCTCTCTCGCTATACGATTGATTTGGGGACCATACTTGGTGAGCAATTTGACCATCGCTGCGATCTTCGAATTCGTGTCATCAAGCTTCGACTTTGCCGCTCTGGCGCCGGGCTCTAACACCAAGTCTTCTCGCCCGCTTCTAGTATAGAACCGTCTATTATTACACATGAATAGATTCTCAAGGCCAAGTCAACGGATTTCGTCAATTTTGGACACCAGCACCCCTTTCGGAATATACATAAATAGATATGCAGGCAGCTAGGTGTTATACGACAAATGCGGGAAGGGCATTCGCACGCCCCATGCAGAACACTAGGAATATTCTAAATTTCTGATATAATTCATAAATACTTTGCATGTCGAACACCTCAAGACAAGTGGTGGATGAACTCCCGGCATATGATTGGCTCGTCTCGGATGGTCGTGCGAGTCGAAACAATTGACGATGCTGGCACTGGGCTCAGGGCCGCCCTCGCGATCGGGCCGGAGGTGAGAACGATCAGCCTTCTATTCGACCCCACGCGCAAGGAGGTTGCACCTTGGCTCGAGTCAGCGAAAGCCGCAAGCCCAGAAACCAGGGGGTTAATGGTACAGAGGTTCTTCGCCCGAATACTCAGCAGGGCAGGCTACGACGTCGTAATCGGGAGGGAGTTGGACATCTTTGCGCGAGGCAGACTCAGGTCGCTCTTCATCGAGGTCAAGTCGTCAATTGCAGGGGGAAGGTTCGGTTCGAAGGCGGCCATAAGCCAGCTCGATGGTTACCTGCTGGCGTGCCAAAGGAATGGAGCCGAGCGGTGGCTTGGCACAATGGGGATGATCAAACCAATGGACCTGTACGATACCTTCAGAGCCGCACTACGTGCCAGGAACATAGGTCTCATCGACATCAGATGGGTGTCAACCGAGGAGACGCTGCTACCACACCTTGCGTCAGTACCTTAGCGTGACCCCGCCGGAAGACCCGAAGAACTCTGCGGTCTCATCCATGGAATCAGGGTCATCAAAATCAGCCTTCAGTGTTCCGACGCCCTCCCCTTCAACTTCAGGAGGGAACCATCCACTGTCAATCTGTTGAACGTATGAGCTTGCGTCCCTGGGGGCAACTCCCTTCCTAATCTTCTCCGCTCTGGTTCTGAGCGCAGAGGCGAGCCTTCTCGCTTCAGCCTCGGTGAGCGAGTCCGTCGCGGAATCACTTCGGGGGAGAGTCACGCCTTCCTCATTCGCAACTCGTCGGATCCAGCTCCAATACAGATACGACAACGAACGCGAACCACCGTTCTTTGCTTCAGCATTAATGCCCAAGACAGTCCTTCCGCTGCTACAACATGGCCGGCCCTTATAACGCCCTCCGTCAACCACCAAGGGAAATCGGGACGAGACCATAGCATACTGCGGACTAGCATTTTTATCACGAATTCGAACGGACACCTGAGCCCACATGAGTTATGGCGTGCGCGAGGCCCGGTCCTTCTTCACTCCACTCAAGGGAAGGACCGCGACGTTCCTACTGGAGGACAGGCTAGCCAATCTCGACTTCGCGCGCTCTGTCATTGCTCTGCTGGCGCAGACTCCTGACGAAGCCGAGATTCTTGATCTGGACGCCTTCTACGCGTCCAACTCCGAGCGTATCTTCAGGCCGCTCGGTCCACGAACTTTTGCGTCCCTCAGGGTCCCTGAGCCTGGCGCGAACATCGAGGGAGAGTTTGCAGCCATGTTCGAAGGCACCCAGGGGGTCGTCATTGTGGACAGCCTCAACAGTTTTTTTCACCTCATCTCACAGGACGATGGGAGCTCACGCAGCAGGAAGCTGAGCTTCGCGATTGAGGCACTGACGTACCTGGCGAGGACAAATGCCAAGGCGGTGATTCTCGCAATGTACAGGCGCGAGGGCTTCACTCGGTGGAGAACCGGGAGATCCATCTCTGGCCTTTCTGACATAACCGCTTCGGTGTACGCCAAGGGCGGGGACCTGCTCATCAGGACCGAACGCGGATATGGGTGGGAAGGTGGAGTCTTCTCTATCCGAATCCCTTCAGAATAGCCATGTCGATGCCAACGAACACGGCTACCACAAGCAGCAGAAGTGCCAGACCTAGGTACAGGTTGACAGTCCTGGAACGCACAGTCTGCTTCCCGCTCTGGTAAACGAGGTAGACCCCTGCGCCCCCAACTATGATGACGAAAGCGTCGACGATTGCTTCGGGAATCGACATCGCACTGCCCGACGGGTACGGGATGTAGCTTTGACCTGCCCCGGAGACTGGGAACACCACGGCGTTCACAAAGCCAGCCATCAGGGCGACCAGGATGATGATGTACGCGGCCTCGATCAGGCCGCCCCCCCTCGTTAGCGATGAAACGAGGCGTGCCAGAGCGTTCATGAGCGCTCCTATCGTCTTCCTGTAAGCAGACTCTAGTGCTGTTCTTAGCATTCAATCACCCTTCGAGAAGCTCGGCTATCTCCTTTGCCCACTGGCCCGTTTGGGGGTTGCGTTTAACATTATCCAAGAAGTCCTTCCATTCAATGCTTCCATAGGCCTTCACCCAGAGGGGATAGGCGGCAAGCACCCGCTCTTTCGCTTCGGCGTGGTATCGGCAGAGGTCTCCGATAGCCTCCCGCCCGCAGACGGGACACTTCATGGCCTCTTTTTCCCCGGGCAGTTTGGGTTAACGCAGAGCCTCCAGGGGCGTCGTCCTCCCACCACATAAACGATGGGCCAGGAACAGCGCTCACAGCTTCTCGAAGCGCTCCTGATGGTACCCTTCTGGGGGAGCGGGGCTGACGTGCGGCACCCTTTCGAATAGTTGGAGCACCCCACGAACCTCTTCTTCGTTGCTCTGGATCTGATGATCTTGAGATCCCCTGCCTTGCAGACTGGGCACCTCCCTATCACGAACGATTTGGCCACAGTCGCAGTCAGCGCAGAATCGATTTCCCGTCCGACCGCCTCTTCGTTGGCGTTGAGCTCGGCGACCTGTATTGCGATGGACCTCACCGTCTCCCGCATCAACTCAGCTTCGTTCCCCCTCCCTCCTTCGATTACCTCGAGCTTGCCCTCTATCTCTCGGGTGAGATCGGTGCTGATGATTGTTGGTGCATACTTCGTCATAGTCTCCACAACCGACAGCCCTAGCTCTGTGACCTCCATGCTCTCCCCGGAGACGTACCCCCTCTCCACGAGGGTGGTGATTATGTCGGCGCGTGTGGCCTTGGTCCCTATCCCCTCCTTTTCCATCTTCTCAAGGAGGCCGCTCTGGTTGTACCTAGGGGGTCGCTGCTCAAACCTTTCTTCCAACGCCACGTCGACAACCCTGAGCCTCTCTCCCTCCGAGATCGACGGAACCTCGACATCCCTGTATCCCGCGTACCTTCCATAGCACTCCATCCAGCCAGGGAAGACTGTCCTCCCTCCTGCCAGCCTGAACCTATGTGCGCCTACGGAAATGGTTGCTTCGGTCAGCTCTCTCCGAGCTGAAGAACCAAAGGCGGCGAGGAACCTCCTGACGACCAGGTCGAAGATGGCCGACTCCGAGGCCTCCAATGGGCGCTTCGGCTTCTCGCCGGTTGGGTGGATTGCAGGGTGAGCTGTATCGGACTTCACACCCTGAACGGGCTTCAGCTCCCCCTTCAGAAGCTCGGCCGCAGGGGCGGAGTACTCGTGGATTCTTCGCAGGCCCTGAATGACACTGACATAGTCAATCGACAGAGGGAGCCTCTGGCTCCCGGTCCGGGGGTAGGAAATGAGCGCGCCGAGGTAGAGCCTCTCTGCGATTTGGAGGGTCCGGCTGGGAGCGTACCCGAACGCCCGGTATGCCTCCTTCTGGAGGTCGCCGATGTTGAAAGGCGCCGGAGGCCCGACTTGCACTAGGCTTCTACGCAACGAGGCCACGACGGCCTCCTCACCAACACATTCTCGTCTGATCTTGTCAGCGATTATCTTGGTCTCGATTCTGTCTCTGGCGTACGCGGCCGTGACCTTCACGCCGTCTCTCTCGAACGTCCCTATGGCCCTCCAATGGGGGATGGGCACGAACTCCCTGATCTCCAGCTCCCTCTCCGACAGGAACCTGAGGGTGGGCCCCTGGACCCTGCCGACGCTGACCGTCCTGTACATATGTCCGTTCACGAGCGCGGACTGCGAAAGCGCGCGCGAAAGGTTCACTCCCCAGACGAAGTCTATCGCATGCCTGGCCCTCCCGGCACGTGCGAGTTCCTGTCCCACCTGCGGCTTCAGGTTGTCGAAGGCCTTCACCAAATCTTCCACGGTGAGCGTGGAGAATGTTGCTCTCAGCGCGCCTTTCTCTTTCCCTCCGCATGCGTACTTCAGCAGGTTGTAACCTATGGTCTCCCCCTCCACGTCCAAGTCACAGGCGTTGACGAACTTCGACGCTCCCGCCGCGAGCTTCCTGACTGCCGAAATCCGTCTCGCCGCACTGGCGCTTCTTTCGTCGACAAGGTCGGAGGGGTACCACTCGATGTCGAAGACGGGGTATACCGTCCTTTCCGCCGAGGGGTCAGAGACGCCGTATACGTGCCCTTGGGCGGCACAAACAACGAAATGCTCTCCCTTCCGGCTGAACCTGTACACCGTCGTCCCTTCGATCTGCTCACTGCGGGATTCGCCTTCGGCGAGGGCTTCGGATACGCTCCTGGCCGCATCTGGTTTCTCACAAATCACCAGAGTGTAACCAGTGTTCATCTAGGGATGCCCTTCGACAAGCCCGGCATACCCACAGTAACTTCAGCCTATCTCAGGAGAACGACCCGTCTATCTTCTTGATGTCGACCTCGAACTTCGTCGTTGAAAGCTTCATACCGCACTTCCTGCACTTGTAGTCGGCGGCTTTCAGCACGTCTCCCGGGGATCTGAGGTCGAACCCGGAATAGAGCGGCGTCCCACACGACGAACAAACGATTTCATAGGTCAACGCCGCCGCCACCTCGTGCCAGGCATTTAGCAGTATGCCGGCCCTAGGCGGCAGGTCCTGAGTAGCCGAGGCTTCGCAGGAAGACACACTCATCCATGGGGATTGAGAACCTCTTGCCGCCGTACTCAGTATTCCTCAGAAACCGCCGGCCCAGCCCACGTACGAGAACCATGGGCGTTCCCTCGTCAGATTCTCCCATCAGAATCTCTGCCGCGGAGCTCAGGTCATCGGCGACACCCTGAGAAGTCACCTTCAGCACGTTGCCGAAGAGGTCCTTCCTCCCACGCATGTCGAGCACAGCTTCCACTCCCGACGAGGCGACAGCGACTCCGGTGGTTCCCCTCCTGGTGGGAGAGAGCCTGCTGTCGCAGATGACGACGCCGACAGAGACACCCCGAGAGAACTTGAGCGCCTCCCGTACCCGCCAGGCAGAGAGCTCGGGTCTCCTGGGATACAGCACGACGCTTCCGTGTCTCACATTCGACTTGTCTATGCCTGCGTTGGGCGTAAGGAGCCCATCCTTGCTCGCAAGCACAAACCCTGGGATTCCACCAACAACCTCATCTGATTCCCGAAGGACAAGCTCACAAATCCTCTCGTCCATTCTGTTCCCTGCCGCCAGCTGCTTCGCCCTTCGGCCAGCCCTCACCGAGCTGAGCCTCGCCACCCTCCCTTCCGAGACGGCAACGAACTTGCTCGAAATAACCAGGATGTCTCCGTCCCTAAGGCGCGCGCCGAGATTCTCCTCTATCAGTGATACTATGTCGAACCTTGAGCTCTTGGGCCGGACAGCGACCGGCATCAGCGTGAGCAAACGGCGGAGCAGGGCGTGGCTCTCTTAAATAGAGTCGGGAGTCGTGGACCTCTGTGCTCAGAACGACCCAGCTGTACGGATATCACTCGAAGCACGCGAAGCTGACCGAATTCGCTGGGTACGAGATGCCACTGTGGTACACGACAACCACCGACGAGCACATGGCGGTCAGGAACGGCTCCGGAATCTTCGACGTCTCCCACATGGGGAGGTTCATGGTCAAAGGGAGCCAGGCGGGCCCCTTCCTAGAAGGTGTGGTCCCCACCAACGTGCAGTCGCAGCCCCAGGGGAAGGCATTCTACACGCTTCTGCTCAACGAAGGCGGGGGGATCATCGACGACCTGATCATCGAGAAGCTTTCTGACGACAGGTACATAGTGGTGGTGAACGCGGCGAATGCCAAGACCGACATGGAACACCTGGCGGCGCTGGCGCCTCGGGGCTTCGAGATCGACGACCTGACCCCCGTCTCGGCCATGGTGGCTGTGCAGGGTCCAAAGGCAGTCGATTCTCTCCAGCCTTTGACCGAGCTCAACCTGGAGCAACTGAAACGCTTCCGTTGCGCGGAGGCGAGGGTGGCAGGGGAGGAGGCGCTGGTGTCAAGGACTGGCTACACGGGCGAAGATGGATTCGAGGTAATCGTGTATGGTGCATCGAACGAGCACCCTGAAGGCGCCATGCGGGTCTGGGAGCGGCTGGCCTTGTCGTCGACACCATGCGGGCTCGGTGCAAGGGACTCGCTCAGGCTCGAAGCAGGGCTCCCCCTGCACGGGTCGGATATCGACCAGAACACCAATCCCTTCCAAGCCGACCTGACCTGGGTCATCTCATCTGGCAAGACGGGCTTCGTTGGTTCCAAGGCCATCGCCGAAGCCGCCAGCCAGCACCCCCGGTCGATTCGGAGGGGGCTCGTCCTGGACGCAGGCATCCCCAGGCACGGCTTCGAGATCGAAGGGGCCTCGGGCCACGTGGGGGTCGTGACCAGCGGCGGCTTTTCCCCCATAGTTCGGAAAGGAATCGCTCTCTGCCACGTCGATTTCGACAACTCAGGGTTCGGCACGAAGGTCAGTGTGGATGTCAGGGACGCCCAGCAGGGTGCCACGGTCACCAAACCCCCGTTCTACGACGAACGCATCTACGGCTGGAAGAGACAGAAGGGTAATTAGTCGACCGAGGGGGCACCAGTCCCTGATGGACTTTCAGGGCTACAACATTCCGGATGATTTGATGTACACGAAAGAGCACGAGTGGGCGAAGGAGCAGGAAGGGGCGGTCAGGATAGGCGTCACAGACTACGCCGCAAGGACGTTGAACGACGTCGTCTACGTCACGCCGCCGAAAGTGAATCAGAGAGTTGAGCAGGCGAAGACCATGGGGACCGTCGAGTCCATCAAGGCGGTCTCAGAAATCTATTCCCCGGTTTCGGGGTTCGTCACCAGGGTGAACAGCGCACTTGACTCACACCCGGAGCTCGTAAACAAGTCCCCATATGGCGAAGGGTGGCTGGTGGAGGTGAAGCCTTCGAGCCTGACCATCGAATGGAAGAAACTCCTCGACGCCAAGGCGTACGCAGCGCATCTCAGTATTCTTCTGGAGAAATAGGAAAAGCACGGTTAAAATAGCCCGATGAAATTCGCCGCCCAGAATTGGGTCTACTGGACACCCTAAGGTCTCGAATGCACAGACCTGAGGTATCGCGCAGAGCACTCATGGCGACGATGATGCTCTCCATAGTGTTTGCCATCGCCGTCCTGATAAGGTCCTATTCCGCGAAGTATGGGTATTACCTGAACGAGTTCGACCCGTATTACGACTACTTCGCGGCACAGCACATTGTAAACCTGGCCCAGTCCCAGGGGCTCTGGAACGCCCTGTTCGCCAACCCGGCCAACTGCGGCCCCACCGTCTATACCGCCTGCCACAACATGCAGGGGTACTTCTACTGGCACGACATTACCACCTGGTACCCGGTCGGAAGGAACGTCGCTGCGACGTCCCAGGGCGGACTTCAGATTTTCGGTGCTCTGACCTACCTGCTGGTCCACAACGTCTTCGGGGTTCAGATCACCCTATACGACTGGCTCGTGATTCTCCCGGTCCTCCTCGGCGCGCTCACGTCCATCGTGTTCTACTTCCTCGTGAGGAAGATTGCGGGCGACGCCGCGGGGCTATTCGCCGCCCTGATGTTCGCGGTCTCTCCACCGCTCATCGAGAGAGGCAACCTAGGGTGGTTCAAGTCCGAGCCGCTTGCGATCCTGCTTTTCGTCGCGGCGAGCTACCTGATGCTAACCGTCTTCGACAAAGAGAGGACAGTCCGCAGCAGAATCCTCAGGAGTCTGCTTGGGGGCATTCTGATCGGCTACGCCAATACAGCCTGGGGTGGTGGCGACTACTTCAGCGCAGCCTTCGGCCTCATATTCGTCCTCATCCCATTCCTCAGCCTCGACCTGGCGGGCTACACGCCTGCCATAATCTCCTTCACAGCATCCACTCTCTTCGTCAGCTCCATCTTCCCGAGGCCGGGAGTCGCCATAGTCACAAACCCCGTCGGGCTGGTTCTAATCGGTGGAACCCTCTTCACTCTGGTCGGACAGTGGGCCAAGACCTGGACGAAGCCCACCGAGTACAGGTCGACGATGGTGAAGTTCCTCTTCGGGTTCGCACTTGCCGGGCTGACCGTGCTCAGCTTCGGCCTGGTGGGAGGTCTCTCCCTGAGGTATCTTTCGGCCATAGCTCCCTGGGCCCGCTCGGGCAACCCTCTGGTAGAGTCTGTGGCGGAGCATTTCGTTCCCACCGGGGCCGACTACTTCACTTCCTATGCAATCATCCTCTGTCTGGGGATGGCCGGGGCCGTGGTGGCATTCAGGCGGAAGGGGATTCCAATGATCTACGCTCTTGTGTTCGGACTCACAGGTCTCTACTTCTCAGCGGCCTTCTCCCGTCTCCTGGTCTACTCATCAATCGCTCTCGGCATTCTCGGAGGCATCGGGTTCGCGGAACTTGCCTACGCAATCGTGAAGCCAAGCACCACACCGCTAGTGAAGAAGGCGAAGCAGGTTCCGACCTCAAGAAACGAGATGAAGGTCGTATTCTCCATAGCAGTTATCGCGCTCATAGTCCTCCCTGCAGGTTCCTATTGGATCCCTAACCCTGTCCCGTGCACCTACTCGGGACAACTCTTCTGCAACAACAGCCCGGCCGACACAGGGGTGAGCATAGTCAACGGCGCCACCGTCTACTCCCGTGCGCCTTTCACCGACTGGATTCAGACCCTGTCGTGGGTGCGGCAGAATACGCCGACCAACTCCATAATCATCTCCTGGTGGGACTACGGCTACTGGTTCGCCGTGATGGGGAACAGGACCACTGTCGTAGACAACGCGACCCTCAACAGCACCAGAATCGAACAGGTGGGTCAGTTGCTCATGTCCAACGCGACACGGTCGGCTGCGATGGCGAAGCAGATGGCCTACATTCCAGGCTGTACGCCGGTCAACTCGACGTCCTGCTACAGGCCCGCCTACGTTGCCATATTCATCACAGGGAGCATATTCCCGCTCACAGACCAGTCAACAGGCGCCCAGACCAACTACTACGTCCTGCAGGTCCCCGGATCTGGCGGCTTCACCGCAGGCGGCGGGGACGAGAGCAAGAAGCAGTGGTTCATCCGCATCGGCAACCTCACCGAGTCGAAGTACCTGGAGTGCCCGGGCAACAGCCCCAACGAGCTGACGTCGGCAGGGCAGATATGCCAGTCCGTAGACGATTTCAATCTGACACCCTACGCAGCGTCACACAGCCTATTCGGCCAGCTCCTTCCGTTCAGACTGGCCGGGTACCTGTACTCTGTCACCCAAAACAGCCAGACATCAATACAGTTCTCGACTTCCTACACCTACGGCACCAACAACGCCCCGCCCGTCGAGGCGTTCACTTACCCGAGCAGCTACGCCTTCACGGCCAACAGCACCAGCCTGTTCAAGCTTGCATACGTCTCGCCCAGTCTGGCCGCGGCAGAAGCAGACCAGTCCCCCTGTCCGGGCAATTCAGCCCTGCAGTGCTTCAATACGGTACTTCTCTATCAGGTCCTCTACTGAGGCTCGGTCTCGTAGGCCATCGGGCTTCTGTATCTGGCGTACCTGTCGTCAGGCGAATACTTGGCCGGATGGACTGTGACAGCCTTCCCTCCGCAGCTCGGGCACTTCTCAGAAAGGGTGTACCTCGCGCACTGGGTGCACTTCAGCATGAGGCCCCTCAACTGGGGCCGCCGTACTTTCTCGATATTTCTCGCTTGAAGCTGAAAGCGTCGTGCTTACCGACGCCGTCCTTGATCTTCTCTAGGACAAGGTCGAGCGCCTTTTCCGCCTGCTTGTAGTCGTCCGCTGTTATCCTCACCCTATAGTGGGGGGCGCCGGCATAGCTGATGTGGACTTCGGCCGAAGGGGCGTTGGCCGCCGCCATCAGTGTCTTCTTGACCTGCTCGATCCCTTCGGGGGATCTCGACGACACCTCAACGAGAGCGCCGACCTCGTACTTCGGCGGGACTATCTTCTCCGATGCAAGCTCAGCTATGGCACTGGCCTCCTCCTCCGGGAGCGCCAGCGGGGCCAGGGCTCTCTCTCCCTTCCGGGCGGCCGCCTCAAGGGCAGCGTACAGGCTGCCGAACTCTTCCTCCAGACTCTGCCTCAGTTCCCTTTCATGGACGTCGTCGAAACCCCGTTTCTTCTTCACGGCATCAATGATAGCCACGGCCCTCTCCTCCCGTTTCCATTCGATCAC
>Ga0187766_10001201_pt1 | contig 15127 bp, 12 predicted proteins | sample 0216_QUI02_MP05__4_FD_132971 | JGI IMG/M metagenome (GOLD analysis project Ga0187766, IMG submission 132971) | Tropical peat soil microbial communities from peatlands in Department of Meta, Colombia - 0216_QUI02_MP05_20_MG | ecosystem: Environmental > Terrestrial > Soil > Wetlands > Peat ... | reverse complement strand
TCGTCTCGCTGGTCGGCGGCTTCGACTACTTCACCAACAAGTACAACCGCGTCATCCAGGCGCGCCGCCTCCCCGGCTCGGGCTTCAAGCCGTTCCTCTACTCCGCGGCGCTCGAGCACGGCATCACGCCGGCGAGCGTGTTTCTCGATGCGCCGATCGTGCTCGAGGGCAGCGGCGCCGAGGAGGCCTGGCGCCCGGAGAACAACGAGCGCCAGTTCGGCGGCCCGACCCGCCTGCGCGAGGCGCTGGTGCATTCGCGCAACCTGGTCTCGATCCGCGTGCTGAAGGAAGTCGGCATCGACAACGCCATCGACTACGTCGGTCATTTTGGCTTCGATCCGAAGACCATGCCGCACGACCTGACGCTCGCGCTCGGGACGCTCGAGGTGACGCCGCTCGAGCTCGCATCCGGCTACGCCGTGTTCGCCAACGGCGGCTACCGCGTGCAGCCTTACTTCATCGACCGCATCGAGGACGCCGCCGGACAGGTGGTGTGGCGCGCGGCGCCGCGCATGGTGTGCCGGCAGTGCGACGAGGGCGGCAATGCTGCGCCCGCGGGTAGCGCCGCCGCGATCAAGGTGGCCAACAAGGCGGGCGCACCGGCCACCTACCCGGGGAGCGATCCGCGCCAGGGTGCGGCGGCCGAGAGTGCCGGCGAAACGCGCGGCGAGCCGGAGGCGCTCCCCGCCGCCCAGGTCGCACCGCGCGTCATCAACGCGCAGAACGCCTATGTGATGGCCGACATGATGTCGGACGTGATCCGCCATGGCACGGGAGTGCGTGCGCGGGTACTCGGGCGCGACGATCTCGCCGGCAAGACCGGCACGACCAACAAGGCGGTCGACACCTGGTTCAACGGCTTCACGGAGAATCTGGTCGCGACCGTATGGGTCGGCTTCGATCAGGAGCGCCCTCTCGGCGAGAGCGAGGAAGGCGCGCACACTGCGCTCCCTATCTGGATCTCCTTCATGCGCGAGGCGCTGCGCGGCGTGCCCGAGGAGCGCCGCGCGATGCCGGATGGAATCGTGACGCTGCGCATCTCGCCGCAGACCGGCGAGCTGGTGAGCGACGAGAACCCGGGCGGCATCACCGAGATCTTCATGGCGAATCACCTGCCGCAGAACGAGCCGGGCATGATGCAGAGCGCGGAAGGCCAGCAGAGCGGCGAGCCGATTTTCTGATTGATTTGGCCAAAATCGTCTGCGACGATTTTGGCGGACATTACTCCGAATGCCGCCGGCAAAAAGCGTCGTTTTTGCCGGCTACGCAGTGCCACCCAGGAGTTGAGATATGTCCCGAGCTGACAACCTGCGGCGCGCACTGGCGCAGGAGGCCGCGCGCATCATGGCCGAGCACGGCGTGCAGGACTTCCTCATCGCCAAGCGCAAGGCCGCCGAGCGCCTCGGCGTGACCGACGTGGCGGCCGTGCTGCCCAAGAACCGCGAAATCGAGCTGGCGCTCGCCGAGTACCAGCGGCTGTTCGGCGGGGAATCGCACGTCGAATCCCTGAGCGACAAGCGCCGCGCGGCGCTCGCGGCCATGCGTCGCTTGAGCGAGTTCGAGCCGCGCCTGGTGGGCGCGGTGCTCGCCGGCACCGCCACCGAGCATTCCGACGTGCAGCTGCACCTGTTCGCCGACCGCGCCGAGGCGGTGACGCTGAAGCTCATCGATGCCGGCATCGCCCACGAAGTCACCGAGCGGCGGGTGAAGCTCGACGCCGAGCGCGTGCGGCCCTTCCCGGGCGTGCGCTTCTCGGTCGACGATCATTCGATCGAGGCGACCGTGTTCCCCGCCGACGGCATCCGCCAGGCACCCGTGAGCCCGGTCGACGGGCGGCCGATGCGGCGCGCCAACGCCTTCGAGGTCGAGGCGCTGCTCTCGGAGACGCTTGGCTAAGCGGTGCGTGCGGTGGCGCCGCGGCAGGCGGCGCCGGCGGCTCAAGCGCGCTTCTTGATGTCGACGTAGTCGCGGCGCGTCGGGCCGGTGTAGAGCTGGCGCGGCCGGCCGATGCGCATGCCGGGATCGGAGATCATCTCCTGCCAGTGCGCCACCCAGCCCACGGTGCGCGCGACCGCGAACATCACCGTGAACATCGAGCGCGGGATGCCGATCGCGCTGTAGATGATCCCCGAGTAGAAGTCCACGTTCGGATAGAGCTTGCGCGACAGGAAGTACTCGTCCTTGAGCGCGATCTCCTCGAGCCGCTGGGCGAGCTCGAGCAGCGGATTGTCGCTGCGCCCGAGGGCGGCGAGCACCTTGTGGCACATCTCGCGGATGATCTTGGCGCGCGGATCGAAGTTCTTGTAGACGCGGTGGCCGAAGCCCATGAGGCGGAAATGGCTCGACTTGTCCTTGGCCATCGCCAGGTACTTGGGGATGTTGTCGACATTGCCGATCTGCTCGAGCATCGACAGCACCGCCTCGTTGGCGCCGCCGTGCGCCGGACCCCAGAGCGCGGAGACGCCGGCGGAGATCGCCGCATAGGGATTGGCGCCGGTGCTGCCGGCCAGCCGCACCGTCGAGGTGCTGGCGTTCTGCTCATGGTCGGCGTGCAGCACGAACAGCAGGTCGAGCGCCTGGCACGCGATTCTGTCGAGCTTGTATTGCTCGCACGGCACGGCGAACAGCATGTTGAGCAGGTTGCTCGCGTAGTCGAGGTCGTTGCGCGGATAGATGAAGGGCTGGCCGACCGAGTGCTTGTGCGCCGCCGCCGCGATGGTCGGCAGCTTGGCGATGATGCGGTGGGAGAAGATCTCGCGGTGGCGCGGGTTATGGATGTCCATCGAGTCGTGATAGAAGGCCGACATCGAGGCCACCACCGCCGACACCATCGCCATCGGATGGGCGTTGTGGTGGAAGCCGTTGAAGAAACGCAGCAGCGTTTCGTTCAACATCGTGTGATAGCGGATGTTGCAGGTGAACTGCTCGAGCTGCTTCGCCGTCGGCAGCTCGCCGATCAGCAGCAGGTACGCGACCTCCATGAACGAGCTCTTCTCGGCGAGCTGCTCGATCGGGTAGCCGCGGTAGAGCAGCACGCCGGCATCGCCGTCGATATAGGTGATGCGGCTCTCGGTCGCCGCGGTCATGCCGAAGCCCGGATCGTAGGTAAAGACGTCCAGGTCCTTGTAGAGCCCGGCGATGTCGAGCGCCGCGGGACCGATCGTGCCGCTGCGCGCCGGGAGCTCCGCGCTGCGTCCGCTCTCGGGATCGGTGAGTTTGAAGGTCTTCTGGGTCATCTGCGCCGCGGCTTCCATGGCCAGCGTCCTGCGCTGCAATGCGCGCAGGGCGCGTGAATCCAAGGAGATTTACATGGACCGCGCGCGACAATCAAGGCGCGCCGCCGCCCTTGTGAGGCGGCTCACCCGAAGATGGGGAGAAGCTTTGCAGGCAGGCCGCGCGACGCGAGCCCCCCGCAGTCGAGCTACTTGGTCGCAGCGCCGGCCGCGGCGTACTTCTTGCGGAACTTGTCGACGCGCCCGGCGGTGTCGACGATCTTCTGCTTGCCCGTATAGAAAGGATGGCAGTTCGAGCACACCTCGACCTGCAGGTCCTGCCCGAGGGTCGAGCTCGTCTTGAACGTGTTGCCGCACGTGCAGGTGACGGTGATCTCTTTGTATTCGGGATGGATGGCGGCTTTCATGGCGGGCTCGCGGACGGTGGGGCTCCCGCCATTAAATGGGGCGGGAGCGCTCGAGTTAAAGGGCGCGGGAGTTTAGCGGCAGTGCCGCCTCGCCTCAAGCGCCGCGCCCCGGAGCGCCCTCCGCGGCCCCGCTCCTTATCCACAGAAGCTGTGGACAAATCTGTGGACTAACAGGGCCGCGAAGGCTCGATTTCCCACTTAGATTGCACAATTGTTACCTTGATCAAATTTTGATCAGGCATTTTTGCCCTGTTTTTTCAATGCCTTACAAGCGTCATGTCCAGCGGCTTGGGCACTTTGCGCCGTAATTTACTCATTCTCCGGCCGGGGTATCCGCGCCTGTGAATAAGGGCCGCAGGCTGTCCCGGGCGCCCCCGGCGGGGGCGATTGACAAAGCGAAACCACCGGATATTTCCGGGCTTTCCGGCAAGAAATCCGTGAGCAGATCGTTGAGGAAGCGCAGGCCCAGCTCGGTCGGGCGGTAGCCGTCCGAGGTGCGCTCGATGAGGCCGCGGGCCAGGAATCGCTCGAGCGCGGCGGCGATCCTCGAGCCCGCCAGCCCGGTGCGCGTCACGAAGTCGTCCATCGAAAATCCTGCCGTGAGGCGCAGCGCGTTCAGCATGAACTCGAAGGGCAGCTGCTCCGCAGGCACGGTGGTTCGCACGAGCGCACCCGGAGAGGCGGCGAGATAGCGCCGCGGCTCGCGCGGCTGCACGGTGCGCACGATCTCCCCGCGCTTCGGCAGGGTGAGCTTGCCGTGCGCGCCCGCGCCGACGCCGAGGTAATCGCCGAAGCTCCAGTAATTGAGGTTGTGCCGGCACTGCCTGCCCGGTCGTGCCCAGGCCGACACCTCGTAGCGGCCGAAGCCCGCCGCCGCGAGAGTCGCCGCGCAGTCCTCGAGCTGTGCCGCCGCCTCGTCCTCATCCGGGAGCTGGGGCGGACGCGCGGCGAATACCGTCCCGGGCTCGAGCGTGAGCTGGTAGTGCGAGAGATGCGCGGGCACGAGCGCGAGCGCTTCCTCGACGTCGCGCAGCGCCGCGGCGCGGTCCTGGCCCGGAAGCCCGTACATCAGGTCGAGATTGAAATTGCCGAGTCCCGCATCGTGCAGCTCCCCGGCCGCCCGGCGCGTCTCGTCCGGCGAGTGGATGCGCCCGAGAGCTGCGAGCGCCTCGGGCGCGAAGCTCTGCGCGCCGAGTGATACGCGCGTGACTCCCGCGCCCCGGTACTCGGCGAAGGCGCCGCGCTCGATGGCGCCCGGGTTCGCTTCGAGCGTCACTTCCGCATCGGCGGCGAGCGTGAGGTGGCGGCGCGCCGCGCCGAGCACGCGCGCGATCGCCTCCGGCGAGAACAGGCTCGGCGTGCCGCCGCCGAAGAACACGCTCACCACGGGCCGTCCGGAGACTTCCCCAGCCTGCGCCTCGAGGTCGCGCGCGAGCCGCGCGACGTACGGCTCGGCCGCGAGCTCTCCCTGCAGCGTGTAGGAATTGAAGTCGCAGTACGGGCACTTGCGCACGCACCAGGGGAAGTGCACGTAAAGAGACAGAGGCGGAGTGAGGAGCGCGGGCATGGGTCTGGCAGTATGCCAGCGTGACGTGGACCCGCGCAGCACCGCCGCCCGGATCAGGCCTCACTCGGCGTTCTGCACCTGCTCGCGCATCTGCTCGATGACCACCTTCATGTCGACCGCGGAGCGAGTGGTCTCGAGGTCCTGCGACTTCGAGGACAGCGTATTCGCTTCGCGGTTGAGCTCCTGCATGAGGAAGTCGAGCCGGCGCCCGGCGGGCTCGCCGCCGCCGATCACGCGGCGTACCTCGGCGACGTGGCCGGCGAGGCGCTCGAGCTCCTCGTCGACGTCGAGCCGCTGCAGCAGCAGCGCCAGCTCCTGCTCGAGGCGCTCGGCATCGACGCTGGTGGCGAGCTCGGCGATGCGCGCCTCGAGACGCGCGCGCTGGTGCGATTCGATCTCCGGCAGCCGCGCGCGCACGTCCTGCACCAGCGCCTCGAGCGCGGTACAGCGCTGCTCGAGCACCTCGCGCAGCCGCTGTCCCTCGCGGCCACGCGCCGCGCACAGATCCGCCAGCGTCGCCGCGAACAGCGTGCCGGCGGCCGCGAGCAGCGGCTCGCCGTCGACCGCGTCCTCGCGCAGCACGCCGGGCCAGCGCAGCACGTCGAGCACGTTGAGGGTCGCCGGGCCGTGCAGCGCGCGGCTCACGGTCTGCGCCGCGTGCAGCAGCCGCTCGAGCGCGCGCGCGTCCACCTCGAACGTTCCGCTCACGCCCGAGGGACGGCGGTAGCTCATGCTGCAGTCGACCTTGCCGCGCCGCACCTTCTGCGCCAGCCGCGCGCGCAGCTCGCCCTCGGCCGAGCGCAGCTCGTCCGGCAGGCGGAAGCCCGCCTCGAGAAACCGGTGATTCACGCTGCGCAGCTCGCACACCAGCGTGCCCCACTCTCCGCTGGCTTCACGGCGTGCGAAGCCCGTCATGCTCGCGATCATGCTGGCGCAGGTGATATAAAGTCCCGTCGAGTCTAACAGATGCGATGGAATCTTCTTGCGGGTCGAATACGCCGACATCAGCCTGCTGGGCGGGCGCGAGGAGAATCAGGATCGGGTCAGCGCCGCGGTGGCGGAGCATGCGGCTCTCCTGGTTGCGGTCGACGGCATGGGCGGACATGCCCATGGCGCGCGCGCCGCGCAAGTCACGCAGCAGGTGATCACCGAAGCCTTCTGGCACTCGCCGCAGCCGCTGTTTGATCCGCTCGGGTTCCTGCACCTGACGCTCGGGCGGGCCCACGAGGCGGTCGTCAAGCTCGGCACGCAGCTGCCGCTCGAGCAGCGGCCGCGCGCCACCTGCGCGGTATGCCTGATCCAGCAGCACGCCAGCTGGTGGGCGCACGTGGGCGACAGCCGGGTCTACCACGTGCGGCGCGGCGAGCTGGTCGCGCGCAGCCGCGACCACAGCCACGTGGAGCTGCTGCTGCGCGAGGGACTGATCAGCGCCGAGCAGGCGCAGACTCACCCGATGCGCAACTTCGTCGAATGCTGCCTCGGGGGCGATCCGATCCTCCCCGACATGACGCTGAGCCGCCGCCGCCCGATCGAGCCCGGCGACCTGCTGCTGGTGTGCACCGACGGCTTCTGGGGACCGCTCAAGGAGCCGGAGGTCGCCGGCAGCCTCAACGGCAGCGGGCAGCTGCGCGAGCAGCTCGCCGAGCTCGGGGCGCGCGCCGTCAAGCGCGCCGGATCCGCGAGCGACAACACCTCGGCGGCCGCGCTGCGCTGGCTCGGGGACTGAGGCGATGGCGAGACCCTCGGGACGCGCGCCCGATGAGCTGCGGCCGGTGCGCTTCACCCGCGCCCACGGCAAGCACGCCGAGGGCTCGGTGCTGGTCGCGTTCGGCGACACCCAGGTGCTGTGCACCGCGAGCGTCGAGGAGTCGGTGCCGCAGTTCCTGCGCGGCAAGAACCAGGGCTGGATCACCGCCGAGTACGGCATGGTGCCGCGCGCCACCCACACCCGCACCGCGCGCGAGGCGGCGCGCGGCCGGCAGAGCGGCCGCACGCTCGAGATCCAGCGCCTGATCGGCCGCTCGCTGCGCGCGGTCGCGGACCTGCGCGCGCTCGGCGAGCGCACCATCACGCTCGACTGCGACGTGCTGCAGGCCGACGGCGGCACGCGCACCGCCTCGATCACCGGCGCCTACGTGGCGCTCGCCGAGGCCTGCGAGCGCCTGGTCGCACGGCGCGAGATCGCGGCGAGCCCGCTGCACGGCCAGGTGGCGGCGGTCTCGGTCGGGATCGTGGACGGCGTACCGGTGCTCGACCTCGACTACGCCGAGGACTCGCAGGCCGAGACCGACATGAACGTGGTGATGAACAACGGCGGGGCCTTCATCGAGATCCAGGGCACCGCGGAAGGCCACGCGTTCCGCCGCCACGAGCTCGATGCGCTGCTGAATCTCGCCGCCGCCGGCATCGGCGAGCTGCTCTCGCTGCAGACCCAGGCGCTGCAGGAGCCGTGAAGCGCGCGGTCCTCGCGAGCGCCAATCCGGGCAAGCTGCGCGAGCTGACGGCGCTGCTGGCGCCTTACGGGCTCGAGCTGGTCTCGCAGGCCGCGCTCGGCATCGAGCCACCGCCCGAGACCGGCGCGACCTTCCTCGACAACGCGCTCCTCAAGGCGCGCCACGCCTCCGCCGCGGCGCGGCTGCCGGCGCTTGCGGACGACTCCGGGATCGAGGTCGACGCGCTCGGCGGTCGACCCGGCGTCTGGTCGGCGCGCTTTGCGCACCCGGGGGCGAGCGACGCCGCGAACCTCGCCCGCCTGCTCGAGGAGCTCGAGGGCGTCCCCGAGCCGCGCCGCAGCGCGCGCTATCGGTGCGTGGTGGTGTTCGTGCGCACGGCCGACGATCCCGCGCCACTCACGGGTGAGGGTACCTGGGAGGGCCGCATCGCGCTCGAGCCGCGGGGGAGCGGGGGCTTCGGCTACGACCCGGCGTTCGTTCCCGCCGGCGAGCGGCGCACCGCGGCCGAGCTCGCCCCCGAAGAGAAGAACAAAGTGAGCCACCGCGCACAGGCTCTGCGCGCGCTCGTCGCGGCGCTCGAGGAGCGCGGCGTATATTCGCGCCCATGAAACGCGGCCGGCTGTACGTCATCTCGGCGCCCTCGGGCGCCGGCAAGACCTCGCTCGTCAAGACCCTGCTCGCGAGCGAGCCGCGCCTGCGCCTCTCGATCTCGCACACCACGCGCAAGCGCCGCCCCACCGAGGTCGAGGGGCGCGAGTACCACTTCGTCACCAAGCCGCAGTTCACGGAGCTCACCGCGCGCGGCGAATTCCTCGAGCACGCCCGGGTGTTCGACAACGACTACGGCACCTCGCGCGGCTTCGTCGAGTCGCAGCTCGCGCAGGGCCACGACGTGCTGCTCGAGATCGACTGGCAGGGCGCGCAGCAGGTGCGCCGCGCCATGCCCGAGTGCGTCAGCATCTTCGTGCTGCCGCCGGCGCGGCAGGCGCTCGCCGAACGGCTGGCGCGGCGCGCCACCGACACCGCCGAGGTGATCCGCCGGCGCCTGGCTGACGCCGCCACCGACATGTCCCACTACGACGAATTCGACTACGTCGTCGTCAACGACGACTTCGACCGGGCGGTCGCGGACCTGAAGCGCATCGTCGACGGCCAGGGCGGGGATCTGAAGAGCAGCCGGACGGAGCTCAGGCCGCTGCTCGCCGAGCTGCTGGCGGGGGCGTGACGCCGGAAGTCACACCTCCGGATATTGTCCCCTCGGACCACTCCTCAAAGCCGACTACCGCTAAGATAGGCGCTGCGATTTCTCCGCGGCCTGGGCGCGCACAAAAAAACGAGAGGGAGACTGATGCGATCCACGCTGCGCTCCTTCGCGCTCATCGGGGCGGTGCTGTGTACACCGGCTCTACCTGCCGCGCAGCTGCTGCTCGACATCAACAGCATCCCGGGTCCATCGACGGTCACGACGCTGATGTGGACTGCCGATCTGCCCGGGGTAACGCTGTTCGTGTTCGACGACGGTATCCATGGCGCGGAGCTCTGGGCTACCGACGGAACCCCTGCCGGAACCCGCATGGTGCGCGATATCAATCCCGGCCCGGCGGCTTCGGGGATCCGCGAGATGACCGTAATCCAGGGGACGGCGTATTTCTGGGCCGACGACGGCACCAACGGCGTGCAGCTATGGAAATCGGACGGCACTACGGCGGGCACGACACTGATTGCCAACACGTGGTCGACCAATCAGCCCGGGCCCCCCATGGTGGTGCCACCGCCTGTCGCGATGGGCGGCGCCGTGTACTTCGCGGCCGACGACGGCAAGTCCGGCAATGAGCTGTGGCGCTCGGACGGCACCGCCGCGGGCACCTACCTCCTGAAGGACATCGCCACGGGCTCGGCGGCTTCGAATCCCTCCCAACTCACGGTTGCGGGCTCGCAGCTGTACTTCGCGGCGAACGACGGCGTCCATGGCCAGGAGGTCTGGACGAGTGACGGTACGCCGGCGGGCACCCACCTGTTGCAGGACATTTTCCCGGGCGCGACGGGCAGCAGCCCGCAGAACCTGCTCACCGTCGACGGCATACTGTTCTTCGAGGCGACCGCCTCCACGAACAACCAGACCCTGTGGCGTGCCGCGAGCGATGGCAGCTCCGCTGCCGCGGTCCCGGGCGCGAGCCAGGTGTTCGCGTCGATTCCGACAGCGGGGGGCGTTCTATTCGAGGCCACCGATGGCGGCATCTACAAGGCCGGTGTCTCGGGTTCTGCGATCGCACTAGGAGCAGGTCCATGCCCGCCTGCTGCACTACTGCCGGGGCTGATCCTGCCGACGGTGACGCTCTTCAGCATCCAGTGTGATCTCTACCAGCCGCTATGGAGGTCGGACGGCACTCCTGGGGGTACGGCCGACCTCGACGCGCAACAGGCGATGATCATGTTCGACGGAGCGATCACCGCCAATGGCAAGGCGCTCTACGTGGGCGGCCAGGCGATCGCTCCCGGGGTGATCAACCAGTTCACACCTCGGAATGTATGGATTACCGACGGCACGCTCGCCGGGACGCAACAGGTGAGCAATTTTCGTCTCGGTATCGCCGCTCCCGCGGTCGTCGCTGTGGGCAACCGCGTGGTCTTTTCTGCCGGCGGCAACCAGGATCCGGCCGGCGAGGAGCTTTGGTCCTCGGATGGCACGACTGCGGGCACCGCGCTGGTGAAGGACATCAATCCCGGCGCCGGTAGCTCCTTCCCCGACCAGCTGACGCGTGCGCGCGGCCGGGTGCTCTTCACCGCTGACGACGGGACCCTGGGGAGGCTTCCCTGGATCACCGACGGCTCGACGGCCGGTACGATGCGCTTGCTGGATACCCCGGTCTTCCGGCCGACCGGTAACTCCGGCGCCGGCAACTACTTCTCCTTCGGGGGCGGGGCACTGTTCACGGCCGACAATGGCGTGACCGGGCCGGAGCTGTGGTTCACCGACGGGACCACGGCCGGTACTCACCTCGTGAAAGACATCAATCCCGGCTCCGCCACTTCGAACCCGCTGTTCTTCGTGCAGCTCGGCTCGCGGGTCCTGTTCGACGCCGACGACGGCGTGAGTGGTCGGGAGCTGTGGATCACCGACGGGACCACGGCCGGCACGTCCCGTGTCGCGGACATCAATCCCGGCTCGGGCTCATCCGCTCCGATCGAGTCCAGTCTTGGCGCCTTCGTCGTGAACGGCGTCGCCTACTTCGGCGCGAACGATGGCACGCACGGCGTGCAGCTGTGGCGCTCCGACGGCACCACCGCCGGCACTTTCCTCTTCATGCAACTGACGAGCCCGCCCGCCAATACGAACATGATCGTGATGGGCACCGTCGGCGGACGCGGGCTGTTCGCCGGCAACACCACCACGAGTGCCGCAAGCATGTATCTCTGGTCGAGCGACGGGACGGTAGCCGATACGGCTCCACTGCGCACCGACATGACGCTCACGAATCCGCTCGATTCCGCCGTCTTTCAGGGTTACCTCTACTTCCAGGGTACTGACGCGAGCGGCGACGCGGAGCTGTGGCGCTCGGACGGCACGGCAGCGGGCACCACGCTCGTGCAGAAGCTCAATCCCGGCGGCTCCTCGAGCCCGCACGGGTTTTACGCCAACAACGCGATACTCATGTTCTCCGCGTGCACCGGCAGCACCGCCAGCTCCTGCGCGCAGTTCGCGAGCAGCAATCCGGCAGGCGGCGTCGCACAGCTCGGCAGCGTTCAGATCAACGGGCCCGCGGTCACCGACGGGACCCGTTTCTTCTTCGTAGACGGCACAACGTTGCCGCCGCGCATGGTGGTCACTGATGGCACCGCCGCCGGCACCTCCTATCTGCAGGGAAATCTCCCCTTCAGCGGAAACATCGGTGGGTATGCGGTCTTCGACGGCATGCTGGTCATGACCGTGAACGATGCCCAGCTCGGGCCCTCCATCTGGGCGAGCGACGGAACGGTGGCGGGTACGCACCTGCTCGCCGATATCGATCCGAGCAGGAACACCGACAATCTCCCGGCCGGCTACTTCGTGCTCGGCACCAGGTTGCTCGTCGACAGCTGGTACCCGAACTACGGCTACGAGCCGTGGGTGATCGATGCCGCGATACCGAACGCCGGAGATGTGTCCGCCGCTACCCCCTTCGATACTCCGGTCACCATTTCAGTGCTCGCGAACGACGGTTATCTCTCGAGCCGGCTGGATCCCTCCTCCGTCACGATCGTGACCGCCCCGACGCTCGGCAGCGCGACGGTCAACGCGAGCGGTCAGGTCCGCTACACGCCCAATAGCGGCGTCAGCGGCGAGGACACGCTGCAATACACCGTGAAGAACCTCCTCGGCACCACCTCGAACGTGGCCAATCTGTTTGTGAGCGTCGGCGCCCCGCCGGGCGCAGCCTCGGGAACCGCCCCGTCGCCACCGCCACCGCCACCGCCACCGCCCTCCTCCGGGGGAGGCGGGGGTGGCGCGCTGGATCCGTTCGTGGCGCTGATGCTGACGACGCTGCTGCTCATGCGCCGCCCGGCACGGCGCCTGTGGTTCCAGGCCGAGGCTTGAGGCCCACGGCACGGCACGCGCTCCGACTGGCCGGAAGCGGCACTTTTCGCTTATAGTTAAAGGCCCTGCGCACCCCGTGCAGGGTGTACTCAACCGTAGCGTCCCATGGCCCGAATCACCGTAGAAGACTGCCTGCACAACGTCGACAACCTGTTCCAGCTGGTGCTGCTGGCCGCGCAACGTGCGCGCCGGCTCGCCAACGGCGCAGAGGCGACCCTGCCCCTCGAGAACGACAAGCCGACGGTGCTCGCGCTGCGCGAGATCGCCGCCGGCAACATCACCGCGGAGATGCTGCGCGAGCCCGAGCCAGCGCCCGAGCCCGCTGTCCCGGACGCGGATAACCAGTCCTCTTTCCGCGCGCCGCAGTTCGGCCTCGGAGACTGACGACAGCGCACGGCCTATGGACTATGCGTCTTCGCTCCGCGGACTCCTGCCCGGCGGAAGACGCACCCCGGGACTGAAGGAGCTGCTGGCCACCGCCGGCGGCTACCTCGCCCCCGAGCAGGTCGGACGCATCCGCGAGGCGGCCGAATTCGGCGCCTCGGCCCACCAGGGACAGAAGCGCCTCTCCGGCGAGCCCTACATCGCCCACCCGGTGGCGGCGGCCTCGATCCTCGCCGACCTGCACCTCGACACCGACACGATCGTCGCGGCGATCCTGCACGACGTCATCGAGGACACGCCGACGCCGAAGGACCAGCTGGTGGCGCGTTTCGGCGCCGACGTCGCCGAGCTGGTCGACGGCGTCACCAAGCTCGACCAGATCAAGTTCAAGAGCCGCGAAGAGGCGCAGGCGGAGTCGTTCCGCAAGATGCTGCTGGCGATGGTGCGCGACCTGCGCGTCATCCTGGTGAAGCTCGCCGACCGCACCCACAACATGCGCACCATCGAGGCCATGGCGCCGGCGCGCCGCCGGGCGATCGCCCGCGAGACGCTCGACATCTACGCGCCGATCGCCGAGCGGCTCGGGCTCTACAACATGAAGCTCGAGCTCGAGGACCTGGGCTTCAAGGCGCTCTACCCGCGCCGCTACGCGGTGCTCGAGCGGACGCTCAAGCGCGCGCGCGGCAACCAGAAGGAGTTCCTGAAAAAGATCGAGCAGCAGCTGAACGCGGCGCTCTTGAAGAGCGAGATCCAGGCCGAAGTCGAGACGCGCGAGAAGCACCTCTACAGCATCTACAAGAAGATGCACCGCAAGCGCTCGCTGCTGAATGAGATCGTCGACGTCTACGGCATCCGCATCATCGTCGACCGGCCCGACACCTGCTACCGGGCGCTCGGCGTGGTGCACTCGGTGTTCAAGCCCATGCCCGGGCGCTTCAAGGACTACATCGCCATCCCGCGCGTCAACGGCTACCAGTCGCTGCACACGACGCTGTTCGGGCCGAACGGCGTGCCGATCGAAGTGCAGCTGCGCACCGCCGACATGCACCGCGTGGCCGAGTCCGGCATCGCCGCCCACTGGAAATACAAGGCCGGCGATCCTTCCGATGCCGCGCAGCAGGACCGCACGCGCGAGTGGCTCTCGAACCTGGTGTCGCTGCAGGAGGCGGGCTCCTCCGAGGAGTTCCTCGAGAGCGTCAAGGTCGACCTGTTCCCCGACAAGGTGTACGTGTTCACCCCCAAGGGCCAGATCCTGCGTCTGCCCTCGGGCGCCACGGTGGTGGATTTCGCCTACAGCGTGCACACCGACGTCGGCAACCGCTGCGTCGCCGCCAAGGTCGACCGGCGCCTCACGCCGCTGCGCACCGTGCTGCGCAACGGCCAGACGGTCGAGATCATCACCGCCAAGGGCGCGACCCCGAACCCCTCGTGGGTCAATTTCGTGGTGACCGCCAAGGCGCGCAGCGCCATCCGCCATTACCTGAAGGGGCTGCGGCGCACCGAGGCGATCGCGCTCGGCTCGCGGCTGCTGTCGCAGGCGTTGCGCGAGTTCGGCCTGGCGCTCGAGGACGTCAAGCCCGAGGTGCAGCGCGCCGCGCTCGGCGAGCTCGGCATGAAGGATCTCGACGAGCTCTACGAGAAGATCGGGCTCGGTGAGCGTCTCGCGCCGCTCGCGGCGCGGCGCCTCCTGCCCGGGGCGCCGGCGGACGGCAAGGCGGCCCCGGTGCCGCTCGCGATCGCCGGCACCGAAGGACTGCTGGTCACTTACGCGCGCTGCTGCTTCCCGATCCCCTACGATCCGATCTTCGCCTTCCTTTCGACCGGCCGCGGCGTGGTGATCCACCGCGAGAACTGCGTCAACGTCGAGGACTACCGCAAGCACCCGGAGAACTGGCTGCCGGTGAGCTGGCAGAGCGCGCCCGACCGCCTGTTCTCCTCCGAGATCCGCGTGCACGTCGTCAACCGCACCGGCGTGCTGGCGGCGGTCGCCGCGGCGATCGCCAGCACCGAGACCAACATCGACCACGTGTCGATCGACGAGCAGGACGCCGACGCCGCAGTCATCACCTTCGAGCTGCGGGTGCGCGACCGCCGTCAGCTCGCGCGGCTGGTGCGGGTGATCCGCCGCATGCCGGACGTCACCCGCGTCACGCGTACCATCGCCGCGCGCGCCCGCGACGAGCACAGCCCCGAGAGCGAGGGCGAGAGCGACGCCAGCGGATGAACCCAATGAGACTACGAGAAGGAGTCGAGCCGATGAGCCGCCAGAGCATTCACACCGACCGCGCCCCGCAGGCGATCGGTACCTACTCGCAGGCCGTGCGCGCCGGCGACACCGTCTACCTCTCGGGCCAGGTGCCGTTCGATCCGGCCACCATGCAGCTCGTGAGCGGCGACATGGAGGCCCAGGCGCGCCGCGTGTTCGAGAACCTCAAGGCCGTGGCCGAGGCCGCCGGCGGCTCGCTCGCCCAGGCGGTGAAGCTCACCATCTTCCTCACCGACCTGGC
>Ga0187766_10001198_pt1 | contig 15150 bp, 13 predicted proteins | sample 0216_QUI02_MP05__4_FD_132971 | JGI IMG/M metagenome (GOLD analysis project Ga0187766, IMG submission 132971) | Tropical peat soil microbial communities from peatlands in Department of Meta, Colombia - 0216_QUI02_MP05_20_MG | ecosystem: Environmental > Terrestrial > Soil > Wetlands > Peat ... | reverse complement strand
TCCAGGAGATGATGCACGTCCACCTGACGCTGTTCAGCCACGTGCGCGGCCTAGCCCTCAACCTTGAGGCCGAGGCCCAGGCCGAGCAGGACTCGGGCCTGACCAGCGACCAGTGGATGCAGACCCAGGAACACGGCTTCCGCGTCATCGCCGGTACCGGCGACTTCCCGCTGCTGAACCGGCTGGTCAACAGCGACATGGAGCTGGACCTGGATCAGTTGTTCCAGTTCGGCCTGGGCCGGCTGCTCGACGGGCTGGAGCGGCACCTGGCCGGACGGTGACTCAGCTCGGCACGTTCTACTGCTGGTTCGCGCCGGCGGCGCAGTCCCAGATCTGCAACGGGGTAGCGTCCGCGGAGCCGGGTCCGCGCGCGGAGACGCTGATCTGCTCGGCTTCGGGAGTCCGCCACCCCAACACGGGCGAGTGCAGATGGATCGATCTGGGCAGCCGAGTGGGCCGTGCCCGGGGCCGGCCGGCAGACTGTAGTTGTGCAGACGAGCTACGGCCTGGTGCCGATCGGGTGGGTGCAGTCGGCCCTGCGGGTCCTTGACGATGCGCCGAATCAGCGCGAAGGCGCGCCCCGGGCGTGGATCCGCTTCGATGAGCAGGTCGCGGAGGGTGCCAAGGACCTGCGCCCGGGCGATGAGATCGTGGTGCTCACCTGGCTCCACCTGTCGCCCCGCGACGAGCTGAGCACGCATCCCGAAGATGACATGAGCCAGCCGCTGACCGGCGTGTTCAGCACCTGTTCGCCCAATAGGCCGAACCCGGTGGGCCTGCACCGTGCCCGCATCGTGGCGCGCGAGGGGCTTCGGGTTGAAGTCGACGCTCTGGAGGCCATCGACGGGACGCCGGTGGTGGACGTCAAGCCTGCCATCGACCCGCCTGCGTGACGCGCGGCACGCGGCCCACCTCGCGCTGGGCAGGGCTATGCGTCTGAGGCCCGGTCCAGTGCAGATGGGTCAGCCCCGCCCCGTTGTCCGCGCAAGCCAGGGAGATGGTTCCCGGCTTGATCTGCGCCTTGTCCGTGCAATTGAGCACGACGTACTGCGGAGCAGCCGCCGCAGAGCCGACGCGCGCGACGGCGGCAGCAGAGGTGGGGGCCGCGCCGGCCGGCCCCACCAGCCCCAGGCTCAGGCCAAGTGCGGCAATGGCCAATCCTGAGGCAATGGTCGTGAATCGTCCCCGGTTCATGATGGTTCCCCGTTCCCGTCCAGCGTTGCTGGCATACATGGAGACGACTCAGGCTGGACGCCGGTTGCGAGATTTCTGAGCGATTTCGGCGGGTGCCGCGCCAGGGCTCATGCGCTAGCGGCGGCCTGACGTTCGCGCCGACCTTGGCCTCGGACGGCCGCGCCGGCGTCGCGGCGACAGACATGGCTGCGAATAGGCCGCACTGGTCTAGTTTCCGCCCACCTTGGCAGAGGCGGCAGCACGGTGATCACGGCGACGGCTAGAACACCGGCGTGATCGTTCCGAGCAGATGCGTGACGGCAAAGTCGTCGCCGAAAACGAAGACCAACTGCCCCAACCCCGACAGGTCGGCCATCAGATGTTCTAGCTCGCTGGCGGGCTCGCTGATCTTTGCGGTCTTGCTCATCTTGTGCTCCCCCCAAGTCAGTGCCGTTGCTGGTTGGCAACACGGCGCCGCGCAGTATCGATACCCGGCGACCTAGCCGACTGAAGCTTGAAAGAGCCCAGCTTGAACCCTTGCCTGCAAAGCATGGCCAAATTGTCTGTGGCCTGGCGCGAAGCGGTCCCAGCGTCCACCGGAGTACGGCAACGTCCAGGCGTGCTGTTGTCCAAAGCGCTGTCCGGCGGCGCGACACCTCGCGCCCACGTCAGCCTGGTACCGGGTATCGGACAGACACCGCACCACGTCCAGCAGATTGGCTCTCACCCGCGGGTAGCGAACGGTCACGACTCGACCGCGCTAGTCCTGGATGGGGTTCTGGGCGGGGTGCACTTCATAGGTGCACGTGAAGTCCGGGTCGGCGACGACAGGTGCCGGGTCTCTCCGTCTTTAGGCGTAGCGGATGCCCAGCTCAGATTAGATGCGGGAGAGTAACTGGCTGTCTATGGCTGTGCCAGGGCGCTGGCGGCTGTCAGCCGTTAATGTCATCGTTGCCGTCAGAGACGCCGGATAGGACACATGCTCACATCGTTGCCTGCCGCAGCCGTGCATCGCTGGGTTATGAGCAGGCCGACTGGGTTATGAGCAGGCCGAGCGCCGTCCCGGGCCCGTCCTACCCCGTCGCACACACCCACGCTGGCCTCAGCCGACGCAACCGTGCTATCTCAACTTGTCTCGCCCAGTGCGGCTCATAGCGAGGCGTCTTGGTCACAATCACAGTCACGTGCCTGGACAGGCGCCCGTGCACGTCCAGGCCCCGGCCGGGCTCGACGGCCACGCACGCACCTCCATTGCGGGGAACTTCGGTCTAGTCAGCCGCTACTTTGCGCACCTCGCTGCTGCCAGCGTCGGCGATCAGGAACCCGCCGTCGGCGGTCGCCGCCACCCCGGCGGGGCCGTTGAGCTCGGCGTCGGTGGCCGGGCCGTCGTCGCCGGTCTTCCCCGCGGTTCCGGTCCCGGCGACCCGCGTGATCACCCCGGCTGCCGACACCTTGCGCACCATGTTGTTGCCGGCGTCGGCGATCAGGAACCCGCCGTCGGCGGTCGCCGCCACCCCGGTGGGGCCGTTGAGCTCGGCGTCGGTGGCCGGGCCGTCGTCGCCGGTCTTTCCCGCGGTTCCGGTCCCGGCGACCAGGGTGATCACCCCGGCTGCCGACACCTTGCGCACCACGTTGTTGCCGGCGTCGGCGATCAGGAACCCGCCGTCGGCGGTCGCCGCCACCCCGGTGGGGCCCTTGAGCTGGGCGTCGGTGGCCGGGCCGCCGTCGCCGGCGTTCCCTGGGCTGCCGGGTATGCCGGCGACCCGGGTGATCACTCCCGCTGCCGACACCTTGCGCACCACGTTGTTGCCGGCGTCGGCGATCAGGAACCCGCCGTCGGCGGTCACGCCCACCCCGACGGGCTTGTTGAGCTCGGCGTCGGTGGCCGGGCCGCCGTCCCCGCCGTACGCTCGGGCGCCGGTCCCGGCGACCCGGGTGATCACCCCGGCTGCCGACACCTTGCGCACCATGTTGTTGCCGAAGTCTATGATCAGGAACCCGCTGTCGGCGGTCGCCGCAACCGCGAAGCAGTCGTGGAGCTGGGCATCGGTGGCCGGGCCGTCGTCCCCGCCGTACCCCGGGGTACCTGTCCCGGCGACCCGGGTGATCACCCCGGCTGCCGACACCTTGCGCACCTCGCTGTTGCCGGCGTCGGCAATAAGGAACCCGCCGTCGGCAGTCGTCGCCACCCCGAGAGGGCTCTGGAGCTCGGCCTCGGTGGCCCCGCCATCGTCCCCGGTGTTCCCCGCAGTGCCGGTCCCCGCTACACGGGTGATCACGCCCATCGCACTTCCCTTCAACAGATCAAGGCACGCACTTGACCACTCCGAAAGCCCTATGGGGCGGATCTAGTCCCACAATGTAGTGCCTACATTTAGACCAGAGGAGAGCCGACCATCCGTGATACACAGTCGGAGCATTCCGGCATGATGGCGTGCGGAACGCATCTCCCGTGACACGGGCGAATCAACGGCAGCGGAGCCCCACCCGGCCACCGCGGGAGACTGCACGTGCCTCCCGGCGCTGGCGCTCGCGATGGCAAGCTGCCTGCTTTAGATCTACGAGAAGGTCTTCCGCCAAGATCATCGGGCAGCTCATCGCTTGATCCGCTATGGCCGTCGCCCAGCGATCGGATGGACCGGAATACGGCAGGTCCTCGACGTCGAGCTGCGGGTGCTCGGCCCCGGCCACCCCTCCACCCTGACCATCGCGAATCAGCTTAAGAGTTTGGAGCGGAGAGAGGCGACGATGGCAACTTGACAACTGCATAGAGAAGAAGTGGGCTGGATAGATTTGCATTTTTCTGGGCGTCCCTAGCATTTCCAGCCGCATGCTTGCGGCCAGCACCGTAGATCTCCTCCTTACCATCTGGAGGCACAAGGGTCGCTGGAGGTGGTTGACGCAGGTGAGCGGTTCGTTCAGGGTCGCAAGAAGGCTGGTCTCGGTCGGTGCGGTTGCTGCACTCCCTTTGGCGCGTTCGAACTAAACCGCACCAAGTAACAACGACGTCGCGGGCGGCACCAGCCGCAATTTCCACGCCGGTACGGCGTCGCGCCAGCCGTAGCGGGGCTCGCTTGGCTACTCGCCGTCTGGATGCACCGGCGCGTGTGACGACCGGACGACCTCGGCTCCGGTCTGGACCGTGCTCGACTTTAGGTCGAGCTTTCATCTATGACAGGCGATCCTGGGCATTAGGTTCTGGAGTGCTAGGTTTATCAGTCACCCGGTGTCGACTATGGGTAGTTGGTATCGTAGCCACCGGTGATCGCTCGCCGCCGTACCGCCCGCGCGGCGACCCCGCTGACCAGCGACCCGATGACGCAGCCGAGTACCAAGTTAACGACTGCCGTGGCGACCTTCTGGGAAAGCGGGGCCGTGGTGCTGAATGGGAACACCACCGCGATCACCGTCGCCAGTCCGATGATCCAAGTGAAGAACAACTGCGGCCGGGGTGCGCCGATCAGGAGCAGGTGCATGATCGCCGTCGCGGCCAGCGCGGCGGCGGCGCCCGCGACCGCATACCCCGCAGTGGACGCGTCGCCCCACGCGCCGTCCCGGCGTGGCGCCAGGATGGGGATATTGAACAGCCACCGGCATACCAGGATGCCGGCCAGCGCGATCAGCGCCGCGACGACCGCCGTCGCCGCGCCGCCAGACCACAGCTGTCTCGCGTCTACCGTGCGACCCGGAGAGCTCCTGCGCTTCGGGGGTGGTTCTTCCGGGCGGTACATGGGGGTTGTCATCGGCTCGCCTTATGTTGACCCGCTGATCTCTTCTGGAAATTAACCGTTCACGGCGCTCCGAAACCGGCCCTGTCCGTGGCCATGACGGGCGGCTGCTCATCATGACCGCCGCCGGCGAGGTGGTGGCCGAGCATGTCCTGGTCGCGCCGGGTGCGGCGTCGGTCCACGATGAGCACTACGGCGGCCCGCGGCCTGCGCCGCGGGCGGCGGTGCGGCCCAAGACGACGGCGGAGAAGGAGTTCTGCGCTCTGGGCCCGGTCGCCGAGGCGTTTATCACCGGGGCCGCCGCGGCCGAGACCATGCGGCTGGGACCGGAGCTGGCCGAGCTCGGCACGCTGCGCGCCGCGCACGGCGACGAGGCGTTCGCCGCGGCGCTAGACCGGGCGGTGGCGTTCGGCCGGTGGCGCGCCGCCGACGTGCGATCCATTCTGGCCGCGGGATCCGGACCGCTGATCGTTAATTCAGCTTTGTCGTTCATATCGGGGACGCGTCGAATGCCGAATATTTGCCGATTGCCTTTTCGCCTACAGGCTGGGCGATTGCGTATAGAATGCCCCGTTCTGCGCAGCCTTGGCCCGACGCCACTGCACAAGATCGTCGGCTTGGTCGAGTAACCCTGCGGCGATGGCCGTTTCGGCCAGTAGAGCGCGGAGGGAAGTCCTTCGGAACTGCAGCACAGCGCCCGCGGCCATCGCGAGATTCCCTCCGTTGCCGGGTGAGGAGCGGCTGCGAGATCTCAAGTTCGGCCCTCGGTTCCCGGACGGGGCTAGGTGCGCATCATGGCTGCGCTGTTGCCGGAGTCGGAGGGTGGCTCGCCGATAGGCGTGGCAGGGGTAGCCGCCGTAGGCTTTGCCGGTGAGCGTGTGTCCGTCGTGCGGCCACCCGAACCAGCCGGGGGCGAAGTTCTGCTCCGAGTGCGGGGTCGCGCTGGCGGCGGCCGGGCCGCCCTCGTATGAGGAGCGCAAGGTCGTGACGGTGCTGTTCGCGGACCTGGTGGGTTTCACCTCCCGGGCCGAGCAGCTGGACCCGGAGGATGTCCGCGCGCTGTTGTCGCCGTATTACGCGCGGCTGCGCTCGGAGCTGGAGCGGTTCGGCGGCACGGTGGAGAAGTTCATCGGGGATGCGGTGATGGCGCTGTTCGGCGCGCCGACCGGACATGAGGACGACCCGGAGCGGGCGGTGCTGGCCGCGCTGGCCATCCGGGACTGGGTGCGGGCGGAGAAGCGGATCCAGGTCCGGCTGGCGGTCCATACCGGAGAGGCGCTGGTCACGCTGGACGCCCGGCCGGTGCAGGGCGAGGGGATGGCCGCGGGGGATGTGGTGAATACGGCGGCGCGTCTGCAGGCCGCGGCGCCGGTGAACGGGGTCCTGGTCGGGGAGCGGACCTTCAGGGCCACGCGCGCGGTGATCGAGTACCGCGAGGCCCCGCCGGTGGCGGCGAAGGGTAAGAAGGAGCCGGTGGCGGCCTGGGAAGCGTTGGCGGCGCGGGCCCGGTCCGGAGTCGGGCTCCCGGACCAGGCGCGGACGGCTCTGGTGGGCCGGGACCGGGAGCTGGGCGTGCTGCGGGATGTGCTGGCGCGGGTGCGGGCGGAGCGGTCGGCGCAGCTGGTGACGGTGGTGGGGGTGCCGGGGATCGGCAAGTCCCGGCTGCTGTATGAGCTGTGGCAGGCTGCCGAAGCGGACGCTGACCCGGTCCGCTGGCGGCTGGGCCGGTCGCTGCCGTACGGGGAGGGGGTGAGCTTCTGGGCGCTGGCGGAGATGGTCAAGGCGCAGGCGGGGATCCTGGAAAGCGACACCTCGGGCCAGGCTGAGGCCAAGCTGACCGAGATGGCGGCCGCCATAGTTCCGGGTGCGTCGGAGGCGGGCTGGGTGCGCCGGCAGCTGGGCGCGCTGGTCGGCCTGGGCGGCGTCAGCGTCCCCGCCGGTGGCGACCGGCGGGCCGAGGCGTTCGCTGCCTGGCGGTATTTCTTCGAGGCGCTGGCCGAGCAGGGGCCGCTGGTGCTGGTGTTCGAGGATCTGCACTGGGCCGATGACGGGCTGCTGGACTTCGTGGACTACCTGGCCGAGTGGGCAGGGGAGGTGCCGTTGCTGGTGGTCGGTGCCGCCCGGCCTGAACTGCTAGAGCGGCGGCCGGGCTGGGGCGGCGGCAAGCCGAACGCCCTGACCTTGTCGCTGGCTCCGTTGTCGGACCAGGACACGGCGCGGCTGATCGGCTCGCTGCCGGGCCGTCCGACGCTGGAGGCGGGGCAGCAGCAGGTGCTGTTGGCCAAGGCCGGGGGCAATCCACTGTACGCCGAGCAGTACGCGCAGATGCTGGCCGAACAAGGGGCTGGGCATCCGCCGGTGCCGGAGTCGGTTCATGGCATCATCGGCGCCCGGCTGGATCTGCTGGACCTCGCGGACAAGCGGCTCCTGCAGGACGCCGCCGTGGTCGGGAAGGTGTTCTGGCCCGGCGCGGTCGCCGCGCTGGGCGGCGGTGACGCCCGCGGTGGTGAGATGGAGGAATGCCTGCACGGGCTGGAGCGCAAGCAGTTCGTCCGCCGGGAGCGCCGCTCGTCGGTGGCCGGCCAGACGCAGTACGCATTCGCGCACGTGCTGGTGCGCGATGTGGCCTACGGGCAGATTCCGCGGGCCGCCCGGGCCGCCAAGCACCTGGACGCGGCCGGGTGGATCGAGTCGCTGGGCCGGCCTGAGGATCATGCCGAGATGCTGGCGCACCATTACCTGAGCGCGCTGGACCTGGCTCGCGCGGCGAACCGGGACGCGGCGAATCTGGCGCCCCGTGCGCGGTTGGCGCTGGTAGGCGCGGGGGATCGGGCCCTGGCGCTGAACGCGTTCACGGCGGCCGCCGGGTTCTACCGGGCGGCGCTGGGCCTGTGGCCGCAGGACGCGGCTCAGCAGCGGGCCGGGCTGCTGTTCCGTCTGGCGGTGGCGCTGGGCGGTGCGGGTGAGGACGGTGATGGCGCGGCGATGGAGCAGGCGCGCTCGGCGCTGCTGGCGGCCCTGGACCGGGCCGGGGCGGCCGAGGCGGAGGCCCGGCTGGGCGAGCTGTGGTGGCTCAAGGGTCACCGGGACCGTGCCTTCGAGCATCTCGGGCGAGCGCAGGCACTAGTGCGGGACGAGCCGGCCTCGGCGGCCAAGGCATACGTGCTGAGCGAGCTGGCGCGGTACCGGATGCTCGCGGATCAGTTCGATGCCCAGACCGCCGGGCAGGCCCTGGAACTGGCCGAGGAGCTGGGACTCGGCGAGGTCCGCGCGCACGTCCTGATCACTACAGGAACGGCCAGGACACTGGCGGGCGACTCCCAAGGCAAAGCCGATATCCAGCGCGGATTGGAGATCGCCCTCGCCGGCAACTACCTCAGCGCGGTCAGTCGCGGTTATGCGAATCTCTCCCACTCCGCCGAGACCGTGGACGGCGACCTTCCGGAGGGCCTGCGCCTGGCGCTGGAGGCGGAAAAGGTGGCCCAGCGGCTCGGCGCCAGGGCCATGCTGCGCTGGACGCACGGCGCCCTCGTCGGCTTGTGGTTCGAACTGGGGAACTGGGACAAGTGCGCGCGGGCCGCAGACGAGTTCCTGGCCGAGTCAGCCGCCCTGGGACCCCACTATCACGACGCCGGCATCCGGTCCTTCCGTTCCTGGATGCGGCTGGCCCGCGATGAGGTGGAGGCGGCCCTGGCCGACCAGCGGGAATCGCTGATCAGCGGCCGGCAGGCGAAAGACCCGCAAGCCCTGTATCCGGCGCTGGCTCTCTCCGCCTACGTGCTCGCCGCCGCCGGCCAGGCCGATGAGGCACAGCTGGTCCTCTCCGAGCTGTTCGCCACCGGCGCAGTTGACGTGGGTAATCTCAACGAAACCTGCACGGACGGTGTGCTTGCCGCGGAGATCATGGGCCGTCGTGACGAAGCGCGGCAGTGGCTCGGAACCCGGCGCGATTATCGCTGGCTCGCAGTCGCCCAGGCGCTGGCTGACCAGGAATTCGTGACGGCAGCCGAGTCGCTGGACTCGATGGGAGCAGCCCGGGTGGCCGCCCTGGCGCGACTTCGCGCTGCTCAGGAACTCCTCAGGACGGGGCAGCCGGCTGACGCCGATGACCAGCTCCGGCCTGCACTCCATTTCTTCCGTTCCGTGGACGCGACCCGCTTCATCCGCGAAGCTGAGACACTGCTGGCGCATCGGCGTAGCGATCACTGCTCCGGGAAGGCACACAACTACCCGTCTGTAAACCAAGATCGCTTAGACGGCTTCACGGTGGGCCTTCTCGCCGCGCCGTACACCAACTTGCCGTCCCCTGGGACCGCCTCGCGCTCCGGTCGTCAGGACACAGAACGGTCTCCTCCAGGTGACGTCCCGCCCGAACGAACGGCTCGAGTGACCAAGAGCCCTCGCTGCCAAGAAACGCCAGTTCGGAACACAGACGAAGCGGCCCCGTGTGCGGTCGAGTGGTGGACCACATCGGCGGGTACGCGCGCGGTTACCTACCGACACATTTGCGTAGCCGGCCGCTTAGCCGACCTTGGTTATGGCCCAACACGAGCACGCCGACCGTATTTCTATGGAGCGGCGCCTGCGCGGTGAACGTCCGGATCCGCCGCGCCGGCCCGGATGGTCTGCTCCTGGCCGACAGGTCCACGACGTTTCCGCGGAAGCGCCTTGTGCAGCCTTTCACAAGCCGTTTCCGCGGAAACGTGCATCTGCCCTTGACAGCGCCGGGGGACGTCCCATCATGCCGCTCACCGGTGATGACTGGCCGCGCGGCCGCCTTCAGCGCCTCCAGCTTGGCGTCGTGGTGTGCCGACCCGATGTGCTCGATGTCCAGCGCTTCGCGCCGCGACTAGCGCACGGTCTGCACCGCCGTCGCCCCGCGCCGTCTTCACCGTGCGCACGTACGGGGACACCACCCACGCTGAGACGCCGTTTTAGTGCATACATCCGCCCAGACGAATCGCGAACCGCAGGTCACAGCCCCCGGTCTCAGCTGCGGTCGGCAATCGTGAGCCAAGACAGGTATCCACTGGCAAGATCACCGGGCTCTGGTTCCCGAGCTCTCGAACACCGACCGGAACCACGCGGCCATCCTCCCCACACCGACCGCCTCACCGCCTGCTGGGGCGCGGCTTGTTCCGCGCGCCGGGCCGCGACGGTTGGCTGGGCGGGCCGGGTACCGACTCCAGCGCTGCCGCCAGCCGGTCGACGTCCCGCCTCCACCGGGAAGAGTGCAGGACGATGGCGTTCCGGTCGGCGAGCGCCTGGACGTCGGGCGGCAGCTGCGATCTGGTCGGCATCGGGGCATCGTCGAGCAGAACCGGGATCACGGGGACATCTCGCCGCAGTGCCGCGGCGATCTCGTCATACACGAAATCGCCGGTCTCCTGCGGGGCTGTCCCAGCGCCCGGGCTCGCTGCCAGCCACAACTTTCCAATGAGGACGATCACCGCGGCGGCAGTCTCAAGATACGCGGCGAAGGCCTTAGGCCACGCTTGCCCGACACCCACAGATCCGACGTCCAGGAACACACGGCCTGAGCCGAACCGATCGGTCAGGTCGTCATACAGCCGCGCCGCGGCGGCCGCCGAGTCGGCCCGCCGGTAGCTGATGAACACCGTCCCCCGGAGTTCCGCACTGGGCTCGCCGGGCGATTCCCAGGGTGCGGTCCCCTGGATCATCCGTCGGGTCAGTTGCGCGCACGGGTAGCCGATGCCATACCGGTCGTCGGTGCCGTCAATGGCCGCGGCGATCGCCTCGCCGTAGGCGTAGGCACCGTCATGCGGGATCTGGGTGGTTTCGAAGTACTCACCGAGTTCGCAGCGGTCGAGCCGGTAGGCCTTACGGAGGAATTCCTCGAAGATCGGCTGGTAGCCGCGGATCTGCTCGCCCCGGACCTCGCCGCCGAGCCGCCACGTCATCCGCTGCAAGGAGTCCGACGCGTCGATTCGCGAAGCAACCGGGAATACCGTGAGACCCCGCGGATCCCTGGAGTCCACGCGATAGCCGATCGACTTCTCCGCCACGCTCAGCACGCCATCGATGTTCTGGTGGTTCGGCGCGAAAACGAGAATGAGCTTCTCCGGCATGACGCGCGTACAGATACCGCCGATATCTGTGAAGCCGGTACGGGAGTCGATGAGCACATAGTCGAAATTGGCCATCAGCAGTTCGCGGAAGTGGGTGAAGAAACTTCCGTAATCACGGTAAAAACTGCCCCAGTCGAAGGCCCGCACCTTCTTCGAGTATGTGCCCGGCCCGCCATGCTCGCCCGGCCCCCGGCGGCCGGCCTGCATCAGGTACAGGTTCGGCGGGCTCCCGGCCGGGCTGGCATAATATTCCTGGAGCGGATATCTCTTAGTTCCCTGGTTGAATATCTTTACGGCTCGATCGTCTCGGGCCATGCTCTCTGGCAACTGCCCCTCGGGCGCCTCGTGGCGGTAGTGCGACGCCATGTCCGTCAGGTAGTCGATGAGCCCGGGACTCGACGGCTTGACTGATGGATGAATCCCGAAGAAGCGCTCGAGACCAGGCGCCTCGAGATCCCAGTCGATCAGCAGCACCCGCGCGCGGCCGTACGATTCGCTGGCCGTGAGGATGTGGCCGACGTTGGCCAGCACCATCGACCTGCCAGTACCTCCTTTATAGGAGTAGAAGGTGATTATCTCGCCGAACGGCCGGCTCATCGGCACCTACACCATCGGGTTCGGGCTGGCGGAAGCGTCGGAAGGCGGGTTGTCGGTGTCCTCGCCGACGGGGATCTCGAAATCGGCACAATCCACCGGGGAGGCACACCTGGCTAGCCTGGCGATCCGCTCGCCAATGGCCTCCAGCCGCTGGCGGTTGTTGATCGTCCTGAGCTGGATCCCTGGCATGTCTATCTTAAAATCAAGCAATTGGCGGTCGCCGACGAATTCTTGCGCCTTATCAGCGGGTCCGCGGAAAAGGATGGGTATGATGCACCCGTCCACCTTGTCAATATTTCGCATCTGCTCCAGGTGTTCCATCGCCTGCCACTCGCCCCGGCACCAGGTGCTCTCCATGTACTCGGGCGACAGGACCGCGATCATGCACACGCTCCGGCACAGGTTACGGGCAAGCTCAACCGGATAATGCACGCCCCCCGCCGTTCTCAGCTGCGCGTCCCGGTACGTCGTCAGCGCTGTCTGCCGGTAAAAGTTCACCCGCTCTTCGAAAGCTTCGACGAATTCCAGGCGGAAATGCCTGGCCGCGGGCAGGCTGTCGGCGGCAGGAGGATGCTTGTAGCTGATGAAGCCGGAGTGCAGGTAGTCGGGCATCGTCACCTCGCTCGACAGGGGCGCGCCCAGCCCTGCACCCGGCGCCCCAGATGATCATAGCGAGGCCCGGAAGGGTGCATGCCCCTTCAGCCACGCAAGCACGTCCACAAAGACGCCTTTAAGCTGGCAGTCGGGGCAGATGCCCGCCGACCCCGCAGATCTGCTTGGCCACTTAGTTGAGCGGCAGGCTTCTCAGGCCGCTCATACCGGTGCATCCATACGCTTGGCCAACGGCTCAGCGAGTACCCACCCGAGCCGGGTTGCGCCATCGGCATGTGCTGAGTAGACCGGATAAGTATTAGTAGCGACGCGTTCAGCGAACGTCCGGATCTGCCGGAGTCAGGTCGAGGAGTCGGCGGATCTTAAGTGATCGCGGGTCGGTAGGCTTGCCGCCATGCCCGCCGACGATGTGCCAGTCGCGGAGTTCGCCTTCCCGGGACCGTTGCGCGATCAGCTCGTCGCCGCGATCTTGGCGGGTGAGAAGACCACGACGACCGGGCTGGTCGCAGACTACGAACACGAGAACGAGCCGCTGCCGAGCCCCGGACTGCGCCAGGTTGTGGTCGACTCCGCCGGCAGCCCGGTCGCGGTTATCGAGACGACCGCGGTGCGGGTGATGCGCCTGGCCGACGTGGACCTGGACCACGCGCTGGGCGAGGGCGAAGGATTTACCTCGGTCGCGGAATGGCGGGCCGGCCATGAGCGGTTCTGGCGCTCGGCCGAGATGCGTCAGGCTCTTGGTGACCCCATTTTCACGGTCGGCGACGACACCCTTGTCGTAGCGCAGGAATTCCGGCTCATTCAAGGCTGAAACCCGGCACGCCTGTCAAGATGCCCGCCCGCTCATGCCGCGAGTCGCCTGTCCGCATCCCCGCAGTTCGCGAGGTCGGCGTCGAAACTCGCAGGCACGTGGCCGCCTAGCTCGGAAGATGCTGGGCATGGGCTTGGTTGATGCCGTCCGCGATACGCGCCGCCATGTCGGACGGCATCACACCCGATTCGCCGAACCAGCGCAGAAATACGGCACCGACCTGTTCCGCTGTCACAGCCTTGCGCCACTTGACCAGCTCTCTGACTTCGGGATCGTACTCGTCCTCAGGGGCACCCGCCTTGCGGGAGTTCGCCGTGGAGTATTTTCCATCGTTCTGATAGGAAATCATCTCGCTGAATACGCGCTGCTTGCCGAAGGGGGACCAGCTGTGGCCGAAGGGCGCAGAACTACCGGTTCTGGCTATCGACTGATCAGCTAGCCGAAACAGGCGGCAGCGAGGCTGGACCGCCGTACCTGTACCCTCTTGTGTCTCTGCGGGGCTCTGTGCCTGAACCTCCATTGCTGTGTCGGTGCCGTTTCACCCGGCCGTCGCGAGATCCAGGCTGGTCAGAACCGCGGCGTCACCATCTGGACGGCGCTGGGGTTACCTGGGGACCCCCGGGTTTCGACGCGTATTCGGGCACTCCGATGCAAGTGAACAACAGCCCCCGCATGTTTTGCTGGCCGAGTAGACGCGGGACGAGCCCGCCGGCGAACGTCATCCCGGATGCTGCCACATCCAGGGCGTAGGCGACCAGATGCAGCCGCCCTTCGACCAGGCCGGCAGCAAGCTGGGCCTCACGGTAGTCGCGATCGGCGGTGGTTGCGATCTCGGTTGCGGCGATGACGACGAACGCCGCATCCCGGCCGAGTCCTTGGTCCGCGCAGGCCCGATCATGACCAGCGCGTGCTGCTCGGGCTGGTACCAGTGCACGCCCGGCGGCAGCGACGAACCCTCGGGTACCGCGATGTAGACCTCAAGCGGAAATCGTCCGCCCGCTGAACCCGCCGCACGGAACAGCCACCTCCCGAACGGCCGCTGCCACGTCCGGGTCACCCCCGACATCAAGAACAGCAAGCGGCCGAGTTCGGACAGGCCCAGTTGAGCGCGAGGGACGCATGCGGTGCCGGCCAGAACATCTATGGCACCTGCGGCGCTTGCCGTAAGCCGCCGGGGCAGATCTATCCTCGGCGGCCCGTCGTGATACCTCTTGTAAAACCACGGCAGCCGGTCCGGTCCATCGGCGTGAACCCCTGAACCACCGCCGGGTCATCGACCGGTGGTTCGAGCCCGCGAGCCTCGTCATAGCGCTCGACCCAGGTCAGCCGGTGCAGCTTCTGTGTCGCCGACTCCACCGAATTACTGTTGCACGAAACGCGTGGCACGGCACCTGGCAAGGTCCAGGTGACTGGCCTCAAGGGGTCTTTGGAGAGGGCCATGGCAGGCCCGCCGCCGGGGAACCGCCGAACGGCTGGAACAGCTGGCCGCACAGAAGAGTCCACACAGGGACCCATCAGGCGCTGCGAGGTCCCTCCCAGCCCAAGCCGTTGAACCAGATCCGGGTTGAAGCTGCGGTCCGCGGCAGCTCGGTCAGCATCTACGAATGCCGACCGCCGTGGCATCCGGACCTGACCGAATGGTCCAAGGTGCGCGTCGCTCAGCTGCGCTACAACACCGACACCCATCACTGGAGCCTGTACTGGGCCGACCGCAACGGGCGATGGCATCGCTATGACGACCTGGAGCCCGGCCCGTTCGACAAGCTCCTGGAGTTGGGAGGTGCTGGGCTCGTAGTCGAGGCCTCGAAGACATCCGTTGGGCGGCCAATGATCGTGGCGTGGCTGCCCTTCCCGGGCGCCCTGACCAATGGTGAAGGCCTGTCTGCTTCGTGGATAATGGGTACCCTCGCGGTCATGGCCAAGAAACGGCGGAGGACATTCGGCATGGTCGTGCGGCTCCCATCCGGACGGATCGCCGGGTATTAGGTTCGCGCCAAGGTCGTGCAGGGAGGGAAGACCGATGCGCGTCATGCTGCTTGCCAGCGCCTTCAACAGCCTCACCCAGCGGGTGCACACCGAACTGCGCGAGGCCGGGCACATCGTCAGCGTCGAGGTCGCTCACGGCGACGACGACGCGCTG
>Ga0187766_10001197_pt1 | contig 15157 bp, 15 predicted proteins | sample 0216_QUI02_MP05__4_FD_132971 | JGI IMG/M metagenome (GOLD analysis project Ga0187766, IMG submission 132971) | Tropical peat soil microbial communities from peatlands in Department of Meta, Colombia - 0216_QUI02_MP05_20_MG | ecosystem: Environmental > Terrestrial > Soil > Wetlands > Peat ... | reverse complement strand
TCGGGAAACAGGCGCCGTTCTGGGGGGATCGTGATCCAGCCACGCGGCGGGCCGGCTCTGCTACAGGGACGGTTCCCGTCACTGCACGTTCAAAGTGGCAAGGGCCTCCCGTAGTGTGTCGGCCCCTTTGTTAAACCAGTCTCGTTCCTTGTCCGAGAGCTTCACTTCGTAGATCTTCTCGATGCCGCCCTTCCCCAGCTTCACTGGTACCCCGATGCAGAGCCCTGACACCCCGTATTCTCCTTCCAGGTACGCCGAGGCAGCCATCACCTCCTTGGTGTCGTTGATGACCGCGTTGGCCATCCGGGCCACGGATCTCCCCGGGGCGAAGATGGTAGCCCCCTTCTTCGATATCACCTCGGCGGCCACCTTCCTGGTGTCGTCTATGGCTTGCTGAACCTCCTCTTCGCTCAGTAGGGACGTCAGTGGGACTCCGCTCACGTACGTGTGGCTTGCGACGGGTATCATGTTCTCCCCGTGTTCTCCCATCACCATAGAGGTGATCGAGCCCCTCGATACGCCGAGCTTTTTCGAGAGCACGTACTTGAACCTGGAGTTGTCGAGGACGCCCCCTTGGCCAACGACGCGCGCCTTCGGGAACCCCGACGACTTCAGCGCCACGTAGGTCATAGCGTCCATCGGATTGGTCACCATCAGGATGATCGTCTCGGGTGCATGCCTGGCGATGTTCTTTGCCACGTCTGCGATTATGCCCGCGTTCTTGCTCAGGAGATCCATCCTAGTCATGCCCGGCTTCCGCGCCAGCCCCGCAGTAACCACGACGAGGTCTGACCCTGCAAGCGCCGCGAAATCAGACGACCCCCTGACGTCCACGTCAACTCCTGCGTCGGCCAGCCTGTGGCTGATGTCGAGGGCCTCCCCCTCCGCGAGCCCCGGAATGATGTCCACCAGGGAGATGTCATCCAAACCCATGGAGGCCACCTCGAGGGCGGAAGCGGCACCTACTCTACCTGCGCCTGCGAATCCGATCAACGCTTGTGGTTGACGCGGACCAACTATAAACAGATACTCCTGGAGGATGCTTCGAACGCCTTGGGCGCTACAGCCTGAGGCCGAAAGACTGGGCGAAGTCCTCGAACGCGTAGTAGGCGTTCAAGAACTGGATTCCCTTCTGCGAAATCATGTACTTCGATATCTTCTCGCCGTCGAGCTCCACCAGCAACCCCGACCCGACAAGCTCAGAGAGTAGCTTGCTAAGCCTTGTGTACGACATGTTCCCTTTGCGCAGCAGAGTGGTAACCCCAACCCCCGTCCCTTCCGTGTTGGCGTCCTTCGCCGTGCTGAGGACGTCAGCGATTATCCTGACCTGAGTCCTATACTGAGCCATTCACCTTCACTCCTCCTACTGCGAAGTTCAACACCGGCGTGAACAATATCAGCAGACCCATCTCTTGGAGTATAATCTGCAATAGTGAAAGAACTCCAACATACTGGTACAATAATGATAACCATTGGAAGAACGTCCCGACCCCTATCAGAGACAGCCCCAAGGCGATAAGGAGAGTGTCCGGCTTCCTCGTCCTGGCGTAGGAGTACACGGTCTCGACGACCCCGTACAGCACGAAGTAGAACGAGAGGATGCTAAGGATGTCGGCGAGCTGGGTGCTGGTCAGGGTGATGACGGGGAATACCAGCAGGGCCACGCCGAGCTTCTTTGAGATCAGTACGTCGACCGCATGAGAAAACGCCAGGAAGAAGTAGCCCGTCGTCTCCAAAAGCAGCCCGCCCACTACGACTTCCGTGGTCGAAATAGGCAGGACGACCAAATTGCCCAAACCGACCAGACCCTCGATCAGGAATCCGAAGCCGAGAAATATGAACGCCGTTGCTAGCCTCAGCAGAGACGAGCTTTCAGTCTGCCTGACCCCCCTGTAGGCAACGTATGCAATAGAAAACGACACGAAAACGCCGATGAACTGGAGTATGTTCTGGATCAATCCCATGTCCGGCTGCGTCATCATGGTACGGCTTTCAGAAGCGTGTTTGAGTATAAAAGTGTGATGGACTCTATGTCAGGAAGTGCCCGAAGAAATCATTGAGAACTCCAGCTGCATCCCTACCTTGGCCCGGCGGTAACGGGGGCCTGATCCTTGGCCGCTATCTCGTCACTATCGTGAGGACGTCCTGGTCCTCTAATCTGTGCGTCATCCCGACCCTCTGCCCGCCGAATTTGACGCTCCTTCCCCACACCTGGGCGTACCTGAAATCGTCCCTCATTCCCCTGTGGACCTTGTCACATACATCCGCGATCGTGGCCCCACCGCGGACGACCATCGGCTCTTCGAAATCGGTCTCCCCGGTCCGGCGGCGCATGTATATCCGGACAAAGTCGAGCTTCCTGTAGATCTCTTCTCTCAGCGCCTGCATGTTCACATCTGCTTCCGCAGAAACAGGGACGAACTTGTATGGGAGCTTTCGCGATAGCTCTGTGGTAAACCCCGTGTTCACCAGGTCGATTTTATTCATGACGGTCAGCGAGGGCATGTAGACCCTGTTTCTCGCGAGGATGTCAATGAGCTGTTGGTCGTCTATGTCTTGGCGTATCACCACCCTGGCGGCGTTGATGTCGTAGACCCTCAGGATGTCCTTGATCAGCGCTTCGCTAATCTTGGTCAACTTAACCTGGGAGGTGACACTTATCCCGCCAGCATCCGACTTCTCGATGACGACGTTCGGGGGAGACTCGTCCACCCTAATTGCCGTCGACCTGAGCTCTCGCTCTAGTATGTCCCGCGCCTCCGGCTGAAAGACGTCGACCACAAAGAGGATCAGGTCTGCGCTCCTCGCCACGGCAAGTACGCGCTTCCCGAGGCCCTTCCCACTAGACGCCCCCTTGATTATTCCCGGGAGGTCGAGCACCTGTATTCTCGCCCCTCCATGCTCCATGACCCCCGGAACCACCTCGAGGGTGGTGAACTGGTACGCGGCCACCTTGGACTTGGCGTTCGTTAGCCTGTTCAGGATGGTTGACTTGCCGACGCTTGGGAGGCCTATCAAAACCACGGTCGCGTCGCCCGACTTCCTAACGTCGTACCCGAGTCGCGAGCCCGTCTTCCGGGTTTGCTGCTCCTCCATTTCGGCTCTGAGCTTGGCTAGCTTTGCCCTGAGTAGACCGATGTGGTGCTCAGTCTTCTTGTTGACTTGGGTCCTGTGGATGTCGTCTTCTATCTTTTTGATCTTCTCGGGGAGTCCCATGTCCCGGGCTCAGCCTTTGACGTACTCGATAATTATGGTATGGCCCGTGCCGTAGGGGTAGGCCGTCGTGCCGTCCCACAGGGGGTCGGCTGCGGGACCGGTCGCGCTCGAGCAGTCCGTCGGGCAGCAGGGGGAACCGGACATGGACGAGGAGCAGTAGTCAAGGTGCTCGATGTTGAGGGAACCCCACTCGCTCGAGGGCTTGCCGTCCACCAGCAGCACCACCCTGTAGGTGGAGTTGGTATGGAAACCGAGAATGTCGGTAGGGGAGAACTCCACGGGCAGAGTGCGGCCATTCAGCGTCGGGCTCTCGCTCGCACCCACGGACTTTACCGTGTAGTTCCAGATCGTGAAGAAGTCTCCGAGGGTGTAGTTGTGCGAATTTGCGTCCGTCTGGGACAGCTCTACGTGCAACAATCCAGAAGCGTCATGGGTGTGGACGGGCTCGAACACGCTCTCGGCATCCAGTAGGCCTACCCCTGCGGGGATGGTCACATTCGTGCCGTGGATCTGGATGCTCAGGTACGGATGGACGTGTATCCAGCTCTCACCCGAAATGCCTGGGAATGGAGGGGATGCGAAGACGGGTGCGGCTACGAAGTAAATCCCCAAGCCCGCAGCGACCGCCACCGCTAAGAGCGCTATCGCCGCCGTGTGCCTGTTCCTCCTCCGGAGGCTCTTCTGTTTCTTGGCAGCCTTCGGAGACTCGTTCCGCCCGCTCTGTGCTAAAGTCGGCTGTGCTTCGTGCCTATCCACGCGGTGCTGCGCCAGGGCCGAATCCGTGCCGAACTCCCTCTCGCAGAGCTCACACTTGGGCAATTCTACCCTGCCAGTCTGACATCAGGATAAGAAGCTTCTAAGGTGGCAGGCCAGCCCTCGCTCCCTTATATCGGCCCCGACTAACGGGCAAAGCCGAAGTTGAGGTCCGTCGTCCTGAAGCCCCAGAGTGAAAACGGGTCCCCCAAGCCAACGCTGGCTGACATCGATGTACCCGTCCCCGGGCGAGGCGAGCTTGTCGTGAAGATGGAGGCGTGCGGTTTCTGCGGGACTGATCTCGAGAAGATGCGGGGGGAATACACGGCATCTATGCCTCTACTCGGACACGAAGCGGCAGGAGTGGTATCGGCCGCCGGGGAAGGGGTGTCTGCCTTCAAACCAGGTGATAGGGTCTTCCCTCACCATCACGTCCCCTGTTACGAATGCTACATCTGCAAATCGGGAGATGATACCATGTGTGACATGTACAGGAAGAGCAACATTCACCCAGGAGGGTTCTCGGAGTACTTCAGGGTCCCTGAATGGAACGTGACGAAAGGGGCCGTCCTGCCCCTCCCGGATGGGGTCACATTCGATCAGGGGGCTCTTATCGAGCCGGTCGCGTGTTGCCTACGGGCCATAAGGAGGCACGCAAGGACCGGAGAGACTGTTCTAGTGGCAGGGGCAGGGCCTGTTGGCCTGATGCACGCCATCCTACTGGAGCCTATGGGAGTGAAGCTGGTGGTTAGCGACGTAAGCGCACCCAGGCTCGAATTCGCCGAGAGGATGAACCTCGGGCTGGTCCTCGATGCGTTGAAGGACGACGTTCCCGCCAGGCTCAGGACCGAGACCCAGGGCAGAGGGGCGGATCTAGCGATAGTTGCCTCGGGGAGCAAGGCGGCGATTATCCAAGCCTTACGATCAGTCAGGCGCGGCGGGCGCGTCTGCCTGTTCGGTGTCCCTCCCCAGGGTTCAGTCCTAGGATATGACATCAGCGAGCTTTACAACGCGGGGCAGCAGATAGTGACGAGCTATGGCGCCGACGACACAGAGACAAGGGCTGCCCTCGGCATCATCGCAGCCAACCCCCAGTTCGAGCGACTCGTCACCCACAGGTTCTCTCTCTCTAGATTCGACGAAGCCGTTGAAGCCGCGGCGGGGGGCAGAGCGATGAAGGTTGTGCTGACCCCCTAGGCACAGCGGCGCACGTTTAATACGCTAAATTCCGCGCGTTCCCTGTACAGAGGAGAAGCAGATTGGGTTGGGGAAAGCAGAATCGATTAGCACGGATGATGAGAAGCGGGCGCACAGTCATGCTGGCCGTGGACCACGGATACTTCCAGGGTCCGACTACTGGCCTTGAGAACCCAAGAAAGACGATTACGCCACTGCTCCCATACGCCGATTCGCTGATGCTGACGCGCGGCGTTCTGAGGAACTCAATTGACCCGGACAGCACAGTCCCCATTGTCCTCCGAGTCTCCGGCGGTACGAGCATACTCAAGGAGTTGTCGGACGAGGTCGTGACCACCTCCATAGAGGAAGCGTTGAGGCTCAACGCGTGCGCCGTGGCCGTCTCGATTTTCGTTGGCTCGCCGAATGAAAAACAAACCCTTGCGAACCTGGCAGAGCTTGTGAACGAAGGAGAACGCTACGGCATGCCTGTGCTTGCGGTCACGGCCGTCGGGAGGGAGATGGTGCGCGACGCTAGGTACCTTGGCCTTGCCTGCAGAATAGCCGCAGAGCTGGGGGCGAGTGTTGTCAAGACCTACTACTGCGACGACTTCCGCGAGGTTGTCGACGGGTGTCCGGTTCCCGTGGTGATCGCGGGAGGAAAAAAGCTCCCGGAGAAGGAGGCCCTGCAGCTGGCCCACAGCGCAGTGTCAGACGGCGCTATTGGCGTCGACATGGGAAGGAACATCTTCCAGTCAACCAATCCGGTGGGGATGATCAGGGCCGTACAGGCAGTCGTCCACAACGGGAAAGATGCGGAATCAGCGCTCCGAATCTTCGAGAACAAGAAATCGCCGAAGTAAAGCTCCACCCCGTCGCCAAGCACGTCATGGGCAGCACAGTGGAACTATCAAAACGCACTGACCTGTGTTCACACTGTCTTCGCGCCAATGGCCGTGACCCCCTTCAACCTGAGGCCCATCCCGTGCAAGGCGAGGTCAAGGGATTTAATAGCGCGGGCGCGGTCGCGCATCTCGTGCAGCCGAAGGACAGCCCAGAGGACAGGCAACCCGCGCTTGCGCGGCGGAGTCCGTTCGCCCCCGCGAGAAAACTCTGTCCCAGGTGTCTGTCCCCGTTGCAGGGGGGAGGTGGTCTCGGAGGGTGGCTGATCCCGATGAGCTACTACTGCCCGAAGTGCGGATACTCTGGGAGTGTATTCATAGAGCAGGAGAAGCAACAGGAGAAAGAGAAGGGCTGACCTTGGAAGAACAGCCCGGAAGCGGCCCGAAGGTAGGAAGCGCCTTGGTGATGTTGGCTTTCGTCGCCCTGCTGGGCATTACCGTAATCCTCATGTTGTTCTCGTTCCCCGCGGGAGTGTATTCTGTTTTCTCAGGCCGGCTTTCGCAGAATTTCACCTACGGCACCGTCATCCGGCCCTACTACTGGATCGGACCCGCGGTTGGGTACACCCCCTTCGTCGTTAGCGCGGGCGTGTGGTATGCGATGTTTACGGCGATCTACCTGTTGTTCTTCCTGTACGCGCTGGCGCAGAAAGAGCACTTCTGGAGCGCGATAGGAGGGGCCTTCAGGACGGGATTCGAAGCCCTCACCTCGAGCCCGTTCGTCATTGCTATCGTCTCGGTCGGATTCCTAATCTTCAGCTCTAGCATCATCGACCTCCTGGTGTCGTCATCTGGAACCCCCATCGGCGGCCCGACGGGCGACCCCCTGGAGCTGCTCCTCGGCTTCTCGGTCGCCCCGCTCGTGGAAGAGGTCGGGTTCAGGCTGCTTCTCATCGGCACGGTGGCGTTCATACTATCCATGGGCCGCTCCTGGAAAGCGGCACTCGGGGCCGTCTGGAGGCCCTCAAGAGTGTTGGAAGGGTTCACAGTCGGGAGCGGGGTTTCAGTGATAATCTGGGCGGCGACGAGCTTCAGCGCGGTCACGTTCGGGGCGTGCCACGTGATATGCGGGAGCGGTACCTGGGACATCGGCAAGCTCCCGGAGGCGATCTATGGCGGATTCGTGCTCGGATACCTGTATGTCAGGTACGGCCTCCACGTGGCGGTCCTGGCGCACTGGGGGGTGGACGTCTTCGGGAGCGTGTACGCCTTCTTCGGCCAGGCGGCCTACGGAATCCCCTGGGAATCGACAACGAAGGAGTTTGCGGGGCAGTACCTGGTCGACCTCGACATGTTGTTCCTCTTCGGATTGGCCAGTTTCCTCCTAGTGATCTACCTTGGCCTCCGAAAGATAGCGCGCTCGCGTTTCGCCGGGCCTTCTGGCGACTTTAAAGCCCCCTTGGATGGGGGAGGGGTCGAAGCTTGACAGTGCTCGGCGCTCCCATCCTGAGGGAGCTCGTTGCGAAGTACAGTTCGATCTATCCCTCGGACGAGGCGGCCTTCGACGGCGACGGCTACGTCCTTACCGTCAGAGAGGACAGGACCCTCCATTACCTCGAGCACAGGAACATGATCTCAAGGGAAATAATATTCACACCCCCTGACTGCGTCGCCCACCTAACATCGAAGAGCAGGTTCGGCAGGCTGGGGCTTTCGTTCTTGAACTCGGTGAAGGTCCACAGCGGGTTCGTCGGGAGGCTCGCGCTGGAGCTCGTCAACCTGAGCAACGAGAGGACCCCCATCACCATACGCCAGGGAGACCCTCTGATCCACATCGAGTTCATCCGTAGAGAAGGGGCCCCGGAGCCCTACAAGGGGAAGTACATGTTCCAGTTCATGGACGAAAGAGAAACTGCGATGTACGTCGACATACTGTCGAAGAACTTCCCGTCCCTCTACTCGAGGGACAGACTGGAAATCGAAACGAAGAACAGACTGCTGCGCGAAGAGTAGACTAGATACCTAGCGCTGACCTAAGGCCCTTGTACCTGTTCCTTATTGTTACTTCAGTGACCCCGGCGGCCTCGGCCACGTCTTTCTGCGTCTTGTCCTCGCCTTCAAGGGTGCAGGCGACGTAAAGCGCTGCCGCTGCGAGCCCCATGGGGTCCTTGCCTGCAGAGATCCTCGTCTCCTCGGCCCTCTTCAGAATCTCGAGCGCCCTCCTCTTCGTCTTCTCCGACAGCCCAGCCTTCGATGCGATGCGGGAAATGCACTTCGTCGGATCGACCACGGGCATCTTGATGTCCATCTCCTTTAGGAGCAGCCTGTAGCACCGGGCGATGTCCTTCTTCTTCACGTTGGATACTGCCGCCAGGTCCTTGAGCGTCCGGGGTGTCTGGGTGTCCCTGCAGGCAGCGTAGAGCGACGCTGCTATGATCGCGGAGATTGACCTTCCCCTCACCAGACCCCTCTCGAGTGCCTTCCTGTAGATGTATGCAGCTTTCTCCACGACCGCGTCCGATACGGAAAGCTTGTCGGAGAGCCTGTCGAGTTCGCTGAAAGCTTGTCTAAGGTTCCTGTCGACGGGCTCGTGCACCTGGCTCCTCGAGTCCCAGGTCCTGAGCCTTTCGACCGTCGCCTTCATGGAAGCGGAGAGCGACTTTCCCGACGCGTCCTTGTTAATTCCCCCGATTACCGTTGCAAGCCCCATGTCGTGCATCGCGATGGAGGTCGGGATGCCTCCCCTGCTCCTATCGTCCTTCTCTTCCTTCGAAAAGGCCCTCCATTCGGGCCCCACCTCCTCGATTTTCTCCTTGACCACGAACCCGCACGAACCGCAGAAGAGCTCGCCACCCGCCGAGTCCACGATCATCGGTCCCTTCCCGCATCTGGGACACTTGTCCATGGCCTTTTGCAGGCGCATCAGTCTCGAGTAGTCTTTGTCACTGAACATAACAACCACTAGCGAAATACTTACAAGCAACTCTCTCCTGACCCCATATATATGTATTGCGGGCGATTTGTAGATATTTTATCAGATGGTACAATCATTATAGGAAGATGTGCAAGTAATGCAGCTAGAACGGATTCAAGACGTCGACGTCCTGAAACTATCTCCGACAGCGCCCTCGGATTCTGGAGCAAATGAAAGCCAGGTTCGGACCAGCCGCCACTGTTCTCAGGCCGATCCTAGACACCTACATGGACTCGGCGGTCGCCCTGGTCGGGTGCAACTCCCGGGGCATTGGCAGATACTCTTGCGAGCTCGACGCGCTGGCGGTGACAAACGAGCGGCGTCCTTCAGTGTCCCTCCGAATTGGGGACGTCTTCGTCGACCTCAGCTTCGCTTCGGAGCGTGAGGTGCTCAAGCCCTCCAACCCGGAGCACGCGATGTCGATGGCCACGGCCAAACCACTGAGGGACTCATCTCTGGTTCTTTCTACCAGCTCGGCCGCCAACTTCGCTGTCTACGGCGAGTCAGCGAAAAAGGCGAGCGGGATCCGCCTGGCTTCGGCTCTGAAGATTGTTAGCAGAGCGGAATCTGCACTTGCCAAAGGCGCACGTACCGACGCCGACTTCTGGCTGCTTGCTGCTTCCTACGAGTTCGGGTACGCCCTTCTGCTCACGAAGGAGGTCCTCCCCTCCCCGAGCCACCTGCTCGCCCAGCTCCGAGAAGGGTCAAGGGGGAACCCGAGGGGATTCGAGGGTCTTTCGATAGGCTCGGGCCTCGAAGCCGCCGGACGGGCCGGCTGCGGTGCGCGACTCGAGGGACTAACTGTTCTGCACGACCTCTTGCGGGAAGGGACCAAGGAACCTACAGCCGAGTCAGCGTGGCCGAAGACGCGCACGGAGATTGTGGTCGCCAAGGCACAGGAGCTGATGACCAGGGTAGAGCTGGCTGAGTGCTACTCCTTCCTGGGCCAGGAACTCGTTGACGACATGATGACACTGTTGAAGCGCCACCCGAAGCGGACATTGACTTCTCTCACCGAGGGGAAAGACAGACTGCTTGGGGAGAGACTCGTCAGGCAGCTGGGGTTGGCAAGGGGCGAGAAGGCGTTGGAATCGGGCTTGGAGGTGCTAAAGCAGCAGGTTTCGGTTCTCGCTCGAAAGAGTTGACGCAATCTCGGGACGTGTACTTCGCTTAAAGGCTTAAACCTCATCTACAATCGCCTAACTGCGATGGAAGAGAACATCAACGACGCCCTGGCCAAGATCGCAGGGAACGTGGTCGCAGCGCCCGACGCCGGTAGGGCAATGAGGGCGTGGAGGGAGAAGCTTTCGATCAAGCAGAAGACTCTCGCAGACACCCTGGGCATCTCCGCATCGGTGCTCAGCGACTACGAGAGCGGTAGGAGGCCCTCACCCGGGGTGCAGTTCGTACGGAAATACGTCGAGGCGCTCGTGAAACTCGACGAGGGAAAGGGGAGGGTGGTCTCGCGCCTCGTATCGAGCGATAAGGACGAGGCAATTCTATCCATCGGGGAATTTACTTCGCCGGTGGAGGCTTTGAGGATACTCGACGCCCTCGCCGCGACGGTGCTCGTCGGCGACCCCAGCACGGTGAAACTCTACGGCTACACGGTCGTAGACAGCATCAAGACCATCTACGCTCTTTCTGGTTATGACTTCTACAGAATATTCGGGGCTACCACCGAAAGAGCCCTTGTGTTCACAAAAGTCGGGATGGGCAGGAGTCCCCTGGTCGCCATCAGGGTTTCACAGCTCAAGCCGAGGGTCGTCGTCATCCATGGCCCGAGGGAAGTCGACCCCCTGGCCATCGACCTGGCAAGCAGGGAGGGGCTCGTCCTGGCCCTTTCTTCTGCGCCATCGGAGGAAGCACTGATAGCTTCCTTGTCTGAGCTGCGAGCCTAGGCTTCTGTGGCGCTGCCCCCGTTCGCCAAAGAAAGGATTGCCACGGACGCTTTCAGCTCGCCGTCGAACCGGAGTGGCGAATGCCTTTTTCCCAGCTTCTCCCTGATGAGCTCGGGGAGCCTCGAGGAGTCCTCGCTGGTGTACCCCAGCGCCGCGGCGTTGCGCTCCTGCTCTGCGTGGTGCTTGATCGGCAGGGCGATGATCGGCGTCCCGGCGGCTGCCGCCTCGTCAATGGTGCTTTTCCCGGCGGTGGAGACCACCAGGTCGGCCGCAGCGACGAGGTTCTGATTGTCGGGCACCACCCCAAGGTCGTAAACCCCCTTCCCCTCGATTTTCTGGCCACGGTTGCCAGTCACGGCCAGGGTAACGCCTGACACTCCTGCAGCCCCGAGAGAATCCCTGACCCGGAGAGCAAACTCCCTCCCCAGCCCGCTTCCGCTGATGGCGTAAAGTACCATCTTGCCAGGGGGGAGGCTATAGGCCGCCCGGGTCTCGGCCGGTGATCGGGTAACTGCCCTGACGATTGGCCCCACGAATCTCCTGTTCCCCCCGTCCACCCCGTTCTCGGGGACCACGAGCAGGTCCACAGACTCTTGCAACCCCCTGTACCATCTGTCCACCCTTGCCTCGATTTTTCGCGCGATCCAGGTCCTCGCGAATCCGAGCGACAGTTCGTCGGATAGGAACGCCCGTTTCACCTTCTGCTCTCCAGCGGCGACTATGCCGGAGAACTCCTCGTCGCACACCACCAGGTCAGGTCTGTAGGCGCCCATCAGCCTGAGCGTCCGAGGCACGGTTCTCCTGTTGGCGACCCAGGACCTGATGTACCATAGCGCCACCCTGCTCATCTCTCCGTTCGAGACATGGGGCACCGGATCTTCGACGATGTCGTCGACCTTCAACCCCATGCCGCGGATGAACTCGGCAGACTTACCCCCCGAGAAGAACCTGACCTCCGCCCCTCTGCGCTCCAGCTCAGCCGAGAGAACGATAGACCGAGTTGCGTGCCCCAGCCCGATTGGGCTTACGCCGTAGAGAATCCTCGGCACAAAAAACAAGCCATGCGGGTGCGTATTTAATTGCACGAGGCTGGCGGCGCCTCTATCCTTGGCAGGAGAAGGGACCGGGATCGGCAAATGCTGACCCTCACGGTCATATTCATCGAGTTCTTCGTGGTCTTGGCTTTTGCTCTGGCCGCTGTCTTGTTGAAGGCCATAGACTCACGAGCGTTTCTCGCCAGTGTGGTGGTTGGTTTCGCGGTCATGTACGGAGGAGGATTCTCCTGGTTCGTCATCGTGGCCGTCTTCTTCACGTTGGGAGTGGCATTCACCCTGTACAAGTACGGCTACAAGCGGCATTTAGGGAGTGCCCAGGGGAAGGGGGGCGCGCGCAACTGGCCTCACATCCTGGCCAACGGGGGCCTCGCCTCCGTCGCGGCCATTTGGAGCCTTGTGAGCCCCGGCTCCGCCCCCGCCGTTGTCTTCTTGGGAGCCATCTCCACCTCAGCGGCCGATACAGTGGCTACCGAATTGGGCCTGCTCAGCCACAGCCAACCCAAGCTTATCACCAACCCTTCGAAGACCGTCCCCCCAGGGACGTCGGGGGGTGTTACGCCCCTCGGGTTCGTGGGTTCGGTGTTTGCCGCCTTGGTCATCGGGATGATGGCGCTGGCTCTTGGCCTACTCTCAGATCCGTACCTCGTCCTGCCGATCTGCGTGATAGGAGGCGTCTTCGGGGCCGTTTTCGACAGCCTGTTGGGCGCGACGATTCAGCGGAAGGGCTACTGTGTCGTCTGCTTGAAGCCAACCGAGGCGCTGAGGCACTGTGGAGAGAAGACCAAAGCCACCAACGGGCAGCGGTACGTCGAGAACAACGTGGTAAACGTGCTCTCGACTGCCGCAGGTGCCACGGCAGCTTGCGTTACTCTTCTGGTACTGTCCCCTCTAATCTAGGGGGCCGGGTGATGGCGTCGAGTCTGGAGGCAAGTTCGGACGTTGGCACACGTCGCTGTTCTCGGGTGTCTCTGTCGCGTATGGTCACTGTTCCGTCTTTCAGCGTGTCGTAGTCCACAGTGATGCAGACGGGGACCCCTGACTCGTCAGCCCGGGCGTACCTCCTTCCTATGGAGCCGGACTCGTCGTAGAAGACGTCGAAGGCCTCCCTCAAGTCCGCCACGATTCCCTGGGCTTTCTCCTGGAGCCCATCCTTATTCACCAGAGGGAACACGCAGGCCTGAATCGGCGCAAGGTAAGGCTTGAGCGCCAAGGTCCGCCTGTCTCCCTCCCCCCTCATCGAGAGTTCCATTACGACGTAGGTGCTCCTATCTACGCCGAGCGAGAGCTCGAACACGTGCGGGAGGACCTTCCCTCCCCCGTCGTCTACGGTGAAGTCGGTTCCGCTCGCCTTCTCGTGCCCTCCAAGGTCGTAGTCCCCTCTGTAGTTGCACGCGACAAGCTCAAGCCACCCGGTCGCTATCTTGGCCTCGAGGTCGTAGGCAGCCTTCGAGTAGAATGCCTTGTCCTCGTCTGAAAGCACCCTCAGACGCTGAGAGGTGCGTGGAACCCCGGCCGCTTCATAGAACCTGGTTACGAGTGCGAGATAGTGTCCGATAAGAGCGTTCGGGACCACCCCGGCTGCGATCGCCTCCGCGATACTCATCTGAGAGTCCTTCCCGGCGGGCATCCTGAACGACAGGACCTCCGACTTCGCCCACTCGAACTTCGGGGCGTCAGTCTTCTGAGGGTTGAAGAACACCTCGACCTCCGCCTGGTTGAGCTCCCTCAGCCTCAGCAACCCCTGACGCGGAGCTATTTCGTTCCTGAAGCTCCTGCCGACCTGGGCCATGCCGATCGGGAGTTTCGCCCTCTGGGTCTTGAAGAGAAGTGGGAAGTCGACGAAGATGCTCTGGCACGTTTCGGGGCGGAGGTAGGCCTCTTCCCCCGCCGGCCCTATGCCGACCCTGAACATCATGTTGAAACGTGTGGTGCCCGAAAGGCTCGAACCACACTTCGAACACTTCACCCCCGCCTTGGCCATGAGAGAGTCATACTCCGAGTCACCCAGCTTTTCCGGAACCGCCTTCCCGGTCTTGTCTTCGAGCAGCTTGTCCGGCCGGTAGACAGAACCACACTTCGAACACCTCACGAACGGGTCGGTGAAGCTGGAAAGATGGCCCGACGCCTCGAATACTGCCTTCGGGAGGATCTGAGCACCATCGATTTCTATCATGCCGTCCCGTTTCACTAGCATCCTCCGCCAGAGCTCGATGACTCTTGCCTTGAGGGCCACTCCCAGGGGACCGTAGTCTAGGAAACCCGCGGGAGCGTTGGGATAACTGGGCGCGGTCTTAAAGAAGAAACCGCGCTGCTGGGCGACGCGCACGACTTCCTCCGAGGACATCTGAGCTGGGCTGCCAATGACAGGATATATGCACTCCCGATGTGTCCTGCCGCCATCCCGAGGCCAGTTTAGGCGCCTTCCTAGGGGACCGAAGGATACTGCTGCGTTCCGAATGACCGTCTGGCGTAGGCCGTCATCAGTGGCCCCTGGAGCAAGATGGAGATCACCGCGACGCCGAATGTCATGTTGACCACGGTTGAGTACGCCGGGAGGGAACTCGGCAGCGAAGCAACCAGCGCAATGGACAGAGCGCCCCTCATGCCGCCAAAGAAGGCGACGTTCTTCCAAGAATTCGGGACGCCACCGGTCACCATGTTCGGGATGCTCAAGATGGGGTAAACGGTGACCGCCCTCGAGAGCATCACGACGCAGTAGGCGACTAGGATGAAAGCCACACTCCCTCCCAGGCTGAGGATGTTCGTGCTGAAGCCGATGAAGAGGAAGGCAACCGTGTTCGCGAAGAAGGCGAGTATCCCCCAGAATTCCCTAGTGGCCTCCTCGACGTCCTTCCGGTCGATCCGGAAGAGAACCGTGTTCCCGTAGAGGAGACCGGTGACAGCCACCGCGATGAGACCTGAGGCGCCCAGGGCGGTCGCGAGCCCATAGGAACCGTAGACGGCCGCCATCGTGAGGACTATCTGAGAAAGCGAATCCTGTATTTCGCGCTGGAGCTGGCGCGCCCCCCAGGCAACCCCGAGGCCGACCAGAACACCCCCTCCGAAAAGGAAGACGCCGTCGCCAACTGCCCCGACGAGAGCGAGGCCCGACGTGGAAGCGAGAAACCCCGAGAGCACCACCGTGAGGATCGTAATCCCCGTGGCGTCGTTGAAGACGGATTCTGTTTCCAGCAGGGTTGCAAGCTGTGAGGGAACTGCCGTCCGGTTGAATATCTCAAG
>Ga0187766_10001196_pt1 | contig 15171 bp, 16 predicted proteins | sample 0216_QUI02_MP05__4_FD_132971 | JGI IMG/M metagenome (GOLD analysis project Ga0187766, IMG submission 132971) | Tropical peat soil microbial communities from peatlands in Department of Meta, Colombia - 0216_QUI02_MP05_20_MG | ecosystem: Environmental > Terrestrial > Soil > Wetlands > Peat ... | reverse complement strand
TGCTGCTCGGCTCGACCGTCGTCTGGATGGACATCTGGAACGTCGAGCACGCCGCGCGCCTGATCGAGGCCGAGCGCGTGACGTTCACCATGGGCGCCACTCCGTTTCTCCAGGACCTCACCTACGCCGAGAGCGGCCGCGACCTCTCCTCGCTCCGCCTGTTCGTCTCGGCCGGAGCCCCGATCCCGCGCGCGCTGGTCCGCGACGCGCGCACGCGACTGGGCTGCGTCGTCTCCGCCGGGTGGGGGATGACCGAGAACGGCCTGGTGACGTTGAACGGGCTCGGCGACGACGAGAGCAAGGTCTTCGGCAGCGACGGATCTCCGCTGCCCGGCATGGCCCTGCAGGTGGTCGGAGACGACGGCCTGCCGGTCGCGCCCGGGGCGGAGGGCGACCTGCTCTCGCGCGGCGCGGCCCAGTTCGTGGGCTACTACCGTCGGCCCCAGTTCACCGCGGAGGCCCACGCAGCCGACGGCTGGTTCCGCACCGGCGATCGCGGGACGCTCGATCGCGACGGGTACCTCGCGATCACCGGGCGCGCCAAGGACCTGATCATCCGCGGTGGCGAGAACATTCCGGTCGTCGAGGTCGAGAACCTGCTCTACACGCATCCGAAGATCGCGGGCGTCGCCATCGTGGCCACCCGCGATCCCCGCCTGGGCGAGCGCGGCTGCGCGGTGGTGATCCCACGCGAGGGGCAGACGATCACTCTCGCCGAGATCGTGGCCTTCCTGGAGGGGCACCAGATCGCGCGCCAGAAGCTCCCGGAGCGGCTGGAGCTGGTCTCGGAGTTCCCCATGACCCCGAGCGGCAAGATCCAGAAGTACAAGCTGCGCGAGCTGGTGGACGGGCGCGCGGAGGGGCGCACATGAACCTGGGACTGGCGGGCAAGAGCGTGGTCGTGACGGGCGGCGGCTCCAACATCGGCCGGGCGGTCAGCCTGGCCTTCGCGCGCGAGGGCGTTCAGCTGACCGTCGCCGAGATCGACCCGGGCCAGGGGGAGAAGGTGGTGGCCGAGGCGCGGAAGCAGGGCGCGGCCTCCGCGACGGCCGTGGCCACCGACGTGACCCGCTGGGACTCGGTGCAGGCGATGGTTCGCGAGGTCGAGGGGCGCGCGGGGCGGATCGACGTGCTCGTCAACAACGTGGGCTGGACCCAGGACCGTCTCTTCGTGGAGAAGGAGCGGGCCGAGTGGGAGAAGGAGATCCAGCTCAACCTCTGGGGCATGATCAACTGCACCCGCGCGGTGCTGGACGGCATGATCGCCCGCAAGGCCGGCGCGATCGTGAGCATGGGCTCGGACGCCGGGCGCATGGGCGAGTTCCGCGAGGGCGTGTACGCGGCCTGCAAGGCTGGCGTGATCGCGCTGAGCAAGAGCCTGGCCCGCGAGGTCGGCCGGCACGGCATCCGGCTGAACGTGGTGTGCCCGGGCATGACGATCCCGACGACCGACGAGGACGTGGGCTCGCTCAGCATGTGGGCCTCCGACGCCAACCGTGCCCTCAGCGCTCCCGAGATGCAGGCGCGCATCGCGAAGGCCTATCCGCTGCGCCGCATCGGCCGGCCCGAGGACGTGGCCCCCGCGGTGCTCTTCCTCGCCTCGGACGCCGCCTCGTTCATCACCGGGCAGACCCTCTCGGTGAGCGGCGGCTACACCATGATGTGAGGAGGGCGGCGCATGGACCTCGCGTTCTCGCCCGAGCAGGAGGAGCTGGCGCGGATCCTCCGCCAGTTCGCCCGCAAGGACCTCGCCCCGCACTCGGCCGAGTGGGACCGGTCTGGCCGGTTCCCGTGGGACGCGTGGCGCCGCATGGGAGAGCTGGGCATCCTCGGCCTGCGCGTGCCCGCGGCCTACGGTGGGCAGGAGTCCGACTTCGTCACGCTCGGCATCGCGATGGAGGAGATCGGACGCGGCGACTTCAGCTGCACGTACGGCATCCAGCTCGCCGGCCTGGCCGGGGAGATCCTCGGACGCAGCGCGACCGAGGTGGTGAAGGCGCGCTGGCTGCCGCCCGTCGCGCGCGGCGAAGCCGTCGTGGCGCTCGCGCTCACCGAGCCGGGCGCCGGCTCCGACGCGGCCAACCTGGCGTGCCGGGCGGAGCGGGCCGGCGACGACTACGTGCTCACCGGCGAGAAGTCGGGTATCAGCCTGGGCATGGTCGCGCAGGCCGCGATCGTCTTCGCCCGCACCGATCCGGCCGGTCGAGCCCGCGGCGTGACCGCCTTCCTGGTGCCGCTCGACGCCGCCGGGGTGTCCCGGAGCCCGCTCCGCGACATGGGCACGCGCGCGATCGGCCGCGCCGTGCTCGCGTTCGATCACGTGCGGGTGCCGGCCTCCCACCGGCTGGGCGAGGAGGGGACCGGCTTCTACCAGGTCATGCAGGGCTTCGACTACAACCGGATCGGCATCGCGCTCGCGTGTCTCGGCGTCGCCCAGCAATCGGTGGAGGAGACGATCGCGTACGTGAAGGAGCGCCGGGCCTTCGGCCGCGCGATCGCCCGCTTCGAGGGCGTGTCGTTCCCGCTCGCGGAGGCGGCCACGCATCTCGAGGCGTGCCGCTGGCTCTGCTACCGCGCGCTCTGGCTCGCCGACCAGGGCCGGCCCCACACCAAGGAGTCGGCGATGACCAAGTGGTGGGGGCCGCGGCTGTCGGTGGACACGATCCACCAGTGCCTGCTGCTCCACGGCCACTACGGCTACACCGACGAGCTGCCGTTCGAGCAGCGCATGCGCGACGTCATCGGGCTGGAGATCGGCGACGGCGCCGCCGAGGTCATGAAGATGGTGGTGGCCCGCGAGCTGATCGGGCGCGAGAGCCTGCCCTACTAGCGAGGCCGCCGGTGTGAGAGAATGCGGGCCGCCTCGCGAGAGGCGCCCGCGTGAGCCCGCCGCGGCAACGACCGCGGACCGGTCCCGCGGAAGAAGGAGCGCTCAATGCCCGAGGACGTCAAGGCGCACATCACCGGCGTGGTCTTCCAGATCACGACCAAGCCGGGCGACGCGGTGGCCGCGGGAGACCCGGTCATCGTGCTCGAGTCCATGAAGATGGAGATCCCCGTGGAGGCCCCGCGCTCCGGCACGGTGCGGGAGATCACGGTGAGCGAGGGGCAGACGGTGCAGGAGGGAGACACCGTCGCTCTGCTCGACTAGCCCGGTGCCCAGGGAGGAGCCACGATGGCCGTCGCGCTGATCCAGGACCTCTACGACTATCACCGCTGGGCGAACCGGCGGCTCTTCGACGTGGCCACGGGTCTGGGCGACGCGGTCGGCCGCGACATGGGCCGCCACTTCAGCTTTCCCACGCTCAAGGGGATGTTCGCCCACGTCTACGGCGCCGACCACGTCTGGCTCACGCGCTGGAAGGGCTCCTCCCCGAGCCGGCTCCTGGGCGACGCGGACTTCGCCACGATGGCCGACCTGCGCGCGCGGTGGGACGTGCTCGAGGCGGAGCAGCGGGCGTTCGTGGAGGCCCTCGGCGAGGCCGACCTCGCGCGGCCGGTCGTCTACAAGAACACGGAGGGCAAGGAGTTCCGGGTGGCGCTGGGGCCGCTGCTGCAGCACGTGGTCAACCACGCGACCCACCATCGGAGCGAGGCGGCCACGATGATCACGCTGATCAGTGGCTCGCCGCCCGACACCGGCATCAACACCTACCGGGTCTCGGTCGTCCGGGGCTGAGCGGGGCTGACGGCGTGAGGGCCGGATACACCGACGACCTGGGCGCGGGCCGGCACTGACCAAGAGGAGGAAACCGCGATGCACATCGGCGTCTGCATGTTCGCCACCGACTACGCGATCCGCATCGACGAGCTGGCCCGCGCCGTGGAGGAGCGCGGCTTCGAGTCCCTGTTCGTGCCCGAGCACACCCATATCCCGGTGAGCCGCCGCACCCCGTTCCCGGGCGGCGGGCAGCTGCCGAAGGAGTACTCGCACACCTTCGACCCGTTCGTCTCCCTGATGGCCGCGGCGGCCGCGACGAAGCGGCTCCGGGTGGGCACCGGCATCTGCCTGATCATCGAGCGCGACACGATCACCACCGCCAAGGAGGTGGCGAGCCTCGACCTGCTCTCGGGCGGGCGCTTCCTGTTCGGCATCGGCGCCGGCTGGAACGCGGAGGAGATGGAGAACCACGGCACCGAGTTCAAGTCGCGCTTCAAGCGCATGCGCGAGCAGGTGCTGGCCATGAAGGAGATCTGGACCAAGGACGAGGCCGCTTTCCACGGCCAGCACGTCAACTTCGACCCCATCTGGGCCTGGCCGAAGCCGGCCGCGAAGCCTCACCCGCCGGTCCTGCTGGGCGGGGAAAGTGGGCACACGCTGCAGCGGGTGGTGGACTTCTGCGAGGGATGGTTCCCGCGGGGGCGCGCGGGCGACGTGATCCTGAGCGGGCTCAAGGATCTGCAGGCGCGGGCGGCGCGGGCGGGGCGCGACATGAAGACGATCTCGGTTTCGGTGTTCGGGGCCAAGCCGGACGAGATCACGCTCGAGAGCTACGCGGGCGCGGGCATCACCCGCTCGATCCTGCGGCTGCCGTCCGAGGGCCGGGAGACGATCCTCCCCCTCCTCGATCAGTACGCGAAGCTGATCCGCTGAGACGGGGTCAGGTCTTGCATTCCGACATTGTCGGAATGCAAGACCTGACCCCTCAGTTCTCGACGAAGGCGCGGAGGGCGCGGCCGCGGAGGGGATGGCGCAGCTTGCGCAGCGCCTTGGTCTCGATCTGGCGGATACGCTCGCGGGTGACCGAGAACCGCCGGCCGACCTCCTCGAGCGTGTGCTCGCCCGCCTCGCCGATGCCGAAGCGCAGGCGCAAGATCTCCTTCTCCTTGGGCGACAGCGTGCCCAGCGCTCGCTCCACCTGGGTCGTGAGATCCTGCGAGATCAGGCTATCGTTCGGCGACTCCGCGCCCTTGTCCTCGAGAAAGTCGCCCAGCTCCGAGTCGTCCCCGATCGGGGTCTCGAGCGACAGCGGCTTGCGCGAGGACTCCAGGATGAGCCGCACCTTCCGCGCGGGCACGCCCGTGCGCTGGGCCAGCTCCTCTGGGGTGGGCTCGCGGCCCATCTCGTTGACCAGCGAGCGGTTCACCCGCGAGATCCGGTTGAGCGTCTCCACCATGTGCACCGGGATCCGGATCGTGCGCGAGTGGTCCGCGATCGCGCGCGTGATGGCCTGGCGGATCCACCAGGTGGCGTACGTCGAGAACTTGAAGCCGCGGCGGTACTGGAAGCGGTCGACCGCCTTCATGAGGCCGATGTTGCCCTCCTGGACGAGGTCCAGCAGCGACAGCTCGCTGCCCAGGTAACGCTTCGCCACCGAGACGACCAGCCGCAGGTTGGCCTCCATCAGCTCCTTCTTGGCCTGACGCACCACGCGGTCGTGCTCCTCGATCTCGGACAGAGAGGCGAGCAGCGCCTTGCGACTCACCCCGGCGGCCTGCTCGAGCTGCCGCAGCTCCGCGCGGCTCTTCGCCGCGCCCATCTGGGTGACGAGCTGACGGATCTCCGCCACGAGCTGATCGGCCAGCGCTGGCTTCAGCGGCAACTTCTCGAGCACCGTCTGGATCGAGGCCCGATTCTGCGCGATCCACTTGTTGTAATTGGCACGGGTGGTCCGGCTCCGGCGCTTGTCGGTCAGCGAATCTTGCAGCCCCTCGATCTCGCGCTCGAGGCGCCGCACGCGCGCGAACGCGGCCAGGATCGGCCGGATCTCGCTCGGCGACGGCTCGCCGCCCTCGGGCAGCAGGATCACGTCGTCCAGGGGCAGCTCCTCGCGCCGCACGCGGTCGACCAGGGCCAGGAGCCGCGACGTCGCGAACGGGACGCGGCCCAGCGCGCGCCGGAGCGCGATCTGGCCGACCTCGATCCGCTGGCCGAGGGCCACTTCCTCGGCGGCCTTCAGCAGGGAGACCTTCCCGATTTCCTTCAGGTACAGGCGGACCGGATCCTCGGCGGGCGAGGGCGACGGGCGCAGCGCGTCCTCGGACAGGGCCGGAGTCTCCTCCAACTCGACCGCCGCGTCGACCACCCGGTCCAACTCGCTGTCTCCGGGGGAGGTCAGCGCCTTTCCGCCGGTCTGTGCGCTCCGACCCCTCCGCTTTGGCTCGGTCGCCACCGAGCGGAATTGGCTTGACTCGACCGTCACCACACCATCACCGTCCTGGTCTCTATCTCGAAAGGTCATCGCGGCCCCTCATGCTCGTCGGATGACGCGGGTAGTTCTTTCCCTCTCCGTGCCTCCGGCCGGGCGGCTCGTTCGTATCTGGTCTTCGCCCTCCTGTATTTGGACGTCGCATCTAGGGCATCGGTTTCACGACTGCTCACCCGGCAACCGGGCGGTCTACTCGTTGAAACGGCCAGCCGTTGCGCATCGTTCCATGCCAACCCCGGCGCCGATGAAAGGAGACGCGCCGTGGCGCGTCAGTATTCACCGGGTCCGGGCGGCTACTTGGTCGGCGCCTGAGCCGGCGCCTGCGCCTGCCCTCGGTTCAGGATGAGGTCGAAAGAGGCGACGATCCGATCCTTCGTGTCGTAGAAGAGGAACGAGCGAATCGGGGGAACGTCGAAGTCGCTGGCCCTGAGATATGTTTCGCCGCGCGCCCAGAGGGTGCCCTGCCGCTGACGCAGCCGCGACATGAAGCTCGCCGACCTCTCCACGCCCCGGATGGTCAGCACCCCGTGGATGCTGAGCGTGACGTCGACGTTCTCGGTGAGCGACGGGAACGAGCTCTCGACCCTCTCGATCCGGTAACTGATCTCCGGGTGGTGTGGCGCGTCCAGCGCTTTCCAGATGTCCTTGTTCCAGGAACCCCTCCAGCTCCGCAGGGTGTTGACGGTGACCGTGACGGTCCCCTTGGCGGGCTGCTTGAGGTCGGCGACGTCGAGCTCGACCTGGCCCATGGGAGACTCGCTCGTCCCCACGATCGTGCTCCAGGTATTGGATGTCTCGAAGCTGACCCGGCTCTTGCCCGGGACGATTTCCCAGCGCTGCATCTCGGCCGGGAGGGTGCCGGGCAGGGCGATGATCAGCAGCCAGGCTACCAGGCAAGCGAGCACACGACTCGAGCGCGGCCAGGCAGGCATTGGGGGCCTGGATACCATGGGGCCGCGCGGCGGGTCAACCGGTGAGGGGGAAAATTGTTGACTCTGGCTGGAGGCGGTTCTACCGTCTAAACGCGCGTCATGATGAGAGATTGATGGCCGTCGCCCCCAGCGCCTCCTACAGCTTCACCGTCCGGCTCGAGATCCGGAACAAGCCCGGCATGCTGGGGCGGGTAACCTCCGTCATCGGCAAGGCCGGTGGAGACATCGGCGCGGTGGACCTGGTCGAGGTGACCGGGGACCGGGTGCTGCGTGACATCACGATCAAGGCCCGGGACAGCCGTCACGCCCATGACATCATCGACCGCCTCAAGGGGGCGTCCGGGGTGCGGATCGCCAACATCTCCGACCGCACCTTCCTGATGCACCTGGGCGGCAAGATCGAGATCCAGAGCAAGGTCCCCATACGCAGCCGCGACGATCTGAGCATGGCCTACACCCCGGGCGTCGCCCGGGTCTGCCTGGCGATCAAGGACGATCCGAGCCGGGCCTTCACGCTGACGATCAAGCAGAACGCGGTCGCGGTGGTCACGGACGGGACGGCGGTGCTTGGTCTCGGCGACATCGGCCCCGAGGCGGCCATGCCGGTGATGGAAGGCAAGGCCATGCTCTTCAAGGAGCTGGCCGGCGTGGACGCCTTCCCGATCTGTCTCGACACCAAGGACCCCGGCAAGATCGTCGAGACCGTGAAGACGATCGCCCCCGCCTTCGGGGGCATCAACCTGGAGGACATCTCGGCCCCTCGCTGCTTCGAGGTCGAGGAGCGGCTGCGCAAGGAACTGGACGTGCCGGTCTTCCACGACGACCAGCACGGGACCGCGGTCGTGGTGCTGGCCGCGCTGTTCAACGCGCTCAAGATCGTCAAGAAGGACATCCGCAAGCTCAAGGTGGTCGTCTCGGGGGTGGGGGCGGCCGGCACCGCCACGATCAAGATCCTGCTGGCCATGGGGGCGCGCCACATCATCGGGGTGGACGAGCACGGGACCCTCCACCGCGGGCGCTCGGTGGGCATGGACTACATGAAGGCCTGGGTCGCCTCGGCCACGAATCCCCGCGATGTGAAAGGGCGCCTCTCCGACGCGGACCGGGGGGCCGACGTGTTCATCGGCCTCTCGGTCCCCCGCGTGTTGACGGCGCGCGACGTCCGGAGCATGGCGCGCGACCGCATCATCTTCGCGATGGCCAACCCGGTGCCGGAGATCCAGCCCGAGGAGGTGGAGCGCTTCGTGCGAGTGATGGCCACCGGGCGCTCGGACTACCCGAACCAGATCAACAACGTGCTCTGCTTCCCGGGCTTCTTCCGCGGCCTCCTCGACTCGCGCGCCCGCTTCGTGAACGACGAGATGAAGATCGCGGCCGCGCACGCCATCGCCTCCTGCGTGGGGCGCGGGGAGCTGGGGCCCGAGTACATCATCCCGAGCGTCTTCAACAAGCAGGTGGCCCCCGCGGTCGCCCGCGAGGTGGCGAGGGCCGCGCAGAAGACGGGTGTGGCCCGGCGCCGCCGCCGCGCCGACGCCACCATCTGGACGTAGCCTGCGTGAGCGGCCCCACGCCGCGCTGGTCCGTGGTCATTCCCGCCTACAACGAGGCCTTCCGGCTGCCCGCGTACCTCAAGGAGGTCCAGGCCTACTTCGAAGGGCGCGACGAGCCGTACGAGGTCGTCGTGGTCGACGACGGCAGCCGCGACGGCACCGCCGAGCGGGTCCGCGAGGTGGCGGCCGGCCGCGCGTCGGTCCGCGTCCACTCGCTGGCGCGCAACCGGGGCAAGGGCCACGCGGTGCGGGCGGGGATGGAGCGGGCGATCGGATCGCTGCGCCTGATGGCCGACGCGGACGGGGCGACGCCGATCGCCGAGGTCGCGCGACTCGAGGCCGAGGTCGTCGCGGGGGCCGACCTCGCGGTGGGCTCCCGCGTGCTGGCCGATCCCTCGGTGGTTCGCCGGGTCCGCGTGCACCGCAAGCTGTCGGGGCACGTCTTCAACTTCCTGGTGCGGCGCCTCGGGGTCGCCTCGGTGGTCGACACGCAGTGCGGCTTCAAGCTGTTCCGGGCGCAGGTGGCGGAGACCCTCTTTCCGCTCGTGGCCACCGACGGCTTCGGGTTCGACGTCGAGCTACTGATGCTGGCCGAGCGTCGAGGCTACCGGATCGCGGAGGTGCCGGTGAACTGGGCCGACCAGCCCGGCTCCAAGGTCGTGGTCCTCCGCGAGGGCCCGCGCATGCTGCTCGAGGTGGCGGCCGCGCGGTGGCGGATGGCACGGCGCGGGCGCGGGGGTCGCGCGTGATCGCCCGCCGGGCGCAGGAGATCGAGCCGTTCCTCGCCGTGGAGGTCTTCCAGCGCGCCCAGGCGCTGGAGCGAGAGGGGATCGACGTCATCCACCTCGAGTTCGGCGAGCCGGACTTCGACACGCCGGCGGTGATCCGGGAGGCGGCCGAGAAGGCGCTGAAGGACGGGCGCACTCGCTACGCCCACACCCTCGGCATCCTGCCGCTGCGCGAGGCCATCGCCGAGCACTACCGCGCCCGCTACGGGGTCACGGTGTCGCCGGACCAGATCCTGGTGACCGCCGGGACCTCGCCCGCGATGATGCTCCTGTTCAGCGCGCTGCTCGAATCCGGCGACGAGGTGATCCTCTCCGATCCCTACTACGCCTGCTATCCGAAGTTCGTGAAGTTCGCGGAGGGGCGGCCGGTGCACGTGCCGGTGGAGGAGGCGGACGGCTTCCGCTTCCGCCCCGAGGAAGTCGCGGCCCGGATGGGGCCCCGCACCCGCGCGCTCGTCGTCAACTCGCCCGCCAATCCCACCGGGACCGTGCTGGACGGAGCACGGCTCGCCGCGCTGTGCCGGCTCGGGCCGTGGGTCGTCTCCGACGAGATCTACCACGGCCTCACGTACGAGGGCCCGGAGCACACGGTGCTCGAGTTCACGGACCGCGCCTTCGTCCTGAACGGCTTCTCCAAGGCCTTCGCCATGACCGGCTGGCGCGTCGGGTACCTGATCGCGCCGCGCGAGTTCATGCCCGCGCTCACCGCCATGCACGGCAACTTCTTCATCTCGACCAACGAGTTCGTGCAGTGGGCGGCGCTGGCCGCCCTGCGCGAGGCCGCGGACGAGGCCGCGCGCTTCCGGCGCGTCTTCGACGAGCGGCGGCGGGCCATGGTGGCGGGCCTGCGCGAGATCGGCCTCGGGGTGGGGGTGCCGCCGACCGGGGCCTTCTACGTGCTGGCCAACGCGCGGCGCTTCACCTCCGACTCGCTCGCCTTCGCGTTCGAGATCCTGGAGCGCGCGCACGTGGGGGTCACGCCCGGGGTCGACTTCGGGCGCAACGCCGAGGGCTACCTCCGCTTCTCGTACGCGCAGTCCCTGGAGCGCATCCAGGAGGCGATGGGCCGCATCGGCCGCTTCCTGGCCGATCGCCGGTGACGTCGGACGACTGCGTCATGTGCGGGAAGTTCGGTCGCGCGGGCGGCGATCTCCACGTCGCCGATCTCGAGATCTCGCGCGTGTTCCTACACGAGGACCAGTTCTTCCCCGGCTACGTCCTGCTCGTCCTGCGCCGACACGTCGCCGAGCTCTACGAGCTGTCGGCGGCGGAACGGCGGCTCCTGATCGAGGAGGTGAGCCGGGTCGCCGGCGCCCTCGCCCGGGTCTTCCGGCCGGTGAAGATGAACTACGAGCTGCTCGGCAACCAGGTGCCGCACATCCACTGGCACCTGGTGCCCCGGCTGCCCACCGATCCGGCGCCCCGGCGGCCGATCTGGAACGTCGAGCATCCGCCAGCTCCGCTCGGAGCCGCCGCGGCCCGCGAGCGCATCGAGATGATCCGGCGCGCGCTCGCCGCGGAGGCGTCGGGCGGCGGCGCCTGACCGCCCATGGATCCGTCCTACGCGGCGGTCCACGCGGAGGAGGACGGCAACCACTGGTGGTTCATCGGCCGGCGGGCGGTGATCCTCGCCGAGATGGCGCGCCGGCTGCCCGCCTCCGGCAGCCGTCTCGCCGAGGTGGGCTGCGGGAGCGGGGGCATGCTCGAGGCCCTCGCCCCGCTGGGCCGCGCGGTGGGCGTCGAGATGGATCCCGCTCTCCGCGAGCACGCGCGGGTCCGCGGCCTCGACGTCCGGCCCGGCCGCCTGCCCGACGACATCCCGCTCGAGGCCGGCGGCTTCGACGCGGCCTGCCTCTTCGACGTCCTCGAGCACGTCGACGACGAGGCGGGCGCGCTCGCCGCCTGCCGGAGGCTCCTCGCCCCTGGCGGGCGCCTCTTCGTGACCGTGCCCGCCTACGCCTGGCTCTGGAGCCGTCACGACGAGATCCTGGGCCACCGGCGTCGCTACACCGCGCGCTCGCTGCGCCGGGCCGTCGAGACGGCGGGGTTCGCGGTCGAGCGGCTCACCTACTTCAATACGCTGCTGGCCCCACCGATCATGGGGGTACGGGCATACCGTGCCCTGCGGGGCCGCGCGGATCACGACCTCGACCGTCCCTCGCCGCTGGTGAACCGGCTGCTCGCCTCCTGCTTCGCCAGCGAGGCCCGGCTCCTCCGCTGGGTGCGGCTGCCGTTCGGCATCTCGCTGTTGCTTGTCGCCCGACCCGCGGCGCGCCGGGCTGGTTCGTGAGAAACTCCCGACCCGGGGCGGGAGAGGGGTCGCCCGCCGGAGAGGGAAGCCGATGGCGGAGGCGCTGACCGAGAAGAAGGCCCGCGCGCGCAAGATCATGGCGCGCCTGGACAAGGCGTACCCTGGCGCGCGGACCGAGCTCCACTTCACCACGCCGCTGGACTTACTGGTGGCGACGATCCTATCGGCCCAGTGCACCGACGAGCGGGTGAACGCGGTCACCGCGGAGCTGTTCAAGAAGTACCGCACCGCCCAGGACTGGGCCTCCATCCCCCTGCCGGTGCTCGAGCGCGAGATCCACTCCACCGGCTTCTTCCGGGCCAAGGCGCGCTCGCTGTCGGGGATGGCGCGCGCGCTCGTGGAGCGCCACGGAGGGGTCGTCCCCCAGACGCTCGACGAGCTGGTGGCGCTGCCCGGTGTCGGCCGCAAGACCGCCAACGTGGTCCTGGGCAACGCCTTCGGCATTCCGGCTCTGGCGGTGGACACCCACGTCTTCCGCGTCTCGCAGCGGCTCGATCTGGCCCGGAGCGACGATCCCGAGAAGATCCACGATCAGCTCTGCCTGATCCTCCCCAAGCCGAGCTGGACGAAGGCCAGCCACCTGCTGATCCTCCACGGCCGGCGGGTCTGCTTCGCACGGAAGCCGGCCTGCCCGACCTGCCCCGTGCTGGCCCTCTGCCCGTGGTCGGGCAAGACCAAGGCGACCCAGCCCGCCGGCAAGCCGTCCCGACGGCGCGGCAGTTGACCGGCTGGGAGGTTTCTTTTATGATTACCCGTTGCCAATCACCGGGACGTTCGACGTGGCGTTGAATCCTCGATGCGAGCGGTTCCCAGCCGGACGGAGACCATGACGACCCTGATGCCGAAGGAAGACGAAGTCGAGCGCAAGTGGTTCCTGGTCGATGCCCGGGACCGGGTCCTGGGGCGCCTGGCGACCCAGGTGGCCACGGTGCTGCGGGGCAAGCACAAGCCCCAGTTCTCGCCACACCTCGACGTCGGCGATCACGTCGTGGTCATCAACGCGGAGAAGGTACATCTCACGGGCCGCAAACTCACCGACAAGATCTATCGCTGGCACACCGGCTACATCGGCGGCCTGCGCGAGGTCAGCGCCGAGCGGATGCTCAAGACTCATCCGGAGCGCGTGATTGAGTGGGCGGTGCAGGGCATGCTCCCGAAGGGACGCCTGGGCCGCGCGATGGCCAAGAAGCTGAAAGTCTACAAGGGGGCGGAGCACCCGCACGCCGCCCAGAAGCCCGAGCCGCTCGCCGCCCAGCGCGAGCGCACCCGCTGAGGAGCCCCATGGCCGTCGTGACCCGCTTCTATGGCACCGGTCGCCGCAAGACCTCGGTCGCTCGCGTCTGGCTGCAGGCCGGCAGCGGCCGCATCGTGATCAACCGGCGCCCGTTCGAGGACTACTTCCCGCGCGAGACGCTGCGCATGGTGATCGCGCAGCCCCTTCAGTTGACGAACACGTTCGGCCAGTTCGACGCCGCCATCAGCGTGGGCGGCGGCGGGCCGACCGGCCAGGCGGGCGCCGTGCGGCACGGCATCGCGCGGGCCCTGCTGCAGTTCGACGACAAGCTGCGCCAGACCCTGAAGCGCGCGGGTTGCCTCACCCGCGATCCGCGGATGAAGGAGCGCAAGAAGTACGGCCAGCCCGGCGCGCGCTCCAAGTTCCAGTACTCGAAGCGGTAGGCGCGGGCGCCATGCTGAGGGTCGCGGTCACCGGGGCCAGCGGATACATGGGCGCGGAGCTCCTGCGCCTGCTCTCCGTGCATCCGAAGATCCGCGTCACCGCGGTGACCTCGGAGCGCCTGGCCGGGGAGCGCCTCGACCGGAGCTACCCGCACCTGCGCGGCCTCAGCGATCTGGTCTTTCAGGAGATCCGGCCGGAGCGGCTCGCCGAGGAGGCCGATCTCGTCTTCCTGGCGCTGCCGCACATGGAGTCCCAGCGGCTCGTCCCGGTGCTGCGCCGTCACGGACGCAAGGCCATCGACCTCTCCGCGGACTACCGCCTCCGCGATGCCAGCCTGTACTCGACGTGGTACAAGGCCCCGCACGAGGACGCGGCCGGGCTCGCCGAGGCCGTCTACGGGATGCCCGAGCTGCACCGCAAGCAGATCACGGGCGCATCGCTCGTGGCTTGCCCGGGCTGCTACCCGATGGGCGCGGTGCTCGCGATCGCGCCGCTCCTCCGGAGCGGCCGCGGCGACGTCGACGGCATCGTGATCGACGGCAAGTCCGGCGTCACCGGCGCGGGTGCGCAGGGACGCAAGGCCGACCCGATGTACCTCTTCACCGAGGCCAACGAGAACGTGCAGGCCTACGGCATGGCCACGCACCGCCACACCCCGGAGATCGAGCAGGAGCTGTCGGGGCTCGCGGGGCGGCCGGTCGTGGTGAGCTTCACGCCCCACCTGGTGCCGCTGAACCGCGGGCTCTTCACCACCGCGTCGGTACCGCTCACGAAGCCGGCCACCACCGGCGAGCTCGTCGCCCTCTACCGCGAGTTCTACGCCGGCGAGCCGTTCGTCCGCGTGCTCGACGAGGGCCAGCGCCCGACCACCCGGTCGGTCGTGGGCTCCAACTTCTGCGACGTGACCGTGGTGGCCGATCCTCGCACCCGGCGGGCGGTCTGCGTCTCCGCGCTCGACAACCTGGGCAAGGGGGGCTCCGCCAACGGCATCCAGAGCCTCAACATCATGATGGGGTGGGACGAGCGGACGGGCCTCGAAGCGCCTCCCGTGTACCCGTAGAGGACGCGGTGGCGGATTTCGAGTGGCTGGACGGAGGGATCACCGCGGTACCCGGCATTCTCGCCTCCGGCGTCGCCGCCGGCATCAAGCCCAGCGGCAAGAAGGACCTGGCCCTCGTCTACTCCTCCTCGCCCTCTCGCGCCGCCGCTGTCTTCACCACCAACCAGGTCAAGGGCGCGCCGGTGCTGGTCTCCCAGGAGCACGTGCGCGACGGCCGGGCGCAGGCGATTCTCGCTTCGAGCGGCTGCTCCAACGTCTGCACCGGGGAGCAGGGCGTGAAGGACGCGCGCGAGATGACGCGCATCGCCGGTGAGCTCCTGGGCATCCCGCCGCGCCAGGTGCTGATCGCCTCCACCGGCGTGATCGGCCAGCCCCTGCCGATGGACAAGATCCGCGCGGGGCTGCCGAAGCTGGTGAAGGGGCTCTCGCCACAAGGCGGCCGGCTCGCGGCCGAGGCGATCATGACCACCGACACCCGGCCCAAGGAGGCGGCGCTGCGGGTGGACGTCGCGGGCCGGCCCGTCACGATCGGCGGCATCGCCAAGGGCGTGGGGATGATGGAGCCCCACATGGCCACGATGTTCTGCTTCCTCGCCACCGACGCGATGGTATCGCGCGACTCGCTGCCGCGCGTGCTCCGTCGAGCGACGGAGCGCTCGTTCAACCGGATCACGGTGGACGGCGATCAGTCCACGAGCGACAC
>Ga0187766_10001195_pt1 | contig 15176 bp, 9 predicted proteins | sample 0216_QUI02_MP05__4_FD_132971 | JGI IMG/M metagenome (GOLD analysis project Ga0187766, IMG submission 132971) | Tropical peat soil microbial communities from peatlands in Department of Meta, Colombia - 0216_QUI02_MP05_20_MG | ecosystem: Environmental > Terrestrial > Soil > Wetlands > Peat ... | reverse complement strand
TACGCGCGGGAGCCGTGGGACGCGGTTGAGGGCCGGTCGGCCGAGGCGGAGGAAGCGTTCGCCCAGCGCGACTTCGCCCGGGCCGGTCAGGTCTTCGATGAGGCGGCGGCGACGTATCGCTCGATCGAGGAGATCGCACGCGAGGCACGAGGCCGCGAGCAAGAGGCCATGGAGCGGGCGCGCGAGCAGATGGCCCAGGCCCAGGCCGCGGCGCAGGCCGAGGCCCCGGCGCAGTATGCGCCGGCGCTCTGGGACGAGGCGCAGGCGAAGTTGACCGTGGCCGAGGCCGCGCGGGCGCGAGAGGAGTACGCGGAGGCGCGGACGGGCTTCGAGACGGCGGCCCGTGCTTACCTCCGATGTGCGGAGACTGCCCGTGAGGCGCGGCGGCAAGCGCGCGCGCTCGCGGAACGAGCCCGCGAGCCGGTGGAGGCGGGCCGGGAGCGGGCTCTGGCAGCGGCAGCCCCACAGTACGCTCCGAGCGGGTGGGATGCGGCCGAGGCCGCGGCCGCCGACGCACAGGCGGCGTTCCGCGCGGAGTCCCTCGGCCGCGCCGCTGACCTCTTCAACGAGGCGGCGGCTCTCTACGTCCGCGCCGCCCAGGACGCGGCCGAGGCGCGGCAGCGCGAGCGTCGGCGCGCGGAGGAGGCGCGCGCGCGAGCCGCGGAGGCCAGGGCTGCCGCCGCGACGGTCGACGCGCAGCAGCAAGCGCCCCTGCTCTGGGGGCCGGCTACGGAGAAATTCGCCGAGGCCGAGGGTGCGTTCGCGAACGAGCGGTACGCCGGGGCCGTAGAGATGTTCGACGAGAGCTCCATCGCCTTCCAGGAGGGCGAGCGCCTGGGGCGTGAGGCGCGGCAGCGGCTCCGCGGGCAGGCCGAGGAAGGACGGCGAGCCATGGCAGAGCGTCGCCTCGGCGCCATGGCCGCCGATGCCGCGGCCCACGCGCCGTCAGAATGGCACGACGCCGCGACCGGCTCCGAGTCGGGCGAGGCCGCCTTCCTCCGCGAAGCCTATGCCGAGGCGCGCGAGGCCTTCGATCAGGCCGCCGCGCAGTATCTCCGGGCGGAGAGTCGCGCGCGGGAGGTCGCCCGCGCCATCGAGATGGCCCGCGCGGAAGCGGTAAAGGCGCGAGAGGCGGCGGCCACCGCCCGTCGGACGGCCGCGGACACCCAGGGTCCGCAGTACGCCGCCCCGCAATGGCGGGCGGCTGAGAGTGCCGAGGCGCAAGCCAGCGCCGCATTGAACCGGGGCGAGTACCAGGTCGCTCGGCCGCTGTTCATCGAGGCACGGCGACAGTACGGCAGCGCCGCGCAGGCGGCCAGCATTGCCATCGAGGCGGAGAGCCGGCGGGCCGATGCGATGGTGAGCGACGCCAGGCGATTGCTGGCTTCCGGCGATGTCGCGTCGTGCCAGCGCCGCCTGGACGAGGTGCTGGCCCTCCGGCCGGGGCACGCGGGGGCACAGCAACTCCGCCACGAAGCCGAGGAGAGTCAGCGCCACGCCGAGAACGCGGAACGAGCCCGGATCATCGAACACGACCGGGGCGAGGCCGAGAAGGCCCGGGAAGTTTGCGCACTCGCTCGTCAGGGCGCGGCCGAGGCCCAGGCATCGAGGTACGCGCCCGAGCAGTGGGGCGCCGGCGAGCATGCCGAGGCCCAGGCCATCGCGGCCCTGGATCGGCAGGACCACAGCGGGGCGAGCGCGCTCTTCGCCGACGCGGCACGCCTGTACGCGGCCGCGACGCAGGCGGCCCGGATCGCGCAGCAGGCAGAGGCGGCGGAGCGGTCGCGGCGCGATGCCGGGCTCGGGCATCGCCAGGTCGAGGCGGAGGCAACAGGAAGCGAGACGGTGTACCGACCGCTCGTCACCAGCGCGCCGGCGCCTGTGGCGCGCTCGGAAGGACAGGTAGTCCCCGGGCGGCCGGGAGCGGATGAGACCCTAACCGTTCTGTCACCCGAGCTTGCCGACCGCGAGATCGCGGCTCATGCCGAGAGGCCTCTCGAGATCGCCCCGGCTCCGGAGGCGACGAGCGCGCCCACTGCCGGTGACCTGGGCGGCTCCCGCGTTCTGCCCGCAAACGCCCGGCGCCGCACGCTGACCGTGGCCATTGCAGGACTGGCTGCGATCGCCGTTCTTGGCATCGGCTACTGGATGCATTCGCCTTCGGCCTCGGTCTGGCCCCCACCGGACCTCCAGGGCCTGGCGAGGCAGTCGGTGATGGCGCGCGAGGAAGCGGTGCGGGCGGGCGCCGCGAGCTCTGCGCGGTTCGCCTCGGGCCGAGAGAGCGAGCAAGCGGCGGCCACCGCGCAGGACCGACGCGAAGCCGCCACCGCGGCGGAGCGGTATCGTGAGGCGATCGCCAGGTACAAGGCGGCGACGGACGGTGTCGAGCAGGCGCGTGCGGCGGCGCACTCCGCGGCGCGCCGGGCGGATGACGCCCGGACGAAGGCAGAAGCGGCGGAGGCTCCCTCGCGAAGCGCCGCGATGTGGACCAAGGCCGAGACGGCCCGGCGCGCTGCGGTCGCTCAGCTCGACGCGGGTAAGTTCGATCGCGCGGAGGCGCTGTTCGACGAGGCTGAGAGGACATACCGCATGGGCGAACAGACGGCCAGCGACGGGCGCCGCACGGACGAGCGCCAAGAAGCCGAGACGGCCCAGCGCGACGCGGAGGTCGCGCGCCGGGAGGCAGAGCAGGCGGATGCCCGCCGTCTGGCGGGGGATGCCTTCGGCGCCGCGGAGCAGGCCGAAGACGAGGCCGGCGCGGCGCTCGAACGCGATCCAGCGGCGGCCCGCCAAGGCTTTCTGGACGCATCGCGCCGCTACCGGCAGGCGGCGCAGGAAGCGGCCGACCGGCGAGTCGCGGGCCAACGCGAAGATGTCAAGAGAGCGCGGGAGCGCATGATGGATGCGCGACGTGCGGCCGAGCAATCGGCAGCCGGCCAGCGCGCCCCCGTCCTCCTCGACTGGGCTCGCAAGAAGGAACGGGAGGCGTCCGCCGCAGTCGAACGGCAGGAACTCGTCCTGGCCGAACAGTTGTTCGGCGCGGCCCAGGCCGAGTACGAGATCGCCGCCCGGGAAGGCAGGCGGACACGGGACCGTGGCCCGTCGGAGCAGTTGAGCGCCGAGCAGGCACAGAGGAGAGCGGCGACGTACCGGGAGCTCGCCGTGAAGGCCGGAGCGGATCGGCTGCCTGGCGACCGCGATCTGTTCGCCATCGCCCAGGCGAAGGAGGCCGGAGCCGACGAACTGATGAGCCGCCAGAGCTTTCCCCTCGCCGCGGAGGCGTACGGGGATGCGGGGGACCGTTACCTCGCAGCGGCGCGCCGCGCCGGCGACCACACTGAAGCCGATGTCGCGCGAGATGGGATGCGCGCGGAAAAGGGACGAGCCGGCCAGAGAACAGCCGAATACCGGGACGCCCTCGCCGAGGAGACGCAAGGCGCGTCCGCCTATGGTCGTCGGGCCTACCGGGAAGCCGCGGAGCGATTCCGGACCGCCCAGGGGCTCTACGCCAGGGCGGCCACGAAGGCGACGGCTGGCTCTGGGCCTGCGCGTCCCCGGTGAACGCGCCCGCTTCAACGGTTCCCATCACCCGGTCGACGACGCGGCCAGTGGAGCGTTGACCGGATCTGGCGGCCAGCGTATAGTCAACTCCAGCAGTGGCTGCGGGAGCTTTTCTTCCTCGGCGCCAGTTACAGACGGCGATGGGCGGGTTTCGGTCGCGTCCCCACATGTGGCGATATTCGGTCTTGCGGACAGTTCGCGCGGGTGCTGTAGCCCTGACGGCCGGTTTGGCGGTGTGCACCGGCTGTGCTGGTCCGGACCGCGTTGCGACGGCGCCAGCGGGGGGTCAGCCCGGTCCCGCTCAGACGGACAGTTTCCTCGTGGTGGACTGCCTCCTCCCCCCCCAGGTGCGCAAGCTCGGTCAGAACTTCACCTATCTCGCCCCGCGCCGGGCGATCAAGACATCGGCGGGCGATTGTGAAATTCGCGGAGGGGAGTATGTCGCCTACGATCGGGCGAACTATGCGACCGCGCTGAAGATCTGGCTGCCCGAGGCCGAGAAGGGTGATCCCACGGCGCAGACTTATGTCGGAGAGATCTTCGAGAAAGGCCTCGGCGTCCCGCCCGACTACGCGGCGGCCGCCACGTGGTACCGGCGCGCCGCGGACAACAACTCCTCGCGGGCCGCGATCAACCTCGGGAACCTCTACGAGCAGGGGCGGGGAGTGCCGAAAGATCCCGCCCAGGCCCTGAACTGGTATCGCCGTGCCGCTGGCCTGCCCCAGATCAGCTTCGAGCCCGCGCCCGGCAAGACGCCCGCCGAACTCGAGGCACAGGAAAAGCAGATCGCGGAACTGAGCACGCGGCTCCAGAGCAAGCAGGACGAGCTCGATAAATCCGGGAAGGAACTGGAACAGCTGCAGGGGCGGTTGCGGGAGCAGCAAAACGAGATCGATTCGCTGCGCAAGGTACCGGCCAAGCCTCCGTCGCCAGCCCCCGAAAACAGCGACCAACACAGTCTCACCTCGGCCAACGCGCCAGACCCGGGCGTCCAGGCTCAGCTCGCGGCGAAAGAGAGGGAGATGAAGGTGCTCGGCGACCAGATCGCGCGCATGCAGGCGGGATCGGGCACCACGAAGCAGGAGATCGACAACATCAAGCAGGAGCTCGATCAGACCCGAACGGACGTCAAAGCCCTGCGCGGCGGTCTCCAGCTCGTGAAGCACGAAACGCCGCAGAACGGCCCGATCATCACCTTCGACCGCGTCCAGCTCATCGAGCCGGCGATCTTTACCTCTACGCGTGATCTTCAGCCCATCCAGATTCGAGTTCCGGCATCGACACGAAGCTGGATCGTGGACGCCCGCGTGAGCAGCGCGGCCGGCCTCCGGTCGCTGTCGATCAACGATCGCGCGCAAGCTTTGAATCGCGACAACCTGTTCCGGGTGAGCCTCACGAGTGCGGATCGGCAGCTCCTCATCGTGGCGGTCGATCGACAGAACCACACGTCGACGCTCGTGTACAAGCTGCCGGAGGCGCGCGCAGACCATGCCGCTCGACCGGACGGCGAGCCGGTCCGACTGACGCCGTCACAGGTATCGCAGCTCTCCCGTTCGGTCGGGGCCTACTACGCGCTCGTCGTCGGCAATGATAGCTACCGGAACGTCCCGCGCTTGCGGGCGGCGGTGAGTGACGGCCAGGAGGTTGCCCGGGTGCTGCGCGAGCAGTATCGCTTCCAGGTGAAGCTGCTCACGGATGCGACGAGCTTCGAGTTGCTGCAGGCCCTGGAGGAGCTGCGCGGGAAGCTCACCGAGAAGGACAACCTCCTCATCTACTATGCCGGCCACGGCAAGATGGACGACCAGGGACGGGGCTACTGGCTCGCCGTGGACGCAGAGGCGAACGACCGCGGCAGCTGGATCGCCAACGACAAGATCACCGGGATCCTCGACGCCATGGCGGTGCGGCAGCTCCTGGTCGTGGCCGACTCCTGCTACTCGGGCACGCTCGCTCGATCCGCCATGGGGCAGCCGGAGCGCGTGAAGACGCCCGACGAGATGGCCGGTCTTCTCCTGGAGCTGGCGAAAAGGCGATCGCGCATCGCGATGACATCGGGGCGGCTGGAGCCTGTCCTGGACAGTGGCGGCGGGTCGCACTCGGTTTTCGCCGAGGCGTTTCTCTCGGCGCTCCGCGCCAACGACGGCGTGATGCTGGGTCAGGATTTCTTCCGCCGGGTGCAGCTCCAGGTAGCCGACGCGGGGGCGGCTCTGCCCTTGACGCCCGAACCGCAGTATGCCCCCATCCATCCCGGCTACGAGGCTGGCGATTTCGTGTTTATCCGTCCTCAGAGCTGAACGCCAACCGCTCCTGCCCCTGGGCGCTCACCGGCGCCGTTCCGACGCGCTGACCCCGTCCACATCGACCAGCAGGGTCGGCCAGATCGCCTCCCAGCAGCATATGTGATCATAGGTCGGGATCACGATCACCGCGTCCGGGTCGATCGGACCGCGCGCGATGACCTCCCGCGGCACCACCCGGTCTCTCCCCCCCGCATAATGCCGCTGATGGATCCGCTCTGGGAGCGCCGGTAGCCGGGCCGGGTTCAATGAACCGGCAAGCCGCGCATAGCCGTGGAGATCGGCCCACGCGTCGATGTCGAGGTTGCCCGCGATGGTGACGAGATCGGTCGTTCGCTTGAATCGCGGCGCCAGCAGCATGGCCAGCGTGCCACCGCCGCTGTAGCCAACCCACACGAGCCGGTCGACCTCGGTCCCCTCCAGAAAGCGGCTGAGGGCAGTCGCCATGCTCGAGACGACCGTCTCGGAGTAACGCTCCGTCGTCCAGAGGGCACTCGTGCACGGAGGAGTCTGGGAAAAGCCCAGGTAGCACGGCCGGCCCAGGTAGAGGCTCGGCTCGGGATCGAGTGCCATGAGGCGCAGAACCAGCGGGTTGCGTGGCGTCGGGTCCGACGCCGGCCCCCACGGGTGCCACGGCGTTCCGTCGCCATCGAGATAGATGTGCAGCGTGCGCGACGGCCGCTCGGCCCGGAGGAGCACGACGTGCTGGAAGACGGTCCCCGGGACGACCTCGGCGCGGAGGCCGAGGTCGGCAGCGCGCTGCGTGAATTGCGCCGACGGCGAGGCGCAACCGAACCCGGTGAGAAGCATCAGCGCGAGGACACCCGCGACTGGCTCGGTGAAGGGCCGCCGCCACATCGCGACTGCGAAGTCTCGCGTCCTGGTCGCGGCCGACGCTAGCGGGCGCATCATTCGACCGTCGAGCGGAAAGGGCTCCAAGGCCGCTCGCCGCACTCGTCGGGAGTAAGACTCAGCCGGACGGACCACCAAGATGACAATGCGTTCCGCCCACCGCTTCTCCTTGACGGCTCCATCGGAGGGATCGACGACGAGACTTCTCCGGGAGGGCCCATCGTATACCACGCGTTCCTGGATCGCCACTGAATTGGAGACCGCTACGGCGCCGCACCGTCAAGCCCGCTCTTCGGAGTGGTTGTCCTCGCGGCTTCTGGCCTCGAGCCAGGGCCCCGCGCGCTCGGCTGGCGCGCGACTGCCTCGCGCGCTGGGAGCGGAGGCCCGCATCGCGCGCCGGCGAAGAGCGGATGAGAGGCGGCGGAGACGGCGGCCTGAGCCGGATCCTCGGCGCCGGGCACGATCTGAGTCGAACGTGGTGGACGGCTCGACCGGCAGGTCTCCGGGCTCCGCACCCTTCAGGATCTTGTCCACGCAGGCGCCGACCGCCTCCCCAGGGGACGGCCACTCGAAGGGGCACACGTCCCCCCCCGCCGCGGGGCGTCCGCCCGATCTCGCCAGGCGCCGGTTCGTGCGCCGCAACCGAACTTGACGGCGCGGGCTGGACGTCGAAACGCTCAGCCCTCCGGCCGGATCGCGTAGATGCGGCCGCCGTCGAAGTGGTGGACCAGATCCAGCCGCGTGGAGAAGAGCGTCCGGAGGACCGCGAACTTCTCGACGTCGTTCGGCGTGTAGTAGGTGTCGGCGGGAGACTCCACGATCAGCAGGAAGCGCGCGTGGTACCGCCGGTCGAGCTCGAGGAAACGGTCGGCCGACAGCGTGACCGGCAGATTGAGCGTGGGCCGGCCGGTGGCGAAGCCCACCCGCGAAGCGTACGTGGTCAGGACGAGCGCATCGGGCGGCGTGGCATTCGCGATCCAGCGCGATGCGTCCCGGAGAGCCCGCTGCACGCCTCCGAGGGGGAGCTCGCCGCGGGCGCGCGCCACGATGCGGGGACCGGCGTGCGCTACGGAGCCGATGGCGAACGCCGCAACGCCCACGCCGACCAGGAGCGCGGCGGACTGCCGGGTGAGTCGGCGCGCCATCCCGACCAGAAGCTGCCAGAACCCGCCGAACCCGGCGAGCAGGGCGGCCCAGGCCATGGCCGCGGCAATCTCCTGGCGATTGAACGCCCCGGGCTGCCATCGCCATACGCAGGCCAGCCCGACGAGGGCCAGGACGGCCCAGGCGAGGCCCGCGAGGCGAAGCCAAAGACGCCCGGCGCGCAGCGCCTCCAGCAGGGTACGCAGCCCCTCGAAGAGATACATCCAGAGGAGAGGCAGCAGCGGGGCGAGGAACCGGGGGCCCTCCTCCAGATAGGGCCACACGAGCAGGACGCCGACGTACGCGAACGCGTAGAGCGCGGCGAACGGGCGCGCACTACTCAGATCTCGCCACCACCCCACCAGCAGGACTCCGATGGCGACGAGCGCTGGCGTCCACCAGGTGGGGTTGATCCAGAACCACGGCATCAGCAGGTCGTCGAGGAACCCCACCTCGGCGCCGGCGTTGCCGGCGATGCGCGCGACGACCTGGGCCGGCGAGGCCTGGCCCAGATCCGGATGACGGGGATCGGACATCAGCAGGTCGTGCAGATACCCTGCGCCGCTCTGGTGGACCAGCGCGCTCCAGCTCCCCAGACACACGGCGGCGAAGATCACCGGGATCGCGTCTCGAATCGCCACGGGCCGTCGGCCGGCGCCCGGCGCCAGCGCTCGAAGCAGCGGGGCCAGGGCTGCCGCGGCGACGGCCGAGACGCCGATGGAGCGGACGGCGGGCAGCGCGACGAGCAGGAGGCAGCCAGTGACGACCCATCCCCATCCGCGCCGGGGATCGCCCGCCAGGCTGCCGCAGTCGGCCCAGATGAGCACCGCGAGAGAGAGCGCCATGTACACCGGCTCGGCCATCGGGTTGTCGGTGGCGAGATCGAGAAATCGGGTCGAGCAGGTCGTCAGGATCGCGATCGGGAGCGCGAGCGGGCTTCCCCGGCGACGCAGGTACAGCCAGGTGAGGGCGAAGACGAGGCTCGCCAGAGCGGCGGCCCAGCGACTGATCGCGGCGAAGGAGCCGTTGAACAGCCACGCGGCCGGTGCGAGGACGAGCGGGAAGCCAGGGGGGAACTGGCTCTGGCGCCACATCTGGAGCGCGAGCCCGTCGCCCACCGCGATGGCGCGCGCGAGGCCGACGTAGTGTTCCGTGTCCCCGGTGAAGCGGAATTCCGTGGCCGCGAGCAGCCCGAAGGCGAGCGCGGCAAGGCCGGTTCCGAGGATCGCCAGGCCGCGCGCGGCCTGCCCCATCAGCGTCCACGCCATCGCCGAATTCTAGCCCAATTCCAAATTCCCGAGACCGTGCGGGTGCGGTCCGCGGTTCCGTGGCGGCGAGCGCTCCCGGCCGTCCGGCGCTCGGGCTCCTTTGATCTCGCGTGATGGCGGCCCGCCGTGCTGTCGCGCTCACGCTCTGGCGTCCTCCGCAATGACCTGGAGCGGATACGCCCCACCGTATCTGTTCTCGGACGTTGAGGACCGCCCGCCTCTGCGCAATCGTCTGATCGTGTGGAACGCGCGCAGCGTTTGGCTGGCCGTCCTCGTCGTCGCGGCGCCGACGCCCGCCTGGACGGCCGGGCCGATGCACGAGGCGACCGTGGTCCACGTCGACGACGGCGACACGATCGACGTCCGTGTCGACGGCCGCATCGAGCGGGTCCGCTACATCGGGATCGACGCACCGGAGCTCGCCCGCGGCGGTGAAGGCGGAGCGCCTGGCGGCGAAGCGGCGAAGTGGCTCAACGTGGCGCTGGTCGGCGGCCGCCGCATCCGGCTCGAGCTGGACCGGGAGGTCCGGGATCGCTACGGACGTCTGCTCGCCTACGTCTGGGTGGGCGGCGCGATGGTCAACCTCGAGATGGTCCGCCGGGGGTACGCTCGCGCTCTGGCGATCCCGCCGAATGTTCGCCACGCTCGATGGTTCGCGGTCGCGGAGGCCGCCGCCAGAGCGAGCCGGGCCGGCCTGTGGAGCCGAGCACGTCTGGAAGACCCGGCGACCCCGTCGCCGGCGACCAGGAATCGATCGATGCCTTGCCCTCGATGCTGACGGTGGCCGGGCGGCTCACCGCCCCTCCCGAATCATGCGAACAGCTCCTGTACCGGTTTGCTCGTCTCCAGGGAACCCGTGCCCCATTTTTCCGCCTGCACTCCCATCAATTGCTGGAGCGCCAGTCCTACACGAGTGACCGGTGTCAAATTGCCGTCTATATACAGGCCGGTCCTGATTCGTCCGCCACCGCTGCCGGCGATCATCATGGGGGTATTGTCCAGCGTGTGGAACTTCGCGAATTCGCCCTCGGAGTGGGCAAAGACAATCATGTTGTCGAGCAGCGTTCCATCACCCTCCCTGATCTGCTCGAGCGCGTTGACGAAGTACGCCCAACCGGCCATGCATTGTTCGATGAACCACGTCGCCTGGGGCTGGTACCCGAGCCGTGAGTCCAGTGATTCCTCGTGAGTCGTCTGGTGATGCGTCGTCGTGCTGCCCAAGCGCGTCAGCTCCGAAACTGGATTGTTGAAGTGCAAGTTGAATACCCGGGTTTGGTCGCAGGCGAGCGCCATCGCGAGAAGGTCAGACATGAGTTTGTGTCTGGCCGTGACTGTTTCGATCTCCGCGAATTGCGCGGCGACCGCATCGGCGCCGCCCGGGTGATCGTCCTTGGGTGGACCTGGAGTGTGACAGGCGGCCATGGGCTGCGGCCGCTTCAATTGAAGCTCCAGCTGCGTTTCGACCTGCCGGAGCGAGGTGAAATACTGATCGAGTTGGCGCTTGTCGTTGGCTCCCAGGCGAGACTCGAGAGCTCGACGCTGTTCGGCCACAGCCGACAGTACGCTTCGCCGCGCCATCACCACCGGATCAGGATTGAACGCCGCACTATTCGGATCCTGGAATCCGGCGCCAAAGAGGCGCTGGTAGAAGGCGGCGGCCGATATTTCCGCGGGGTTGAGATTTCCCCCACCCCGCCCACTCAATGAGTTTCTCGGGTCACCCAGCGCAGAGAGGTCGAGCGATCGGAAACGCGTTCGACCGCCAATGTGGTCGGAGATCAAAACGTCGAGCGATGTCCCGGGGAGACCGTTGTCGCGCGTCATGGCAATCCCCGTGCGGATCGCCGCGCCGCCGCTGATATGCGGAATATTCGGTTTCCCGTCGAGGGGAATCGCGAAATTTCCGAGGATGCTGATCTTCGCCTTATGTGGGGCAAACACCATCGACTCTTCTTTCAGGACGTAGTTTGCCCCGGGAGTGTCGGGGTACCACCTCTGGGGATTTACGCCGAGTCCCCAGAACCACGTCCCGAAGCGCACGGGCATTGGCGCACCCGAGGCAAGCGCGGTGGCATTGTCATTCAGGAAGATATCGAGCAGCGGCAGAGCTACTCCGACGCCCGCGCCGGCGAGAACTCCGCGCAGAAACGTTCGGCGGTCGAGCCTCAACTTCATTGCTTACCTCCATCCGGGGATGACAAGGAGGCCTTGGTCTTCTTCGCCACCGCATTGTGGTTGCCCTCGGCAGGGGAAGCATCGGCAACGGCGCGAACGGAATACGTTTGCGGGGCAGTGGCCACGAGTCGGAAGAGGCTAGAAATCGTGTAGCCGTTCGAGGCAAAGCCGGACATGATCGAGTTCAGAACGGCGGTGTCGTTGCCCTGGATCGGCTTCCCGCGGGCGTACTCATACGCGCGGCTGGCCACGCATTGCGCCGCGGTCGTGGATGTTGCGAGAGCCCTTCCCAAGCCGTCCGCGCCGATGACGTCGACGCCCTCGAAGGCCCCGCTGACATCAAGGGATGTGGCATTCTCCAATTCCCGGTAGGCGCCCGAGCCATCAAAGTGCTCGAGGGTAAGGCCGATGGGATCCATACTGTCGTGACATCCCGAGCAGACCGGATCGGTGGTGTGGGCCGTCAACCGCGCCCGTGCCGTGCGCAGCGTAGGATTGGTAGTGTCTTGAATCACCGTGAAATTGACGTTGGGGGGCGGCTGCGGCACCGGCTGACACAGCAGCGCTTCGCGTATGGCAACTCCTCGTAGGGTGGGCGAGCTCCGGCCGGGGTGCGAATATACTGCCAAGAATCCAGCGAGACTCAGGATCCCCTGACGACCGCTATCCTCGGGAAATTCGTACGCCTGCCAGTTGCCGGAGGTATCGGCGACGGGAAGATCGTAGAGGGGGCCAAGGGCTCGGGTCATGAATGTTCGCCGAGTCGTGAAGATCTCTCGATAATCGCGGTTCCGGGTCACCACCACATCGACGATTGTCCGCAATATCTGCTCGGGCATGTCACGGGCAATGTGTTGATTGAAGCTCTTGTAGATCACCGGGTCCTTTGACAGGGACTCGAATTTTTCAAACATCAGCATGTCGCTGAAGAATGCCCTCACCCCGAGTTCGAAGCGCGGCGACGCCGCCATTCGAGCAGCAACGGCTGACAGCACGGCCGCATTGTCGAGCTCGCCGCGCTCGGCGGCGGCGAGCAACTCTTCATTGGGTGTCGTATTCCACAGCAAAAAACTGAGCCGCGATGCCTTGGAAAGGGAATCGAGATGCCACTGATCGGAGTTCACCGCGTCGGGAACAGCGGCCTCGACGATGTACAGGAAATGCGGTGAGACCAGCATAGCCGCCAAGGCCAGTTCCAGGCCCGAGTAAAACGAGCGGACCTGCTCGGCGCCGATGTTCGCCATCCTCGAAAAGGACCGCAGTTCCTCATCGGACAGGGGTCGGCGAAAGATGTAGCGGCCCACGGGACCAAGGAAACGCGACGCGCAGCCGGGATCCGGTTTGGCGGCATCGACCGGTCGGCACGGCATGTACGTCGCGCGGTGCGCTTTGTCGAGCACCTGGGAGGCGATCGTTCGAGCCATCTGGTCGAATTGCTCGAAACCGGCCGGCGAAATGGTTGCGTCGCGCGCCCCGGTTGACATCAACTGGTGTGCCGGCCGAACCATCGGTTCGAAGCGGCCGACGATGGATACTCCGGGACCGAAGATTTCGGCGATGCTGTTGCGATACTGCGCCTCGGTGAGCCGGCGCAATCCGACGATCCGGGCATTCTGCGCGGTCGTTTTGACCTCGGCTGTTCTCGCGGCTGATGCCGCGGGGCGGCTCTCCAGCCCGGCCATGCATGCCAGAAAGCAGAGGAACAAGGTGACGACGATGCGCGAAATCGACTCTCTGCTCATCGTGATCACTGTGCTCGGCCTTACCCGGGGAGCCTGGGCCATCCGTGGCGGAACCGATCAGTAGCCCGAAGGGCTCGCTTGATAGCGATCATACGGACGGAACTCGCGGGGCCTTCCAACGCTGGCCTCAGGTAACGGACCGTCGAACACATACGCCGGGACTCCGACGACCGTGTGGGCCGTCGAGATGGTGGTGCATTCACCTGTGCGTGGATCGGGGTCTCCGTCAGCATTCTGCACCAATGACCAGTACATCGCTGCGCAGTCGACGAGACCGGTGATGGCCACGCCGACGCCGCCGAAGCGCATCAGGTTCATCACGTTGAGGAGCGGTTGGTATGCGCCGAAAATCCCCGTGACCGTACCGTCGGGCCGGAACTCGAGACGGAGGCGGCCGCGCCGGAAGTCCCACTCGGCATGGTGGCCCTCCGGCCCGCCGTAACCCCACTCTTGGTTCAGGCGCACGTCCTTGACGTCGGTCGTCAGGACCCCATGAAGAATGCGACCTTTGAAGACATTCCGCCAGCGCGGATTCGGCGTGATCGTGAAGCTGGCGCCCCGCGCGAACGTCTTGTCGGCGTTCAGGATCGGTGGGTCTTTCGTCGAGGCGAGTATGACCTCGACATTGGGATCGTCTTCCAGGTTGTGGACACCACGGAGCAGGAGAACGACCGACTTCTCGCCACTCGCCAGATCCAATTCATACAGCTTGACGAGGTCGCCACTGACCCCGTCAGTTCCCCGATACCAGTTCATGCAGCCGGTTACGCGAAAGAGCTGATTGTCGATGCCTGGTTCTCCGCCGGGGCCGATGAAATTCTCGTGGGCGCAAGTGCCGGGAGCAACGGTGGTGCCGTCAGAGCCGTCCAGGTCGAGGCCGTAAGATATTCGTCCCTTGACGGTGCGTTGCGGAGGGCGATCCCTGAACAGCTCCGGTGCCGTGCACATATTCCGCCTATCGGGCGTCATCAGGGTCCGGTGCCACCGTGAAGTCAGTTCCTTCTGGTTTTCGGGTCGCGATAGACGCTCTCGCTCTTCTGGAGATTGAGTCAGCAAGTAGTTTTCCACGGGGGTGCGGGCCAGGCCGTCTGGGCAATGCTCTGGAGCCTGATGGATCGCCGGTGCGAATGAACTCAGGATGAAGCCCAGCTCCCCGTCCCGCGGTACGGCCGGGAGCGAGGAGCGTGAATCGGCGCTCGCCGCGCTCTCGGATGGCGCGCTGGTGGGCAAACACAACACGAGGCCGGCGAGCAACACCATCGTGAGACGGCACCGGCCGAGCGCTGTTGTTTGCGAAGTCACAGGGGGATCTCCCTGCCACCGGCCGCCGCGCATGAATTCACCTTGTTGCTGGAAGCCTCATCGGGAAGAAATACCGGCCTCCCCCGGTGAGCCCACTGCGGCTGATCGTTTCGATGGACTACACTCCAATCGCCGATTCTTCGCGAGGCCAAGCCGGCCAGCAGAGGCACCCAGCCCGCGCACGTCCGCGGGCATTGTCGCGGAGCGAGTGCACAAACAAGCCGGCCTTGGGAATCGGCAAGGAGGTAGTGATGCCTTGACCATTTCGGCCTCAATATTCCCGGCGCGGTGAATGCCGGTGGAGGCGGTATGTATTCCGCGATCTGCCAGTAGTTCATGTAGTTGATTCCCGCCGCCTCGCCCGGCCGCCGATCCGCCCGATATGTGTAGAGCGGCGAGCCCTGGTAGGCCCATTGCAGCGTGTCCTGGTCACGCGGAATCGGAGTCCAATCGCCATGGGCAACGCTGCCAGCAGGAGCGAGCGCCGGCGGCCATATCTCGGCGCATTCAAAGTAGCAGGTCGAGCGGTTTTTCCCGCGATCTTCCTCGTAGATATAGAGGGTCATGCCCTGAGAATTGACGAAGACGCGCGAATCGCCAATAGTGCGGATTGAGATCCCCGGAGGCAGTAGGGGTGCGTTGGCGGCGCCAATGGAGAGGGCGAGGCAAAACGCGAGAACAATCAACTCGCCGCACCGTCGCGCCATACGATGCTCTGCGGTCAGGGAGGGCTGGATGCTGGTGTCAATTGGCCGGGTGAATTTCGGTGCGAAAGGCCGTGTGGCAGGCGCCGCACGTTTTGCCGAGAGCCCGGGCCTGTTCGCCGATGCGGGCGT
>Ga0187766_10001194_pt1 | contig 15190 bp, 17 predicted proteins | sample 0216_QUI02_MP05__4_FD_132971 | JGI IMG/M metagenome (GOLD analysis project Ga0187766, IMG submission 132971) | Tropical peat soil microbial communities from peatlands in Department of Meta, Colombia - 0216_QUI02_MP05_20_MG | ecosystem: Environmental > Terrestrial > Soil > Wetlands > Peat ... | reverse complement strand
CCGCCGAGAGCCGCCCCGTAGGCGACGAAGACTACCGAGAAGCCGAGCACGAACAGCGCCGTCCCGGCGACCACCCGGGCTCTGGGCACCGGCGGCGGCGCGGGGATGGCGGGCACGGCGGAATCGGCAGGACCGGCAGGCACGACGGCGGGAGCGACCGGGCGCGAGGCCACCGCCACACCCGAGGGAGCCACGCCGACCGAAGCAGCCTGGCCCGGCGGGTCGCCGGCGGCCGGGGCGGGCTGCGAGCCGGAGGCGCCGGCCATCCCGGTGACGAACGAAAGGTAACCCGGCACCAGGGGGAGGCAGCAGGGCGACAGGAAGGTGACCGCGCCGGCCGCGGCGGCCACCGGCAGCGCCAGGATCAGCGGGCCGGAGGTCACGAGCTGGGTAACTCCACTCATCACGTCCTCGGGGCGTGGCCAGTCATATGGATTGCGGCGTGCCAACCCTGCCTTCGGGTCAGGCGGGAAACGCCGCATCACCTCCCTGAAACGTCGGTACAGTACGCTACCTCTGAATTGTCCGCCAGAGCCAAGCGGGCACATGCACCACCCAGCACCAAACCGCGGCCGGGCGTGCCGTGGCTGCGCGGGGCGGCGACGGGACCGCCCGGCCTGTGAACCGCGAACCTACAGCGCGGCCACAGGTCGCAGCCGGAATCCTCGTCCTTCAGGGCGATGGAGGATGTCAAGGCAACACTATGTCACCCGGCCACGACCTGGTCACGCGTTCCTACTACATCACGTCGTAGAAGACGGCCTGGAACCCTCCGCGGCACCGGCTGCGGAGGGCAGGACGACGATGAGGACGACGTAGCAGGCCAGCGCGGCGGCGAACGCGAGGGACATGCCCAGGGACGCGCCGGCGGCGCCGCTGCCTGAGAACCCGAGTCCGGCGAAGCCCGCGCCGATGATGAACACCAGCCCGAGGGCCGATAGCCAGATCGTCAGGCTGTGCCGGGCGCCGATGGCCCTGACCAGCTGCGCGATCGCGGCGAGGCCGAGCAGGATGCCCACGATCACGTGCAAGGCGATCGTCGGGCTGGAGAACAGCCCGATGGACTTGGTCGACGTCGGCGCCGTCCCGTACAAGTTGTAGATCATGCCCAGGATGAACTGGATGATCAGCATGACGACGACGCCTATGCTGGCTCCCCGCAGCCGGACGAGCCGTTCCGCCTCAGTGCGCCCGGCCGCCCGGGCGGCCGCATGGGTCTGCGACATTCCGCACCTCCCCGTCGGAGGAAATCCTAACCAATTCCCAGATTCCCCGGCCGCGCCGCGGGGAACATCGGCCAGCTGGCCAGTGCCGGACTAGCTTATTGCCCTGCGCCCGGAGCCGATATGGTGGCCAGGTGAGATCGGTCCTCGCCCGCCAGCAGTCGTCGGCCCGGCCCGCCAAGGCGCCGGGCACCTGGCTGCTGCTGGCCGGCCTGGCCGCCTTCGCCGTGGCCCTGGGGGGCTACGTGATCTACGCGGTCATCCACGTGCAGAGCTTCACCCTGGACCCGGTCGACCTGGCCGTGTACCGGTCCGGCGGGCTCATCGTCCGGCACGTCAGGCCGCTGTATGACCCGCACCTGGCCGCGCCGCTTTACGACTGGGCCGGGTACAGCAGCCTGCACCTTCCGTTCACCTACACGCCGTTTGCGGCCATCGTGTTCGCGGTCGTCTCCTTCGTGCCGTGGGGGGTGGCCACGCAGCTGTCCGTGGCGGTGAACATCATCGCGTTGCTGGCCGCCCTGTGGTTCACGCTCGGCGGGCTCGGCTACCGCAAGGACCGAGTCAGGGTCGGCGCGACCCTGCTCGGCGCGGGCGCCGTCTTCTGGACCGAGCCGGTGCTCCGGACCATGTACCTCGGTCAGGTCAACCTGGTCCTGATGGCGCTGATCATTTGGGACCTCACCCAGCCGGACAACGAAAAGACCCGCCGGTGGAAGGGGCTCGCCACCGGCATCGCGGCCGGCATCAAGCTGGTCCCGCTCATCTTCATCCCCTACCTGCTGGTCACGAGGAAGTTCCGGCAGGCGGGCCTGGCCTGCGCGGGCTTCGCGTTCACCGTGCTGCTCGGCTTCGTGATCCTGCCCGCCGACGCCGTCAAGTGGTGGTTCGGCGGGCTGTTCGCGCAGGGCGGCCGGGCCGGGTTCGTCGGCTGGGCGGGCAACCAGTCGCTCGACGGCATCATCACCAGGCTGTCCGGCAGCATCCACGCCGGCGAGCCGGTCTGGATCGTCACGGCGGTCATCTTCGGCGTGGCGGGGGTGGCGTCCGCTGCCCTGCTCGACCGCAAGGGCTACGCCCTGCTCGGCCTGCTCATGGCCGCGCTGACCGGGCTGCTCGTCTCGCCGATCAGCTGGGATCATCACTGGGTCTGGATCGCGCCGGGCGTGGTCGTGGCCGGGCACTACGCGGCGCAGGCGTGGCAGCGAGGCGCTAAACGAACCGCCGCGGCGTGCGGAGCAGCCGCCGCGGCCATCGTGGTGTGGTTCGGTGCGTGGCCGACCGGCCTGTTCGGGGCCAGGCCGCACCTCGGCCACGATTCGCTCGGCCTGCTCTGGATCCCGCGCAACACCGACCCGGTCAACTACATTAAGTACGGGGAGCGGCCCTGGCTGGTCGAATATCACTGGCACGGCATGGAGCTGATCACCGGCAACGCCTACATCCTGGCCGGGCTGGTCATGTTCGCGGTGCTGCTCGCGATATCGCTGCTGCTGCCGGTGCCGACCAAGGAGCACGGCGATGAGCCTGGGCGAAGTCAGCCAGATCAGCGAGGACATCTACGCCTACCTGCAGCCTGACGGAAGCTGGTACCTCAACAACACCGATCTCGTCCACGCCCTGGGCGACATGGTGGCGTACAACGGCGGCCGTCCCCTCACCTGCCATGCTTAAGCTCTGTTGGCTTCTCTCTCTGGGGGGACCCATCCCCCCAGACCCCCCTTGGGAAAGACGACCCCCCGGCACCCCCCGAAAATACTCAGTATGGCCTGGCTGAATGAGGTAGTCGCGGGGCTGCTGGCCGAGTACGCCGAGCTGATCCAGATCACCGGCGGCGACGTGTTCCGGGCCAGGAACTACGAGAAGGCGGCGCGCTCGGTCCGCGGCTGGGGCGAGGACATCGGCCCGCTCGACGTCAAGGCCCTGCGTGCCATTCCCGCGGTCGGCGCCTCGATCGCGGCCAAGATCGCCGAATACCGCGACACCGGCAGCATCAAGGCCCTCGACGAGCTGCGCGCCAAGATCCCGCCCGGCGTCCTCGAGCTGACCCGGGTGCCGGGCCTCGGGCCCAAGCGCGCCCTGCAGCTCAACCATGACCTGGGCGTAGCCTCGGTCGACGAGCTGGCGGCGGCGATCAAGGCGGGCCGGCTGGAGGGCCTGGCCGGGTTCGGGGCCAAGAGCGAGGAGCGCATCGCCAGCGGCATCGAGGTGTACCGGCAGGGCCGCGAGCGGGTCCTGCTCGACGTGGCCCTGCCCACGGCGACCACCACGGTGGCCGCGCTGTCCGCCGTTCCGGAGCCAGCTGCCGAGCCGCCGCATCGCGTTGGCCACGTTCGGGTTGACCGCGGCGTCCGCGTCGTAGCAGATGTAGATCCTGCTCCGGCCGCGCAGCAAGATGTCTTCCCAGTCGCCGAGCGTGCCGAGCCGGGACCTCCAGTTGAACACCCCCGCCAGCGTGACCACGCAGGCGCCGGCGCTGGTCAGCGCGTCGCCCTTCTTGTTGCCCTCGGTGATCCACAGCGGGATGGTCGGGTCGAGGATCTTGTCCCGGTTGAACGGGTGGACGTCGACGACGGGCGGGCGCCTCGCCGGCATGATGTACTTGCGCACCTTGCCGGTCTTGGGGTCTTTCGGCGGCTTATCCGGCCGGTAGTAGGTGCTGCTCGGCTCCCCGGTCGGGCGGTACTGCGGGATGCCGATGCCGGGGAAGGCGGTGTCGATCTTGGTGACGCTGCGGGGGATGCCCAGCTGGTTCAGCTTGCGCCGGGGCCGCTCGTCGCCGGGCGTCGGCCTGCTAGCCGTCCAGTAGCCGCGGGCCTCGATCACCGCGTCGGAGATCGCCGCACCGCGCAGCATGCCGTGGTGGTGCGGTAATAAGTGCCCCGCCGCGCGGTCTTCGCCGCTGGGCAGGTCGGACACTTCGCTAGTCCGTACTAATTTCTGGTCCTGGACTGGTAAGCTGAAGGTGGTGTTCATGGTCGATCCCTTCTGTGATCGCCCGGGGTGTCTGCCCCGTAGCGTGTTCCGGGCCCTGGTTCATCGAGCCGGGGCCCGCTGGCATGTTCTGACGCATCTGTTGCGCCGTCTCCTCCAGGATAACACGTTCGGAGGAGTATAATGGCTGGTGTAGGACTAGTTTCGAACTGAGGGAGTACAGCGATGTCCACTCCGGCGCACCTGCCGCCCAAGGGCCGGACCAACGGCTGCACCTGCAATATCTGCCTGCAGGAACATGCCCGTCGCCAGGCCGCCTACCGGGCCAAGGTCAAGTTGCAGCTGGAAGAGGAGCGCGCCACGCTAGCCGAGTTGAAGGAGTTCAAGGCGAACGTGGCTCTCCTGCTGGGTCGCGACGACCTGGACGCTGCCGAGATGCTCAAGACCATCCGCGCGAACGCCGCCACGATGCTCTACATCATCAGCCTCGCGGCCATCGACGAGAAGGTGAACGCAGCATGATCCCTTGCGGCTGGTGCGGCCACCCCGGCAGCGTGCCCGTACTGGCGAACCCCGCCGAGAGTCACGGCCACGTCACCGATTATCTGCCGCTGTGCTCCGCGCACCGCACCCAGATGAAGCGGCTGATGGGCTCGCCGCCCTCGCCTGGCCGCCCGCCTAAGCTGCATGGCTCATCCGGATTATCCGGAAGCCGTCAGCCCAAGGTCAAACATCGCGCTCTCAAGTATCACGATCGCGGGTACTCGGCCGCGCCGGAGGTGTCCGCGCCGAGGATGCCGTCGAGCCGGTCGGCTGCACCCGAGCGGCCGGTCATGCCGCGCCCGGGGCCGTAATGCCTGAACCCACGCTGCTGCCATCCAGGGTGAAGATCACGCGCCACGTCTGCGGTGCCGTCACCCGCACCCGCAACCTGGCCGGGGCCACGATGCCGTGCGTGCCGTGCTCCCAGACCGCGGGCCGTACCACGATGCTGGTCGTGCCCAGCGGGCCCGGGAATGCCCCGACGATCCGCCCGCCCGAGCCGCCGCCAACTCCTGCCGGGGTGGCCCAGATGCTGCGGACGCGCGCCAACCCGACTGTGGTGATCTGCACCGGCTGCCGCGCTCAGGTGCAGCTGTCATCCCTGCCCAGCCCGGTGAGCCGGCCGGCTGGCTGACGGTCGGCGTCGGCACCCCCGGCGGACCTGAGGATCGCAAGTCCGAGCTGCTCGGCCGGTTCTGCAGTCCGGAGTGCCTGGCCACCGCGCTGCCGCTGATCAAGGCCCGGCTGGCCGAGCTGCCGTACCGGCCGCCCGACGAGCGCCCGTCCAGCGCGAACACGGTCGCGCAGCTGATGCGCGAGGTACCGGCTGGGAGGTCGCGGTGAGCGTGCGGGTGAAATGCGTCACCTGCGGCTGGCCCGCGCATGTACCGCGCTGGAGGTCGGCTACGAGTCCTACGAGGACATCAGCGACTACACCTGGCACTGCGCCGCGCACCGCACCCTGCTCAAGCGGCTGATCGGCCGGCTGTCCTCACCCGGCAGGTCGGCAAAGCCGGAGACCGCGACCCTGCGGGCCTGTAAGCTGCCGTACCCGCCGCGGCACCGGTCCGAGGCGCCGGTCGTGTCGGCGCCGACCATGCCGTCGAACCGACCGCCTGCACCATCGGCGCCCCGCATGCCGAGACCTGGTGCGTGAGGTGCCCGTTGGCCCGTATGCGGGCCATGTTTCCGCCGGCTCGTCAAGCTGATGCGGCACATCATCGTGATGCTGTTCATGTTGCTGCTCATGGCGGCGTGGTGGGGCTATCCCCGTGGCGGCGCTGAGATCCTCGCCCGCTACTTCGGGTCGGCGGGCATCGGAGGCATCCTGGTATGTTTATCATGCGTATTTCGCCTGGTGGGGAAGATGATGAACGGTGAGTAAGCAGGATCCGCCGACACCCAGTCTGGTGGTGGAAAACCCCGACCAGGCTGCGCACATAAGGGCGTGGTGGGTGACGATAGCGGAGGCCATCGCAGCAGCAGGGGGCATTAACCAGGCGCTGAGCCTAAAGAATCCTGGCGGGTACTACGAAGACCTGCTATTCCGGCTGCTTGACCTGGACTGGGAGAGGTTCCCTGAGGCGGTGCGCAAGGATGGTCGCCCGTTCAGGATCCGCGAGGTTGACGGGGTAGGCAGCGGGATATTCCGCGACCACCTGTCGAAGTGGGCCGATGCGGTCAAGCTGTCCGCGTCTGGGCAGCAATCGGAGCAGTCCCCGGGAGCCGTGGGGCGAAACCGCCGACCCGAGAGTGAGGAACCCCGCGAGGTTCAGCAGGGGCGCGTGGTGAGCCACGAGGAACTGATGGGGCAGCTCCAGGCCCTCGGTGGCGCGCTCAATGCTCTCCCGGATCAGGTAACGGTCAGGGCGGTCGTCCGGCCAGGCGCGCAGAACGTGGTCCCGCCACGCTTCAGGCGTCCCCGGCAGCAGCCGTCAGCGGGGGGACGTAGGCCCCTAGGGGAGGAACGCAAGCGTGCCGCGATCCCCCGGAGCGTGAAACTAGAAGTGTGGCAGCGGGACGGAGGGCGCTGCCGGAACTGCGGGATTACCGATGACGAATGCATGAAGCGCACCGGCGAGCATTTGCAATATGACCACATCTGGCCGTGGTCAATGAATGGCGCAGATACCGCGCGAAATATACAGCTTTTGTGCGGGGCGTGTAACCGGGCTAAGAGCAGCAGGTATCTGTAGGGGTTGCTAGCTGGGGCGGGTGTCCAACTGTTGGCTTTCTGTTCCCTTCGCATTGGTTCGAGCGCTCTCAAGGGGTCACCCATTCTTATGTGCGATTTCATCCTTTCGTAGCTCGTGGTAATGTCGGAGTAAGGCCGTTGACCCCCAGCGGCTGATGTGCCTCTGCCACCGACATCGAAGAACAAACGCCTTGATCCCGCTAGACCCAGGTCGAGAGTGACTTCGCCGGCCCGGCTCCAGCGCAGCAATGGCGAGCAACTACCGTCAGACGCTAAGAGCCGCTCGAAAGCATCGGTCGGCGTCATCCAAGGAGGAAGCAAATGGCTGTGACAACCGATACCTCAGCCGCCATCCGTCCGTTCCACGTCCATTTCCCGGATGAAGCTCTCGAGGATCTTCGTAGCCGCGTCGCCGCCACGCGTTGGCCCGATAAGGAGACCGTCGACGATGAGTCGGAGGGCGTGCCGCTCGCACTCATGCAAGATCTCGCTCGCTACTGGTCGACTCAGTACGACTGGCGCAAGGTTGAGGCGCGTCTCAACGCCCTGCCCCAGTTCATCACCGAGATCGATGGGCTTGATATCCACTTCATCCACGTTCGCTCGAAGCACGAGGACGCGCTGCCGCTGGTCGTCTGCCACGGCTGGCCTGGCTCGATCATCGAGCAGCTGAAACTTATCGGGCCGCTCACCGATCCGACCGCACACGGCGCGAGCGCATCGGACGCCTTCCACGTCGTGATCCCCTCGATGCCCGGATACGGATTCTCGGGCAAGCCGACCAGCACCGGCTGGGATCCGGTGCACATCGGCAAGGCCTACGTCCAGCTCATGCGGCGTCTCGGGTACACCCGCTTCGGCGCGCAGGGCGGCGACTGGGGCGGGATCGTCGTCGACACGATGGCCGGCGGCCGCGCCGACCCAGCGGCTTCCGAGCCGGCGCCACCGGAGCTGATCGGCATCCACACCAACTTCCCCGGCGTGATTCCGCCCGAGCTCTTCGCCGCGGCCTTCGTCGGCACCCCGGCGCCCTCCGGCCTCTCCGAAGAGGAGCGGAGCACGTATCAGCAGATGCTCGACTTCTTCGGGACGCACGTGGCGTACGGGCTGATCATGGGGACGCGTCCGCAAACGCTCTACGGGCTGGCGGACTCACCCATCGATCTCGCCGCATTCATGCTCGACCACGGTGACGGGAGCGGTCAGCCCGGCATCGTTCAGCAGGTCCTCGAGGGACGTCTGCAGAGGCCGAGCGACCTCACACGCGACGACATCCTGGACAACATCACCCTGTTCTGGCTGACCAACACCGGGGTGTCCTCGGCACGGCTGTACTGGGAGAACAAGTTCCCCTTCTTCTCGGTCAAAGGTGTCACGGTCCCAGTCGGCGTGAGCACCTTCGTAGACGAGATCTACCGGGCTCCGCGCAGTTGGACCGAGCAGGCGTATCCCAACCTTGTCTACTACAACCGGCGCGACAGAGGGGGCCACTTTGCGGCCTGGGAGCAGCCGCAGCTGCTCTCAGAAGACATCCGCGCGACGTTCCAGTCGCTGCGCTAAAGCCAGCGCAGAACGCACGCCCCGTAATCAGGGAAGCACCGCCACGCCCGCTATGCGAGCGGGCGCGAAATTGGCGATCTGAGCGCCTCGCTGTCGATCGCGCACCGTAAGGGGCTCACTCTGAGTGGCGACCCTCGACCTGGACGAGCTTGCAAGTCACGTCCTCGATTGCCGCAACCGACAGGTGGGCTCGACCTCCGTGGAGAGAACTCCGCCAGGCGCCATCGTGACTCGGCACGCGGAGCGTCTGCCGCCTTCGCCACGGGCCAGGCGCAGCCGGCTCTTGAGTGGGTCGTGAGCATAAGCGCCTCGCTCGCCCAACAGCGCCCGCCGCCCCTTCTCCTCTGCCGCCTTTCCTCCCGACCCGGACGCACAGGGCCAACGCGCTGTTGACTGGCGGCGCCATTGGCCGACGGCGGCCTGCCGGAGCGCTGGCAGCTGCGCGGGCGCGGCCCGAGCAGAGCCCGGGTCAGCACCCGCGGATCAAGACGGTCCAGGACCATCCGGATGGTCTTCTCATCCGGCGCCCGGTACGGGCCGGTGAGCGGGTCCCACACAGCGCGCAACCTGGCCAGGTCCGCCTGGCCAGCCCGTTTGATCCACTGCCCGATCGCGGTGGACCGGTCATTCCCGGCGGCAGTGAACGCGCAGACCGCGATCGCGATCAGGCAGGCTAGCGGGTAGATCCGCCCCTGCGGTGAGCGCGGATCGGGCAACGCCTCCAGCCGCTGCCGCGCATCGGCGGCCAGATCCCCGCCGCCCGGACCGGACTCGATCACTCGCGCACCCACGCGCGACAATGCCACTGCGGGCACGCCACACCTCGTTCACGTAGACCTCAGAGACCTACATGATCACGTGGCGTGTCGGTACCCACAACTGCGCGATTCCGCTCCACACCTACCCATACCGGGCAAACCAGTGTAAGTCCGGAACACGCCGGAGCCCTGGGTTGCTAGCGGAGCTGGACGGCCGTTGCGGTTGCCGATCAGCGCGCCGATAAGGACGGTGATCCTCCTCGATGTCAGCTGCCCACGGTCCATGTGGCGGGCTGCCCGCTGTTCGGCGGGCCCCACTGGACGCTGGTCACGGTCACCCCGGCCGGGATGTCGAACGTCACCCAGCCTGTCACCGACTGCCCGCCGCTGACCTTGAACTCGCCGTAGTTGAAGTTGGTCCCGTCGGCAGTGCTGTTCATGGAGAACGTGTAGTCCTCGCCGTTGCTGCCCACGGCGACCGCATCGGAGTTGGCGTCGTCGGACGTGTACCCGGAATCGCCCTTGATGGTGAACTCGGCCGCCGCCAGGTGCCCGGCCGACGGGGTGTCGAACTGGTTGGCGGGCTGGGCGTTCTGGTCGACCTTGACCAGGGTCACGTCGTAGCTGGAAGTGGTGTTGGTGCTGGAATCGGTCACGGTGTCGGTGAACGTGCCGCCGACTGGTTCGGCAGCCAGCGCGCTCGGGCTCGGTGCGGGTGCCGACGGCGCTGGCGCTGAGTTGGCCGGGGCCGGCGTGCCAGTCATGAGCTGGCCGCCTATCGCGTTGACGACCTTAGCTGCGAAGACGGGGACCGTGTTGACCGTCCAGTTCGGCCCGACCACTTCAGCGGTCGGAGTACCGAGCGTTTGCCCGACGTTGAGCATGCGGTTTGCGTAGACCACGGCGCTGGTGTGGTCCTTGAACACCACGACCACGGTGTCGCCGGAACTAGCGCCAGAGCAGTCGGCGCCAGTGAGCGCGCCGTCTACCGTGCTCGCGCTGGCCTTGACATCGGTGCACATCGCGCCGTTCTGCGCCATAGCCGCCAGCAAGCTCTCGACGTCTGCGTAGGACCGCGCCGACGGCGCCGAGGTGGACGGCGGCTTGCTGGTCGCGGTCGTCGGGTGGCTGCCACTCGTGGCTACAGCGGTCACGATCACGGCGAGGAGCAGCACGCCGACTGCCCCGAGGGCGATCAGCAGTTTGCGGTGCCGCCGTCGCGGTGGCGGCTGGGTGCCAGTCTCGTAATCATCCTGTGTGGTTGTCATCTGGGTCTCCTCCCCTTATCTCGGGCCAACCAGGCCGACGGGTTAACGGGCTAGGGCCGTCAGTCGTGGCTTGGTGCAGACACTGGTCCCTAGTTACGGCTGTTCGGTCCAGCTGATCAGCTGGCGGGCGAGGCGACGTCTATCTCGTGCTCATGCACCGCGATCTGGCTTTTCGCCACGGCCTGCTCGTCCACGGCGGTGGCGGTATCCAGCAGGGTGCCGCTAGCGTCGTAGAAGTCGATCTCGGCGCTGCCGACGTAAACAGCGGTGCCGCTCGGGTTGGTGATAGTCAGGGTGTAAGCAGCGGCCGTGGTCGCTGGACTGGTCGATGTTGCAGGCGAACGTCAGGACCGGCGACGTGCTGCCAACCTGGCTGCCGCACCCGGCCAGCGCCACGGTGGCGCTGGGTCCCCCTAATATAGTTTTCGCGGCTACTGCGCCGGCGGGTAGGGGAACGCGCCGTGGTCGATGCCGTCGATGACGACGTGCAGGCCGCGAGATGCGCCCGGCCCGGGGTTCAGAACCTTCTCGACCCGGATGTCCCGGGCGGCCAGGTACTTGCGGCGTCCCTCCAGATCGAGGGTCTCGAAGTGCTCGCCCTCGGTCAGCAGCTGGTCCAGGTGCCGCAGGTGATCACCTTCCCGGACCGTGCTGCCGTCCGACCGGCGGACGTAGGTCTTCTCGTAGTGGCCCCTGGTGGCGTGCTCCTGCTTGCCGCGCAGGTCATCCAGCCTGTCCTGCAGCGCGGGCATGTCCGCCCACCGCTCGGACTCCAGCGCCTCGCGCAGGTCCTGCTTGGTATTCGCTATCTCGTCGTCGTAGCTCTCGCCCTCGACCCAATGCCGGGTGCTGTACGGCGTCGTGCTGGTAATGAAGATTCGCACGACCACGATCGTGTCCGCCTGGGTTAGTGGGACCATGTTGCCGCAACCCGTACGCTGCGGCCCACTTCCGTAGCACCGGTAGTAGGCCCTCCGCTGTTCGGGCCGACCGGTCATGATCCGCCACATCGGCGAACCGCACCTCGCGCACTTCAGGCCGGCCAGCATCGGCCGGTTAGGCATCTTGGCGGCGGCGCCGGGGCCACGGTGTGGGCGGTTGTGTAGCGCGTCGTTGGCCCGCTGCCAAATGTCCATCGTGACCACCGCTTCGACGCTCATGATGGTCCGGCGGTTCTTGCGGGACGGCTTGCCGTTCGGCTTTATCTCGCCTTCGTCTTGGCGCCTGCCCGCGTACGTCATGTTGGTGATGATCCGGTGGACGCTGCCCTCGGACCACACACCGCCTCGCATGGTCGGGATCTTCTCGGATTGGAGCCACCTGGCGATCGTGCGGCATGAGTCACCGTCTGCGCAGCGCGCAAATATCTGCGGGATCACCTCACGGCCCTGGCCGGTCGGCACGAGCGTCTTGCTGTACTTGTCGCCCTCGATCACGTAGCCCCACGGCGTGCCGCCAGCGACCAGTCCGCCGTTCGCCCTGATCCTTTCGTGAGATGCCCTGACCTGCTCGCCGAGATGAACCGAGTACTGGTGAGCGAACACGGCATTGAGGGCGGTAACGACCTCGCCGCTCAGATCTTCGGTGCCGAGTAGCGGCTCCTTGGTCGACTCGACCCGGCCCCCGGCGTCCTTGATCTTGCGGATGAAGCCGAACAGCGCCTCAGGACCCCGGCGCTCCACCCGGTCAGAATGCCAGCAGACCAGCGCCCTGATGGTGCCGTCTCGGATGTCCTCGATCACCTCGTCTTGCTTTTCCTGCTGCTCGCCCTTGCTGGCGCTCTTGTCGTTCAGCTCGTAGCGCCTGGTTATCGTGTAGCCATGCTCGGCACAGTGGCGCTCGACGTCGGGAACCTGGTTAGCCTCGTCCTGGCCCCCGGTCGACACTCGCACCCAGATGCCCGCTGGCTCACTCATCGGACTTACCTGCTCTCATGTCCCCTCAGGCTGATGTTAACATGCTGCGCCGGTAGGGAGAACCCGTCCATCAACATCATCGGCCACCCCACCACCCGGCGGATCGGCAAGCGCCCCCCGGTGGACGTGGACTTCGGCGAGCTGTTCCGCGCCTGCGCGCGCACCGGGACCGCGCTGGAGATCAATGCCTCGCCGCAGCGTCTCGACCTGCCGTCCGACCACATCCGCGCGGCCCGGGACGCGGGGGTGAAGTTCGCCATCGACAGCGACGCGCACTCGGTCCTCGACCTCGGCAACATGCCGTACGGCGTCGGCACGGCGCAACGCGGCTGGCTCACCCCCGGCGACGTGATCAACACCTGGCCCCTGGACCAGCTGCGCGCCTTCCTGCGCAAGGGCCGCTGACCAGGCCGCCCGCGATGGGCGCTGATTCACCGGTGAGAAACGGCGGCCGGCGCGGTCTATACGGATAGACAGCCGGCTGGCCGCGGGAGGACAAATGGCAGGGCAGGCCGGCGCGACGTGCGTGCCCTCTGGCGCGATCGCGCTGCTGGCCAGCGCGATCAGGTACGCGCTGGGCGCGTGCGCGCAGGTCGCGCCGGGGGAGATGGCCCTGGCCACGCCGTGCGCGGAATGGGACCTGGCCGCGCTGCTCGCTCACCTGGCCACATCGATGGCCGACGTGGAATCGGCTATCCGCACCGGAGCCCTGGACCTGGACCCCGGGGACCCGCCCGCCGGGACACCCCGGGGAGGCTCGGTCCGCGGTGACCCGGTCGAGGTGCTGCGGGACCGGGCCGCGAACCTGCTGGTCGCGTGCTATGACCACCATGCTGCGGAGCGCCTGGTCCTGGTCGGCGGCCTGCCGCTGGCCGCCGGGATGATCGCCTGTACCGGAGCGGTCGAGATCGCGGTGCACGGCTGGGACGTGTCGGCGGCCCGCGGCCGCGGGGACCCGATCCCGCCCGGGCTGGCCACCCGGATGCTCGGCCTGTGCCCCCTGCTCGTCACGTCCCGCGAGGGACTGTTCGCCCCGCCGGTCGAGGTGCCGCCGCAGGCCAGCCCGGGCGACCAGCTGGTCGCCTACCTCGGCCGCGTCCCGAGAGCCCCGGAAAGGCCCGCGCCCCCCGGCGGCCAGCCATAGGTTACCGGCAAGTAATATAGACGGGCCAGCGTTCTTCCCAGGGGAGGGTGATCGTGACCCGGATCGCACGCGATGTGGTGTTCGTGGACGGCGTCCGCACACCGTTCGGGAAAGCCGGCCCCGCCGGCCTGTACGCCGAGACCAGGGCCGACGACATGGTCGTCAGCGTGATCCGCGAGCTGCTGCGGCGCAATCCGGCGCTGCCGCCCGAGCAGATCGGGGAAGTGGCGATCGCGGCCACCACCCAGACCGGCGACCAGGGCCTGACCATCGGGCGCAGCGCCGCGGTGCTGGCCGGGCTGCCGAAGTCCGTGCCCGGGTACGCCATCGACCGGATGTGCGCGGGCGCGATGACCGCCGTGACCACGGCCGCCGGGTCCATCGCGCTGGGCGCGACCGACACCGCGATCGCCGGCGGCGTGGAGCACATGGGCCACCACCCGATGGGCTCCGGCGTCGACCCGAACCCCCGGTTCATCGCCGAGCGGCTCGTCGACCCCTCGGCGCTGGTCATGGGGTCCACCGCGGAGAACCTGCACGACAGGTTCCCGGCCATCACCCGCGAGCGCGCCGACGCCTACGCGCTGGCCAGCCAACGCAAGGTCGCCGCGGCCTACGCGGCGGGCCAGATCCAGCCCGACCTGGTGCCCGTCGCGGTCCGCAGCGCCGAACGCGGCTGGGGACTGGCCACCGCCGACGAGCCGCCGCGCCCGGACACCACGCTGGCCGCGCTGGCCGCGCTGAAGGCGCCGTTCCGGCCGCACGGGCGGGTGACCGCCGGGAACTCCGCCGGGCTGAACGACGGCGCCACCGGGTGCCTCATCGCGGCCGAGGACGTCGCCGCCGAGCTGGGCCTGGAGGCCAGGATGCGGCTGGTCGACTTCGGCTTCGCTGGGGTCGACCCCGAGGTGATGGGCATCGGCCCGGTCCCGGCCACCGAGGCCGTGCTGGCCCGCAACGACCTGACCATCGACGACATCGGGCTGATCGAGATCAACGAGGCGTTCGCGGTGCAGGTCCTGGCCTTCCTCGACCACTTCAAGATCGCCGACGACGACCCCCGGGTGAACCCGTGGGGCGGCGCGATCGCCCTCGGCCACCCGCTCGCCAGTTCCGGCGTGCGGCTGATGATCCAGCTCGCCCGCCAGTTCGCGGGGCATGCCCTCGCGGGGGGGTCTGCCAGGGGGGTCCGGGGGGATGGAGTCCCCCCGGAGGCCAGCACAGTCGACCCCCCGGGCCAACACAGCGCCCGCTACGGCCTGACCACCATGTGCGTCGGGCTCGGCATGGGCGGCACCGTCCTGTGGGAGAACCTCAATGCTTGACGATTCGGTCCTCACCTCCGTGTTCCCGGACGAAGTGGTCACCAGGGCCCTGGTCCGCGACGTGCAGCTGCCCGCACGCGCCGGAACGATGGCCCTCATCACCTTGGACAACGGGCACGACCACACGCGGCCGAACACCTTCGGCCCGGCGGGCCTGATCGCGCTGCGGGACGCGCTGGAGGAGGTGGCCGGCCGGGCGGAACGGGGCGATATCGCCGCGGTCGGCGTGACCGGCAAGCCGTTCATCTTCGCGGCCGGGGCGGACCTGGCCGTGGCCGCGCTGATCAGGTCGGGGGACGAGGCGCTGGCCGTCGGCAGGCTGGGG
>Ga0187766_10001192_pt1 | contig 15196 bp, 11 predicted proteins | sample 0216_QUI02_MP05__4_FD_132971 | JGI IMG/M metagenome (GOLD analysis project Ga0187766, IMG submission 132971) | Tropical peat soil microbial communities from peatlands in Department of Meta, Colombia - 0216_QUI02_MP05_20_MG | ecosystem: Environmental > Terrestrial > Soil > Wetlands > Peat ... | reverse complement strand
GCAATCACCGTGTCATCCGGCAGGGCGGCATCAATCTCGGCGAACAACTCGATTTTCAAATCCTCGCGCTCCGGCCCGTTTTCCTGAACGAACTCTGCACCGTTGACGGCCGCGGCCACGCCGCGGTGGAAACTCATACGTTGGGCGCTTGCGCCGGGCACGACCAGCCCGAGCTGTTGCAGTGTCGGCCAGGCATTGTTGACGAAGTGGCGGGCAAAGTCTTCCGCACCGGCCGCCGGATCGGTGGCGGCCACCTCGAAGCCGCGCGCGAGGAAGATGGCTGCCCAGCTGGCGCCGACGGTGCCAGCGCCGATTACCGCTACGCGACGTGTCATGGCAAACTCGCTGTTGGCGTTGTTTAGGAAATCCGGATAGCCAAGCGGGATGTTAGGCATTTTCGGCTGCGATTAGAAGACTCGATTCATCTGATGGAGAGCGCCGCCGGACGCTACACATGTTCGCCAGCGTTTTGTCAAAGATAATCAACGCTGCAATCGCCGTAGTCGGTATCGATATCGGCAAGAATGCTTTCCATGTCGTGGGCCAGGATGAGCGCGGCGGCATCGTGCTGCATCAGAAATGGTCGCGTGGCCAGTTAGCGGCACGCTTTGCCTCCATGCCGCCGTGCCTAGTCGGTGCGCATCACCTCAGTCGCCGGCTTAAAGCGAAGGGACAGAAGAACGACTTCCGCGACGCCGTGGCGGTGCAACGGCCAACGATGAAGTTCGTTGCCACCAAGACCGCCGATCAACTCGACCTGCGGGCTATGCACCGGGGGCAAGAGCGGCTAGTCAGCCAGCCCACCGGCATCATCAATCAGATCCGTGCCTTCCTGCTGGAGCGCGGCGTTGCGGTGCGATAGGGACAACGCTTCTTGCGAGCCGAGCTACCGCGCATCCTTGCGCTAAATTGCTGCGGTACATGAGTCTCTTGTTGGCCCATCGCGAGCCATTGCGCTGCTGCACGAACTTGGTCGCTATAGGAGCAAAGCAGACGTAGCCTGCGTCGCAGCAGGCCGCCGGGTTTATGGGTACACGGCCTAGAGAAAAATAGAGAGGAGGGACTAAGATGAGACACGCGATTGTCGGCGGTTTGGCAGTAATTCTCAGCCTCGCCGTGTCGAACTCTGGAAAGGCGCAGCCCATGACGACATCGACTCCAACGACGAGAATTCTTGCTATCGGAACCATCAATCCAGGTACTGATCAAGCCAAGGTTCTTGCGATACTACCGAACGAAGTGCGGGAGACGGTCAACCTCTATTTGGATGGCAAGATCGAGCAGTGGTATTCGCTCCAGGATCGCCGGGGCGTCGCATTCATCCTGAATGTCACGGACCCCGCAGCAGCACACGAGATGCTTGAAGATCTACCGCTGGGTCGTGCTCATTTGATGAGTTTCGAACTGATCGCTCTCGGCCCGCTCAATCCGCTTCGCCAACTCTCTGGAATGACCCCTAAACATTAGCGAGCGCACCGGCGTTTTCGCGCGCTGCAAAGAAGATCAGCGAAGACATCGTGCTCAATACGCACAACAAAGAGATTTCGTCACCTATCAACCGGGATTCTCCAGATGAACCGCCGCTCAGCGGCTCCTGGGCGACACACCCAGACCTTACCCGTTCCCATCGGGGACTTCGAGATCACGCGTCTGTAGGATTGAGCGCGGCGCGGCGCGGCCCTCTGGACTAATCGGGCATTGCGCCGGTAGATTGCCCATACATACCCTGTAGTTCACACATCGAAGTGTCTCGTCAACGTATTGATTTTATTTTGTTAATTGAGATTCACTGATTAAATGACTATGAACCGGGAGCGCAAAGGAGGAGGCGTTGACATGGCCGGCATCCTGCTCGAAGGGGACAACGTGACGGAGGCGGAGCGTGCAGCCCATGCCCGGGCGATTTCGGCGGAAAAGCGCAAGGCGTCGCTCAAGCGGGCAGCCGAATTGAAGGCGACGGTCGGCGTGCAGAAGCTCGGCAAGGCGCTGCAGGTTCCCGGCCTCGTTCTCAAGGATGACGTCGTCGAACCCGGCCCCTATTCGCGCCAAATTGCTGCGGGAAATCATTTCCGGATCGTCGACCTCGAAGGTCAGCAAGCCGTCGATTTCCTGGTTTATGACGCCGGTAATTTTGAGAACCGCTATAATGCCGCCAACACCGTCAAGCTCAACCACTCGATTTACGTTGGCGCCGGCTTCAAGCTCTATTCCGATCTCGGCGACGTTCTGATGACCGTCGTCGAGGATACGGTCGGCCACCATGACACCCTCGGCGGCTGCTGCAGCACCGAAATCAATCGCCGACGCTACGGCATCCCCGACACGCCGAGCTGTCGAAAAAATTTCATCAAGGCGCTCGCGGAAAACGGCATGAGTCCGCGCGACATTCCGGCCAACATCAACTTCTTCATGAACGTTCCCGTCCGCCCCGACGGCTCAACCGAGATCGTCGAAGGACTGTCGATGCCGGGCGACTATGTCGACCTTCGCGCGGAGAGGGACGTGCTGGTGGTGATTTCGAATTGCCCGCAGCTCTATAATCCGTGCTCGGGTTGGAACCCGACCCCGGTACGGCTAATCGAATGGCGGCCGAGCCACGAGGAGCGCTGAGGGCCAATATGCTCACGACGTCGGCCTCGTCTCGATTGAGCGCTTCCGCACGGCGTCGATAGCCTCGTGCAAGTTTCCGAAAATGCGCTCTTCGCCGATTGCGGGCGTAATCCGGTGCCGGTCCATGTCGGCGCGAAGGTAAGGGCTGACCCGCGCAAAGACCGTATCGACCCCCCCGCGTGCAAGCGCTTCGAGCAGATCGCGCACCGTTTCTGCCGCGGAGAAGTCGATGTCCGTGATGGCGGACGCCTCGACGACAAGCCAGTGAACCGGTGCTGGCGCGTGCTTGACGAGTGCGCGAACTTCGTCGGCGAAGCCATTGACGTTCGCATAGAACAAATCTGCGCCAAAACGATAGACGATCAACCCCGCCTCGGTCTGGATTCCGGGTATTGCGGGTGCCGGCGCCCAAGCACCGCCCGGGCCTGGTGCAAGTACCGACGAATGCGGGCGATAGCTGTGCCGAACGTGCCTGAGGAGCGAAAGTGCAATCGCCAACAGAATACCTTGCTCGACACCTGCCGCGGCGACCGCGGCCGCGGTGGCAAGTGCGAGTTGGAATTCGCCGGGGCTTTCGCGAAGAATGTTGCGAAGTCCCGTCACGTCGATCATGCCGACCGCGATCGTGAGCACGATTCCCGCCAGCACGCAGCGCGGCAAGTATTGAAGAGGTCCGGTGAACGCGAGGAGGACGGCGAGTGCGATGGCCGCGAACACGAGTTGCGCGACCTGGCTCTGAGCGCCTGAGCGTTCCGCCATCGCTGTCTGTGTCGGGCTGCCATTGACGACGAAGGCGCCGCTGATGGCGGCGGCGGCGTTCGCGGCGGCAAGTCCGAGAATGTCCGCATCGGCATCGACCCTCGTGCGCTGACGGGCCGCAAACACGCGCGAGGTCGCCGCACTTTGCGCGATGATCACCACAAAGCACGATGCTGCGATCGGCAAGAGTGCTAGCACCTCGCTCCAGTTGACCGAAGGCAGCGATAGCGACGGCAACCCACCCGGCACGGGGCCGATGACGGCGATACCGTGTTCCGCGAAACCGAAGGCAGCACTCGCCCCAATCGTTGCGATCACCGCGATCAGAGAAACGGGAAAACGGGGCATGACAATACGCCCGAGCAGGATGGCGCCGACGACCGATATCGAGAGCATCAGCGTCGGCGCGTTGGCCGACCGTAGATTTTGCAGAATCTCCCACACTTGAGCGGGCGTGCCGTGGGCGTTAACGGTGACGCCCAGAATGTCGCCGAGCATGGCGATGCCGACTTGGAGCCCGACGCCGGCGAGAAAGCCAACCAGCACCGTTCTTGACAGGAAATCCGCGAGAAAGCCGAGCTTGAATATCCGTGCCAGGAACAGGAGGCAGGCGGTCAAGAGTGCCACGGCGCCGACGAGGGCGACATACTTGGTGCCGGCCGGCTCAGCCATGCGAGACAGCGAGCTTGAAAAGATCGCAGCGGTCGCCGAGTCGGCGGCGACGACAAGCTGGCGCGACGAACCGAAGACAGCAAACGCGACGAGCGGCAGTAGCACGGTGTAGAGGCCAGTGACGACGGGCATCCCGCCGATGCGCGCATACCCCAGCACTTGGGGAATGTCCATCGAAGCGAGCTTCGCTCCCGCCAATGCATCGCGCACGACATCGCCGGCACGGAGGGGACGGAGGCCTGCGAAGACGATCAGCGCCATTGTCGATCGGGCCGAAGCGACCCGGGCTCCGTTAGCGCGGATGTCTCACGTTTTGAAATCAAGATATGACGCAATGTCCCGTTCGATTATCCCGTGTTCGCGGGTTCGTTCATTCGGGCCGGGGGTAACTTTCGAGCCGTCCGGCAGCGGCGACTTCATCCATGACAAACATGCGGGATTAAACCGCCGCATTCAAGCGGCCATTCAAAGACGGATGCGTCGGCCCTCCTCGGCGGACCAATAGCCCGCATAATGAATTTTCATCGTTTCATAGGCCAATGCGAGATCGGCGAGCGGCTGTCGACCGGTCGCGACGCATTCCATGAAATCCTGGATTTCCTGCAGATATCCCCTTGTCCATTCCTCCTCGAGGCAAATGAATTGCCAGCCCGTTTTGCGATCCACTTTTTCGGTGATGTAGACATCGGCCAGTTTTTTCTCGTCCGTCAGATAGGACATCATGTGATTGTTCGGGGTGATGTTCGCGAACAGCGATCCGCCGGTGGTATAGGTTTCGATCACGCCGCGCACCCCGCCCATGATCGTGTCGCCCGCGAAGATCGTGCTCTTGGTTCCGTCCGAGAAGGTGAGGGTGAGCATTCCCCAATCTTCCACGTCGACGGGATTGGCGTTGATGAACGGCCGATCTTCGCGCGGGACCGAGGCCGACACGTTGCCCACGTCCGCACTTACATCCGTCACCGAGATCGACTCGCCTCGCGCCCGAGCCTCGACCTGCTTCAGATAGAGCACGGTCGAAAGCGGATGGCAGCCCATCCGGATCAGCGAACCTCCGCCGGTCATCGACCATTCGGCCGCATGGGCGGCGTGGGAGCCGCTGTGACTCTCCTCCGCTTTCATGAAGAGGATCTTGTCCTTCGTCGCCTTGAGAATCTCGGCCGTCTTCGTTACGGCCGGCGCGTAAATCCAATCCTCGGCGTACATAAAGAGTTTGCCGCTCGATCGGATTGCCGCACAAGTCTCCTCCATCTCTTCCATGATCCGGCCGTACATGGCTGACTTGGGCACGTGTTTGCCGATTGGGGTCTTGTCGCCGCTGCGACCGAAATACCCGGTGAATGGTTTCTCGCAGACGACGTGCTTTCCTGCCCGCATGGCCTCGACGATCATTTCGGCGTGCACGGCCGGCGGGGTGCAGATATCGACGACATCGATCTCCGGGTCGCTGAGCAATGCCCGATAGTCGCGATAGGTCCGAGCGATTCGATGTTTTTTCGCGAAATTCACGACATGATCACCCCGTGATGCGACGGCCACAACCTCGGTCGCGACCGAATAGACCCGCTCATAAGCGTGCATGTGCAATTCCGCGACGAAGCCGCTTCCGATCAGGCCGACCCTCACCTTCGTCATCGCAACGCTCCTTCAACCGATGCCCGGATCGAAGCTGGGCAGGGCCACCAGATTGGCGTGTCGGTCGACGACAGGCAAGACGCCAACTTTACACCGCTGCAAATCGAGACAACGTCGATCGACGACCTCCGGCCTATCGCTTTTCGAGCACCCCCAGAAGCCGAAATGCGGCAATCGGGCCAAGGACCGGCTCGATGACGCGTTCGAACCTCAGAATTGGAGCGGCAAAGCGCACTGGAAGGGCCGACCACGGTCGGAATCCACCGGAGAGCGGGTAGGCGAGGAAGCCGAATCGCACGCAACGGACTGTGCGGAGGGCGGGAACGAGCGCTTCGAGCCGCGGGCGATCGCGTCCGAAGAGCCGGGTCGGGATCGCCTGATTCGAGTCGTAGGGATCGCGATCGGGTGAGAGCCCTCCGGCCGCCAAAGGATCGTCCCCGAGGCGCACGGGCTCGGCATGGAAGAGTCTGTAAAGGAGATAACTGAGCGGCGTGATCGCCGGCTCGCACGCGACAATGCGCCCGCCCGACTCCAGCACGCGCACCGCCTCCTCGAGGAAAAGGCGCGGCCGTTCGAGATGATGCAGGACGTCGAACAGCACGAGATTTCGCAAGCTTCGATCCGCAAAGGGCAGTCGATGGGCGTCGGATACGAGATCGAGCCAGGGTGCGAATTGAATGTCCGCCGATAGGAACGCCGGCAAGTACGCCTTGAGGTTGCCGGTGCCGCCGCCGATTTCAAGCGTGCGGCCCCCGCTAGCACAGGCCGCCGCGATCCGCTGGTAACAATCCTCGTAAACGGCGCGCAGGACGGGCTTCGTCTGCCAAAGGGCGCGGTGGCGCTCGAGGGTCGGCTCCATATGCCGCGGATGCTGGCGGGCGATGGCGCCGCGTCAGGTCGGATTTTCGAGGCTGAACATCTCCGCGTCGTCGTCGTAGGAGAAAAGTTCCGCATATCGGCCCCAGCTTATCACCGCGCGAAGCGTGTGTTGCGCATCCTCCTCGGGAAGATGATCCTCGACCTCCGCCTCGAAGCGCACGCGGGGTGCTCGATGGCCGGGGCGCTCATCCAGCACACGGCGGATGTGTGCCGCGAGCGGTACCGAGCGTGTCAACTGCTCAGCGAATAGTTTCTTGCGCGCTTGCGTGTCGGCTTCGGCGAACACTTTTCCGCGCGGCGTTAGCTGAATATCGCCTTGCGCCAACTCGGCGAAACCGAAAAGCTGAAGCGTTTCGCCAATCGGGAACAGATCGTCGATTTCCATTTGAAGCGGTGCGCCGAGTGCCGGCAAGTCGGCACGTCCATTGAACGGCGGAGCCGCAACGCGCTCCATAAGACCGGCCATGAGGTTGACGGACACGCGCGGCAGTTTGTCGAAGAGGCCGAGTGCCGGCGCCTTGGCGGGCGCCCCCGGTGCCGTTGCCGGACGCGCCGTCATCTTCGCGTAGATGTCGTCGACGAGTTGACGAAAAGCCGGGTCGAGACGATTGCGCGGATGGGCGAACGGCACCTTGATTTCGGCGATGACTCGGCCTGGGTTGGACGAGAAGAGCAGGATGCGGTCGCACATGAAGACCGCTTCCTCGATGTTGTGGGTCACAATGAGCACCGATTTTATCGGCATGCGCTTCTCGGTCCAGAGATCGAGAAAGTCGGTGCGAAGCGTCTCCGCGGTCAACACATCGAGCGCCGAGAACGGCTCGTCCATCAAGAGCGTTTCCGGGTCGACGACGAGCGCGCGGGCGAAACCGACGCGCTGGCGCATGCCGCCCGAAAGTTCGCGCGGGTAGGCGGATTCATAGCCGTCGAGGCCGATCAGATCGATCGCGGCTATTGCGCGTTTGCGCATTTCAGTTTCCGGCAAGCCCTGCGCCTCGAGACCGATCTCGGTGTTCTCCAACACGGTGAGCCACGGGAAAAGTGCAAATGTCTGGAACACCATCGCGATTCCGTAGGCCGGGCCCGTGACGGGTGCACCCCGCCACGAGACCTCGCCCGAACTTGGCCTGATCAGACCGGCGATGATGCGGAGCAGCGTCGATTTTCCAGAGCCGGATCGCCCCAGAAGGCCCACGATCTCGCCTTCGCGCAGGGCGAGGTCGACATCGTCGAGCACGACGAGCTGACCACCCCCGGCCTTGGGGAATGCTTGCTGGACCTTCTGCACGCGGAGAAGCGGCTCGGCGGTAGGCGAAATCGTTTCCATCACAGCCATAATCAACCCCTCTCAGTCGAGACGAAGCCGCCGAGCGGCAAGTGCATAAAGCGGGCGCCAAAGCACGCGATTGAACAGGATGACGAATATAGACATCATCGCGATTCCGAGGACGATACGCGGGAAGTCGCCCTTCTCCGTCATTTCCGCGATGTAGGCACCGAGGCCGTGGGCGTTCAACTTCGTGTCACCCCACGACACGGCCTCGGAAACGATGCTGGCGTTCCACGCCCCTCCCGAAGCGGTGATAGCACCCGTGACGTAATAGGGGAACACGCCGGGCAGCATCACTTTGCGCCACCAGAGCCAGCCGCCGACGTGGAAATTCTGGGCGGCCTCGATGAAATCGGTTGGGAAGGTGCTCGCACCCGCCACGACGTTGAACAAGATGTACCATTGCGTACCGAGGATCATCAGGGGCGTGAGCCATATGTCCGGATTGAGGCTGAATTGGACGATGACCACCACGGCGACGGGAAAGAGCAGGTTGGCAGGAAATGCCGCCAGGAACTGCGCGATGGGCTGGACCTTCTCGGCGAGCTTGGGCCGCAGGCCGATCATGACGCTGAGCGGCACCCAGACGACTGTCGCAACAACAATCAGCACGATCACCCGGATCATCGTGTAGATGCCGAGCTCGATCACGGTCCCGACATCGCTCCACTTGAGCTCCTCGGATACGAAATCGACGATCGCCTGAATGGCATAGAAAGCGCCGACCGCGATAATCACGTACCATGCGATGTCGATCGCGAGTGAAACATGGGGATGAACGCGCACGCTGGGAAGTCGGTAGGACGCCCTGGGTGCGAGGCGAAGGCGCAGAAATTGCGTGAAGAGACGCTCTAACGGGTTCGAAACTTTCTGTAGGAAACGCGTGCGCTGGAGAATGGTGAGGAGCCACGACTCCGGTGCGATTTGGCCCGCCACGTTCTCGAAGCGGAACTTGTCCGCCCACGCGACCATCGGCCGGAACATAAGCTGGTCGTAGAGCCCGATCACGACAATCATGGTGAGGATCGCCCACCCGACCGACGCGAGGCTCTTCTCCTGGATCGCGACCGCCACGTAGGAGCCGATGCCCGGCAAGGTAATCTGTTTGTCCCCGACCGTGATCGCCTCGGACGCCACGACGAAAAACCACCCGCCCGACATGGACATCATCATGTTCCAGATCAATCCGGGAAGTGCGAAGGGGACTTCGAGATACCAATAGCGCTGCCAAGACGATAAATGGAACGACCGGCTCGCCTCTTCGAGATCGTGGGGTACTGTGCGCAGGCTTTGATAGAAGCTGAAGGTCATGTTCCATGCTTGACTCGTGAAAATCGCGAAGATCGCCGCGAGTTCGGGGCCCATCACGCTGTTCGGAAAAAGCGAAATGAAGAACGTGACCGTGAAGGACAAGTAGCCGAGCACCGGTACGGACTGCAGCACGTCGAGAATGGGGATGAGCACGAGTTCGAGGCGGCGGGATTTTGCGGCAGCCGTGGCATAGACCATGGAGAAGAGGAGGGAGGCGGCGAGGGCTGCGAGCATTCGCAACGTCGTCCGCAGCGCATAGCCCGGCAAGTTCCCGGGATCGAGCGTGACCGCCTGTTCCTGGAGAACGCCGATCGGAGCCGCCATCTCGCGCAAGCCGATTGCGGTCGCGACAAAAAGCGCGAAAACGATCGGAATAGCCACGATGTCCCACCGGTTCGGCAGGAAACTGCGTTCTTCGACCGCGCCTGTCAGATAGGGATGTTCACGCATCGCGGGCTCTCAACGTAAATCGGACGATTCGGATAGCCGGATTGTGGAATCTGCACCACCGGCCTTCCAGGGAGGCGTTCGCGCGCGGCGAAGCCTCGGATAGGTCGCTCGATCTACGTTGGGGGCTCCAGTGCGGTACAAAGTCGCCGCTGCATCGTGAATGCAGCGCACTCTCGAACGGTGATATCGCGAACTTGGAGGGTCATGGCTCACCTTTGGTCCCTCTCCTGGCGGGGCGGTCGAATGACCGGCTGGACCCAAGGTTGCCAGTCGCTACGTCCTAACTGCCGCCAGGGAGAAGCTTCTACTTCCCTGCTCTCCTGTAGAACCCATCGCGCGCATGCACCTATTCATTTGATCGACATCCGAGCATCGAAGACGCTGGGGCATCGATGGTGTCGTGTTTACGACAGGAATCGACTCTTGTCGACCGTGGATTTGTGACGGTTGAAACGATCCGTGCATGCGCCCGTGTCTGACGGAACGGGCCGGGGTAACTTGGCGGATCGCCGGATGGATGCGGATACCTTGCACGGGAAGACAACCGCGCCGCTCGTGGCCTCGTTCACCTTTCTAAGTCTTTGATTTAATGGTGGGCGCTGCAAGGATTGAACTTGCGACCCCACCCGTGTGAAGGGTGTGCTCTCCCGCTGAGCTAAGCGCCCGTGCCCTGAAGGCAAGGGGGCCATATAAGGGGGCGTCCCACGCCATGTCAAGGAATGCGCCCCGGCGGCGTGCGCCCGCTTGCATCCAGCGCGGCGTTAACGCCGGTGGAGCCATTCGTCGACTTGCCGCAACCACAAGGCGAGGTCGCCCTAACCCAAATGGCGAAGGGCATCGGGCAAGGCCGCCATGCGGTCGATCAATAGATCGGCGCCGAGGGCCTCGGGCGCGGTGCGAGGGTAGCCATAGGATACAGCGATGACCGGAACGCCCGCACGGCGCGCCGTGGCCACGTCGTTGGCGCTGTCGCCGACCATGACGGACTCGGTTTGTGCTGCCCCCAGGCGGCTCAGTACGGCCAAGAGATGTGCGGGGTGGGGTTTGTGGGCGGGTGCATGCTCGGGTGTTACCACCGCCAGGAAGTATTTTTCGAGGTCGAGCTGCCTCAGCACGTCGACGGTCGACCTCTCTGGCTTGTTCGTGCAAATTCCGAGACGAAGCCCTTGGCGTTGAAGCCGCTCAAGGGTTTCGGGAACGCCTGGGTAGGGCAGGGTGAGCCCTGCCGCGTCCGGGCCCTCGTAATATGAGAGAAAACGCTTATAGGACTGGTGCAAGGCCGCCCCATCCACGGCTTTGCCGGTCGCGGCGAAGCCCCGTTCGACGAGGCGCTCAGCGCCATCGCCGATCATCCGCTTCACCTCATCGAGCGTGACACCACCGCGACCCGCCTCGGCAAGTGTGCGATTGAGGGCACGATGGATATCGGGCGCGCTGTCGATCAGTGTGCCGTCGAGATCGAAGACGACGGCGCGAAACTTATGACCGTCAGGCGGACGAATCGACGGAATCTCTTCGAAGGGCGTGCGAGGATGGCGCATAGGGGCTTACAATCGTTAACACAAGTTGACTTGGTGTCGGGCCAGGGTCTATGGCAGTTTCGCGTGGGGTAGGGGCTCGGGCGTGGCAGCCTTTGTCGTTGTTCGATCTCGTCCCGCGCGCATCCGATCGATCGGGCGTTCGGTCGGCGTCAGGCTTTAGCCCAAATGGAGTGAGATGACCAAGGCAAATATCGCCGCCGTGATCCTTGCCGCAGGCAAGGGGACCCGCATGAAATCTGCTTGTCCGAAGGTGCTGCACCCGATTGCGGGTCAGCCGATGGTGCGTCATCTCCTTTCAACGGTCGAGCGGCTCAACCCTGCGCGGATCGCGGTTGTGATCGGACCGGACATGAACGACGTTGCGGCGGCGGTGGCCCCTCATCCGGCCATCACTCAGCACGAACAGCTCGGCACCGCTCATGCGGCACTCGCCGCAATCGATACGTTGCGCGGATTTGCCGGCGACGTCCTCGTGCTCTATGCCGATAGCCCTCTCATCACACAGGAATCGCTCGAACGGCTCCTTGCAGTACGACGAGCACCACCCTATCCGGCTGTCGTCGTGCTCGGCTTCCGTCCCGCCGATCCCGCCGAATATGGCCGGCTTGTGATCAAGGCCGACGGCGCCCTTGAGCGGATCGTCGAGTTTCGAGATGCCAATGCGGGGGAGCGCGCGATCACGCTGTGCAACTCGGGCGTCATGTCGTTCGACGGCGCGCGGATCGCGAGCCTTCTCGGCCGCATCGGCAATTCGAACGCCAAAAAGGAATATTATCTGACCGACGCCGTGGGCTTGGCGCGGGCCGAGGGCTTGGCCTGCGCCTATGTCGAGGCGCCCACCGAGGAGCTTCTTGGGATCAATTCCCGCGCCGAGCTCGCCGCAGCGGAGGCGACTGTGCAGCGAAAGCTGCGCGCGCACGCCATGGCGAACGGTGCGAGCATGACCGCCCCTGAGACGGTTTGGCTCAGCCACGACACGAGGCTCGGCCAGGATGTCTCGATCGGCCCGAATGTCGTCTTTGGGCCCGGCGTCGTCGTCGCCGACCACGTCGAGATTCGGGCCTTCTGTCACATCGAAGGCGCTCACATCGAATCGGGCGCCGTGATCGGCCCGTTCGCACGGCTTCGCCCCGGTGCCGCGATCGGCGAGAATGCCCATATCGGCAACTTCGTCGAAGTAAAGAACGCGAAGATCGGCGAGGGTGCGAAGGCCAATCATCTGACCTATCTCGGCGACGCACGCGTGGGTGCGGGTGCGAACGTGGGTGCGGGCACGATTACCTGCAACTACGACGGCTTTTCGAAATACGAAACCGATATCGGTGCCGGCGCCTTCATCGGCTCGAATGCGGCACTCGTGGCACCCGTGAAGATCGGCCGCGGCGCCATCGTCGGGGCCGGCAGCGTGATCACGCGAGACGTGGCGCCGGATGCGTTGGCGCTCGAGCGCGCTCGCCAAGGCGAGGTGCCGAACTGGGCGGCGAATTTTCGAGCACAGAAGGAGGCCGAGTCCGCCGGGAAGGAAAGTGCGAAGAAGAAGACCAAACGGGATAGCAGGAGCAGATAGGGAATGTGCGGAATCATCGGTATCGTCGGAAAGGAATCGGCGGCCCCCCGCTTGATGGCGGCGCTCAAGCGTCTCGAATATCGCGGCTATGACTCCGCGGGCATTGCGACGCTGAAAGACGGCGAGATCGAGCGTGTCCGTGCTGAAGGAAAGCTCGGCAATCTCGATGCACGCCTCAGGGAGCGCCCGCTTGTGGGGACCACGGGCATCGGGCACACACGCTGGGCGACGCATGGTGCGCCCATCGAGAACAACGCGCACCCGATTGCGACGAACCGCGTTGCCGTCGTGCATAACGGCATCATCGAGAATTTTCAGGAGCTGCGGGACGAGCTGGCGGCGCGCGGTCGCAAATTCGTAACGGACACCGATACCGAATCGGTCGCCCAGCTTCTGACCGCCTATCTCGATGACGGCCTTTCACCCGCGGACGCGATGGCGAAGGCCATGCCTCGGCTGCATGGCGCGTTCGCGCTCGTGATCATGTTCGCCGGGCGGCGGGATCTTCTGATCGGCGCGCGGCGCGGCGCCCCACTTGCGGTCGGACACGGCGATGGCGAGATGTACCTCGGCTCCGACGCGTCGGCTCTCGCTCCCTTCACGGACCGCATCGGCTATCTCGAGGACGGCGATTGGGTCGAGGTCGGCGACAACCGCGCCGTCATGCACGATGAGTCCGGTCGTGTCGTCGAGCGCGCGGTCAAGCAGACCAGGATGTCCGGTGCGCTGACCGGCAAAGGCAATTTCGGCCACTTTATGCTCAAGGAGATCTACGATCAGCCTTCGGTGATCGGCGACACGCTCCGGACGATGGTCAACCCGACGACACTTTCCGTCGCCTTGCCGACCGTCCCGTTCGACTTCGCGACGGTGAGCAAGCTGACGATCTCGGCATGCGGTACGGCGTTTTATGCGGGTCTCGTCGGCAAATATTGGTTCGAACAGCTCTCGCGCATCCCGGTCGAGGCCGATATTGCGTCCGAGTTCCGCTACCGCGAGGCGCCGATGGCGAAGGAAGGGGCTGCTCTCTTCATTTCTCAGTCGGGCGAGACCGCCGACACGATGGCTGCCCTCAAATATGCGCGCGAGCATAGCCAGAAAATCGTCTCGATCGTCAATGTGCCCGAAAGCTCGATCGCGCGGGCATCGGATTCGGTGCTTCAAACGCTTGCCGGTCCCGAGATCGGTGTGGCCTCGACCAAGGCTTTTACGACGCAGCTCACAGTGCTCGCATGCATGGCGGTCGCGGCGGCGCGCGCGCGTGGCGCCATCGATGCCAAGCGAGAGCGTCAGCTCGTGACAGCACTCATGGAAGTGCCGGCGCGTGCCGCCGAAGTGCTGAACCATGACGAGCGGATACGCGAACTTGCCAAGTCGATTTCTACCGCGCGCGACGTGCTTTATCTCGGCCGCGGCACGGGCTACCCCATCGCACTCGAAGGGGCACTGAAGCTCAAGGAGATTTCCTACATCCATGCCGAAGGTTACGCAGCGGGCGAAATGAAGCATGGGCCGATTGCCCTTATCGACGACGGCGTGCCGATTATCGTGATTGCACCTTCCGACGCGCTCTTCGAAAAGACCGCAAGCAATATGCAAGAGGCGATTGCGCGCGGCGGCAAGGTGATTTTCCTCTCCGACCGCGAGGGCCTCAGGAAGCTCGGTGGCAAGGCTGCGGCGACGATCGAGCTGCCAGATGTCGATCCTTTTGTGGCGCCGATCCTTTATGCCATCCCGGTTCAGCTCCTCGCCTATCATGCCGCCGTCATCAAAGGGACGGACGTGGACCAGCCGCGAAACCTGGCGAAGAGCGTCACGGTCGAGTAGTGAAGGGTGCTCTAACGTGAACCATCCGATCGATCACTTGGTCGTTTGCGTAAGGGACCTTGAGCGCGCCGGCGCCTTCTATGAGCGGCTGGGCTTCACGCTCACGCCGCGCGCGCGACACCCTTTCGGCACGGCGAACCGCCTCGTCCAGTTCAAGGGTCGTAATTTTCTCGAACTCCTCTCGGTCGCCGATCCAAGGCAAATCCCGCAGGCGCGGAAGGGGCAATTCAGTTTCGGTGCTTTCAACGCGGCCTATCTCGAACGCACCGAAGGCATGTCGATGCTCGTCTTCGCGAGTTCAGACGCGCGGCGCGATCATGCCGAGTTCGTGCAGCGCGATCTCGACACGTACGAGCCTTTCGATTTCTCCCGAACCGCGCGCCTACCCGATGGGCAAGAAGTTACGGTCGCGTTCTCGCTCGCGTTCGTGACCCATGCGCAAATGCCGAACGCCGCCTTCTTCGTCTGCCAGCAACATGCACCACAGCATTTCTGGAAGCCGGAATATCAAAGGCACGCAAACGGCGCCGACGCGATCAAGCGGGTCGTCATGGCCGCGGATCGGCCGGCTGAATTGGCGGAATTCTTTTCACGCCTTACGGAACCACCCGCCGT
>Ga0187766_10001188_pt1 | contig 15219 bp, 16 predicted proteins | sample 0216_QUI02_MP05__4_FD_132971 | JGI IMG/M metagenome (GOLD analysis project Ga0187766, IMG submission 132971) | Tropical peat soil microbial communities from peatlands in Department of Meta, Colombia - 0216_QUI02_MP05_20_MG | ecosystem: Environmental > Terrestrial > Soil > Wetlands > Peat ... | reverse complement strand
TCGTGGAGGTGCGCCTCGCCGAAGCGGACCAAATCACCGGCGGTCTTCTCTTCGAGCTTCTCCAGGAGGGCGCTGCCCCGAGAGTCGGACGACGGTCTTCACGCCGATATCGCGGGCCAGGAGGGGAGGCCGCAAATCGCCAAGTGCCAGGAAAATCCAAGCGCCTTCGGGCGGCCAGGCGAGAAAACGGGCGATAGGTCGCCAATTCATGGCCCATTAACCGTTTTTATCTAACGTAACGGAGAATATCATTGGCGCGCTTTACGAGACCTTGTGCGAATGCTCGCGGAACGCTACTTATTCCCTTGGATTCAGGGCCACTAAAACTTGTCATGACACTTAAGCCATTCGCGGCTCATGGCGCGGCCTCCTTCATCCGGCTCGCGCTCAGGTGCGGCCGGGAGCGATTTCGTCCGCTTGTCGGGGCTAGCGCAATTATCCTCATCGGGCTCGCTGCGTGCGGCGCGCACGTGGAGGACCGCGAGGATTTTTCGACGATCGCCGGCGAGGTGATCGACGCCGGCTACACGCACATCTCGGAGCGCTACGTCGACAACGTGCCCATGAGCGAGGTCGCACTCGCCGGCATGCAGGGCATCGAGAAGATCGACCCGCAACTGCATGTGGCGCTCGAAAATAACGAGATCCGGCTCACCGACGCGGACAATAAGGTCGTCAAGGAATTCCCGGTTCCCAGCGGACAGGATCCGGACGACTGGGCTGACCTCACGACGCGCGTCATCGAGACGGCGCGCGCAGTTTCGCCCGTGGTCCACGATACGAGCCTCGAAGGCATCTACGAGGTCGTTTTCGACGGCGCCCTGTCGAAGCTCGACCATTTCTCACGCTACGCCCCCGCGGCGGTAGCGCGCGAGCAGCGCGCCCAGCGCGACGGCTTCGGCGGCATTGGGATTACGATCAAGCTCGACGGTGAGGACGTTCGCATCGTCACCGTCATCGAGGACTCGCCCGCCGCGGCGAACGGCGTCGCGGCCGATGACGCAATTCTCGAAATCGATGGGCAGACCATCAAGGGCTTGGCGCTCTCCGACGTAGTGGATCGATTGCGCGGTCCGATCGGCAGCACAGTAAAGGTCAAATTTGCCGCCACGAAAGACCGCGCAATACGCGAAGTCGCGTTCCGCCGCTCTCTCGTCGTCCCGCCTACCGTGACCTACGCGGCCCATGGCGACGTTGCCTATATCAGGGTGACGAGCTTCAACCAGCACACGACGTCGACGCTCAAGCAGGCGCTGCTCGACGCCAATCACGACATGGGCAAAAAGCTGCGCGGCGCGGTGATCGATTTGCGCGGCGATCCGGGCGGGCTGCTCGACCAGGCGGTTACGAGCGCTGACCTCTTCCTCTCCGAAGGGCGCATCCTTTCGACGAGTGGGCGGCACCCGGATAGCAACCAGATCTTCGACGCCGACGGAAAGGACGTTTTGAACGGCCTGCCCGTGGCACTCCTCGTCAATGGCGGTACCGCGTCCGCGGCCGAAGTCCTCGCGGCCGCACTCCAGGAAGACGGACGTGCGATCGTGGTTGGCTCAAGCACCTATGGCAAGGGTACGGTGCAAACCGTCCACCGCCTCCCCAATGACGGCGAAATCATCATCACCTGGTCGCGCATCTACACGCCCTCGGGCTACACCCTCAACACTGTCGGCGTGATACCCAATGTCTGCACGAGCAAGTTCGACGCCGATACACCTAAAGCGGTCGCCGAAGTGACGGATTCGGTCAAGACCGACCAACTCGACACGATTGCGGCCCGCACCGCACTCCACAGCAACGCCCAGCCCAACAAGAACGAGACCCGACTTCTGCGCGCGAGTTGTCCGCCAAAGCAGGGGGAAAACGCCCTCGATCTCGACGTTGCCCAACGCATTTTGGAGGACGGGTCGCTGTTCGCGCATGCGATGGCTCCCGTCACACCCGAAATCGCCAAACGCGAATAGGCAGGCGTCCCGGTCGACCGCTCATTCGAATTGAGGGCGGAAGCGCTACGGAAGGACTTCGATATCGAATCCTTTGGCCGCGCGCACAAGCTCGCTGTCTTTTGTCAGAAGCGATGCTTTCCGGCGTAGGGCGAGTTCGAGGTATGTCGCGTCGTAGGTCGTCAACCCGACTGACCGAGCCAAAAAAAGTATCTCTCGCCACGCCCGCCCCGTTGTCTCGTGGTCAACGACGATGGGCAGGTCGGCAATGAGATTGAGGCGGACTGCGACGTCATCGACGCCTATGCGCTTCCGCCGCTCGGCTTGAAGGAGGACGTTGCCGAGTTCCAAATGCCAGAGCCCTGGAACTATCGCGCCCTCGTCGCGGACGCGCTCCAACAAGCGATCGGTCACAGTCGACGCTTCGTCTTCAAAAAGCCAGGATATGGCGATAGATGCATCGAGGACGACTACACTCACCGGCGCCCCTTGTCGCGAAGCTCCTTCCAGGAAAGACCGCCGAGCGTCGTTCCCTTGCGCAACGCCTTCAGCCCTTCGACCGCTTGAACGGCGCGGGCCCGGTCAGCCTGCCAAGCCCCCACGAGCCGAGCCACGGGCTTGCCGTGCTTCGTGATGATCACTTCCTCGCCCGCCGCGACTCTTTCGAGCAGCGCGGACAAATGGGTCTTTGCCTCGAACGCACCAACCGTGATCATGGTTAATTCTGTCCAAAATTCGAACTAGTTGATATTTTAGACCAGAATCAATCGCCCAGACAAGCACCGCGAGAGTGAACACCGATTGCCATTTGACAGGCACCGCGAACGCGCTATGTTCCGGCTCCGATGACGGTGCGCGCTTCGGCGCCAGACACCGGGTGCCCGGCAAGACACGCGCCAATTATAGGAATTACGACGATGGCCAAGCCAAACAGCATTTTGATCAAGCTGCAGAGCACCGCCAATACGGGCTATTTCTACGTGGCGAAAAAGAACGCGCGCAAGCAGACCGAAAAGCTAGAGCTCAAAAAGTACGATCCGGTCGCGCGCAAGCATGTGGCGTTCAAGGAAACCAAGCTTAAATAAGCGCGCGAACCCGCAATTCGCGTGGCGGGGCCGCCTTGAAGCGGCCCTTTCGTTTCGCGTTCAACTCGCCGCGGCGGCCGCCGGCAAATGGGGTCCGGCCGCGGGCTCGGCCATGACGACGCAATTGCGCCCGGCCCGCTTGGCGGCGTAAAGCGCCTCGTCGGAGCGCTTCAGCAAGTATTCCAGCTTCTCGTCCTCCCCGCTTGCCGTGGCGCAGCCGATGCTGACCCTTACATCGATCCGGCCCGCTGGATGGGAAACCGTAAAGGGCGTTTGCGAGACGCGCTGACAAAGCCGCTCGGCGACAGCGAGTGCGACGCTGTCCGAGGCGTCCGGCATCACCACGACGAATTCCTCACCACCCATGCGCGCCACGAGATCGAAGTTTCGCACGCTGTGCGCCAGCCGGTCAGCGAGTTCGCGAAGCACTTCATCGCCCGTCGCGTGCCCGTAATCGTCATTGATACGCTTGAAATGGTCGATGTCGATCATAAGAAGTGCAAACGGCTTGCCCCCGCCGAGAACGCGCTTCATGAGGTTGCCGAGATGAGCGTCGAGGTAACGGCGATTATAGAGCCCGGTCAGGCTGTCCGTCAGCGCGAGGGACAGGCTGCGCTGGAAATTCGCGCGCAGGGAATCCTGGTACCGCTTGCGCCGGATTTGGGTGTGGGATCGCGCGAGGAGTTCGTTCCGATCGATCGGAGCTACGAGATAGTCGTTGACGCCGAGCTCGAGGCCCTTTGCGAGCCGTGCGGTGTCCTCGCTTTCGATCAGCAACAGGATCGAGGTCTGGCGCGTGAGCTCATGGGAGCGCAGTTGAGAACAGAGCCGCAAGCCATCGAAGTTGGATAGATGAAGATTGACGATCACGAGATCGAAATCATTTTGCAGTGCCGTCGCCATTGCCGCTTCCGGAGCTGCCTTGGATGTCACCGTATGACCCGCCTCCTTGAGCGTCTCTTCGATCCGACGGATGTTGTTGGCCCGGTCGTCGACGAGGAGAACCGACGCGTGCTCGGGCGAAACTGCGAGGGGGTTGGCGTTCGGCTCGATGGCGCCGAGCTGTTCGCCGGTCGCGGCCCGCATGCGCCACTCGTCCATGAGCATCTTGAGCCGAAGCAACGAGCGGACGCGCGCAAATAGGGCGAGATCCTTGACGGGCTTGGTCAGGAAGTCGTCCGCACCTGCTTTCAGGCCCCGCACCCGATCCTGCACGTCCGAAAGTGCGGTGACCATGATCACGGGAATGTGGGTTGTCCGGGGGTCGGCCTTGATGCGCTCGCACACCTCGAAGCCGTCCATGCCAGGCATCATGACGTCAAGCAGCACGAGATCGGGCAGATCGTTCCGGACGATTTCCAGCGCCGAAGCACCGTTCGTCGCGACGATGACGTCGAAGTATTCGCTCGAAAGCTTGGCTTCGAGGAGTTTCACGTTTGGCAGGATGTCGTCGACGACAAGAATGCGGGCCGACATGAAACGCTCGCCAAGGTCTAAGTGATCTTCACAGCGGCGTCAGTTCAGGAACTTCTCGACCGTCTCCATGAACTTCTGCACCGAGATCGGCTTGGCGATGTAAGCCTCGCACCCGCCCTTGCGAATTTTCTCCTCATCGCCCTTCATGGCGAAGGCGGTCACCGCGACGACCGGAATGGCTCTCAGTCTGTCGTCTTCCTTGATCCACTTCGTGATCTCGAGACCGGAGACCTCGGGAAGCTGGATGTCCATGAGGATGAGATCGGGGATGTGCTGGCGCGCGAGCTTGAGCGCTTCCATCCCGTCCCTCGTCTGGAGGGTGCTATAGCCATGCGCCTCGAGCAGATCGTGAAAGAGCTTCATATTCAGCTCGTTGTCCTCGACGATCAGAACGGTCTTGGGCATTCCCGGGTCCTTCTTGGCTCTCGCCTCGCGCGAGCGGCCGTCGTCTCGTTGAGCACGATCCATTCCTTGATCAAGCATTGGCCTCACCTCAATCGATTCACGAGCGTCGATGGTCTGGCTCTCGCCGACCCTTCGTCGCCGCAGACTTCGCAAGGTAGGGCCCCAAAGTTAAATATTGGTTAGTGCTCTGACTTACCACATTATTTGTTAAGTCGATTCTGCCGCGTTTGCCGCTCCGGCCGAACGACGGCGGGCGGAATATAGGGGCGCGGACAGCCATATGCAAATCGGCATCGATTTGGGCGGAAGTAAGATTGAGGCAATTGCCCTCGACGAGGCTGGAGCGGTCTTGGTCCGCCAGCGAATCGACGCCCCCCAGGGCGATTACGGTCAGACCGTAGGCGCCATTTGCGACCTTGTCCGTGGCATCGAAGCCGGGCTTCGCCGCACGGGCACGGTCGGCGTCGGCATGCCCGGGGCGGTCTCGACCGCTACGGGCTTGGTCAAGAATGCAAATTCGACCTGGCTCATCGGCCACCCATTCGACCGGGATCTCTCGGCATCGCTTGGCCGGGCAGTCAGGCTCGCCAACGACGCAAATTGCTTCACCCTGAGCGAAGCCATCGACGGTGCCGGGGCTGGTGCGGAGGTTGTTTTCGGCGTAATCCTCGGCACGGGGGTTGGCGGAGGGATCGCGGTGCAGGGCCGCGTCCTCTCCGGCGCGAATGCGATTGCCGGGGAATGGGGGCATAATCCCCTACCCTCGCCGCGCGATGCCGAGCGACCCGGTCTCGCCTGCTATTGCGGCCGTTCGGGATGCATCGAGACCTACCTCTCCGGCCCGGGCCTCTCGCGCGACCATGAGCATTCATGCGGGGAGCGCATCGAGCCGCACGAGATCGTAGGGCGCGCGGCGAGTGGGGACCGTATTGCAGAAGCGACACTCCTCCGTTACGAAGATCGGCTCGCACGCAGCCTCGCGAGCGTCATCAATGTCCTCGATCCAGATGTGATCGTTCTCGGGGGTGGGCTTTCCAAGATCGCACGTCTTTATGAAAATGTGCCCCGGCAATGGGGACGGTACGTGTTCTCGGACCGCGTCGATACGAGTCTCCGCGCACCTCGCCACGGCGATGCGAGCGGAGTGCGTGGAGCAGCTTGGCTCTGGCCGCTCGCGGCGAATCCGTCATGACGGTGCTCTGTCGCGAGTGCTTCACGCAGCCGGTAAGCGAACCCGCACCGGTGCTGAAACGGTGCTCCCACTGCGGCTCGCCCCGCATCGTCGCTCATCCTGAGCTCGATTTCCTTTGCATCGCCCACATCGACTGCGATGCGTTTTACGCGAGTGTTGAAAAACGCGACGATCCGAAATTGCGCGACAAGCCGGTGATCGTTGGCGGTGGGACGCGCGGCGTGGTATCGGCCGCCTGCTATGTGGCGCGCATCGATGGGGTGCGCTCGGCGATGCCGATGTTCAAGGCTCTCAAGCTCTGCCCGAACGCGGTGGTGATTCGCCCGAACATGCGCAAATACCAGACCGCCGGGCGAGAGGTCCGTCGCCTCATGCTCGAGACGACGCCGCTGGTCGAGCCGCTGTCAATCGATGAGGCGTTTCTCGATCTTTCCGGCACGGAAAGGCTGCATCACGGCAGCCCAGCGCGAACCCTCGCCAGGTTGGCACGGCGGATCGAGGACGAAATCGGAATCACGGTCTCGATCGGCCTCAGCTACAACAAATTCCTCGCCAAGATCGCCTCGGACCTCGACAAACCGCGCGGCTTTTCGGCGATCGGCCGGGCCGAAGCGGTGGCGTTTCTCGCATCCAGATCCGTGAGTTTCATCTGGGGCGTGGGCAAGGCCTTGCAGCGGCACCTCAACCGCGACGGAATCTATACCATCGGGCAGCTCAGCCAGATGGACGAGACCGAGCTGATCGCGCGCTACGGCGCCATCGGTCGTCGCTTGGCCCGCTTTGCACGCGGGGAAGATGGCCGCACGGTCGAGCCGCGCCAGCCGGCAAAGAGCATTTCCGCCGAGACCACGTTCGATGCCGACCTTAGGAGCACCGAGGCGCTCAAGGCCGAGCTTTGGCCGCTCTGCGAGACTGTGGCGAGACGGCTCAAAAAATCGGAACTCGCCGGGCGGACAATCACGCTCAAGCTCAAGACGGCGGATTTTCGTTTGCTGACCCGAAGCCGCACCCTCGATGCGCCGACCCAGCTCGCAGAGGTGCTGTTCCGCGCCGCCCTTCCACTCCTCGAAGCGGAGGCAACCGGAAGGGCTTACCGTCTCATCGGCATCGGTGCGGCCATGTTCGGGCCGGCCGCCGACGCCGATCCTCCCGACCTGCTCGATCCCGGGGCGGAAAAACGCGCCCAGGTCGAGCGCGCCATGGATGCGGTCCGGGCGAAGCTCGGCAGCGATTCAATCGTCAAGGGACGCGGCTTCACGCCGCCTTCAGGCAAGAGATCGTAGGAATGGAGGCGTGACTGGACGACCCCTATCTCGCCCCAACGACTTGTCAGCACTTCGGTATTGGCAGAGGCTCGAAATATTGAATTTTGCCGCCGACCTCGAAGTCCTCGTAGATGAGATTGACGTCTGCGACGACACCGTCATCGAGCATGTGCACCGCGATCTCGTAATCCGGGGTCTCTTCCTTGCTGCCGATTGGATAAAACGCCCAGCGCATGGGCCATGTCGGCTGGCCAGTCTTCTTCTCGAGGCCGGGCAGTTTTTCGAGTGGGGTGGGCTTGCCGACGATCGCGTTGATCTCATCCGGCCCGTCCGCGGTGGCGCCGTCGAAGACGATCCTGTTGAAAATGTGCGTACCCTTGCGCGCCGCCTCGAGGAGCTGTGCCACGTGGGCGGTCGGGAATAGCGCCCCCTTCGGCAGTGCGACGTCGCGCTTTTCTGGCTGCGTGAAGGTCGCAACGCCCGCCCCCCCTCGATCCTTGAAATGGGCATCGCCGCGAAATTCCTCGGTGAGTTCGCCGTTCAATCGGTTGCGCACGCTGAAGCGGTATCGCAGGCCGTCTTTCGATTCCCAGCTCGTGAAGCTGTTGTCGGTCACCACTTCCTCGCCCTCTTCTCGCCGGATACTGAGGCGCAATCGCTGCTTGGAAATCCAGGCGTCGCATGTCTCGGTCACCTCGATCCCCATGCCGCCGTGGGCCTCGATGATACTGCTCTGGTCGCTCTGTTTGCCAAGCTGCAGGTCGTAAAATGCATGATGCGGGATGAGATCGACCGCCTGCGCCGAGCCGGATAAGCACAGCAGTAGAAATGCCGGAGCGGCGAATAACGGTCGTCTCATCGATACTCCCTGCCAGGGAAATACATAGGTGGGTCCTTGGCTAGATTATGGCATGCTTTGCGCAGGGAAGGTAGAATGTGCACGACCCAGTTCCTAAGACTGCACATCCATAAGTTCAAACTAAATCAACGCACCATTCTGCGACCACCCATCCCGCCGACGGAGCCGATCCAGTGCCAAAGAAGCCGACAATACTCATTACGCGCCGCTTGCCCGATAACGTGCTTGCCCGCGCCAAGCGCGATTACGACGCGCGCCTCAATCTCGAGGACAAGGTCTATGCGCCGGACGCGCTCGTCGGCCGTGCCGAGGGTTGCGACGGGCTCCTCGTTTGCTCAACGGAAAAGTGTGGTGCGGAGCTGATCTCCCGCCTGCCCCCATCGATCAAGATCATTTCGACGTTCTCGGTCGGCTACGAGCATATCGACCTCGAGGCCTCGAAAAAGCGCGGGATCGTCGTCACCAACACGCCCGACGTTCTGACCGATTCCACCGCCGATATAGCCATTCTCCTGATGTTGGGCGCAGCACGTCGGGCCTTCGAAGGCGAGCGCCTTCTGCGCACGGGGCAATGGAATTCATGGACCCCAACCTTCATGCTCGGCACCGACCTTAGCCGGAAGGCCGTCGGGATATTTGGAATGGGCCGCATTGGCCAGACGGTCGCCAAGCGCTGCCGCGGGTTCGATATGACGATCCACTATTCGAACCGAAATCGCCTGCCGCCGGAGCTCGAGCAAGGTGCTACGTTCCATGCCGATCCCGAAACGATGCTGCCCCTCATCGACTTCCTTTCGATCAACGCGCCATCGACCCCAGACACCTTCCACTGGCTCGACGTGAAGCGCATCGGGCTTATGAAGAAAGATGCGATTGTCGTAAATACGGCGCGCGGCAACCTTGTCGATGATTCCGCACTCATCCCTGCCCTGCGGTCGGGCCGTTTGCGCGCGGCCGGCCTTGACGTCTATGAAGGTGAGCCCAAGCTCAATCCGGGTTATGTCGAGCTCGACAACGCCTTCCTCATGCCCCACATCGGCAGTGCGACGGACGGCACACGCGACGCCATGGGCTTCCGCGCACTCGACAACCTCGACGCCTATTTTGGCGGCAGGGCGCCGAAGGACCGGCTCGCCTAGCGTGGCGAATCCGAAATTCGCCACTCCCCTGTCAGAGACAGGACGTCAGTTGGCCGAAGGCAGCGATGCGATCTGCGTCGTGGCGGGAGTTGTCGTGCTCGACCGAAGTGTCCACGCGTCGCGCACGCCGTAGTTTTGGGCCAAGCGCAGCTTGGTTGTGGCGAGGTCCCCAGCCTCGTACGGTCCACTGACGACGCGATAGATCGATTTGCCGCCCGCGGCGACCGTTTCGACGACGGTTGGCTCCCCGGCGTATCGCGTCCGCGCGAAATCGGCTTTCTCGCGAGTCGAATAGCTGCCGAGGACAAGGTAGTCGCCATTCCCGCTGACCGATGCCCTGGCTAGGGCCGGTCGAACATTGCTCGCCGGTCGAAGGGTCGGGACCGGAACCGGGTTGGCCGGTACCCTGTCCCCGGTTCCGGAGGAGGCAACTGCAGTCCCTGCGGCATTTTTCCCCTCTGCCTCGTCGAGCTTTGCTTGAGCCTCTTGTGCCTGCGCCACAAGGATGGGGCTCGGCGCCTTGTCGGCGACATAGAGATCGGGTTCGTTGACCCGATTTCCCCGCCGATCGTGCCGGTCGGACTCCAATCGCGCGACGGCCATATCGCGCCGCTCCTTGAGGGTATAGTCACGGCAAACCGGCTTTTCTTCGATCACCCGCCACAACGCGCAATCGCGATCCGACACCTGGGATATTGCCATATCGCTGACCGATTTGCCCTCGACCCCATAGGAGAAGCCGTCGAAGGCGTTGGGCGTCACCGTCATCGACAACGGCTCGGCGCACCCGGCGAGCGCGCCGGTCAACATAAGCAATGCCATCAGGGTCCTGAACGCCCTAGGACTCATCCCCCCCTCCGCAAAGCAACGGGAATCACCCCTGTGGATAAACGTTCGCTTTTGTTCCCGGCGAGATAATGGGATGAGTCGTCTCGAAAATCAAGATTTTCTTATGAATCAAGACTCTTTGGCGCCAGGCTTCTTTGCCGGTGGAAGATCGACCCTTATGTGAAGCTCCTTCATCCGCTTGGGGTCGACAGGTGCGGGAGCGCCCATCATGAGATCCTGAGCCTGTTGGGTCATGGGGAACGTGATGACCTCGCGGATATTAGGCTCATCTGCCAGCAGCATGACAATTCGGTCGATTCCGGGGGCCGACCCACCGTGGGGCGGGGCGCCGAACTTGAAGGCGGACAGCATGCCGCCAAAGCGCGACTCCACATCGTGCCGCGAATATCCGGCGATCTCGAACGCCTTGATCATGATGTCGGGCCTATGGTTGCGGATGGCGCCCGATGAAAGCTCGACTCCGTTGCACACCACGTCGTACTGGTATGCCTTGATTGTGAGCGGGTCCTTGGTCTCGAGCGCTTCCAGCCCGCCCTGGGGCATCGAGAAGGGATTGTGGCTGAACTCGACGAGACCGGTATCCTCGTTGAGTTCGTACATCGGGTAGTCGACGATCCAGCAGAAACGGAAAGCCCTCGGCTCGACGATGTCGAGTTCCTCCCCGAGTCGGGTGCGTACCGCACCCGCAAGTTTTTGGGCAGTGCCAATCTTGTCGCATACAAAGAAGACGGCATCGCCCGCCTTGAGTCCGCAACGCGAATTGAGCTCAGCCTGGACCGCAGGAGGGATGAATTTCGCGATCGGTCCTTTTCCGCCGTCAGCCTCCACCACGACGTAGCCAAGCCCCGGCGCCCCCAACTCTTTGGCCCAGTCATTCAACCGGTCGAACCAGCTCCGCGGTTTGGCCGCAGCACCCGGTGCGGGTATGGCTCGCGCGACAGCGCCCTTCTCGATCGCCGATTTGAACGCGCGAAACTCGACCTCCGGCCTTGCGAAGAGGTCGCTCACCTCGCGAATGACGATGGGGTTGCGCAGATCGGGCTTGTCGGTTCCGTAAGCGAGAAGGGCTTCGTCGTACTTGATCCTCGGGAAGGGCGGCTTCGACACCGCTCGCCCGGCCGCGAATTCCTCGAAGACGCTGCACAGCACCGGCTCGAGTGCCGTGAAGACGTCTTCCTGCGTGACATACGACATTTCGAAGTCGAGTTGGTAGAACTCGCCGGGTGCGCGATCGGCCCGCGCATCCTCGTCACGAAAGCATGGCGCGATCTGGAAATAGCGATCGAAGCCGGCCACCATGAGGAGCTGCTTGAATTGCTGCGGAGCCTGGGGAAGCGCATAAAAGTGCCCCGGATGCAGCCGCGAGGGGACGAGGTAGTCACGCGCACCTTCGGGCGAGCTGGCCGTCAGGATCGGCGTCTGGAATTCGGTGAATCCTTGCTCGACCATTCGCCGGCGGATCGCCTGTATAACCTTCGCGCGCAGCATGATATTGCGGTGGGGGCGCTCCCGCCGCAAATCGAGGAACCGATAGCGCAGGCGGATTTCCTCGTTTTCATCTCGATCGGCGTTCACTTGGAGCGGCAGTGTGTCGGCCGCCGATTGAAGCGTGTAGGCGGCAACCTGCAGTTCGATCTCGCCGGTCGGAAGCTGCGGGTTGACGGTATCCGGGCTGCGGGCGACCACCTTGCCGGTCAAAGTGACCACGCTCTCGAGCCGTACATTCTCGATCTCCTTGAAGATCGGGCTCGAGATGTCGATCACGCACTGGGTAATGCCGTAATGGTCGCGCATGTCGATGAAAAGAAGCTGGCCGTGGTCCCGCTTGCGATGCACCCAACCGGAAAGCCGGACCTCGCTGTCCACATGCTCGCGCCTCAGTGCGCCGCAGGTATGAGTACGGTAAAGATGCATCGTCGACGCCTCGCGGGATTCGGTTTTCGTGCTGAGCGGCCCGTCCGGCGTTGACCCCTGGCAGCCGAATCGAACCGGGCGCAAAAGCGCATGGGAGACGACGTTTGTCAAGGTTTGGCGGGGTCTGGCGGCAACCCGCTCGAGACGGGCTCGGCTTGCGCACGCATCGGCTCTCAGGCTTTTCGCGACGCCACCGAGGGCGTTTGTAAAGATTTCCCCTATCCGCCGCGGCCCAAATAAAAGTCCCGCCTCCAGAAGGAAAAGGGCAGGACTCGTACCTCAACCTTGGTCGTGCATGCCCTTTTCGGGTGTTGCGAGGGAGATTCGCCTGACCTTGTCTGCAGGGTCCTTACCGACGCGACAAAGCTTGGTCGCAAGTTTCACGAAGATGACAGCTGACACGATGAGGAGACCAGGCAAAAAATGGAGGAACTGCCACGTCAGCATGGCGGCGGCTCCGCTGAATTGCTTGGATGTGGCGCAGGCGCTAAGCATGAGCTGGTCGGAATTTCCGGTCCAGAAAGCCACGAAGTCGCCTGCACCGATGGCAGAGCCATCGCCAAGACAAGAATTACCCCAATGACCATCGCCAAAAGCGCATACGGGTCCGATTTCTCACGATTGTCTCGGTCGGCTTTCCAGTCTTCCCGCATAGCGGCGGATATAGATTCGCACCGGCTAAAAATTCAATTCGAGTTTTCGGCACACAGAATAAAGAAACCATCAAAATGCACTCTTGAAAAATAAGAAAAAGCAGCTTTTTCGAGAGCAAAAACAGCGTGAGACTCGGCTACCGTATTGAACATAACTAGAGGCGCCACTGCGAATTCGCGCTTGCTATTTTTAGTTAATGGGCGCTTAACGATTGTGGGGGATACTCAATCCGCGGGCGGTCGACACTTTGGGACCCCGTAAAAAGGGGAGTGTCGTACATGATTATCAGGACGAAGGGCGAGATTATTTCGCTCTGGGCAGCGTTTGTTTCGTTTGGGCTCGGCGGGATTGCGGGCGCTCTTGCACCAACTCATGCCGCCGCAGTCGTGATCGTCACACTCACGGCTATGCTATGGGCGCTGGCGTTTTTTGTCGGCGCTTTGGCTGGCCGGGCGATGGGCTGGAGCATTTGGGCGCTAGGACTGTCAGCTGGCGCTGTCATGGGGGCCGCAATATCCGAGTACCATCCCGGTTCGGGCTCGGCTCTTCTTGCTGTCGCAGCTTGTACCTCTTGCATTTTTGTCGGCGTAGAAATCGTGCGGGTATTGCGAACCCATTAGGGCATTGGGAACACCATCCCCGGTATTGGGAATTGCCACCCCACTTTCGACGCGCACGGCCGCGTCCGCGCTAAAGAACACCCCGAATCGTCGGAGGAAGGCAGCGCTAAGCAGGTAATCAAACCTTAGACGGTGCTTCGCTTGCTGGCGCCCATCGTGCCGGCTTTCAATCAGCCTTTTTCCGTCCTAGCGGCAAGATCATCGGCACCCGCTTTCGGTACTGCACGTAATCCGCGCCGTGATAAGTGACGAGGTCGCGCTCCTCAAAAAATATTCCGATGAAAATGTAGCCCGTGGTCGCGATGGCAAATAGCAGGTGGCCCGCCGTCATCACCGGGGTCGCCCAGAACGCCAACAGGAATCCGAGATAGATTGGATGACGGACGTGCTTATAGAAAAGCGGCGTTGTGAAGCCGGGCGGTTTGTATTCAGCGCCACGCCAATTCGCGTAAACCTGTTGCAGACCGAACAAGTCGAAGTGATTGATCAGGAAAGTGCCAATTAATACGAACGCCCAACCGATCCAAAAGAGCGCCTCCAAAATCGCTATGCCGATAGCATTATCCACCGACCATACCAGGTCGGTGATGGGTCGCCATGCCCAGAACAACACGATCAGCACAAAGCTCGATGCCAGGACATAGGTGCTGCGCTCTACCGCGCGCGGCACGATGCTCGTCCACCACCGTTTGAACGCAGGCCTTGCCATGACGCTGTGTTGGACCGCAAAAAGCCCGAGAAGAATCACGTTTACAGTTAAGGCTTCCGATAGCGAAGTGCTGACGCCGCTATCAATCGATTTCGGCACGACAATATTGCCGACGAACCCAATCGCGTAGAGAAAAGTCAGAAAAAACACGACATAACAAAGACCACCGTAAATTAAACCTGCCATAGCTGCCCCCCAGTTGCATTAAAGAGACCTGTCGTTCAATCCCCTTTTCTGCGCGTCGCTCTTGGCCATTATCACCGTCGGCCGTGGGAAAACACTGGGTTAACACGATTTATGCGATTAGGTGAAACGGATTGCAAGGCTACGACGCGCGAAGAACAGCTCAAATCTTTGAAAACCTTGGAGTCACGCTACCGCATGAAACGGACTGCAACATCACAAAACAAAGACCGCGATGAACCGTTTGTTATGTCAGCCGGAAGGGTGACTAATTGAACAACCGAGCGAAACTTGGTTCGCTATCGAATGAGATAACACGGCGATAACGCAGTGACGTTTGCTCACGCCACGAATCGCCCAATCGCATTGCACCCTTGGAAGGGCGTATCAACACAGATTGGCGCGCGCCACGGAGGCGGTTTCAACAGCGCAATCAAAGCCTGGACGAATTTAGTCTTCGGCTGCGGCACACTGTGAAGCCGCTATCCCAAGCCTGGCGATAGACAGGATCTGTCGAGAACCCCTCATTGTCTCTCGGCTCAGTGGGACTGAAGGGACTGTCCGCACTCGCACGCCCCGCCCGACAGCCATCCGACCACGCCAGACTTGCGGGATCTGCTTCCGTGTCGCATGCGGCGAGCAATAGGGTGGCGATCAGGAGCGTTACCGAGGCCAAGACGAAGTGTGGCGGGCTTTCTTGCGCACGCGTGATGCCATAGTGACCGCACATTGAAGCTCCGTCTGCCAGAGTGAATAGCCAGCTAACTCAATTTAAACGCGCTGTAAACTGTAAAATACCCGTAATGCATCTCGTAAGATTTTGAAATATTACAGCTTTTGCCGAACCCGCTGCCGGCTGTGTCGAGAGGTCTCTGGGTCACCACGATTATGTGTCGGAGATTATCTTTGTATTACAAATATTTAGTCGT
>Ga0187766_10001186_pt1 | contig 15233 bp, 11 predicted proteins | sample 0216_QUI02_MP05__4_FD_132971 | JGI IMG/M metagenome (GOLD analysis project Ga0187766, IMG submission 132971) | Tropical peat soil microbial communities from peatlands in Department of Meta, Colombia - 0216_QUI02_MP05_20_MG | ecosystem: Environmental > Terrestrial > Soil > Wetlands > Peat ... | reverse complement strand
TTCGTCATCGCGGTCGAGAAGGCTGCGCAGCGGACACTCAGTTTCGTGCACAAGCCGGGTTAGGCGCGGCGGGCGGCGAGGACGTTGCTTATCGATCACTCGGGCGGCGGTACAGAACCTGCTCGCCGGCCGAATATCCGCAAGCCTCGTAGAAGTCCTGGGCCAGCGCGTTCCCGCTGATGACCGCGACCTTCACAGTGTCGAATCGCGCCCGGTCGCGAGGCGCTCGGCGGCGGCCAGAACGCCCGACCGACGCCGTGCGAGCGGCGGCTGCCCGTGACGACGAGCGTCACCACCTCGGCGATCCCGCGGGTGACTTCAAACGTGTCGTCGGGACGCTCCTCGAACGCGACCATCGCATAGCCGATCAAGCGTCCTCCATCGTCGCTCGCGGTGACGTAGGTGGCACCTCGCGTGAGGAGGCAGCGGTACCAGCGTAGCCGGCTGGCCCACGACGAATCGAGATCTTCGACCAGCGCCGAGCAGTCAGCGGCCTCGCGATGAGGTCGGTGCGGCTCGGCCCACAGCGGGGCGCGAAATCGTTGAGCCCCTCGGGATCGGTCCGCGGATTGCTGACGTGGTCTGCCACCCGCCGAGTATCGCAACGAGTCCCGAGCGCCCGTAGAGCAGCAATCACCGCGCCCTCGAGCCGCAGGTTCTCGCTTTCCGCGCAAGGCAAGACAGATCTCGGCGCCAACTTGATGCTCGTCCGGCGCTGAAAGCGGGAGTGCTCGCTGACCTCTCGACGTGGTGCCCTATCCGCCTCCGGCCTCGGCGGGTGCCGGACCAGTGCTGACCGCTTGCAGGCGTTTGTTCAGGTAGCGGCGCTCGGCCTCGGTGCGCGCCAGGTTGACAGCTTCGCGGTATGCGTCCGCGGCTTCGGAGTTCCGGCCCAGCCTGCGCAGGAAGTCCGCGCGGGTCGCGGGTAGGAGGTGGTAGTCACGTAGCTCGCCGGAGGTTGCGAGCCGGGTGACGAGCGCGAGGCCGGCTTCTGGGCCGGTTGCCATCCCGACGGCGACGGCGTGGTTGAGCTTGATCAGTCGATTCGCTGTGACCTCGAGGAGTCGCTCGTACAGGGCGGCGATCCGGGTCCAGTCGGTCCCAGCAGCGCGTGGCGCGTTGGCATGGCAAGCGGCTATGAGAGCTTGCACCTGGTAGGGGCCGATGGCGTCAGCGCGAACGGCCTCGTCGAGAATCGTGTTCGCCTGGTCGATCTCCGTCCGGTTCCAGCGGGAGCGGTCCTGTTCCTCGAGTGTGACGATGTCGCCTGAGGGGTCGGTTCGCGCCTCGCGCCGGGAGTGCTGGAACAGCATCAGCGCAAGCAGGCCACCGCTCTCGGGCTCGTCGGGCATCAGCCTGTTGAGCAGGCGCGCTAGGCGGACCGCCTCCACGCAGAGGTCGACTCTGACCAGGTCATCGCCGGTTGATGCGGCGTATCCCTCGTTGAACATCAGGTAGAGCACCGCGAGCACACCGCTCGTGCGCTCGGGTACCAGGTGCGCGGGCGGAACTCGATATGGGATGCCGGCGTGCTCGATCTTGTGCTTGGCGCGGACCAGTCGTTTGGCCATCGTGGGCTTTGGCACCAGGAATGCGTTCGCGATCTCCGTGGTCGTCAGGCCGGCGAGCGCACGGAGAGTCAGCGCGACTCGGGCCTCCAATGGAAGCGCCGGGTGGCAGCAGGTGAAGATCAGCCGCAGGCGGTCATCCCCGATCCCGCGCTCATCGCCCAGGTCTTCGTCGTCCTCATCGTCGGATCTATCGTCGATCAAGCCTGCTGCCTCCCGCAGGCGAGCGTCTCGCATCCGTTCGTGGCGCAGGCGGTCGATCGCTCGGTTGCGCGCAACGGTCATCAGCCAAGCGCCGGGTTGACGGGGGACGCCGTCGCTCGGCCACCGCCGAGCCGCCTCAGCGAACGCCTGCTGCGCGCAATCCTCGGCCAGGTCCCAGTCGCGGGTGCGGCGGATCAGCGCGGCCACGATCCGCCCCCACTCCTCGGTGAAGGCCTCCTCGATTGCCAGCGCCGCCTGCCGACTCATCCCTCCGCGAACGGGCGCAACTCAAGCGAACCTAACCAAGCGACCGGATGCTTGGCGGCCACCTCCATCGCCTCATCAAGATCCGCGCAGTCCAGGATGTCGAAACCGGCGATCTGCTCCTTGGTCTCCGCAAACGGACCATCTGCGACCACAACCTCGCCACCGCGGACGCGGATCGTCGTGGCGTCCTGGACGCCCTCGAGCTCCTGGCCCTGCACCCGCACGCCGCGTCCATCCATCTCGCTGATCCAAGCCTCGACCTCGGGCCCGATCGTCGTTCGCTGCTCCGGGGACAGCTCGATCGACGGATCACGGCAAACCAGCATCATGTATTTCATCTCGAATTCTCGCTTCCTCGGTACGTTGTCGTTGTTGCAGGGCAGCCGGCTAGGAGAGCCGGGGCCGCAGGCTAATACCGACGAGCAGCCGCCGAGCGAACCCCCCAGCCGCGTGTGAGCCGTCAAGGGCCTGGGCGCGATTCGCAAGTGCCAGCGACCGCAGCTGGACCCGCTGCCGCTCGCTCGCGCTATTCCTCTCACCTCCTTGGCCAGCGCGATCATCATCTTGGCGTGCATCGAGACCTCCTCGGGTCCGGTGATTGACTCAACACCCCTACGACGAACGAGTTCGGCCAAATGGACATCTCGCACAGCGACCTCGCCACGGCGCCGCACCAGCGAAGCATCGCGCTGACCATAAGCGGGTCTAGCCTGCCCAGGCAGCGACAGCCCTCCTCGTCGCCAGTGGCGCGTCCGATCGTAAGTCCGTGGCACCCACGATCCGGAAAGCGTCCCCAGTTCCCGCGCAAGGGAGGGCGCTCCCGTCCGCGGCAACACCCTCGTCGCCGACTGAACGTGGGTCCTCGCTGACGGGGCACAGGGTCTGCCCTTGTTTCCGGGCGGTTGCGAGTATCCCGATGGCCGTTGAGGTAGGCCTTGCTGTCGCGCACCACCCCGGCTCGATTTGTTGTCTTGTGGCTAGGCCGCCCGGCGGGCGAGATACACCGAGGTCGCGATCGGAGCCAGCACGAGAAGTGCGAAGACAGCGACCCCGAGGACTGAGGGGGTGCTGTGTCCGACGTGGGTGCAGTGCGGTACGCCGCCCGCGCTCACCCGGCAGATTTTCTTGGTGGCCGCGCCGATTGCGATCAGCCCGACGAACACACCGGTCGCGAGGCCGCCGGGTAGGACAAGCGTTCCGATCCATTTGTCGCGCGTGGTCCAGGCGCGCGAGCTCCACAGCAGAACCAGGCCGACAAACCAGCCGACAGCAAAAATGAAGCCGCCGAAGAGGAGCAGAATGATCGCGGTCCATTCTTTGGTGCCGCGACGATCCGGAAGCTCGTGCGAAGCAGGTGTCTCGGCCGCGATGATCGCCTCGGGCTCGCCGAGCTTGTCGAGCACCGTGAGCGCCTGCGCATCCGAGGCACTCGGGTCGATCGCCTCCGACAGGTGCCCCTCAATCTCGGCAAGCAGTTCCCGCACCCGCCCGGGCGGCAGGCCACGTCCGGCGCGGCGCAGGCGCTCCAAATATTCGGCAGCGAGCGGATGGAGGGTGCTGGTCGTCATCTGAGTACTCCGTTTCCGAGCAGAGCGTCGACCGAGTCGCGAAACCGCGTCCACTCGGCCATAAAGCCACCAAGTGCTGCTTGGCCGTCCGGGGTGAGTCGGTAGTAGCGGCGCGGCGGCCCCGACGGCGATTCGCGCCAGGTCGTATCCACCACGCCTTCGCGACGCAGGCGGCCGAGCAGTGGGTAGAGCGTTCCTTCGGTCGTCACCAGTCCGTCGGCGTCGGCGAGTGCGCGCACGAGCTCGTAGCTGTAGCGCTCACCGTCGCGCAGCAGCGCCAGCACGCAGAACTCGAGCGCTCCTCGCCGAAGTTGCGAAATGGCCGTTTCGCGCACCCGTGCTTCCATGCTACGCAAGGTAGCATGCTGCACCAGCTGAGTCAATCGACTCCGGTTGAGCTCGAGAACCACCTCGTCGACGAAAGCCGATTCTCCGTTCACCCGGCACTCGCCGCCGGGCGAACGGCGGGCGGCGGGCGGCGGGCAAACACTCCAGCTGAAGCTCCTCGCGGTAACCCCATCGCCCAATGGCGTTGTCGCGCTCACCTACGAGCCTACCTCCAGCTAAGTGGTAAGACCCGGCGTGGCCACAAGCCCTCCGGGTCTCACCCCATGCGCGCACGGGGACCGCTCCGGACAACCAGCAGGAGTCGCGCTTGACCGCCCTTTCACGGGAGCGGTAGCGTCCCGCGCAGCCGCCGAGACCCGCCTCGCGGCACGAGATCACGGCCGAGTGAGCAGCTGAACGGCCTGCGGTTGGGAGATGATGTGCTGCTGCGGACGCTCACGCTCATAGAGCCCCGACGAGCGCCGGCGCGTATGCGCTCGACGCGGCCTGCGCGAGGGGCTGGAAGCCCTAGGCGTCACGGTGCACGTTGGCGGACGCGCGAGCCCATTTCGATGGCGGCCGGACCCGGAGAACCGACGGGCTTCGAACGCCGACACCGTCATCGATCGCGCCAGCCAGGTCGCCTCGCTGGTCCGATCAGCTCCAGCCGGGAACACGATTATGGTGCTCGGGGGAGATTGCACCGTTGGTGTCGGCACCGTCGCCGGACTGCTGGAACGCAGCGCGCGGTTGGGTCTGGTCTAGGTCGATCGGCACGCTGATCTCAACGTGCCAGGCAGCACGGTCGACGACGCCCTGGACTGGATGGGGGTGGCGCACATGCTCGACATCGACGGCGCCGTCGATGGACTCGCAGCGCTCGCCGGTCAGCGCCCGATGCTGAGCGCGGGGCAGATCAGCTTCGTCGGGCTCGGCCCGCACACGGACTTTGAGGCTGAGGTGATCGCCGACCGAAGGCGGCCCGTGGTCGACGTGCAGAGCGCCACCTCCGATCCGCTCGGCAGCGCCCGAACCGCCCTCACTCCGCTCGCCGCCTGTGACAGTTTGGCCGTCCACTTCGACGTCGACCTCGTCGACTTCCTCGACGCGCCGCTGGCGGAGAACACGGATCGCGGCACCGCCCCATCGCTGAGGGCACACGGCAAGATACTGAGCGCGCTGCCTCGCGATGGGCGTGTGCGTGCGCTCACGGTAACCGAGTTCAACCCGCACCACGGATCCCAGGACGGGGACACCACCCAGCGCCTCCTGCAGGTCCTGGTCGAGGTCCTCGGCGAATCCCAGTAGCGCCGTCAGCTCAAGCAGGTAATCGACGCTCACGAACGGCCCGACACCTGCATCGCTGGCCCCCCGGATGTTCCGCACTCACGACCACGTCACCCGCCCCGCGCGGATAGTGCGCAAGCTCACGGCCGTCACCACACAGCCGGTTGCCCCTGCATGATCTGGCACCGCCTTAGCTGGGACGACGTGCATGTGCAAACCCGGAGCCTTCAGCGGCGCCACGACGACGGCAACGCCCACGCCGCAAAGGAGTCACCGTTTCGACGTCGCCAGCCCCTCGCGCTATCGGTGCCGGGACACAAGGAGCCACGCGGCGTCGGCACAACCAAACCCGCGCCAACGCGAAGGCAGGGCTCGCGACCTGCTTCGGCAAGAGACCTCGTATTCGCCAAACGCAGGGCGTGGCAACTGCTTCGCCTCGGCGAGCGACAGCAGACGCGAACGCCCAGTCGGCTCCTCGGATGGACGAGCAGCATGAGCGGCGGCTGCTCGTCGGCGGACAGCTCCATCCTCGGATGGATGCAGAAGAGCCTGTTCAGGGCGCCAGACCTGGCACCCCCTTTCCGGCCGCGCCGCGAACCTCTCCCAGCTGAACGAGTGACCTGCATCGCGCGGCCAGCGGGGCTCTGCGGCCGGATCGGAGGTGTGGCCTACTTCCGGCGCTCCCGGGCCCCGCTGCCCGCGCGGAGCGGGTCGCTGGCTGGTGGCCGTGCGGTTACTCGTCGCGCGAGGAAACCGGGGCAGGTCCGAAGGGAACTTCAGGCCGGCGGTCCCGGCTGCGGCCGGACCGATGGCGTGCGAGTTTGTTGCTGGCAATTTGCGGGGCGCCACCGCTAGCGGCGGGTAGAGACCCGCTCCTCCGCTGCTACGGGCGGTTGCGCCTGAGGCGAACGCGCCGACGCGATACGAACTGGGGGTTCCCTGATGCGAACGGGGCCCAGCCGGGCGGACACTCTGCGCACGGAGTGAGGCACAAACGTCAAGGGCGAGCTCTGAGAAGACGATGTCCACTTGAGGGAGAGCTGTGAAGACGCCGAGAGAAGCGCGCGTTACGGACGGCTCGGTGGTGGTGGCGGGTGAAGGCCGAGATCCCTGAGTACGCAGTCCAGGACGAGGTATATGTCGACCCAGCGCGGACGGCGCTGGTCGTGATTGACATGCAGAACGACTTCGTCAAGCAGGGAGGCAGCCTGCTCGTGCCGGAGGCGGAGGCGACCGTCCCCGCGATAAAAGGCCTGCTGGACCTCGCTCGCGCCGCCCGGATGCGGGTCGTCTACAGCCAGGACACCCACCGCACGGGCGACCCCGAATGGGAGGTATGGCCCGAGCACTGCCGCGAGGGCAGTTGGGGGTGGGAGATCGTCGCCGAACTTGTCCCCGGGGCCGACGACACCGTCCTTCGCAAGTTCCACTACGACGCGTTCTACAACACCCCGCTTGACCACCTGCTGCGGCGCTGGGGCGTCGACACGCTAGTGCTCTGCGGCACCGTCGCCAACATCTCCGTGCAGTACACGGCGGCGAGTGCGGCGCTGCGCCGGTACAGCGTAGTGATCCCGCGCGACGCGATCTCGGCGCTCGAACCCTTCGATCTCGAGGCATCGCTGCGCCAGGCCGCGTTCGTTTTCGCAGGGCGGTTGACGACGGCCAAGGGGGTGAGCGTGCTGTGACGGCGGGTCCCGAGTGCGGACGCTCGGGCACATAGCATCGATCGCCATGATCATCTCGTATCGGAAGGACATCGGAGGCGGCGGCTCGCGGACGTTTCGCCGGGCGCTGACGAGGCCATGTCCTTTCCCGTCCGGCGCACTCGGACGTTAGGCTCGCAGCCATGGGAGTCCTGGCACTGGTTGGTACACGCAAGGGGCTCTTCTTGCTCAGGGCGAGGGACGATCGCCGCTGGCGGACCGAGGGGCCCCTCCTTGAGGGCTGGGGCGTGTACCACGCGATTGTCGACGAGCGCGACGGCACCTTCTATGTGGCGGCGAATCACACAACGTACGGCCCGACCGTCCACCGCTCCACGGACGGGGGAAAGACGTGGAGGCGGTCCCGGCAGATCGGCCTACCCGAGGAGTCCGGGCTGATCCTGAATGCGACGTGGCACATCGAGCCAGGGAGGCCAGAGGAGCCTCAGAGGCTGTATCTTGGGGGCGATCCCGGCGTGCTGTTTCGCTCCGACGACGGCGGCGAGAGCTGGGAGCCGAATCTCGCCATTCTCCAGCACCCCACCCGCGACCGCTGGTTCCCAGGTGCTGGAGGGCTGACCTGCCATTCGATCCAGCTCGACCCGCGCGACGTCGAGCGCATGTACGTCGGCATCACGTCGGCCGGGACCTTTCGCTCGGATGACGGCGGCGAGACATGGCTTCCTCGCAACAAGAACGTCGCCGGCGACTTCCTTCCCGACCCGCACGCGGAGGTCGGGCATTGCCCGCACAAGCTGCTGCTCCACCCAGCGAGTCCGGATCGGCTCTGGCAGCAAAACCACTGTGGCGTCTATCGCTCCGACGACCGCGGCGACTCTTGGTTGCGGCTGGACGGAAACGGGCTGCCGACCGGCTTTGGCTTTCCGCTCATGCTCGATCCCAACGATCCGGACTCGGCATTCGTGATCCCGGAGAAGGGCATGGAATATCACTACAGTGCCGAGGGACGGCTCGCCGTATACCGGACCAGGGACGCCGGCGAGACATGGGAGTCCATGTCGAATGGGCTCCCCCAGCAGGCGTGGGCCGCGGTCCTTCGAGAAGCCTCAGCCTTCGACGCGGACTCGCTCTACTTCGGGACCCAGGGCGGCTCGTTCTTCGCGCTCGCCGATGGCGATACCTGGGTGGAATCGGTGCGCTACCTGCCCCCCATCCTGTCAGTGGAGGTCACATCGTGGTCCGCGTAGTGGTGCCGAGTGTGCTCGCGACCCAAGCGGAGGGGCGAGCACGTTTCGATATCGAGGCGGAGACCGTAATGGACGCCCTGCGTGCACTACCGGTATCCGACCTCCTATTCAACGAGCGGGGCGAGCTCAGGCAGCATCTCAACGTGTACGTGGATGGGACGGACGTGCGGGACAGCGGCGGTCTGGCGTGCCCGCTCGCAGGTGCCCACGAGGTGCGCGTCGTCGCCATGGTCTCCGGCGGCTAGTCCACCCTCAGCGGGCGCTCCCGGCGTTATGCTGGCGGCGGATGGCTGTTCCCGGGGGAACGGACACGAGGGCGGTGCTGGCCGGCCGAGGCAGCGAGTGCGCGAGACTGGATCAGCTGCTGACCGAGGCGCGTCTCGGGCAGAGCGCAGTGCTGGTCCTGCGCGGCGATCCGGGCATTGGCAAGTCGGTCCTGCTGGATTACGCCGCCGAGCGCGCCGAGGGCTGTCGGGTCGTTCGTGCCCTAGGAGTGGAATGGGAGATGGAGCTGCCGTTCGCGGGCCTGCATCAACTATGTGTGGGACTGCTGGACGGCCTCGAGCGACTGCCGACGCCGCAACGTGACGCGCTGGCGACCGCGTTCGGTGTGAGCTCGGGCACGCAACCCGATCGATTCCTGGTGGGCCTGGCCGTGCTCAGCCTGGTGTCCGACGCGGCGGAGGAGCGACCGCTCGTGTGCCTCGTCGATGACGCCCAGTGGCTTGATCGGTCCTCGGCGCAGGTGCTCGCGTTCGTCGCTCGGCGACTCGCCGCGGAGTCGGTCGTGCTCGTCTTCGCAGAGCGTGACCCAGGGGGCCTCGAGGAGCTCTCTGGCCTGCCCGAGCTGCGGCTCGAAGGCTTGCCGAACGCCTCGGCCAGGGAGCTGCTCGCGTCGGTCCTCACCGGTCCGCTGGACGAGCGCGTCCGCGACCGGATCCTGGCTGAGACCCGTGGCAATCCCCTTGCGCTGCTCGAGCTGCCACACGAATCGCCGCCGGCGGCGCTGGCAGGCGGGTTTGGGCTTCCCGGCGATGGAGCACTGTCAGGACAGATTGAAGCGAGCTTCGGACGGCGCGTCGAGCATCTGCCACCGGGAGCTCAACGGCTGCTGCTTGTGGCGGCGGCCGATCCGACGGGCGAGCCCGCACTGCTCATGCGCGCCGCGGCGGAGTTGGAGATCCCGATGGAGGAGCTGGCTCCCGCGGAAGCGGATGGGCTGCTCCAGGTAGGCGTGCAGGTCGCATTTCGCCACTCGTTGCTGCGCTCAGCGATCTACCGCGGTGCCAGCACCGAGATGCGGCGGGTGGCGCACGGGGCGCTCGCCGCCGCTACCGATGCTGAGCTCGATCCCGATCGTCGCGCCTGGCATCGCGCTCACGCAACCGCCGGGCCCGATGAGGACGTTGCGGAAGAGCTCGAGCGGTCGGCCGAGCGTGCGCGGGCCCGAGGCGGTCTGGCAGCGGCTGCCGCGTTCCTGGAGCGCGCCGCAGCGCTCACGGCGGACCCGGGCGATCGGGCGCGGCGCGCACTCGAGGCCGCCACGAGCAAGCACCTCTCGGGGGCGTCTCAGGCCGCCCTGACGTTACTGGCAACGGCGGCCGCCGGGCCCCTGGATCAGGTCGGCCGAGCGCGGCTGCAGCGTCTCCACGGACAGATCCTCTTGGACCTGAGGCGCGCCGCGGAGGCGGAGCCGATTCTCCTCGACGCCGCCAGTCGGCTCGAGCCGATCGATCCCGGACTGGCACGCGACACGCACCTGGAGGCGCAGCGAGCCGGGAGTGTCGCTGGCCGGCTCGGCCGGGGCATGCTCGAGGCTGCCAAAGCGGCTCGCGCTGCACGGCCACGACTGGGGGGACCGCGCGCGGTCGACTTACTCCTCGATGGGCTCGCGGTTCGCTTCACCGACGGTTACGCAGCCGGCGCGCAGATGCTCAAGGTGGCCGTCAGCGAGGTCCGGAAGGCGGGGGATGACGCGGGACAGAGCGTCCGATGGCCGTGGTTGGGCCGGCGGGTGGCACCGGACCTGTTCGACGATGACGCCTGGCATTTCTTCGCGATTCGCAGCGTTGCGATCGCGCGCGAGCACGGGGCGCTCGCGGTGCTCCCGCTTGCGCTCAACTATCTCGCGTACGAGCTGTGTTTCGAGGGCGAATTGCGGTCCGCGGCCAGGCTGGTCGACGAGGCTGACGCCATCGCGGCCGCGACGGGCACCGAAGCGCTCGTGTTCGGGAGACTTCCGCTCGCCGGCGTCCGCGGTAACGAGACGGCGGCGTTGGCCCTGTTCGACGCCGCTGAGGCGGCGGCGATCACGCGCGGCGAGGGTGTTGTGCTGACCTTCTCCGAGCACGCGCGCGCGGTCCTGTACAACGGGCTCAGCCGCTACGAAGCCGCGCTCGGCCCCGCACAGAACGCAAGCGCATTGGACGAGTTGATGATCTCGGTTCAAGCGCTACCCGAGCTCATCGAGGCCGCGACCCGCTGCGGCAGGCTCGCGGCGGCGAACGCTGCCATCGAGTCGTTGTCCGAGCGCACATCGGCAGCGGGTACCGAATGGGCGCTCGGCATCACGGCGCGGTCGCAAGCGCTGCTGAGCGCCGGCGCGGTTGCCGATCGACTCTTCCGGGAGGCGATCGATCGCCTAGCGCGCTGTCGTCTCGCGCTCGAGCTCGCACGTGCGCATCTTCTCTACGGCGAATGGCTGCGGCGCAACCGACGCCGAACCGACGCTCGCGACCACCTGCGCCAGGCTCAGAGGATGTTCATCTCGATGGGAGCCGAGGCGTTCGCGGGCCGCGCGGCACGCGAACTGCTCGCGACTGGCGAAACGGCTCGAAAGCGCTCAGCCGAGACCCGCGACGAGCTCACCGCCCAGGAGACGCAGATCGCGCAGTTCGCCCGCGACGGCCTGTCGAACGCCGAGATCGGCGCCCGTCTATTCATTAGCCCGCGGACCGTCGAGTACCACCTGCGCAAGGTGTTCACCAAGCTGGGCATCACCACTCGCGAGCACTTGGACCGCGTGCTACCGCACGAGTGAGCACCGCGACCCTCCCGCGTGATCTCCGCAGAGGACGCGGGCGGGGACTGGTGCTTCCCTGATGCGAACCCGGCACGGGCCCATCGACACTGTGGGCATCGTTCGGCGTCCATACCGAGGCTGACACCACAGAAGCCAGTCTTGCCGACCCGACGAAATCCATGAGGACCGGAGGACTGATGAGCGCCCGCGATATTCAGATCGTGTCTGCACACGTCGGTGACGGGCTACGGGAGTCCGCGCCGTCGGGTCAGGCTGAACCCCGCTACTTCGTCTCCGTACGGGACGCCCCTGCCATGCTCAGCCGCACAGCTGACAGCAACGTCCTGGGTCAAGGACGCGGAGCGGGCCTGAACGAGTGGACTGCTTGCTGGCCGGGAGCAGTCGGAGCCCGCCGGTGTCCGGGGGGCCCCGCCGCCCTGGTCGGGAGGAGCAGTGAACGGAGGCTTCTCGATCGGCTGCCTAAGGCGGTGCGCGAGGGCGAGAGCCGCGCGCTTGTGATCGTGGGCGAGCCGGGGGTTGGTAAGACGGCATTGCTGGAGTACCTGATCGAGTCGGCGTCGGATCTGACGGTCGTTCGGGCGGTGGGGGTCGAGTCGGAGATGGAGCTGGCCTACGCCAGTCTGCATCAGCTGTGCGCACCGCTCCTCGATCGGCTCGAGAGGCTGCCGGCTCCGCAGCGTGGGGCGCTGGAGATCGTGTTCGGCTTGAGCGGCGGCGCCACCCCGGATCGGTTTCTCGTCGGGTTGGGGGTGTTGAGCTTGTTCTCGGAGGTGGCGGAGGAGCGTCCGCTGCTGTGTGTTGTGGATGATGCGCAGTGGCTGGATCAGGCGTCCGCGGCGACGCTGGCCTTCGTCGCCCGTCGCCTGCTGGCGGAGCCGGTCGGCGTGGTGTTCGCGGCGCGCGAGCCGGGCGAGGAACTTGAGCGCATCTCGCAGCTGGAGGTGCAGGGCGTGCACAGCCGCGACGCCCGCGTGCTGCTCACCTCGGCATTGCAATTCAAATTGGATGAGCGGGTGCGGGACAGGATCATCGCTGAGACGCGAGGCAACCCGCTGGCGTTGCTCGAGTTGCCGCGCGGGTTGACGGCGACCCAGTTGGCCGGTGGGTTTGGACTGCTGGAGGCGCAGGCGCTGACCGGACGGATTGAGGAGAGCTTCGTTCGACGACTCGAGGAGCTGGCGGGCGACGCGCGGCGTCTGTTGCTAGTCGCGGCGGCGGAGCCGGTCGGTGATCCGCAGCTACTCTGGCGGGCGACCGCGCGGCTCGGGATCGGGCCTGCGACGGCGGCAGCCGTGGAGGAACACGGGCTGGTGACGATTGGCGAGCGGGTGATCTTCCGTCATCCGTTGGTGCGCTCAGCGGTGTACGGATCGGCGTCGGTGCGGGAACGCCGAGCTGTCCATCGAGCTTTGGCGGAGGCGACCGATCGCGAGGCCGACCCCGACCGTCGGGCGTGGCATCTGGCTGCGGCCGCGGTGGGACCGGACGAGCGGGTCGCCTTGGAGCTCGAGCGATCCGCAGGCCGCGCGGAGGCACGAGGCGGCCTCGCCGCGACGGCAGCGTTCCTGCAGCGCGCCGTAGCGCTGTCACAGGACCCGGCGCGGCGGGGGGAGCGCGCGCTGGCCGCCGCGCAAGCCAGTCTCGACGCCGGCGCGTTCGGCGCGGCTCTCGGGTTATTGATCACGGCAGAGGAGGGACTGCTCGACGAATTTCAGCGCGCCCGGATCGATCTGCTGCGCGCTCACGTTGCCTTCGCGGCGGGTCCTCGCAGCCATGCTCCCCGGCTGCTGCTGAAGGCCGCCAGGCGGCTCGAACCCTTCGACCTAGGGCTCGCGCGCGAGACGTACCTGGCCGTGTTGTTTACGGCGGCGGGGATGGCCGAGCCTGTTGTCGGAGGCGGCGTGCTCCTCGACGCGTGCCTCGCGGCCCGCGCCCTCCCTCGGACCTCGGGTGGTCCGCGTGCCCTCGATCTGCTGGTCGACGGGGTCGCTCTCCTAGTCCTCGACGGACACTCCGTCGCGACTCCGACGTTGCAGCGAGCAGCTAGAGCGCTCGCGGACATTCCCGTGGAGGACGTCCTGCGGTGGGGCTGGATGGCCACCGCAGCGAGCGCCTACGTGTGGGACGTGGAGGGCATGCACGCAATCTCCGCCAGACAGGTCCAACTCGTCCGCGACGCCGGCGCGCTCGCTCATTTGCCCTTCGGCCTCCAGCAGCTGGGCCTAACGCGCGCGTGGATGGGCGACTTCGCGGGTGCGGCGTCTTGCGTCTCCGAGTTCCAGAGCGTGGCGACAGCGACCGGGAGTCGTCCCGTCGCGCCCTATGCCTTGCTGAGGCTCCGGGCGCTCCAAGGCAAGGAAGCCGAGACCGCCGCGGCGATAGCGAGCGCGCACGAGCTAGCCGCGGGCGGAGGGCAAGGGATCGCGGGCCTCTATGCGAACTGGGCGGCCGCGGTCCTGTACAACGGCCTCGCCCGCTACGAGGAGGCAGAGTGGGCGGCGCGGCAAGCCACCCCAACCACCCTCAACGTGTGGTCGTACATGTCCGCGCTGCCGGAGCTTGTCGAGGCGGCCGCGCGCGCAGGCGACACCGAAGTCGCACGCAACGCGCTCGAGCGACTGGTGGAGACGACGGAGCCCGCTGGCACCGAGTTCGCGCTCGGCATCGAAGCCCGTTCCCGCGCGCTGCTGAGTGATGGCGAGACCGCAGAACATCTTTATCGAGAGGCGATCGACCGACTGGGCCGCACATCCCTCCGTCCCGAGCTCGCGCGTGCGCACCTGCTCTATGGCGAATGGCTGCGCCGCGAAGGTCGGCGGGTCGATGCGCGTGCCCGGCTCCGCGCCGCGCACGAGCAGTTCACGTCGATCGGGATGGAGGCGTTCGCCGAACGTGCCCGCCGAGAGCTCCTGGCGACGGGCGAGACAGCGCGCAAGCGGACGGTCGAGACGCGCGACGATCTCACCCCACAGGAATGGCAGATCGCTCACTTGGCCCGCGACGGGCTCTCGAACCCGGAGATCGGTGCGCGGCTCTTCCTCAGCCCACGCACGGTGGAGTGGCATCTGCGCAAGGTATTCGGGAAGCTCGGGATCCGCTCGCGCCACGAGTTGGCGAATGCCATTGGTCGCTCCGGCTCCGAACAGGAGCGAGCCCAACGTTTTTAGGTGTCGATGATGCGCTTCGCGAGGCCCTCACGGTCCTGAATTGGGGTCGGGTGGTCGGACGAGGACGGGGGCGGCGGCGAGGATTCCGAGGCCGACGATGAGTGCGAAGCTCAGCAGCGTCACGTGCGGGCTGAGGTGCTGGAGCGCGATCCCGAGTCCGAGGACCGGCACCGAGAGTCCGGCGTAGCCGGCGATGAAGAACGTGGCGAGCACTCCGGCGCGGTCATCCGGGTTGGAGGCGGAGATCACGAGCGTTAGGCTGCCGCGGAAGATCGCGCCGCCGCCCGCTCCCGAGACGATCCCGCCGATCGGGACAGGGCGAGGCTCGGGGGCGATGTCCAGGCGGATGCCACGAGCAGCCCAAGCCCGATCAGGGAGGGCACGATGCCGGCTGCGATCAGGCGATGGGCGCGCCAGTCGGTGGTCGTGGTCTGGACCACGACGCCGGTCCCGAAGCTCAGGAAGATCGTCAGGCCGCAGAGCGCCGCTGACGGATGGTGCAGCGGTCCGGCGAGAAATGCGCCGGCCAGCCCCGCGAATAGTCCGAACACAGCGAAGCAGAGAAACGCACCGGCGGCGGCGGCGGTGAACCGCCGGCGTGCTTTTGCCGGGAGCGAGAGGTGCTGCGGCCGATATCTGGGACGAGGGTGAACAGGCGGATGTCCTTTGGGTGCGAGCGCGACGGAATGCCCGCGAGTGCGAGCGCAGCGACGAACACTTGAAAGGGCAGCGTGAGTCCGTGTTGTTCGTAGCGCGCGAGCACCCCGGCGATCAGCGGGCCTACCGCCAGGCCACCGATGTTCGCGATCGTGCTCACAATCCTTGCCCGACGAGTCGTCGGGCCAGCTGGCTCCGAGTCCAGATCCGTGATGAATGCCGTGGCCGTGG
>Ga0187766_10001185_pt1 | contig 15238 bp, 15 predicted proteins | sample 0216_QUI02_MP05__4_FD_132971 | JGI IMG/M metagenome (GOLD analysis project Ga0187766, IMG submission 132971) | Tropical peat soil microbial communities from peatlands in Department of Meta, Colombia - 0216_QUI02_MP05_20_MG | ecosystem: Environmental > Terrestrial > Soil > Wetlands > Peat ... | reverse complement strand
GACAACGTGGAGACGATCAAGCAGGCGATCGGGATCAACGCGGGCCTGAGCATCCTGCCGCGGCCCACCGTGCTCAAGGAGGCCGAAATGCGCACGCTGGCCGTGGTACCGCTCGGGTTACCCGGCCTCGTCCGGCCGGTCGGCATCATTCACCGGCGTGGCCGGCGGCTCACCCCGGTCGTGGCCCGCTTCATCGAGCAGCTGCAGGCGCCGGTGGACGGTACGCCGTGATACCGTAGAGCGCGGGCGCGACCTCCGCGCTCCCGACCGGAAAGCACCGAGGAGAGCCGTCGCATGAGCGATTCCCCCGCATCCCTGATCATCGCGGCCAGCGAGGCCGACTCGAATCTCTACTACGCCTGCCGCTTCCTGGCTCCCGATCCGTTCGTCTTCCTCCAGGTCGACGGACGGAAGGTCCTGCTCATGTCGGACCTCGAGGTGGATCGCGCGCGGGCGCAGGCGCGGGTGGACGACGTGCTCTCGCTCTCCCAGTGGGAGGCCAAGGCCCGCCAGCGCTGGCCCTCGCCCAAGCTCACCGACATCGTGAGCCTGCTGCTGGAGGACTACGGGGTGAAGGCAGTGGAGGTCCCCGGCGACTTCCCCCTCGAGCTGGCCGACCGGCTCCGGGAGCGCGGCGTGACGGTCACGCCCCGGCCGAGCCCGTTCCTCCCGGAGCGGGTGGTGAAGGCGCCCGAGGAGGTGGCGGCCATCGAGGAGGCCCAGCGCCACACCGAGACCGCGCTCGAGGCCGCGCTCGCGGTGCTTCGCGAGAGCGTGATCCGGGGCGACCAGGTGCTGTGGAAGGGACGGCCGCTCACCTCGGAGGATCTCAAGAAGACGGTCAACGTCTCCCTGATGGAGAACGACTGCATCGCCGAGCACACGATCATCGCGTGCGGCGATCAGGGCGTGGACCCGCACAACCAGGGCAACGGGCCCATCCGCCCGAACCAGGGCATCATCTTCGACATCTTTCCGCGCTCGTCGACCAGCCGGTACTACGCCGACATGACCCGCACCGTGGTGAAGGGCAAGGCTTCCGACGAGCTGCGGCGACTCTACGACGCGGTCCTGGCGAGCCAGGTGCGCGGCATCGAGCTGATCCGCGACGGGGCCTCGGGCGGGGCGATCCACGCGGAGGTCAACCGCACGCTGGAAGGTCGGGGGTACATGACCGGCGTCGTCAACGGCCGCAACCAGGGGTTCTTCCACGGCACCGGGCACGGCGTCGGGCTCGACATTCACGAGCTGCCGCGGATCAGCCGGCTGGACTACGAGCTGAAGACGGGGCACGTGGTCACGGTCGAGCCGGGGTTGTACTATCCCAGTCGGGGTGCGGTTCGAATCGAGGACATGGTCCTGGTCGAGCCCGGTGGCTGTCGCAACCTGACCCGGGCCCCAAAGATGGAGCTGCTCGAGCTCTGAAGGGCCTCGCCACAGGGGTCGGTCTGGCGGTCCGACCGGAGACAACCTTGCTTCTATTCAAGCATTTGGGTAGCATGACTACGGAGTGTCACGCCTCTGATCCCGCTTTCCCGGACGCAAGGGTGACCAGAGCCACTCCGCCTGGAATCGGCCGTTGACGGGGGCACGCCCCTGAGATGGAAAGGACAGCGAACGATGAGTGAGAGCGCGACCAGCGCAGGGGTAGCGAAGAAGCCTCGGCGAACCCTCACGCGCGCGGTGATCCGCTTCGCGGGGGACTCGGGCGACGGCATGCAGGTGACCGGCGAGCAGTTCACGACGGAGGCGGCGTGGGCCGGCAACGACATCTCCACGCTGCCCAACTTCCCCGCGGAGATCCGGGCTCCGGCCGGCACCCTCTTTGGCGTCTCGAGCTTCCAGCTCCAGTTCGGGAGCCAGCGGGTCTACACCCCGGGCGATCTGCTCGACGCGCTGGTGGTCATGAACCCGGCCGCGCTCAAGGTGCACCTCCCCGATCTCAAGCCGGGCGGTCTCCTGGTCGTGAACCCCGCCGCGTTCGATCAGCGCAACCTGGACAAGGCGGGCTACGCCAAGAACCCACTCGACGATCCGGCGCTCGGCGAGAAGTACCGGCTGCACCAGGTGGACATCGCCGGGCTCACCAAGAAGGCCCTCGAGGACCTGCCGCTGAACGCGAAGGAGAAGGACCGCTGCAAGAACTTCTTCGCGCTCGGCCTCGTCTCCTGGATCTACACGCGCCCGCTCGAGCCCACCCTCGAGGCGATCCGCAAGCGGTTCGCCAAGCGCCCGGAGTTCGTCGAGGCCAACATCCGTGCGCTCAAGGCCGGCCACGCCTTCGGCGAGACCGCGGAGATGTTCTCCGAGCACTACGGAGTCGAGCCCGCGGAGATGGCGCCGGGCGTCTACCGGAGCATGACCGGCAACCGCGCGCTCGCGTGGGGGCTGCTCGCGGCCGCCGAGCGCACCAAGATCCCGATCGTGTTCGGCGCCTACCCGATCACGCCCGCGAGCGATATCCTGCACGAGCTGGCGCTCCACAAGCGCTTCCGGGTGCGGACGTTTCAGGCCGAGGACGAGATCGCGGCGGCTACCGCGGCGATCGGCGCGTCGTTCGGCGGCTGCATCGGGATCACCGCGTCGAGTGGCCCCGGCATCGCCCTGAAGGGCGAGGCGATCGGTCTCGCGGTCACCGCCGAGCTGCCGCTCGTGATCTTCGACATCCAGCGCGGCGGACCCAGCACCGGGCTTCCCACCAAGACCGAGCAGGCCGACCTGATGCAGGCCATGTACGGGCGCAACAGCGAGTCGCCGGTCGTGGTCATCGCGCCGTGCACGCCGGGCGACTGCTTCTACATTGCCTACGAGGCGGTGCGGCTGGCGATCAAGTACATGGTGCCGGTCATGGTGCTCTCGGACGGCTACCTGGCCAACGGCTCGGAGCCGTGGCTGATCCCGGACATCACCAAGCTCCCCGACATCCCGGTGGCGTTCCGCACCGAGCGCGAGGGGTTCTTCCCGTACATGCGGGACCCTGCCACGCTGGCGCGCCCGTGGGTGCGGCCCGGCACGCCCGGGCTCGAGCACCGGATCGGGGGCATCGAGAAGCAGGACGTGACCGGCAACATCTCCTACGATCCGGAGAACCACGATCACATGGTGCACACGCGGGCCGAGAAGGTGCGGCGCGTGGCCCAGGAGATCCCGCCGCTCTCCATCAACGGGCCGGCGACCGGCCAGGTGCTGGTCGTGGGCTGGGGCGGCACCTACGGCGCCATCACCGCCGCGGTGGAGGAGACGCAGGCCGAGGGCAAGGCGGTGGCCTCGGTGCACCTGCGCCACCTCAACCCGCTGCCGCCCGACCTCGGCCACATCCTGCGGCAGTACGACCGGGTGCTGGTGCCCGAGATCAACAGCGGTCAGCTCGTGCGGATCCTCCGGGCGGAGTACCTCGTGGACGCGGTGGGTTTCAACCGGGTTCGCGGCCTTCCGCTCGCGAGCCAGGACATCTACGACGCGATCAACCAGATGCTGGAGGCCAAGCGGTGAGCCCTGTCACAGGAGTACCCGGCGCGACCCCGAAGTACACGAAGAAGGATTTCGAGTCCGATCAGGACGTCCGGTGGTGCCCCGGCTGCGGGGACTACGCGATCCTGAGCGCGGTCCAGAAGATGATGCCCGACCTGGGCGTGCCCCGGGAGGACATCGTGTTCATCTCCGGGATCGGCTGCTCGAGCCGCTTCCCGTACTACATGAACACGTACGGCTTCCACACCATCCACGGGCGGGCGCCCGCGATCGCCACCGGGCTCAAGCTGGCGCGTCCCGAGCTCAAGGTCTTCGTCATCACCGGGGACGGCGACGGCCTGAGCATCGGCGGCAATCACCTGCTGCACGTGCTGCGGCGGAACGTGGACGTGACGATCCTGCTCTTCAACAATCGGATCTACGGTCTCACCAAGGGCCAGTACTCGCCGACCAGCGAGCTGGGAAAGATCACCAAGTCCACCCCGGCCGGCTCGGCCGACCGGCCGGTGAGCCCGTGCGCGTTCGCCCTGGCCACCGGTGCGACCTTCGTGGCGCGCACGGTGGACCGCAGCGTGGGGCACATGGAGGAGACGCTCAAGCGGGCCGCCGCCCACAAGGGCGCCGCGTTCGTGGAGATCCTCCAGAACTGCAACGTCTACAACGACATGGCCTGGGGCGTGCTGTACGACCGCGACTCGAAGGTGCTCCACGAGCTGAGACTCGAGCACGGCAAGCCCCTCGTCTGGGGTCCGCCCGACGATCGGCGCGGTCTCGTGCTCGAAGGCGTGAAGCCGAAGGTCGTGGCGGTCAAGGACGTGCCCGAGAGCGCGCTGTGGGTGCACGACGAGACCGACGGTGGCACCGCGCTGGTCCTGGCCCAGCTCTGGGCGCCCGAGTATCCGATCCCGCTCGGGGTCCTCGCCAACAAGACCGGCGAGACGACCTACGAGGAGATCGTGATCCACCAGGAGCAGGCATCGGTGTCCGAGCGCGGGCCCGGCGACATCGCCAAGCTCCTCTCGTCCGGCGACACCTGGAAGATCGGCTGAGCCCGCGCCTCCGGCGCGCCTCGACCCGCCGCAGATCGCCGGCCCTCCTCCGGGGGGCCGGTGGTATTTTGTCTGCCTGAGTCGACCGTCATGACCTTGACTGCACCGCTCCTCCGCGCCCTCGAAGGCATCGTCGGTCCCGCCGGCCTCGTGGTCTCCCACGAGGGCCTGCTCACCTACGAGTGCGACATGCACACGTTCTACAAGGGGGCGCCGGACGCGGTCGTGCTGCCCGGGTCGGCCCAGCAGGTGGCCGCGGTCGTCCGCCTTTGCCGGCGCGAGCGCGTGCCGATCGTGCCCCGCGGATCCGGCACCGGTCTGATCGGCGGGGCGATGGCGCCGGCGGGTGGCGTGATGGTCTCGATGACCCGCATGAACCGCATCCTCGAGCTCGACTTCCCCAACCGCTGCGCGACCGTGGAGCCCGGCCTCATCAACCTGTGGCTGAGCCAGGCCACCCGCGAGCGCGGCTACTTCTTCGCGCCGGATCCCTCGAGCCAGATGGTCTCCTCGATCGGCGGTAACGCCTCGACCAACGCGGGCGGGCCCCACTGCCTCAAGTACGGGATCACCGTGAACCACGTGCTGGGCCTCGAGGTGGTGACCGGCGCGGGCGAGCTGGTGCGGCTCGGCGGCAAGATCCACGAGCGCCCGGGCTACGACCTCACCGGCGTGATGGTCGGCGCCGAGGGTACGCTCGGGCTCGTGACCGCGGTGACCGTGCGGCTCACCCACGTGCCGGAGGGCGTGAAGACGATCCTCGCGTCGTTCCCGACGATCGAGGACGCCTCCGAGACCGTGTCGGCGATCATCCGCGCGGGCATCATCCCCGCCGCGCTGGAGATGCTCGACGAGGTCGTGATCCGGGCGATCGAGGAGGGAGTGGGTGCGGGCTATCCCAAGGGGGCGGGCGCCGTGCTGCTGATCGAGCTCGACGGGCCCGCCGCCGAGATCGAGGCTCAGGCGGCGCCGATCGAGGCGATCTGCCGCGATCACCTCGCGCTCGAGATCCGGGTGGCCAAGAGCGAGGCCGAGCGGGCGCTGCTGTGGAAGGGGCGCAAGGAGGCCGCCGGCGTCTTCGGTCGCCTGACCCCGAACTGGCTCCTGCAGGACGCGGTCGTCCCGCGCTCGAAGCTGCCCCAGATCATGAAGGAGCTGCTGGCCATCGGGGTGCGCCACCGCCTCGTGATCGCCAACGTGTTCCACGCCGGCGACGGCAATCTTCACCCGCTCATCTGCTACGACGACCGCGTGCCCGGCGAGCTCGAGCGCGCCAAGCAGGCCAACGAGGAGCTGCTCTCCGCCTGCCTCCGCCTGGGCGGCAGCGTGACCGGCGAGCACGGCGTCGGGCTCGACAAGTCGGGGAGCCTGCCGATGCAGTTCGCGGACGCGGACCTCAACTTCATGGCCCGGCTGCGGCGCGCCTTCGATCCCGACGGGATCATGAATCCGGGCAAGCTGCTGCCGTCGCACCCGGCGTGCGGCGAGGGCTTCCGACCCATCGCGCGCCCGCTCCCCGCGGGCACCTGGATCTGAGCGTGGCGGTCACCGCTCCCGCGCTCCAGGAGGCGCTCGCCGACATCACGGGACGCGATCATCTCCTCCGCGATCCAGTGCCGCTCGCCGCGCACGCGGTGGACGGGGTCACGCCCGCCGCGGTGATCCGCCCGGGCTCCGGGGAGGAGGTCGGCCGCGTGCTGGCCCTCTGCGCCGGGGAGCGGCTCGCCCTGGTGGCCCGCGGCTCGGGCCGCGCGCTCGCCCTCGGCAACCCGCCACGCCGGCTGGACGTCGTGCTCGACACGGGCCGGCTCCGCACGGTGCGCGACTACGTCCCGGAGGACATGGTGGCAACGGTGGAAGCGGGCGTCACGCTCGATGCGCTCGCCGCCCATCTCGCGCCGCATCGGCAGACGCTCGCGCTCGACCCGCCGGGCGGTGGGCCCCGGAGCATTGGCGGCGTGCTCGCCACCCATGCGAGCGGGCCTCTGCGATTCCGCTACGGGACCGGACGCGACCTCCTGCTGGGCGTCCGGTTCGTCCAGGCCGACGGCACGCTCACGTGGGGCGGGGCGAAGGTCGTCAAGTCGGTCACCGGCTACGACATCCCCAAGCTCCTGGTCGGCTCGCTCGGCACGCTGGGCGTGATCATCGAGGCCACGCTGCGCCTGCATCCGGTGCCGCCGGCGTCCCGGTCGTGGCGCGTGGGGTTTCCGTCCGCGGATGCCGCCCGCGCCGGGCTCGCCGCGCTGCTCGACTCCTCGCTGCAACCGGACCGCGCGGCGCTGCTCGACGCGGCGGGCCTCTCCCGCGCGGGCTTGCCGCCCGACGCCGTGAGCCTGCTCGTCGGGGTGAGCAGCGTGCTCGAGGCGGTGGAGAGCCAGGGGCAGGCGCTGGCGCAGCTCGCGCGATCACACGGGGGCCACGCGGAGGTCTTGCCGGACGCCGCCTGGCAGGGCCTCGGCGCCACGGTGGCCGCTCCCGTGCTGCTGCGTCTCGTCGCAGAGCCGAGCCGCCTACTCGACGGGGTCGTCGCCGCGCGTACGGCCGCGGCTCGCGTCGGCGCCTCGGCCTCGATGCTGGCTCAACCTGGTCACGGCGTGCTCCAGCTCGCGCTCTGGGACGTGCCCGATCCGGCTCGGCTGTCTCGCGATCTTATCCTGCCGCTGCGGAGCGGGCTCGAGGCCGAGGGCGGGAGCCTCGTCGTCGAGCGGGCCCCGCTCGAGCTGAAGGCATCCTGTGAGGTATGGGGGGCTATCGATCCGGAAACACTGGAGATAATGTCCAGGATCAAGAGGGAGTTCGATCCGGACGGCGTGCTGGCGCCGGGTCGGTTCGTCGGCGGGCTATGAGCCAGGCTGCGCCCGGCCGCGTCGGGTCCTTCGAGGCGCGGGATGCTCCCTCGATGGATGGGCTCCGTGCCTGCGTACACTGCGGGATCTGCCTTCCCCAGTGCCCGACCTATCGCGTGCTCGGCGAGGAGATGGATTCGCCGCGGGGTCGGATCTATCTCATGCGCGCGGCCGCGGAAGGACGGCTCGATCTGACGCCGACGCTGGCCCACCACCTCGATCTCTGTCTCGGCTGTCGCGCGTGCGAGACCGCGTGCCCGTCGGGGGTGCCGTTCGGCCAGCTGCTCGAGGCGACGCGTGGTCAGCTGGAGCGGCGGGGCGTCAGCGCGCCGGGGCGCGACCGCAGCACCCTGCGCTTCCTCCTCGATCTCTTCCCGTACCCGGGCCGGTTCGGGCCCATGCTCCACGCGCTCCGGCTCTACCAGCTCTCCGGCATGCAGGCGATCGTGCGCGGCTTCGGCTTGCTCGCTCCGTTCCGGAAGCTGCAGGCGATGGAGGCGCTGCTGCCCCGCGTGCCCCTTCCCGCGGCAGATCTCCCCGAGGTGATCCCGGCTCGCGGCCGGCGCCACGGCCGGGCCGGCCTGCTGCTGGGCTGCGTCCAGCGCTTCTTCTACCCCGACGTCAACGCGGACACCGCGCGGCTGCTCTCCGCATCCGGGTGGGAGGTCGTGGTGCCGCGGGGCCAGGAGTGCTGCGGCGCGCTGCACCTGCACGCGGGTCAGCTCGACGGGTTCCGGGCGATGGCGCGACGCCTGATGCCCGCGTTCCGTGACGTGGACCTCGTGGTGGTGAACGCGGCCGGCTGCGGCTCGGCGCTCAAGGAGTACGGTCACTGGCTCGCCGACGAGGAGTCGCGTGCCTTCTCGGAACGCGTGCGCGACGTCTCCGAGGTCCTCGCCGACGCGGACCTGCCGCTCGGGCCGCTACGGGAGACCGTGACGTACCACGACGCCTGCCACCTCGCGCACGGCCAGCGCGTGCGCGCGCAGCCCCGCGCGCTGCTGCGACGCATCCCCGGCCTCACGCTGGTGGAGCTGGCCGACGCCGAGCTCTGCTGCGGGAGCGCCGGCGTCTACAACCTGCTCGAGCCTCAGATGGCATCAGAGCTGGGCCGCCTCAAGGTCGCACGCATCCGGGAGACCGGCGCCCGGACCGTGGTCGCGGCCAATCCCGGATGCCTGATGCAGATCCGTCAGCACTGCCGCGCCGCGGGCCTGTCGGTTGACGTGGCGCACCCGGTGACGCTCCTGGCCCGGGCCCTGGAGGCACGATGAAGATCCGTGTGCGGGACCACGTGAAGACGGCCGGCGACAAGATGGCCAAGGTCGGTCTGTCGAGCACCGCGCGCACCCAGCTCGACCTCTACTGCGTGGCGCCCGGTCAGTCGCAGAGCGTGCACCGCCACGAGGGCGAGGACAAGATCTACTACGTCCTCGAGGGCACCGGTCGCTTCTCGGTTGACGGCGTGGAGGAGCGCCTCGGCGTGGGGGAGGCGGTGGTGGCCCCCGCCGGCGTCGACCACGGACTGGTCAACGACGGCGGCGAGCTGCTGCTCGTACTCGTGATGGTGGCGCCGCCGCCGGCGCACATGGCGCGTCCGGCGCCGGATCGGGCCCGGTAGCGTGGCTCCGGTCCGCGCCGCGCTGATGATCACCTGCCTCGGCGACGTGTTCTTCCCCGAGGTCGGGACGGCGATGGTACGGCTGCTGCGCCGGCTGGGCGTCGAGGTCGGGTTCCCCGAGGCGCAGACCTGCTGCGGCATGCCGCTGTTCAACTCGGGCTACCACCACGACGCGGCCCAGGTGGCCGCGCGGACCGTGAAGCTCTTCGAGGGATTCCCGCACGTGGTCGTGCCCTCTGGCTCGTGCGCGTGGATGGTCAAGACCGAGTATCCGGGCTTGTTGCGCGGAGATCCCGGCCTGCGGGCGGCCGCCGAGTCGCTCGCGCGGCGCACCCACGAGCTCTCGCAGTTCATCGTCGACGTCCTCGGTGTTACCACGATCGATTCGCCCTTCGTCGGCACCGTGACCTACCACGACTCTTGCCACCTGCTGCGGGGTCTCGGCGAGTCGCGGGCCCCGCGCACCCTGCTGCACTCGGTGCGCGGCGTGGAGCTGGTGGAGCTGCCCGGGGCCGACCAGTGCTGCGGCTTCGGAGGCTCGTTCTCGGTCAGGCTGCCCGAGGTCTCGACCGCGATCCTCGACCGCAAGCTCGGCAACGTGGAGGCGACCGGGGCGCGCTGCCTGGTGGCGTGCGACGCGGGCTGCCTCATGCAGATGGGCGGCGGCCTCACCCGCCGCGGCTCGCGGGTGAAGGCGGTGCACCTGGCCCAGGTGCTGGCCGGCGAGGTGGACGCGTGAGCGACGCGGCGCTGCGGGTTCCGTTCCCCGAGCGCGCGGGCGCGGCCCTGAAGGACGCGTTCCTGCAAGAAGCGCTGACGATCGCCACCACCAAGTTCATCGATCTTCGGAAGGAATCCTTCGCGGGCTTCCCCCAGGGGGAGGCGCTGCGAGACCGGGCGCGCGCGATCAAGGAGGCGACGCTCCAGCACCTCGATACGCACCTCGAACGTCTCGCCGACAACGTGGAGCGGGTCGGGGGCACCGTCCACTGGGCGACGAGCGCCGACGAGGCGCGCGAGATCGTCCTCCGCCTCTGCCGAGACCGCGGCGTGCGGATGGCCGTGAAGTCCAAGTCGATGGCCACCGAGGAGATCGACCTCAACGAGGCGCTCGAGCACGCCGGCGTGACCCCGGTCGAGACCGACCTGGGCGAGTACATCATCCAGCTCGCCCACGAGAAGCCCTCGCACATCATCGCGCCCGCGATCCACAAGACCAAGGGGCAGGTGGCGGAGCTGTTCTCCCGCGAGCTCCACGGGGAGTTCCCGGCCGATCCGGAGATCTTGACCGCGGTGGCCCGCCGCGCGCTGCGCGAGAAGTTCCTGCAGGCCGACATGGGCATCACCGGGGCCAACTTCGCGGTCGCGGACACCGGCACCATCGTGCTGGTCACCAACGAGGGCAACGGGCGCATGGTCACCTCGCTGCCCCGCATCCACGTGGCCCTCATGGGCATCGAGAAGGTCATCCCATCGATGACCGACCTGATGGTGTTCCTCGCGATCCTCGCCCGGAGCGCGACCGGGCAGAAGCTGTCGTCGTACACCACGCTGGTCCGGGGCCCTCGCCGGCCAGGGGAGCTGGAGGGCCCGGAGGAGCTGCATCTCGTCCTCCTCGACAACGGGCGCTCCCGGCAGATCGCCTCCACCCTGCGCGAGGCGCTCTACTGCCTGCGCTGCGGCGCGTGCCTGAACGTGTGTCCGGTCTACCGGCAGATCGGCGGCCACGCCTATGGCCACACCTATCCCGGGCCGATCGGCATCCTGCTCACCGCGATGCTCAAGGGCGATCGCTCCGTGCGCGACCTGGCCCACGCCTCGTCGCTCTGCGGGGCCTGCAAGGACGTCTGCCCGGTGCGCATCGACATCCCGCGGATGCTGATCGAGCTGCGCGAGCATCTCGACCGGGAGAAGATCGCCCCGTGGACCGAGCGGGCCGTCTTCCGGCTCTTCCGCCGGCTGCTGCTCTCGCCCGCCGCATTCCGCCTCTCCGTGAGAGCGGGCCGCTGGCTGCAGCGGCCGTTCGTGCACGCGGGGCGGCTGCGCGGGCTGCCGCTGCTGTTCGGAAGCTGGACGCGCACCCGTGATCTGCCGGCGGTGGCGTCGCGGACGTTCCGCGAGCAGTGGAAGGATCTGCGGTAGCGTGACCGCGCGCGCCGAGTTCCTCGACCGCATCCGTCGCGAGGTGGCCCGGACGCCCGGTCTCTTCGGCGCCGCCACCGCCCCACGACCGGCCCAGCCGGCGGCCGCCGCGGAGACCGTGCGGCGTGAGCTGGCGGAGCGCTGGCCCCAGGCGCTCGACCGGTTCCGGCTCGAGTTCGAGCGGGTCGCGGGCGTCTTCCACCGGGTGGCCGACCTCGGGGCCGTCCCGGACATCCTGGTCCGGATCGCGCGGGAGCGGGGAGCGGGGCGGTTCGTGACCTGGGACCCCGGCGTCCTCGGCTTCGACGCCGCTCCGGTCCTGACCCGGGAGGGCCTGACGGTGGTCGCGGCTCGAGCCGGGCAGGAGGACGAGGCCAGCCGCCAGCGCCACCGCGCCGACGCCGCGGCGGCCCAGATCGGCGTCACCGGAGCGGACCTGGTGCTCGCCGAGACCGGGACGCTGGTGCTGCTCTCGGGCTCGGGTCGACCGCGCTCGACCTCGCTGCTCCCGGACGTGCACGTCGCGGTCTTCGGTCGGGATCGGCTGGTCGAGACGCTCGAGCAGGTCGGGATCGTGCTGGAGTCGCTCCACGTCGATCCGCCGCGCAGCATGTCCGGGGCGATGATCAACTTCATCACCGGACCCTCCCGCACCGCCGACATCGAGCTGACCCTCACGCGCGGCGTGCACGGCCCCAAGGAAGTGCACGCGATCTTCGTGGAGGCCCCGTGAGCGACCGGCTCTTCACCCCCGACGAGGTCAACCGGTTGATCCCGCAGCTGACCGAGCTGATGGACACCGCGCGGGAGCGTCACCAGCAGGCCCTGGCGCTGCAGGAGCGGTTGCGCGAGGACCGTGCGCGCGTGTCCGCGCCGGGCGGGGGGCCCACGCAGGCGTGGGACTGGAAGGCGCGCGCCGAGCGCCTCGACGGCCTGGGCATCGAGATCCGCCAGGTGCTCCAGCAGATCCAGGTCCTAGGCGGCGTGACCAAGGACCTCGAGATGGGGCTCGTGGACTTCCCCGGGCGCGTGCGCGCGCGCGGCGACGAGGTCGTCAACCTGTGCTGGCGGTACGGGGAGGACGAGGTGCGCTTCTGGCACGGCATGGACGAGGGCTACGCCCAGCGGAGGCCGCTGCCGTGAGCTACCGCGCCGTCTTCTTCGATCTGTTCGACACGCTGGTGCTCTTCCACCGCGAGCGGCTGCCCGAGGTGTCGGTCAACGGCCGGGTGATGCGCTCCACCGCGGGGCACCTGCACGCCGCGTTCCGGCCCTACGCGCCGGGCGTGGAGCTGCCGGTGTTCGTCGACGCGCTCTTCTGGAGCTGGAAGGAGGCCGAGCGCATCCGCTCAGAATCGCACCGCGAGGTGGCGGCGCCCGAGCGCTTCGGGATGCTCTTCCATCGCCTGGGCCTCGAGCGAGTGCCGGACGACGCACGCGAGCTGCTGCTCGCCACACACATGCGCGAGCTCTCGCGGGTGGTGGAGTGCCCGAGCCATCACGCTCCGCTTTTGGCCGAGCTCGGCCGCCGGTACCGTCTGGCGGTAGTCTCGAACTTCGACTACGCCCCGACCTGCCGGGCGATCCTGGAGCGCGAGGGCATCGCCGGGCTGTTCGACACCGTGGTCATCTCGGACGAGGTGGGCTGGCGCAAGCCCAAGCCGGTCATCTTCGAGACCGCGCTGGATCGGCTCGGGCTCCGTCCGGCCGAGGCCCTGTTCGTGGGCGACCGCGCCGACATCGACGTGCTCGGCGCCCGGGGCGTGGGCATGCCGACGGTCTGGATCAACCGGGAGGCATCCGGCCTCCCCGAGGATATTCCGGCGCCCGACTTCGAGATCCGAGATCTCGACGAGCTCCGGGGCATACTCCGCATCCCGTGAGCCCGCGCCCGCATCCCAAATAACGCGGGGAGAGAGCGCGAGGAGGACAACGTGGCCACGACACGCAAGGTCGTCATCATCGGATCGGGACCGTCAGGCTACACCGCGGCCATCTACGCGGCCCGGGCGAACCTGTCCCCGGTCATGTTCACCGGCATCCAGTCGGGCGGCCAGCTGATGCTGACGACTCTCGTCGAGAACTACCCGGGCTTCGTGGAGGGTATCGACGGGCCCCCGCTGATGGAGACGTTCCAGAAGCAGGCGGAGCGGTTCGGCACCGAGATGATCGCCGACGACGTGACCGCCGTGGACTTCCACAGCCGCCCCTTCAAGGTCACCGGCGGCGACGTCACGATCGAGGCGCACACGGTCGTCATCGCGACCGGCGCCTCCGCGAAGCTCCTGGGCCTGCCCAACGAGTCGGCGCTGATGGGTCGCGGCGTCTCCACGTGCGCCACCTGCGACGGCTTCTTCTTCAAGGATCAGAACATCATGGTCGTGGGGGGCGGAGACTCCGCGATCGAGGAGGCGCTCTACCTTTCCCGGCTCGGGCGGAAGGTCGAGGTCGTGCACCGGCGGGACGCGCTCCGGGCCTCGAAGATCATGCAGGAGCGGGCGTTCAAGAACCCCAAGATCTCGTTCACGTGGGACACCACGGTGGAGGACGTCCTGGATCCCGCGGCGGGCCGGGTGACCACCGTGAAGCTGCGGAACCTCAAGACCGGGGCCCGCTGGGACGCCCAGGTCGACGGCCTCTTCGTGGCGATCGGGCACCAGCCCAACACGGTCCTCTTCAAGGGCCAGCTCGAGCTGCACGCCAACGACTACATCAAGGTGAAGCCGGGGACCACCCAGACCTCGGTGCCGGGCGTGTTCGCGGCGGGGGACGTGCAGGACTTCACGTACCGCCAGGCGGTGACCGCGGCCGGCACCGGCTGCATGGCCGCGCTCGAGGCCGAGCGCTACCTGGAGGCGCAGGGCATCGCGTAGCCGGGCCCTACTTGCCCGCAGGCGAGGCGGGCAGCGGATCGGGAAGTCGCTCCCGATCCCGGCCCGCCTCCTCCAGGCACCGCAGCAGCCGATCGCGCTCGTCGATCGACACGTAGGTGAAGTGGATGCGACCGTCCGGCTCGATCCGGTCGAGGCGAACGTCGCGGACCGCCGCGGCACATGCCTTGAAGCGTCGGCCCGCGACCTTCTGGGCCGCGGTGTCGCGGAGGTAGTCGCAGCCGGTCCCCGACGTCGCCAGCGCCGCGAGGACCGCGGCTCCGACGAGCCGCGGCGCGCGGGTCACCGCCGCTTGAGCAGGTCCCGGATCTCGCCCAGCAGGCGAACCTCGTCGGAGGGCGGCGGGGGCGGAGCGGGCGCGGCCTCCTCGTGCCGCCGCATCTGATTGATGCCCTTCACCAGGAAGAACAGCGCGAACGCCACGCTCAGGAACGCGATGATCGCGTTGATGAACAGCCCGTAGGCGAGGACCACGCCGCCGGCGTCGCGGGCGGCCTTCACCGACGCGAACGCGGCGCCGCTCGGGTTGCGCAGGATCAGGAACAGGTTGCTGAAGTCGGGGCTCCCGATGATCCCCGAGACGACCGGCATCAGGAGGTCGTTGACCATCGAGCTCACCACCGCGCCAAAGGCCGCGCCGATGATGATGCCGACGGCCATGTCGACCATGTTGCCCTTCATCGCGAATTCCCTGAATTCTCTGAGCATGCGTGCCCCTCCTCTCGTCGGGTGTGACCCTGGGAGCGACGGCTAGTTGCCGACCTGGACGGACGCGCCCATCTCCCGCAGCATCGCGATCGCGGACAGATAGGAGAGGCGCCCCGTTCGCGGATTCTCCGACGGCACGTTCTCGACCTCGATGCGCAGCGTCCCGAACTCGCCCTCCACCGTGATGCGGTGCTGGTTGCGCAGCTGGCCCGGCACCGCGTAGATCTTGATCCGGGTGCGCTCCGGTCCGATGCCGGCCAGCGAGAGCGCGGCGACCACGTTGACGTTGGCCGGGAAGGCCTGCACCGCCCGGCTGGCCGGGCCCTCGAAGATCAGGGTCTCGGTGGTGATCGTCTCGAGGTCGATCCGCTGCTGCTCGATGTAGGGCGCGCCAGCCAGGCCACGCGGCGGCTTGCGCGTCTCCATCGTCACCGCGTGGATCGCGCCCTCGCGCGCGCCCTTGACGCCGTCGAGCCCCGCGATGGCACCCGAGGGCACCAGGATACG
>Ga0187766_10001184_pt1 | contig 15245 bp, 9 predicted proteins | sample 0216_QUI02_MP05__4_FD_132971 | JGI IMG/M metagenome (GOLD analysis project Ga0187766, IMG submission 132971) | Tropical peat soil microbial communities from peatlands in Department of Meta, Colombia - 0216_QUI02_MP05_20_MG | ecosystem: Environmental > Terrestrial > Soil > Wetlands > Peat ... | reverse complement strand
TCGATGAGTCCGAGGCGGGCGAGCCCCGCAGTGAGCGCCGCGTTGGCCGAATCCTCCATCGCTTGCGCCGTCCCGCCGAGGCGAGCCTGTCGCTCGGCGGCCGCTTGCGCGTCGCGCACTACTTGATAGAGCGCCCGCTGCTCCGGCGAGAAGGTGCCGCTCACGGGAATCGTCCGCGTGACGTCCGCGGCGTAGCCTCGATAGGAGGCGCCGATGTCCATGACGACGACCTCTCCCGCGCTCATGAAGCGATCGTCGGCGTTGTAGTGCAAGGCGAGCGAGTTCGGGCCGCTCCCGACGATGGTGGCGAAGGCGGGGCGATCGGCGCCATTCCGCCGGAAGGTGTATTCGAGGAGCGCCTGAACCTCGAACTCGTTCAACCCGGGGCGCACCGTGCGCATCGCCTCGCGCTGCGCCATCACGGTGATGTCGATCGCCTTTCGCAGCAGCGCCAGCTCGGCCGGGCTGTGACGGCTGCGCATGCGGTCGATGAGGCCGTTCGCGATCTCGACGACCACCTTGGGATGGCCCGCGCGGAGCTGGTCGACGTACTGGTCATCCGCCGTGCGGACCGAGCCGGTGTTCAGGACGCCGATGACGTAGAGCTTCCTCCCGCCGCGCAGAAGGGAATCGAGGGCCGGCGCCAGCTCGCTATTCGGCCGCGCGATCATCCCCGTCCGCTGGGTGACGCCGTCGGTGCCCCAGCGTGTTCCGGTCCACGTCTCCCGAGCCGGGTCACGCGGGTTCACGAACATCGTGCTCGTCGTGGCCCCGCCGCGCCTGACGATGACGAGTGTCGCGTCGGGCTCTCGGAATCCGGTGAGGTAATAGAAGCGCGGCGCCTGAACGAAGGTGAGATAGTCCTCCTCAGGCTCGCGCGCGCCCAGGGCGAGAACGATGCCATCACCGAGGCGCGTCACGACCGAGTCGCGCCTCGCGGCGTACTCGGATTCCGGTACCTGGGCGATCGCACGCTGGGACGCCGCGAGCAGCGCGGCGCCGGCGAGAAGGCGGCGAAGCACGACAAGTCCTCGAGGGAGGTTGTGGGGCCTTCAAGATAGTCGCCGTGTCGTCAGGATCGGGAGGCACGGTCGGTTCGCGTCTTGTGAAGCTGGTTCTCGTCGCCCCATGATTCCCGCACCGTCAAACCGACCGAGAGCCATGAGCGGACCAGCGACACCGGCCAAGCCGACCCCACTCTGGGAGGACTTCGTCGACATCTTCGTTTCGCCGGCGGAGGTGTTCGAGCGGCGCCAACGGGCGAGTTTTGCCCTCCCTCTCCTGATTCTGACGGTCCTGGTCGGAGCGCTCTACTTGGGGACCCGCCCGGCGCTGCAACCGGTGTTCGATGCGGTGTGGGAGAGGCAGGGGGTCCCGGCGATGATGCGCCGAAACCCGCAGATGACCGCCGATCAGATCGCCGGCGCCAAGAAGTTCCAGGAGAACATCATCTCGCCGATCGCGATCACGCTGTCGATCCCGATCTCGGTCGCGCTCACCGCCCTCGCCCTCTGGCTCCTCGGCCGCCTGGTGGACGCCAAGCAGGATCTCCGCGCGTCGTTCGTGGTGAGCACCTACTCCTACTTCCCCAAGGTCCTGGCATTCGCCGCCGCGGCGATCATTGCATCGCTCTCCGATCCGGCATCCCTCACGTCGGTCTTCTCGGCCACGCTGGGGGTGGGGCACTTCCTCAGCCCCGACACGACGTCGCCGATCGCGCTGGCCCTGCTGGGCCGGATCGAGGTCTTCATCCTCTGGACGACCGTCCTCCTGGGGATCGGGCTGCACGTGGTCGGGAAGGTGTCCATGGCCAAGGCGATGGGGGTCGCGGCCATCATCTGGGTGCTCGGCGCCTTGCCCGGCATTCTCCAGGCCCTCCAGATGTAGTCGTCAGGCAGTACGACTCGCGCGAGGTGCCTGACGAATGCGAGCGATGGTGCTCGACCATCCGCGCACGCCGCTCGTGCTCAGCGACCTCGCCGACCCCGCCCCCGGGGCGGGGCAGCTCCGGCTCCGCGTGCGCACGTGTGCGATTTGCCGGACCGATCTCCACGTGATCGATGGCGAGCTGCCCCGGCCGAAACGCCCGCTCGTGCCGGGACACGAGATCGTCGGCGTGGTGGACGCCATCGGCGACGGGGTGACCGAGGTCCGGATCGGGGAGCGCCGGGGAGTGCCATGGCTCGGCTGGACCTGCGGTGAGTGCTTCTACTGCCGGCGCGGCCAGGAGAATCTGTGCGACCGGGCGCGATTCACCGGCTACGACCTCGATGGCGGGTATGCGGAGCTGGTGGTAGCGGACGCGCGCTTCTGCTTTCCGTTGCCGGTATCGTACAGCGATGCCGAGGCGGCGCCGCTCCTCTGTGCCGGATTGATCGGTTACCGCTCGCTGCGCGCGGCCGGCGACGCCGAGCGCCTGGCGCTCTACGGCTTCGGCGCCGCCGCGCACATCGTGGCCCAGATCGCGCGGCACGAGGGACGCCGCGTCTTCGCCTTCACGCGTCCCGGCGACAGGGCGACGCAGGAATTCGCCCGGGGCCTCGGCGTCGCCTGGTCAGGTGGAACGGATCAGCAGCCGCCGGAGGAGATCGATGCGGCGATCATCTTCGCGCCGGCGGGCGAGCTCGTGCCGCTCGCGCTCCGAGCGGTGCGGAAGGCGGGCGCGGTGGTCTGTGCCGGCATCCACATGAGCGACATTCCGAGCTTCCCGTACGAGATTCTTTGGGGGGAGCGAGTGGTGCGGTCGGTCGCCAACCTGACGCGTGCCGACGGGTCCGATTTTCTCGCCCTCGCCGCCGGCGCTCCCATCCTCACCCACACCACCCTCATTCCCTTGGCCGAGGCTAACGAGGGTCTCGACATGGTGCGCCGCGGCGAGGTGCGCGGGGCGGTCGTGCTCGACATCGATTCCGCGACCGCGGCGCGGGGGCGCGCGCCGGACGGGGCCTAGCGCTTCTCTCGCAGTAGGGATCGCGCGATGGTCTGGAGCTGCATGTTGGACGTCCCCTCGTAGATCGTCCCGATCTTCGCGTCGCGGTAGAACTTCTCGACCGGATAGTCGGTGGTGTAGCCATAGCCACCGTGCAGCTCGACGCAGAGCGACGTCACCCGCTCGCAGACCTGGGAGGAGAAGAGCTTCGCCATCGCCGCCTGTTGGGTGAACGGGTGGCCGGCGTCCTTGAGCCGCGCGGCGTTGTACACCATGAGGCGCGCCGCCTCGAGCTCGGTAGCCGCCTGGGCGAGCTGGAACTGCACCGCCTGGAAGTCGGCCACCGGTTTCCCGAACTGCTCCCGCTCCTGCACGTAGGCGAGTGTCGCATCGAGCGCTCCGCCGGCGACACCGATCATCTGAGCCCCGATGCCGATGCGCCCTTCGTTGAGCGTCTCGATGGCGATCTTGTACCCCTGCCCGACGGGACCGAGGACGCTCTCCGGTGGAAGCACGCACCCGTCGAAGAGCAGCTCGGTGGTGCTCGAGGCCCGGATGCCGAGCTTCTCCTCCTTCTTCCCGACTCCGAAGCCCGGCGTCCCTCGCTCGACGATGAAGGCGGTGATTCCCTTGTAGCCCGCCGCCGGATCGGCGGTGGCGAAGACGACGTAGACGCCGGCTTCGGCGCCGTTGGTGATCCAGAGCTTCCGGCCGTTCAGTACCCATGAGTCCCCGCGCTTCTCGGCGCGCGTGGCGAGGCCGAAGGCATCCGAGCCCGACCCCGGTTCCGAGAGGGCGTAGGCCCCGACGGTGCCGCTCGTCAGGCGCGGGAGCCAGGCGGCGCGCTGGGCGTCGGAGCCGTAGCGCAAGATCGGATAGTTGACGAGGGTGTTCTGGACGTCGACCATGATCGCGGCGGCGGCATCGACCCGGCTCAGCTCCTCGACCGCGATCACGACCATCGCCAGCGTCCCGCCGGCGCCGCCGACGTGCTCCGGGAGCTCGATCCCCATCAGTCCGAGGGCGAAGAATTGGGGGATGAGATCGGGGTCGATCCGCCCGGCGCGCTCCATCTCACGCACCCGGGGCCGGATCTCGGAGGCCGCGAAGTGCGCCGCAGCCTGACGAAACATCGTCTCCTCGTCCGAGAAGACGGTCAGGGGGCTGCTCGCGGCGGACGGCGTGGCGGTCACGCGGCGGCGCAACCGGCTGGGGCGATCACGCGCGACGCGCGGCGCCCGTCGTGGCGCGCGCTGCGGAGATCTCGCGGCAGCCATCGCCGCAGAACCGCTCGGGAGCGCCGGCGGGGCGCACGCACCCGGCGGCGTCGGCGGAGCCGGGGGAGGGCTGCACTCCGGCGCGATCGAGAACGACCTCGGCCAGCTTCTCGTTGACGCCGAAGGCCGTCGTCACCGTGAAGCGCACGCCGGGGTAGGGAGCCGCCGCCTCCGTTACCATGCGCGGGATGTCGCGCGTGCTGTGCTTCCCGGGTGAGAGCATGTACGGGAAGGCCACAACGTCGGTGGCGCCGGCCCGCACGCATTCGGCGAACCCCTGGGCGATCGTCGGCTCCGCCAACTCCATGTGCGCAATGCGCACGATGGCGGAGTCCCCCGCCATTCTCTGGACGAGCTCGCCCACACAGTCGAGCATGTGGTTGGCTTCGGCCTTCACCGAGCCGTGGTCGATGAGCAGAATCGCCTTCAGACGCGCTCCCGTGTCGGGTGGGGCGTAGGGGCAGAAAGATAACGTCGACGCGGGCTCGCGGAGCGCGGTCAGTTCGCTATCACGTCCAGGGCGAGCTCCACCCGACCAAATGGTGCCGAAACCTGCACGCCCTGCACCAAGCCCCTGATGCGCGAGAGCATCTCGCGGGCTATCGCTATTCCTTCGGCCACCGCGTGCTCCTTCGACTTGTCACTCGCCACGCGCATACGCGCGAGCACCGCGTCGGGGACGACGACCCCCGGCACCTCGTTGGCCAGGAACTCGGCGTTCCGCGCCGAGACGAGCGGCCAGATTCCGGCGACGATCGGGATGCGCACGTGCTCGATGGCTGCGAGGAAGGCCTCGAGCTGCTCGACATCGAACACAGGTTGTGAAATGGCGTACTCCGCCCCGGCCTCGACCTTCCACTCGAAGCGCCGGATCTCGTAGCCCCGGTCGAGCGCGGCCGGGTTCACGCCGACGCCGATGGCGAAGGACGTCGGCGTGCCGATCGAGTGCCCGCCAGGATCCAGGCCGCGGTTCAGGCGGCTCACGAGATTCGTCAGGCCGATGGCGTCGATGTCGAAGACGGCGGTGGCGTCGGGATACGGCCCCATCTTCGGCGGGTCGCCCGTGATCAGCAGCACATTGCGCAGCCCCATCGCCGCCGCGCCCAGCAGGTCGCTCAACATGCCGAGGAGGTTGCGGTCGCGGCAGCAGTAGTGGGTGACCGTCTCGATCCCCACACGCTGCTCGATGAGCAGGCTGGTCATGAGCGCGCCCATGCGACTCTGGGCGCGCGGCCCGTCGGGGACGTTGACCGCGTCGACGCAGGCGCGCTTGAGAGCGGCCACGCTCTCGAGCATGTGAGAGGCATCGACGCCGCGCGGCGGCACGATCTCGACCGAGGTGACGAAGGTGCCGGCGGCGATCTTGGCGGCCCAGCGCGACCGCTCGCCGAAGGGCATCGGGTCGACACCCGTGGGCTCGGCCGGCTCGGTGGCACGCGCCGCGGCGCCATCATCGGTGTGCGGCAGCTGGTAGCGGACGCTCGCCTTCCGCTGCTGGCGAGGGACGAGCGGACGAATCCCTTCGACGATCGCCTTCAGGTGCTCGGGCGTCGTTCCGCAGCACCCACCGACGACCTTCGCTCCAGCCAGGATGAGGTGGCGAGCGTATGTCGACATGTACTCGGGGCTCGCCATGTACATTGTGCGACCGCCGACATCACGCGGCATGCCGGCGTTCGGCTGCGCGCTCAGCTTGCGGCGGGTGACCGGCGTCATCTTCTCGATCGCCTCGAGGATCGGCTGCGGTCCGACGCCGCAGTTGAGGCCGACGATGTCCGCTCCCCACGCATCGAGCGCCTTGGCGAAGTCCGCCGGCGCCGAGCCGAAGGGGGTCAGTCCATCCTCGCCGATCGTCATCTGCGCGATCACCGGGAGATCGGGCGCCACAATCCGCGCCGCGCGAATCGCCTGCTCGATCTCATCGAGATCGCCGAAGGTCTCGATGATGAAGCAGTCGGCTCCACCCTCGGCGAGCGCCTGCATCTGCTCCTGGAAGATGCTGCACGCCTCATCACGGCTTGTCGGTCCGAAGGGCTCGAGCCGGATACCGAGCGGGCCCACCGCTCCGGCCACGAGAACGTGCTCCCCCGCCGCCTCACGGGCGAGCGCCGACGCCCGTCGATTCAGATCGGCCACCCTCTTCTCGAGACCGTAGTGCGTCAGCTTCACCCGATTGGCGCCGAAGCTGTTCGTCTCGATCACCTCGGCACCCGCCTTCACGTAAGCGCGGTGAACCTCGAGCACCAGATCGGGCGAGCTCGCATTGAGCTCGTCGTAGCACTGGTTGATGAAGACGCCCTTCTGGTAGAGCATCGTCCCCATCGCGCCGTCGAAGACAATGACGCGCTCCGGGTCGAGCAGCGCCTGCACGTCGCGGCGGGTCGTCATCGCGATGCTCCCGAGGCCGTGCCAGCGGCCTCACGATCGCCCGCCGGGGCGGCGCGGACGGCAAAGTACTTGGCCGATGGGTGGTGGACGACGAGGGCCCCGGTCGTCTGCTCGGGGATGAACTGCCAGGCGGCGGTCAGCTCGATGCCGAGCGCGTCGTGCGCCGGGAGGATCGCCAGCAGCTGCGCATGGTCCTCGAGGTCGGGGCAGGCCGGATAGCCCCAGGAATAGCGTTTCCCCTGCGAGGGCGGGAGACCGAGCTCGCTCCGGATGCGGCGGTGCATCCACTCGGCCGTCGCCTCCGCCGCTTCGACCGCGAGACCGTGGAGGTAGAAGGCTTCCGTGTACTCGCCATCCTTCTGGAGCTTCTCGAAACGCCGTGTCGCCTCGTCGCCGACAGTGACCACTTGGAAGCCGGCGATGTCGACCTCCCCGGACTCCGCGGAGCGGAAGTAGTCCGCCAAGCAGAGGCGCTCACGACCCTCCTGACGCGGGAAGTGAAAGCGCGCGACTTGCCGCAACGATCCCCCATCGCTGTCGAAGGCTGCCGGGTCGTACACGATCAGGTCGTTCCCGCTCGCCTGCACGGGGAAGTAGCCGTAGACGGCGCTCGGGCGAAGCCACCCCTCGCGCGCCGCCTGAGCCGAGAGGCGCTCGAGCGTCGGGCGGAACTCGTCGCGCACCGCCGACTCGTACGAGTCGCCGGAGCCGCGACCGCCCCACTGCAGCCGATAGAGCTCATCGATGTCGAGGAGCGCCAGGACTTCCGAGATCGGGATGTCACGGAGGACTCGGCTACCGAAGAAGGGCGCTGACGGGAGCGGGTTGTCGGGCGCGATGTCGCTCCGCGTCGTCGCGCTGGTTCCGCCCTGGTTCTCCTTCCCGGCGGCGTGGAGAAAAACGTCGGCGCGCGCCTCCTCCAGATTCTCGCGCACGAGCGCCGCCCGCTGCTCCGGATCGATCAGCTCTTCCATGCGCTCGAGCCCCTCGAACGCATCCTTGCAATAGAAGACTCCGGCGTCGTAGGGGCGCTCCCCATCGACGAAGAGGGCCCGTCGGCCGAAGCGGCGATTGATCGCCGCTCCACCGATCAGGACGGGGAGGTCCAGCCCGCGGCGATCGAGCTCCTGCACACAGAGGGGCATCTGCTTGGACGTCGAGACCAAGAGTGCCGAGAGGCCGATCGCCGTCGCGCCGACCTCCACCGCGCGATCGACGATCGTGTTCACCGGCACCTGCTTGCCGAGATCGAAGACGGTGTAGCCGTTGTTCGAGAGAATCGTATTGACGAGCGACTTCCCGATGTCGTGGACGTCGCCATAGACGGTCGCCAGCACCACCTTCCCCTTGGTGTAGCCCTCCTTCCGCTCGAGATACTGCTCGAGGTGGCGCACCGCCTTCTTCATCACCTCGGCCGACTGCAACACGAAGGGGAGGATCAGCTCCCCCGCCCCGAACTTGTCCCCGACCTCCTTCATCGCGGGGAGGAGCACCTCGTTCAGGACCCGCACCGGTTGTTCGCGCACGCCGGCCGCATCGAGCGCCGCCTCGATCCCTTCCTTCTTGCGGTGCACGATCTGCCAGTGGACGATCTCGTCAGGCTCCATCGACGCCGTGGGGTCCTCGACGCTCTTCGCCGATCCGCTCCCTTCCGCCCGCCCCTCGAAGGCTTCGATGTATCGTTGCAAAGCGTCGGGGCGCCGGTTGAAGACGAGATCGTCGGCCAGCTCGCGCTCCTGCGTCGACAGCTCGGCATAGGGGCGGACGTGGGCGGGGTTCACGATCCCCATGTCGAGCCCCGCCAGCACGCAGTGGTGCAGGAAGACGGCGTTGAGCACCGACCGCGCCTCCGGCGCGAGGCCGAAGCTCACATTGCTCACGCCGAGGCTGGTGAAGACCCCCGGCAACTCGCGCTTGATGAGCCGGATCCCCTCGATCGTCTCCTTCGCCGAATCGATCCATTCGCCCTCGCCGGTAGCGAGGGTGAAGGTGAGGGCATCGAAGATGAGATCCTCGGGGGCGAGCCCGAATTCGCCGACGGCGATATCGTGGATGCGCCTGGCGATCTCGAGCTTCCGAGCGGCAGTCTTCGCCATCCCGACCTCGTCGATCGTGAGCGCGACCACGGCCGCGCCATGTCGCTTGACCAGGGGGAGCACGGCGTCGATCCGCCCCCGGCCGTTCTCCATGTTGATGGAGTTGACGATCGCCCGGCCGGGGATGTGCTCGAGCGCCTGGGCGATGACCCCGGCCTCCGTCGAGTCGATCATGATCGGCGCTTCGACGCTCATCGAGAGGAGCTTGACGACGGTGGCCATCTGCTGCGCCTCGTCCGCTCGCTCGGTGAGCGCCACGCACACGTCGAGGACGTGGGCGCCCGCTTCCACCTGCTCGCGCGCCACGCCGCGAATGCCGTCGTAGTCATCGGCGAGGAGAAGGCGCTTCACCTTGCGCGACCCCTGGGAGTTCACGCGCTCCCCGATGAGGAGCGGGGGCGGGTCCTGGCGCAGCGTGATCGCGCGCATCGCCGAGGAGACGCGTGGGGCGTGATGCCCGGGGCGGGGTGCCCGCCGCGACTCGCCTCCGCGAACGGCCCTCACGACCGCCTCGAGATGTGCCGGCGTCGTGCCGCAGCAGCCGCCGACCACGCGCACGCCGATGTCGTGGACGAACTCGCTCAGCGCCGCCGCCATCGGCGCCGGCTCGAGCGGGTAGACCGCCTCGCCGGTGCCGGTGTTGAGCGGGAGCCCGGCATTCGGGATGCACGACACCGGCAGACTCGCGTTCTCGCAGAGGTAGCGGATCGGCTCGCGCATGTGCTCCGGCCCCGTGGAGCAGTTGAGCCCGATCACATCGACGCCGAGCGCTTCGATGGTCGTCATCGCGCTGGCGATATCCGTGCCGAGGAGCATCCGGCCGGAGACATCGAGTGTCACCTGGGCCTGCAGCGCGACGCGCCGCCCGAGATCGGCGAAGAGGCGCTCGATGCCGGCGATCGCCGCCTTCACCTCGAGAATGTCCTGCGAGGTCTCGATGAGCAGCACATCGACTCCGCCCTCCACGAGGCCCGCTGCCTGACGATAGAACTGCTCGGCGAGCTCATCGAAGGTGATCGCCGAGAGCACCGGGTCGTCGCTCGACGGGAGCATTCCGGTCGGCCCCATCGAGCCGGCGACGAAGCGCGGACGACCGTCGTCGGCGAATCGATCGCAGGCCTCTCGCGCCAGACGGGCCGCAGCCACGTTGAGGTCGTGCACCTTCTCGCCGATTCCCCATTCGGCGAGACGGCGCGGTGTGCTCTGGAAGGTGCACGTCTCGACGACGTCGCAGCCGACGGCAAGGAACGATTCGTGAATCCCGCGGATCGCGTCGGGGCGCGTGAGGACGAGGTGGTCGTTGCACCCTTCCAGAGCCTTGCCGCCGAAGTCCTCGGCCGACAACGAGAGACGCTGGATGTTCGTCCCCATCGCGCCGTCGTAAATCAGCACGCGGCGCGAGAGCTCGTCGAGGTAGCGCGAGGGGAAGGGGGAACGAGTCGAGGGCACGGTCACCGAAAGTGGTGGTACAAGAGACAAAAACGCCCGGCGCGCGAAAGCGCCCGGGCTGGCGCTTTAGCGGGATGTTTAACGTGGCCGCAAGTTGCCGTAAATCGCCACGGGATCGATTTGGAGATTAGTCTAGCGTAGAAGGACGCCCGCGGGCAAGAGCGGCAACAGCCCGAACCGATCTCACCCCCGCATTTCGGGCGGCTCGGGCATCCGGCCGGTGTCGCGCGCCCGCGCGGCGACCCGCTGCAAGAGCGTGAGCAACCGGTGCCGCTCGAGTGGCAGGGTCAGCTCGGCCATGACCACCCGAGCCAGCCGCACGGGGAGCGTCTCGACCGCTTCCGCAGTCGACGAATAGAGGATGAACGCCCCACCCGGCACGAGCGGCAGGCGCAGCACCTCCGGCGTGGTCAGCGCGATCTCGCGATCGATCACCGCGGCCAGCGGTGTCGTAGCAGCGGAGAGCTCGAGCGCCTCCACCGCCGTGCGAGCGTGAACGGGGCGAAGGCCCGCGCCGGCCACGAGCTGGGCGAGACCTTCGAGGAGTGCTTCGTCGTCGCCGAGAAGAAGGACAGTGCTCATCGCGAAGTCGCCCTCATACGAGGCGGTAGAGCGCCGTTTCCACGAGCGCGAGCGCGAAGAAGGCGACGAGCGGAGTGACGTCGACCATCCCGAGCGGCGGAATCACGCTGCGCAACGGGCGGAGCAACCACTCCGTGAGCGTCACCGACCAGCGAACCCACGGCTTGTAGGGAGAGACGCGAAACCAGCTCGCCAACACACGAACGATCAACGCCAGCTGCATGAGACCCACCACCCAGCGCACCAGGAGATGGTAGATCCCGACGCCGCCCTGTGACCCGGCGGCCGCCGCCGAGAGAATCAGGTCGCGCACGAACTCCAGCGCGTAGAGGAGCAGGATCCCCCCCACCACGACGGCCGCCAGCGCCCACCACGGCGCTGCGCTGGGCAGGCCTCCGGCGCGCACCACGCGCTGCTCTATCGGTTGGAGCAGGGGATCGACGCTGCGACGGAAGAAGCGGGCGACCGGCGAGAAAGGATTGATGCGCCGGGTGCGGACCAACCAATCGAAGGCGAAGACGACGAGGAGGGCGACGGCGAGCGCGAACAGCACGCGCTTCAGCAGGAGCAAGACGAGATCGAACGCTTGCAGGAAATCGGTCACGCATCGAAAAGTGGACGGCCCCACGCGGCGGTGCAAGAGCGACCGCCGCGCGGGGCACGACCACCGATGTCACTGCGCGATCTGTGTCAAGCCGACGTTGCGGGCCGCGAAGGACAGTTCATCCGTGATCAGGTCGATCTGCTTCGACGTCGGCCGCCCGGCGCCATGACCGGCTTTCGCGTCGACTCGAAGGAGAATCGGTGCCGGTCCCGCCTGCGCGGCTTGCAGAGCGGCGGCGAACTTCAGCGAGTGTCCCGGGACGACGCGATCGTCGTGATCCGATGTCGTCACCAGTGTGGCCGGGTACTGCGTGCCCGCTTTGATGTTGTGCAGAGGCGAATACTTGATCAGATAGCGGAACTGCGTCGAATCATCCGACGAACCGTACTCCGCCTTCCATCCCCAGCCGACGGTGAATTTCTGATAGCGTAGCATGTCCATCACGCCGACCGCGGGTAGCGCGACGGCGAAGAGATCGGGTCGCTGTGTCAACAGAGCGCCCACGAGAAGCCCGCCATTCGACCCGCCCTGCACGACCAGCTTCCCCGGCGAGGTGTACTTCTCCTTGACCAGAAACTCGGCCGCGGCGATGAAGTCGTCGAAGACGTTCTGCTTCTTCTCGAACATCCCGGCCTGGTGCCACTCCTCGCCGTACTCCCCGCCACCGCGAATGTTCGCGACCGCGTAGATCCCACCCATCTCGAGCCAGGCGAACCTCCCCGGGCTGAACCCGGGTGTCAGCGAAATATCGAAGCCGCCGTACGCGTAGAGGAGCGTCGGATTGGAGCCATCCAACTTGAGCCCCTTCTTGGCGGTGATGAACATCGGAACCTTCGTTCCGTCCTTGCTCGTGTAGATCACCTGCCGTGTCTCGTACGGCGAGACGTCCGCCGGCAGCTTCGGCACTCGGATCGGCGCGCCTGCCTTCCTCTTCACGTCGAAGCGATAGATCGACGTCGGCTGAAGAAACGATGTGAAACTGTAGAACATCTCCTCGTCATCGGGACGGCCGGTGATGGCGCTCACAGTTCCGAGGGCGGGGAGCGTCAGCTCGCCGGACGCGCCACCGGAGAGAGTATAGAACTTCACCACCGAGTGGGCATCGTGGAGATAATTGCACACGAGCTCACCGCCGATCAGCTGCACGCTCTCGAGCTTGTCGCGATCCTCTTGCACGATCGTGCGCCAGAAGCGACGCGTCTCCCTCGCGACATCCACCAGCACCACGCGCCCCTTCGGCGCCATCAGGTCGGTGTGGATGAAGAACATCTCCCGCCAATTGTCGATGAACGTGTACGACGCGTCCGCATCATCGATCAAGCGAACGATCGGATTGTCGATCTGCGGGCTGCCGGGATTCCGGAGATCCTTGATGTAGAGTTTGTTGCGGGGGTCGGTGCCCTTATTGATGTAGATGATCAGATACTCGCCGTCGTCGCTCACCTCGCTGTTGACGTAGAGCTCCGGATCGTTGCCGGCTTCCCAGATGACCTCGTCCTTCGATTGGGGATCGCCGATGCGGTGGTACGCGAGCTGCTGCCCCACAGTCTTGTCGCGAAGCGGCGCCCCGCCAGCCGGAGGGGCCGGATACCGGGAGTAGAAGAAGCCCTTGCTGTCTCTGGTCCACGCGGGGCTTGTGAACTTCACCCACCGCAGCGTGTCGGACAGGTCCTTTCCCGTCTGCACGTCGCGAACGCGGATCTCCCGCCAATCGGAGCCGCTCGCCGAGACCGCATAACCCAGCAGCTTGCCGTTCTCGGGGACGCTCCAGGCCGTGAGCGCGACCGTCCCATCCGCCGACAGCGTGTTCGGGTCGAGCACGACTCGCCGCTGCGACGTTCCGGTGGAGTCGGGCGCCTTCTGCGCGTAGAGGACCTTCTGGTTCTGGAGCCCGCTGTTCTCGGTGTAGAAGTACGTCTTCCCTCGCTTGATCGGCGGATCGTACTTCGCGTAGTTCCAGAGCGCCGTCAGACGCTCCTTGAGCTGCGCCCGGCCTGGAATCGCGGCCAGATAGCTCTCCGTGAGCGCGTTCTCGGCGGCGATCCACTGCGTGGTTTCCGGCGAGTCCGTGTCTTCGAGCCACCGATACGGATCGGCTACGGTCGTGCCGAAATAGTTGTCGCTTTGATCGGAGCGGCGTGCCTCGGGGTAGCGAAAGGCGCCGGTGGTCTGGCCAGAAGGCGCCGAGGCAGGGGTGGCGATCTGAGCGAGCAGCCGGCACGCTGGGACAGCGGCCAGGGCGACGAGAAGAGCGCGGACGAGCAGACGGACGCGCATGGGTCCAGCCGGTGTGGGTCAGTGCCGAACGGCGCCGACGAATCGGCGCCGCAGGGTTGATGACCCCAATGTAACGCCGGAAACGCAAGCACGGACACGCCTCGAGACGGCCATCGTCGCGGCCGGCGATGCCGAGCGCAACCGCGCCAGGAGGCTGGACTTGGACCCAACGGCGCCCGCGGGCGCCGGTCTTCCTTCAGGCGACGGGTGAGGGGGTCGTCAGGCCGTGGCGTGATGCGATTTCATACACCTCGTCGGCGCTCAGGACGTCGCGCTCGAGGAGGGCATGAGCCAGCTCATGGACCAGGGGACGGTGCTCTCGGATAAGCGCCTCGGCACGCTGAGCCTGATCGGCGATGAGTGCCCGGACGGCCGTGTCGATCTCCCCTTGCAGCTGGCCGCTCGGGGCAGCGCCTTGGATCGCAGCGTCGGCGCAAATGAGCCCAACCGAGTCGCTCATCCCGAACTCGCCCACCATCCGGCGGGCAATGCCGGTCGCCTGGAGCAGGTCGCTCCCGGCCCCGGTGGTGACTGCCTCGGGACCGAAGAAGACGAGCTCCGCGGCGCGCCCACCCAGCGCCTTGGCGACGACGCCTAACAGGTAGCGCCGGGACTGGAGGTGACGGTCGGCGTCGGGCGCGAAGTGGGCCGCGCCCAGCGAGCGGCCGCGGGGCTCGATCGTGACCTTGTGGAGCGTGTCCTCGGGGCAGGCGAGCAACCCTACCACGGCGTGGCCGGCCTCATGCACCGCGACCATCCGCCGCTCCCCCTCGCTGACTACGACGCCGGCGCGCACCCGGCCGAGGAGGATCTTGTCGCGGGCTTGCTCGACGTGGCTGTTGGTGATCGTCTCGCTCTCCTGCTGGACGGCGAGGATGGCGGCTTCGTTGAGCAAATTCGCCAGGTCGGCGCCGGAGTGACCGACGGTGAGCTTGGCGATGCGCTCCAGATCCACGTCGGGGGCGAGAGGAGAGCGCGCCGCGTGAATGCGGAGGATCTCCAGGCGATCGGCGGCGGTCGGAAGCGGCACCTCGACCACCCGGTCGAAGCGTCCTGGCCGGCGGACCGCGGGATCGAGCATGTCTTCGCGGTTGGTCGCTGCCATCCAGACCACGCCCTCGTTCGCGGCCATGCCATCCATCTCGACGAGGAGCTGGTTGAGCGTCACTTCCTCCTCCCCCGACCGGTTCGGCCGACCGCGCCGGCCGCCGAGCGAGTCGAACTCGTCGATGAAGACGATGCAGGGGGCCGCTTCACGCGCCTGGCGAGCCAGCTGGCGAATCCGCCGCGCTCCCACGCCCACGTACATCTCGTTGAAGTCCGAGCCGGCGGCCGTGATGACCGGGCACCCAGCCTCGCCAGCCACGGCTCTCGCCAGGAGGGTCTTGCCGGTGCCGGGGGGTCCGATGAGCAGGATGCCGCGAGGACACTTGGCGCCCATCGCCCGGAAGCGTCCCGGATCCTTCAGGTAGGAGATCACATCGCGAAGGTCGGCCTGGGCCTCACGCACCCCGCCGACATCGGCCATGGTCAACTGCCGTGAGGGAGGGGTCGGTTGGAAGCGGGCTCCCCCGAGGGTCGTGCGGTTGTTCATGAGGAGGATCGTGATGACGCCAAGCACGGCGATCACGCACACCACCCGG
>Ga0187766_10001183_pt1 | contig 15247 bp, 11 predicted proteins | sample 0216_QUI02_MP05__4_FD_132971 | JGI IMG/M metagenome (GOLD analysis project Ga0187766, IMG submission 132971) | Tropical peat soil microbial communities from peatlands in Department of Meta, Colombia - 0216_QUI02_MP05_20_MG | ecosystem: Environmental > Terrestrial > Soil > Wetlands > Peat ... | reverse complement strand
GGCGCGCTTCGTTTCCCAGTTTCTCGACTCGTTTCCGCGCATTTGTTTCTCGCACTTCTTCCGCGAGTAGATCCGCATAGCCGATGATGCCGGTCAGCGGATTATTGAGTTCGTGTGCGACACCCGCGACGAGCTGACCGAGTCCTGCCAGTTTTTCCGATCGCACCAGCTGCTGGTGCAACCGCACGTTTTCGAACGTCACCGCCAGGTCGGAGGCGAAGATTTCCAGATTGACCATCTCGCGGGAGTCGGGGCCCCCGGGCCACCTGGAATCCGCCACGTAGAGACAGCCCACATCGGAACCGCGCCAGGAAACCATGGGAATCAGCATCAGGTCCCCGGTCTCTGACATCCGGAAGGACTTCTCGGCACGCCCTGGGGTCTGCTCCCGTCGCTTCATAGCTTCGATGGCGTAGCTGCTGGAGTGCATCTCGAGCGTTTCGGCCTCTTGCGCCGTGAACCCGCTTAGGCCTGCCAGATAGAATCTGCGGTTTTCGCCCAGCAGAAGCAGCGCGGCACGCTGAAAACTGCTGGCCTCGGTGATGGCCGTGGCCACCTCTCCGCACAGCGCGCCAGGATCGTTCCCGGCCAGCAGACGCGAGGTGATCTGCGACAGGCGTTGCAACAAAAGGCTCTCCGCCTGAGCGCGCAAGCGCGCCTCTTCGAGGAATTTCGTCTTTTCCTCCAGCAGGGTCAGGACCATGCCGAGGGCGACCAGGATTCGCGGAACATTCCAGAAATCCAGGTTCGCCTCCGTCGTGGTCAAAAGATTGTGAATCGGGTACTCCGCACCCCAGGCGATGAATCCGATCGTCGTGGTAATCACACCCAAAGAAGAGCGCCGGTAGATCTTCCAGAACTGCAGGCCGGAGAGGCAGAAGCTGATTGCCAGAAACAAGGCCATGGGGGTGGAACTGTCACCCCCGACCTGCGCGTGGACGCCCCACAATCCGGCTGCCGCGACGACGACGGCTGCTGCGGTGTGATGAAGCCGACGGCGCGACGGGGCAAAGAACAAGAAGCTCACCGCCAACAAAATCGTGGGCACGAGCAACACCGCCCGGAGTGTGTGCGAGCCCACATGGAAGCCAACGACCAGAGCGTGAACGATCGCCGGTGCGCCGAGGGCCGTGATCAGTCCGATGCGCTTGGTCCGCTCAGAGGGTTCAAAAACGAGCGACGCCAGGAAAACGACGGCGGATAGTTCCAGAGCCGCGAAATCAACCGGGGTCAGGACCTGTTGAACGATCCCGCCCTGGCTTTCCATCGCTTGTGCGAAGAAATGGAGAAAGGTCAGCGACCAGGCATAGGCCCAAAGCCGCACCCGTGCCACCGGCGCCTGTCTTTCCAGGGACAGGAAGATGCTGACAAGTACGGCAAGAACGAGCGTAATAGGCAGTGCGTCCGGCACGCTGATCACAGGCCTCTCCCGCCCCGAACCGCTAGCGTGGCGGCTCGGTCTTGAACCAGCAATAGAGCCTTCGTACCAGGGGATTGCCAGACGCCGCCGAACGTACTGTGGTTGGATTACTCGCGGGGTGGAATGTGGACATCCACGACTAGGTCGCTGCCTTCGGTCAGTTCCAGCGGCTCGAGCGGTGTGAAAACGCCCTTTTCGAACCGGGCGCGGATTCGTCGCACGGCACTTCGAGAGCCTCGAACCGGGGCTTTTTTCAGAGCGTCTCGCTCGGTGGAAACATTGCCCGAGTCGAGCGCGATGTTGGCGAGCGCATCGGCATCGCGGTTTTGCTCGCGGGGTACATGCTCAATTGAGAGGTACACAAGCTGCCGGGCAAGCTTCGAAGCGCGTTCGTAGAGGGGCTTGAGGTCCGCACTTTTCACTTTGTATCGCCCTTGCATCTGCCGGACGAGCAACTCGGAATCGCTGCGGATCCGAAGGGCGCCGATTCCTTGGCTCGTGGCATAGTCCAGCGCGGCCAGCAGTGCGTAGTATTCGGCAACGTTGTTGGTTTCGCGGCCGATGCGCTTGGCGAGTTCCAGCACGAGCTCTCCGGCGGGATCGCGGATCACCACCGCATAGGCTGCCGGTCCGGGATTGCCGCGTGAAGCGCCGTCAATCTGGGCGATATGAACTCCCGAGGCGGGTACAGTGGAATGCGGATCAGAAAACAAGCGTGCACCTTCCGGCGCTCGGGCTTTGGTTGGGCGCCTCATGGGAATTGACAACTCCCGCGCTCGATCGGGCCCGTCCCGCGATCAAGCCTCACTGCTGGAAGAGGCCGTCGTGGATGCGGCCGCGGCTTCGGCCGACGCGGACGTTTCCCGGTAGTAGAGAATGCGCGTGCAGGTCTCGCAGTGAAACAGCTCTTCACTGCCAGAGCGCCTAATTTCCTGAATGACGTGTGGCCGAACCATCATGCCGCACGCGCTGCACTTCTCGCCGCGGATTTCGGCAACCGCGATGCCGTTGTGCTTTCTGGCGATGCGCGTGTAGTGGTCGAGCAGGTTCTCGGAGATTTCCAAGACCGTGCGCTCACGCTCGGCGTTCAGCTCGGCTAGGCTTTTTTCTGCCGCGGTTTTGTCTGCTTCGATCTCGGAACGCTCCACTCCCGTAATCGCTTCGATTTCCTTCACCGATTTCTCCGACGCTTTGATGCGCCGGTCATACTCCTCGCCGGCAACCATTTGTTCGAGCAGGCGGTCTTCGGCTTTGGCAATTTCCGCTTCGGCTAACTGGATTTCGTGCTGGAGGGCGCGATAGGCTTCGTTGGTCTTGACCAGAGAGCCCTGATCCCGATACTTGCGGACTCGCTCCTTCCATTGCTCAACGTCCATCTCGTATTTCTTGCGTTCCTTGATGGCACGGAGCTGCGCCGCCTTGCTCGAGTCGACGTCAGCTTTCGCCGTTTGAATACGTTTCTCGATGTCGGCAATCTTTTGAGGGAACCGAGCCAGCCGGCCGCGAAGGTCGTTTAGCCGCAGGTCCACGCTCTGCAGCTCGAGAAGCGTCTGGAGGACTTTTTGCACTCTAGGGTCATTCTAGCACAGCGATCGCGGCCGTCCGGCAGGCACAGAGCCAGTCCGGAGGCGGTTTAGGGGGCGGGTTGAATCTCCATCGTTTGATCGATGACGTAGCTGGTGCAGCCAGGAAGGGTCGCGCTGGGGCAGTGGGCGATGATGCGAAAGCTTTCGGCCGAGGCCGTGGCTTCATACGTGTAACCGTCCCGACCGGGCTTTTTCATCGTCATCGCGCCGCTGGTAACGAGATCGTCGAGTGAGCCATAGGAAGTGTGCTCGGCTTGATAGACTCGCTCAGCCTGGGCCATTCCCAGCAGATCGTTCTTTACGCCGGCGACATCGATGGTCTGCTGCGGATGAGAAACGGGCGCGGCTGACTGATTCTGTGAAAAGTAGTACTTGTAGATCAAACCGACCACCGCTGCTACCACCAAAACCGCGACTAGGCTGCCTAGGCTTCGCACCCTTGCCTCACAAAACGTCTTGCTCCTTATAAGACCACGGGGAGGGTGTCCAGACAACGTCCCAAGCAAGAATCGAAGCGTATCGGGAAACAGCGCGCAGAGTCGGGGCGGAACCGGCTACCCTTTTCGAGCGGCCACGCGTCAAATCCGAGGGGTTCTGGCTAGCTAGAAACTTAGGTCTGTTTGACACGTCAGCCGGGTCTCGTGATACTGGCAGGCGCAGTTTTACGGGACAAGCGCGCGCCGCGAGGGAGCGATCGATGACGATGAAAGCGACTCTACGGGGACGGGTTCAGGTCGCCCTATCGATGGTGTTTGTTCTTATTACCACTGCACCCCTTCTCAGAGCGCAGGATCGGTCGAGCGAGGCTCGCCCGCCCCATCTGCATTTGACGACGCACAAACTTACGAATGGCTTAGAGGTGATCCTGCTCGAGGAGCATTCCGTCCCGGTCATCAATCTTCAAATCTGGTATCACGTGGGAGGCAAAGACGAGCAGCCCGGTCACACCGGATTCGCTCATCTGTTCGAGCACCTGATGTTCAAGGGTTCGGCGCATGTGGGACCGGATGAGCATTCCCGCATCATCGAAGCGGCGGGCGGGTTCGACAATGCCGAAACCGGTGATGACACGACCAATTTCTTCGAGACCTTTCCGAGCAACTATCTAGAGCGGGTCCTGTGGCTTGAAGCCGACCGCATGGGCAGCTTGAATGTCGATGAGGCCAATTTCAAATCCGAGCGCCAGGTCGTTGAAGAAGAGCGCCGCGTCCGCGTCGATAATCAGCCCTACGGTTCCATCGAAGAGGACTTACGCGCAGTCGCTTTCACCATTCACGGCTATCATCACCTTCCCATCGGCAGCATCGCCGATCTTGACAAAGCCACACTCCAGGAAGTGCGCGATTTCTTCAACACCTACTACAAGCCGAACAACGCGACGCTGGTGATCGTCGGTGATTTCAATTCCGATCAGGCCCTGGCGTGGACCCGCAAGTACTTCGAAGGAATTCCGGCATCGACAAAACCGATCCCACGCCGCGAAACCCCCGAGCCCCCGCAAACCGCGGAGCGCACGGTCGAAAAGTCCTATACCAACACACCATTGCCGGCCGCCGTAATCGGCTACAAAATCCCTGCGCGGTACACTCCCGATTCGTATCCGCTCGATCTGGCTTCGAACATTCTTGCCGGCGGGGAAAGCAGCCGCCTGTATCAAACACTCGTCTACAAGGACCAGATTGCCGTGCAGTCCGCCGGTTTCGGAAACTTCACCGAGGATCCGAATCTTTTTTGGGCATACGCCATTATGAACCCGGGACACACGGCGGCAGATGGAGAGAAGGCTGTGACCGCGGTGCTCGACGGGCTGAAAGGCTCACCGGTCGATGAACGGGAGCTCGACAAAGCGAAGAACCAGGAGATTTCCGGGTTCATTCTGGGCCGCGACACAGACGAAGAAAAGGCTGTCGCCATCGCGACGGCAGCCGTGATCGGCAAGGATCCTGACCTGGTCAATACGGAGCTGGAGCGATACCTCGCCGTCACGCCCGTCGGCATCCAGAGCGTGGCAAAGGAATATTTCGTTCCGTCACGGGCTACGGTCTTGATTGTGACGCCTGCGGCCCCTGCTCGATAGCAGCAATCCCGAATCAAGGAGCACCGATGAACCGCACAAAAACATCTTGGACTGTGTCGCTCGGGCTGCTGGCAGTTGTCGCGGCCGTCGCATCGGCCCGTCCACAGCCTCAGTCACCTACTGGCGCAGCGTCGGGAAACCCCAGCCAGACCGGTGGCACCGGGGCCGTGCCTCCCGGCGTGAAGCTCATCCCACAGATGCCTCCGGCCGGTGCGCCCAGGCCGTTTCAGTTTCCCCACGCTGCGACGAAAACTCTTCCGAACGGCCTGCGCGTCTTCGTCATCACCGACCGCAGCGAACCGGCTGTGGCAGCGCAACTCGTCATTCTTTCTGCGGGGAGCATCAAAGACCCCAAGGATCGCCCCGGCGTCGCGCAGATGACCGCCAATCTATTGACCCAAGGAACCCAGAAGCGCTCCGCGCAGGATATTGCCGAGGCCATTGATTTTGTCGGCGGCTCGTTGGCCGCCTCGGCGGGCAAGGATTCGACGACCGTCACGCTCAACGTTGTGAAGAAGGATGTGGACACGGGTCTCGATCTGATGTCCGACGTTGTTCTGCATGCTGCCTTTCGGGCCGACGAGCTGGAGCGTCAACGCCAGCAGCTTCTTTCCAACCTCACCGTGCAGTATTCCGATCCAGACTATCTCGCCTCGCTCGTCTTTAGCCGTGCCTTGTATGGCAGCTCGCCCTATGGCCGGCCGGAAGAGGGCACGCCGGAGACCGTGAAGTTGTTTGATCCCGCTGAGCTGGCCAAATTTCGCGATGCCAACTACGCGCCCAATCAAGCACTGCTGGCCTTTGCCGGTGACGTGGCGCCGGACGAGGCCTTCGCGCTGGCCGACAAATACTTTGGAGCATGGCCGAAGGTCGATGTCCCGACCGTTGCACCTTTACCGGCCCAGGCGGCTTCAGGTCTACATATCTGGCTCATCGACAAGCCCGACGCCGTGCAGACACAGGTTCGCGTAGGCAAACTGGGCATCCGGCGCGGTGATCCAAACTACATTCCCGTGTTGGTGATGAACCGGATCTTTGGCGGTGGATATAACAGCCGGCTGAATACGGAAGTGCGTGTCAAGAAAGGACTTACCTATGGCGCCTACTCCTCTTTCAGCCCCCACCGCTATGCCGGATCATTTAACGTCGGAACGTTTACGCGCACGGCGGCCACTGTGGACGCCACGAAGCTGGTCGTGGATCTGATCGCGAAAATGTCCACCGGCGATGTCACGCCCGAGGAGATGGACTTCGCACGCGATTACCTCGCCGGCGTCTATCCGATTCAGTCGGAGACCGCCGAACAGGTGGCCAACCGGGTTTTGACGGCTGCGGCCTACGAGTTGCCGGCCGACTATAACAGCACCTACCCGGAAAAAATCCGAGCGGTCACCCCCGCCGAGGTGCGGGACATGGCTCAGAAGTATCTAAGCGCCAGCAATCTCGATCTGGTGCTTGTCGGCAATGTGAAGGCGTTTCGCGATGACCTGAAGAAAGCTTTCCCCAACGCCCAATACGAAGAGATTCCCTTTGACCGCGTAGATGTGCTCGCGCCTGATCTTCGCAAGCCCGCGGCGGCGGCCACCGCTCGTTAGCTAGCGAACCGACAGAATCACTTTGCCGATGTTTTTGCGATCGTGGAGGAATTGATGCGCCATGGCGGCCTGATCGAGCGGAAATGTCTTGGCGATCACGGGTTTGATCTTTCCTTCGGCGTAGAGACGAAAGATGTCCTCCAACTCGTGCCGCAGTAAGACACCGCGCGATCCGAGTTGCCCCAGGCTGACACCGATTACCGCCAGATTTTGCGACATCAGCCGCAACGGATGAAATCGCGGCGTCTGCGCCAGGGCTTTCAGCCCGCGCACGAGGCTGCGTTTTCCTCTCGATCCGGCCGCCTCGGCAAGCCCGTAGACGACCAACCGCCCGGTTGGTCCAAGACATTGCTGGCTACGCCCGAGCGACTTCCCACCCAAGGGATCCATCACCATTTCGATGCCATCGGGCGCGAATTTTCGAACCACCTCGACGAAATCGCTCTTCTCGTAATCAATGGCGTGATCCACGCCCATCTTCCGCAGATATTCCTGCTTGGTTGGTCCCGCCGTACCGAAGGTCATAAGCCCGCGGGCTCGTGCCAGCTGCACCGCTGCGATTCCCACTCCTCCCGCCGCGCCATGAATCAAGATGCGATCACCCGGTTGCAGATTCCCCATGACGAACATGGAGTGATACGCCGTCAGGTAGTTCACGGGGATCGCGGCGCCCTCTTCGAATTTCATGCCCGGCGGCAGCCGGTAGATCTCCTTCTGGGGCACAACGATCCACTCCGCGTAGGCGTTGAAGTGCGTGATGGCGGCCACCGCGTCGCCGGGAGCCAGCCCCTCCCCTTCCACCTGCCTGGTTCCGTCGGGAATTTTCTCGATGACCCCGGCGATCTCGAGACCCGGGACAAACGGCGGCTTGGGCGCGCCAGGATACAGTCCCATACGCTGTAAGAGATCGGCAAAATTAACGCCGATCGCTTTCACCCGAATCAAGGCCTCTCCCGGCTTCGGCTGGGGATCGGGAATCTGCTTTATCTCCAGCACGTCGGGCGACCCATACCGCCGAACGACCATAGCCCGCATCTAAACTCCTTGTCCGGGTCCAGGACCCCGGCCGGCTCCTTCGACTCGCCGCGGCGGCACCGCGCCTCGGCTTTTCACTGGGAATCCGATCGATCCTATTCTAAACTGAAGGACTTTGTGCTGCGATGAAAAGCCAATTGACCCTTGGAAGTTTGCTGGTCGGCCTTGTTCTATCTGCTTTACCAAGGACCTTGGCGGCGGAGGACCACCCGCCGCAGGCTCCCCTGCCGCCCGTATTGAACGCCATGCAGGTGGAACTGGATCGTTCGTTTCAGACGCTTTCCAAGGCTGACCCCAACGCCTATTTCATCAGCTACACGGTCTCGGACCGCAACTACGCCGAGGTATCGGGTTCGAACGGTGCATTGCTTTCCAGCGCGGCCGACCGCGCGCGCTGGCTCGAAGTGCAGACACGCGTCGGCGGCTATCAACTCGACGACACGCACAAAGTCGGCGAGCGTCAGGCCAGCTGGACCAGCCCCGGCACAACCGTCTCGCTCGATGACGACCTTTCTGTTCTTCGCCGTCAAATCTGGCGCGAGACCGATCGCCAGTACCGGGCTGCGTCGGAGGCTCTCATCAAGGTCAAGACCAGCCAGAAGGTACAAGTGCAAACCGCCGAAGGCACCGCACCGGATTTTTCCGCAGAAGCCCCGCATGTTTCGATCGGTTCTCTGGTGGACATGCATGTCGACCGCAAGCCGTGGGAAGAGCGCGTGCGCCAGTACACGGCGGCTTTCAGCAAATCCCCATATGTCCTGAATTCCATCGCCACGTTCACCGCGCTGGGAATGAATCAGTATCAGGCGGATACCGAGGGGGCCAAGATCGTTTTCGGGCAACTGCACTATCGCCTGGAGCTGTTCGTCCAAAGCAAAGCGCCCGATGGCATGGATATCGAACGCTATACGAACTTCGACTGGCTGGACCCGAAGGATGCCCCCGATGAAAAGACCGTCTCCGCCGCCGTTCAGAAATTGATTCAGGAGACCGAGGCTCTCGATCAGGCGCCGCTGGCTGATCCCTACGCCGGTCCGACGCTGCTGACCGGCCGGGCGGCTGCTGTTTTCTTCCATGAGGTTTTCGGCCATCGCGTCGAAGGGTTCCGTCAGAAGGACATCACCGAGGGGCAAACATTCACGAGCAAGATCGGCGAACAGATCATGCCGAATTTTATTTCGATCAGGGACGATCCAACGAAACCGACCCTGAACGGCCAAATGCTGCTGGGGTACTACCCGTTCGACGACGAAGGGGTGGCCGCGACGAACGTTGTGCTGGTCGACAAAGGCGTCCTGAAGAGCTTTCTGATGTCGCGCTCGCCACTCATGGACATTCCCCATTCGAATGGACACGGCCGCCGTCAGCTTGGCTACGTTCCCGTCGCGCGCCAAGGAAATCTGATCGTCTCCAGTTCCAATGGCATACCCTTCAGCGAACTTCGCCAGAAGCTAATCGACCTGGTGAAGCAGCAGCACATGCCCTATGGCTTGCTGATCGACGACATCGAAGGTGGCTTCACCTTCACCGGCCGCGGGCAGCCGCAGGCCTTTCAGGTCACACCGCTCGTCGTGTATCGAGTTTTTGCCGACGGCCGCCCCGATCAGCTGGTGCGGGGCGTGAACATCGTGGGAACTCCGCTCGTCTCGCTCTCGAAAATTGTGGCCACCAGCGACAAACAGGAGATTTTCAATGGCTACTGCGGCGCCGAATCCGGCTCTGTTCCGGTCTCGGCCGTGGCTCCGGCGATTCTGATCTCCGAGATGGAGTTCGCAAAGAAAGAGACCTCCACCGATCGGCCGCCGATCCTGCCGCCGCCCGCGCATGATCCGGATGCGAAGGGACAACAACGGTGAGAGCACGGGCGCTTTCCACGGTGCTCCCATTTCTGGTGGCGCTTCTCAGTGCCCCCACCTCGCCCGCCAAGCGACCGCAGGCACCGACCGCGCAACCCGAACTGAAGATTCCCGCAGGCGAGACCGACCAGACCCTGCGGGCCCTGCGGGATGAAATGGAGCGCTCTCGCACACGACTGGCGCTGCCAGGTGTCGAGAGGCCCTTTTACGTGGAGTACCGGCTTCTCGACCTGGACGTCCGCACCGTCACGGCGTCCTTTGGCGCCCTGCTGGCTAGCTCGACGGGTCGTAACCGCCAAATGATTGTCGAGGTTCGCGTCGGCAACTACCACCTGGACAGCTCGAATTTCATCAGCGAGGACGGCTTTCAGGGGTTTCTCGGCCGTTCCGGGCAAGTCGGCATCGACCGAGACTACAGTTCGCTGCGCCAGGATCTTTGGCTCGCCACCGATCAAGCCTACAAAGAGGCTGTGACCCAGATGGCGCTCAAGCAGGCCTTTCTGCGGAGCCTCACCAAACCACCGGAGATCGACGATTTTGCCCAGGCCCAACCGGTTGTTCGGGTCGAACCGCGCGTCGAGCCCGATTGGAGTTCACGAAACTGGGAAGAAGAGGCTCGCACCGCTTCGGCCGTTCTGAAAAAGTTTCCGCAACTCTACGGCACGCGCGTCACCTATTCCATGATTTACACGACCTCCTATCTGATGACCAGTGAAGGCACGATCATCCGTACGTCGCACCATTTTGCGGGCATCGAAGCGGGCATGGACACAGCCGCCGACGACGGTATGCCGCTCAATAACTTCTATGCCGTCTATACGGCCGATCCTGCTGGCCTGCCGGACGCGGCGGCCGTTTCCAAGGCGCTCACCGAGGCTGCCACTGAACTGGTCGCGGAACGAAATGGGCCGCTTGTCCCCGACTACACCGGACCGGTGCTTTTTGAGGCACCGGCGGCTGCGGCGACGCTGGCACAGGTTCTCGAGCCTTCGCTTTCTGGTGCCCGGCCGCCGCTTGCCATGACCAATGAATTCGACGAGCTCCTGGAGCGGTATGGCGGCCGCAGCGAATGGACCGGCCGCGTCGGAACGCGGGTCCTACCCACCAGCGTCACGATTGTGGACGATCCCACGCTCCACGATTTTCAAGGCCAGCCGCTGCTGGGTGGCTACGACCTCGACGCGGAAGGTGTGCGCGGCGAGCGGGTGTCCGTCGTTGAAAACGGGGTGCTGAAGAACCTGCTGATGTCTCGCCGTCCCGGGCCGGATTTTTACAGCTCGAATGGGCACGCACGCTCCGCGATGCTTTCCGAACCGGAGCCCTTGAGCAGCAACCTGTTTTTTCAATCCTCCGCAGCGCTTCCTCCGGCCGACCTACGCAAGAAATTTCTGGATGCTTGCCGAGACGACGGCCACGACTGGTGCCTTGAGGTGAAGCGTATGGCAAATCCTGCGCTTTCCGCGCTTCAGCAGGAGGACTTTTCGGACTTCGTAGGCGAAATGGCCGGCGGGTTCGGCAGCGGTCAACGCATGCCGTTGCTGGTCTATCGCGTTTACGTGGCGGACGGTCGCGAGGAACCGGTCCGCGGCGGAATCATCATGGGTCTCACGTTGCGCGCGTTCCGCAACATGCTTGCAATCGGCAACGACATGACCGTTTACACCTATATGCAGAACCCGGCAGGCGGCCTTGCCGGGACCGCGCTCGGTTCCTTTGGCTCGGCACAGGACGGAATTCCCAGTACCGTGATCGCACCGTCGTTCTTGCTTGATGATGTCGAGATTCGCGGCTTTCACGGCGAACCACGCCGCCTGCCCCTGGTCGCCGCCCCCCCGCTCAACTGATCCAGCCCCCGCCCGCCAGCGCCCGAATCGCTATTTCGCGAAGTGTACGTGCTTGCCGCGCAGGCCGTCATGAGAATGGCGCAGCGGCAGGGTCGATGGCGGGGCCCGTCGCACCTCCTCCTCGACAAGCTCTCCCGGACTTCCCTTTGCCGGTGTCACGCCGCCGTCGGCCAGCAGCAGCGCTCCCGTCACATAGCTCGCCTCATCCGACGCAAGAAAGGCGAAGATGTTGGCCATCTCTTCCGGAGTGCCGCGCCGCCCCAACGGCACCATCCCGTCGATCATTTTCTGCACCTCCAGGCTCAGCGGCCCGCCGGGCCCCCGCGTCCACGCCGTGTCGATCGCGCCGGGGCAGACGCAATTGGCGCGCACACCGTATTTTGCCTGCTCCAGCGCCACGCCCTTGGCGAAGGCGTGCAGAAAGGCTTTGCTGGCTCCGTACGGCGTGAAATTTGCCGAACCGTTAATTCCTGCCTCCGAGCCGGTAAACAGAATGTTGCCTCGTGTCTTCCGCAGGTGCGGCAGCGCAAATTTCGTCATCAGAAACGCGGTGCGGATGTTGTTGCGAATGGTCCGCTCGAAATCTTCGATGCGGTAGGCGTCGGTCTCCGCATTGGCGATAAAAACCCCGGCGTTGTTCACCAGAACGTCTATCCTCCCGAACCGGCCCACTGCGGCGTCGACGCACGCGCGTGCCTCCCGTTCCTCTGCCAGATCCCCGAGATGGACTTCTGCTTCGCCCCCGCTGGCTACGACCAGCTCTGCTACCTCCTGTACCGGATCGGATGGCAACCCGGCCAGCATCAGCCGTGCGCCCTCCCGCGCAAATTTGTGGGCAATCGCCTCGCCGATGCCTGTCCCTGCGCCCGTGATGATCGCGATTTTGTCCGTAAGCCTCATAGGTTCTCCCGCACTTGTTCGTGCTGTCGGTGATGCGGTGCCGATGATAAGGATTCGCCATGACAGGGGCAAGAGCGCTGGCGATCACACCCTATGAGTGGGGCGCAGCGGTTGCTTGGGGAGCGGCGGGCAGATGCACCAGGCGCGCGTCAGTGACCGAGGGAAGCGAGCGAATCTCCTGAACGATCGCTGCGCTGACATCGCCATCGAGGCCGACCAGGGCCAGGGCCTCACCGCCTCCGCTCGGCGAACGCCGGCCGAGGGCAAAGGTCGCGATATTGACTCCCAGCCTTCCAAGCGCCGTACCGATGCGGCCGATCACGCCCGGCACGTCGACATTGCGCGAAAGCAGGAGCGTGCCTTCCAGCGGACCTTCCAGGCTGATTCCGTCGAGCGAAACGATGCGTGGGGAGCCATCTTGCCCGACGGTTCCTTCCAGCGTGAAGTCGCGTCCGCCATCGGCGATGGCGACTTCGACCGTGTCGGGAAACCCATGGCCGCGCCGCCGCGTCGTCTCCTCAACCAGTAGGCCGCGCGCCGCCGCCACCGCGGCTGCGTTGACGAGATTCACTTTTTCGTCGAGCACGGAATTCAAGGCGCCGACGAGCACCGCGCTGCGGATCAGGTGCGAACCGAGTTCTGCGGGTTCACCTGCGTAACGGATGCGCACCCGGCTGAAGCTGCGCGACGGCGACGCCTGCGCCACAAAGGATCCCAGCCGTTCGCCCAGTTCCAAATACGGCCGCAGCCGCCGGTATTGATCGGGCGAAAGTGCCGGCATGTTGACCGCGTTGCGAATCACACCTTCGGAAAGGTAGTCGCGCACCTGTTGCGCGATCGCCGTACCCACTTCTTCCTGGGCTTCCGCGGTCGATCCCGCGATGTGCGGCGTTGCGATTACATTGGGCAGGCCGATGAGTGGTGAGTTTCGCGGAGGTTCCTCGGCAAAGGTGTCCAGCGCCGCGCCGGCCAGATGACCTGATCGAAGGGCCTCGGCGAGCGCGGCTTCGTCGATCAATTCACCGCGGGCACAATTGACCAGCCAGGCCCCCTTCTTCATTTTTCTGAGCGCAGAGGCGTCGATCATTTTTTCGGTTGCCGCGCTCAGTGAGGTGTGCAGAGAAAGCACGTCGGATCCCGTCAGCAATTCATCGAGTGAGACCAGTTCCACTTCCACCTCGCGCGCGGCCGCAGGCGTGACGTAGGGATCGTAGGCCAGCACTCTCATCTCGAGGGCACGGGCGCGACGCGCCACTTCGGTGCCGACCCGGCCGAGGCCGACAAGGCCGAGGGTTTTTCCCCGGAGCTCGGTGCCGGAAAAGGCGGACTTCTCCCAGCGACCGGCCTGGGTCGAGGCATTGGCCTGCGGTACGGCGCGCGCCAGCCCCAGCATGAGCGCCAAGGTGTGTTCGGCGACGCTCACGGCGTTTCCACCCGGTGTGTTCATCACCAAGACTCCGCGGTGCGTCGCTGCCTCCACGTCGACGTTGTCCACCCCCACGCCAGCCCGGCCAATCACGCGCAGTCGCACGGCCTTCTCCAGCAGCGCAGGTGTCACCTTGGTGGCGCTGCGGACCACCAGTGCGTCCGCATTGGCCAGCTCACTCGGCAGGGTCGCCGCCGTTGGCGTGAGCACCTCCCACCCGGCCTGGCGGAGCAGGGCGATGCCTCGCTCGCTGATCTTGTCCGCGACAATAATTTTCATAAAGTTCAGGGTATCGGGAGCATCGCGGGCTGTCAATTCCGCGCGCCGGCTGCGACGCGTGTGCTATTCTGTTTTTTATTCGCCAGAAAGGGACAGCCAAAGGAAATGAGTTACATCGATCGCATTCAAAGCGACCTGACTGCCGCTATGAAGGAAAAGGACGAGCTCCGGCTGAGCGTCCTGCGTATGGTCAAATCCGCCCTTAAGAACAAGGAGATCGAAAAGATACGCCCGCTCGACGACATGGAGTCGCTGCAGGTGCTCCAGACACTGGTCAAGCAACGTCAGGACTCCGCCCACCAATTCCGACACGGCGGCCGCAAGGATTTGGCGGAAAAGGAAGAGAAGGAAATCACCATCATCGAACAGTATCTGCCGCCCGCTCCGACCGACGCGGAGATTCAGCACGCCATCGAAGAAGCCATCAACGAGGCCGGAGCCGACTCTCTGAAGCAGATGGGCGCCGTCATCAAGGCCGCACGCCTGCGTCTGGAAGGAAAAGCGATCGACGGGAAGGTTTTAAGCGACCGGGTGCGCGAGCGCCTGACGCGCAAGGCCTAAACACCCCGCAGGGCCGTGCCAGCTGCCCTCCGGCAGCCACCTCTAGCTCGAGCCGCGCCACAAAAGCGGACATTTCACCTGCTAATTCGACCGGACATATCATGTGCTAACGACAAGGCGTTCCGGCTTGCCTGAAGCAGGTTCTAGTGCTAGTGTGCCGCGTTCGCACTGGCTTCCGAACCTAGGGTTGCGGGCGGAGCAGAGACGGCAGGAGGCGCAACAGTGAAAACCGGGTCCTGGAGCTCGACGGCACCGCCGGGCGAGTTCCGTCCCTATGTGGGTCCCCAAGAGAGCCTGGCCGAATTCAGCTTCCGCGCGATTGTTTTGGGCGGCCTATTCGGGATTCTTTTCGGTGCCGTTTCCGTGTATGTGGGCTTGCGTGCGGGCCTGACCGTTTCGGCGTCGATTCCCATCGCGGTGCTTTCGATCAGCATCCTGCGCGCCTTTGGGCGGTCGACGATTCTGGAAAACAACATCGTACAGACGACCGGCTCCGCCGGAGAATCGGCTGCGGCGGGCGTGATTTTTACCATGCCAGCCCTGATTTTCCTCGGGTTTTCGCTGAACACGGAATACTGGCGAGTCTTCTTTCTCGCCCTGCTGGGCGGAACACTCGGCGTGCTGTTCATGATTCCGCTCCGGAGGCAGTTGATCGTCAAAGAGCACGG
>Ga0187766_10001182_pt1 | contig 15255 bp, 12 predicted proteins | sample 0216_QUI02_MP05__4_FD_132971 | JGI IMG/M metagenome (GOLD analysis project Ga0187766, IMG submission 132971) | Tropical peat soil microbial communities from peatlands in Department of Meta, Colombia - 0216_QUI02_MP05_20_MG | ecosystem: Environmental > Terrestrial > Soil > Wetlands > Peat ... | reverse complement strand
GGCGCCGCCCAGCGCGGCGACGGAGAGCTTCACGGCGCCCGCGGTCGCCGACCTCTACATCCCGGTCTACAGCCCGGGCACCACGCGCGTGGTGGGCGTCGTCGAGCTCTCGCAGGTGCCGCTCCGCAACGAGGCCTCGCAGGAGCGCTGGAACCAGATCGCGTGGGGGATCGCGCTCGCCGCCGGGGTGCTGCTCTGCTTGATCTTCTTGCCCGCGGTCTGGCGCAGCCACCGGCGCACGCGCCTCGAGGCGAGCTCGACGGCCCAGCGGGCCGCCCAGCGCACCCAGGAGCTCCAGCGCACGACCGAGCAGCTGCGCGAGGCGCTCAAGGCGGTCAAGCAGCGCGCCGAGGAGACCGACCGGATGCTCGAGGTGACCGAGGCCATCGGCTCGGCGATCGAGCAGAAGGAGCTGTTCGAGGTCATCGCCCAGGGCGCCGCGCGGGCCTGCCGGGTCGACCGCGGCTCGATCTTCCTCCGCGACAAGTCGGGCCAGCTCATGGTGCCGGTGAGCTCCCAGCTCGCCGATCGCAGCGCGGCCGCGAAGGGCGGCGAGGGCGCCGAGACCCTCCGGGCGCTGGCCCTCGAGGAGATGCCGTCGTTCCTGCTGGAGGCGGTGCGCCGCCAGGAGCCGGTCGTCATCTCGGATCCGGGCAGCGATCCGCGCGTCCCCCAGGGCTGGGTCGGCCTGTTCCAGGCCAAGTCGGCTCTCGTGGTGCCGCTCATCCACCAGGGGCGCACCGCGGGCGTCCTCATCCTGGACCATCTCAAAACCCTGCACGTGTTCACCGAGGAAGAGATCCGCCTCGCCACGACGCTGGCGGCCCAGGCCGCGGTCGCGCTGGAGAAGGCGCGGCTCTACGACGAGATCCAGTCGCGCCTGCAGCAGACCGAGACGCTCCTCGCGGTCAGCCAGGCCATCGGCTCCGCGCCGGACCTGCCGGAGGCGATCCGGCGGACTACTCGGGAGATGGTGCGCATCCTCGGCGCCGACACCGGTGTCGCCTGGTGCGTCACCCGCGGCGGCGACCGCTTCATCCCGCTCGCCGGGTACCACGTGCCGCGCGATCTCCGCGAGCCGCTCTCGGGGCTGCCGCTGGCGCCCGACGATCCGCTGATCGACCTCGTGAAGCGCCTGCGCACCGCGCTGCACTCGAGCAACAGCAAGACCGACCCGCGCTTCAACCAGCCGGCGCTCAACCTGCTGCCCCACGCCTCGCTCCTCGTCCAGCCGGTCCAGGTCAGCGACGAGCTGCTCGGCATCTTCGCGATCGCGTGGACGCGCGAGGCGCACGCCTTCAACCTGGACGACCTGCGCCTGGCCGACGGCATCGCCAAGCAGGCGGCGGTGGCCATCGAGCTGCACCGCACGCAGCGGCACATCATCGAGCAGGAGCGGCTGAACGCGGTGGGCAAGATGGCGAGCGGCCTCGCCCACGACTTCAACAACGCCTTGGTGCCGATCTCGGGCTACGCCGAGATGCTGCTCGAGCACCAGGAGATCCTGCGCGACGCGGCCAAGGCCACGAAGTACCTCAAGCTGATCATGACCGGCGTGGAGGATGCGGCCAGCGTGGTGAGCCGTCTGCGCGAGTTCTACCGCAAGCGGGAGGAAGGCGAGACCTACCGGCCGCTCTCGATCAACCAGATGGTGGAGCAGGCCGTCGCCCTCACCCGGCCGCGGTGGCGTGACGAGGCGCTCGGCAGCGGCCGCACGATCCTGGTCGAGGCCGACCTGCGCCCGATCCCCCGCATCCTGGGCAGCGAGTCCGAGCTGCGCGAGCTCCTGACCAACCTGATCTTCAACGCGGTCGACGCCATGCCCGAGGGCGGCACCATCCGCATCCGCACCGGCCTGCGCGAGGCGCCGGTCAGCGAGGAGAACCGTCTGGCCGCCGCCGCGTCGCAGGTGTTCCTCGAGGTGGGCGACACCGGCACCGGCATGACCGAGGAGGTGCGTCGTCGATGCCTCGAGCCCTTCTTCTCGACCAAGGGCGAGCGCGGCACCGGCCTCGGGCTCCCCATGGTGTTCGGGATCGTCAAGCGCCACCGCGGCACCATGGACATCGAGTCCACCGTCGGCAAGGGCACGACCTTCATCGTGCTGCTCCCGATCGACACCACGCAGGTCCACGAGACCGAGCAGCGCGGCCAGGCCCCCACGGGCCCCCTCCACGTGCTCGTGGTGGACGACGAGCCGATCGCGCGCGACGTGCTCACCGAGTACCTGGCCGGGGACGGCCACACCGTGGAGACCGCGGTCAACGGCCGCGAGGGCTTCGAGAAGTTCAAGGCCGGGCAGTTCTCGGTGGTCATCACCGACCGCGCGATGCCCGAGGTGGGCGGCGATCAGCTCGCGGCGATGGTGAAGGAAGTCGCGCCCGCCATGCCGGTCGTCCTCCTCACCGGCTTCGGCGATCTCATGAACGCGGCGGGGGAGAAACCAGAGGGCGTCGACCTGGTCGTGAAGAAGCCGATCCGCCTCGCCACGCTGCGCGAGGTGCTCGCGAAGATGACCGACGGCCCCAACGGGACCCAGGACGGCCATCCCGCCTCGACCGCCGCGGCCCGCTGACGCGCCCGGCCGTCGCCGAGTCCGGATCCCGTCTCAGCCGACCCCGATCAGCGCGCCGCCCGCGGCGCTGACCAGCACCACGACCCACGGCGGCGCCTTCCCGACCACGAGCAGCGCGAAGGCCACCAGGGCCAGCGCGAAGTCGGCTCGTCCGCCGATCCCGCTCGTCCAGACCGGATCGTAGAGCGCGGCCAGCAGCACGCCCACCACCGCGGCGTTGACCCCACGAACCGCGGCCTGCACCGCGGCTCGGCGGCCGAGCACGCCCCAGAACGGCAGCACGCCCAGCACCAGCAGGAGGCCGGGCAGGAAGATCGCCACCAGACAGAGGGCCGCGCCACTCCACCCGCCGGGCGCGGTCATGACCTCGCCGAGATAGGCTGCGAACGTGAACAGGGGCCCGGGCACGGCCTGCGCGGCGCCATAGCCGGAGAGGAACGCCTCGCGGCTCACCCAGCCCGGCTGGACCACCGCCGTCTCCAGCAGCGGCAGCGCGACGTGGCCACCGCCGAAGACCAGCGCCCCGGTCCGGTAGAACGCGTCGGCCACCGTCAGGGCCGGGCTTCCCGAGAGGGCGGCGCCCACCGGGAGGGCGAGCAGCAGGACCAGGAAGAGCACGAGTGCACCCACCGCCTGGGCGCGCGAGACCGGCACCACGAGCCGGCCCCCCGACGCACTCGGAGTCGCGCGACAGAGCCAGAGCCCGACGACCGCGCCCAGCACGATGGCCACGATCTGGGCCCGCGAGCTCGCGGCCAGCGAGACCACGAGCGCGGCCGCGACCGCGATCGCCGCGCGCGGCCGATCGGGGGCGAGGCTCTGCGCCATGCTCCACACCGCCTGCGCCACCACCGCCACCGCGGCGACCTGGAGCCCGTGGAGGACGCCTCCGCCGAGTGGGCCGGTCAGGAGCGCGGCCCCCCGCGCGAAGAGCACCAGGGCCAGGGCCGACGGCAGCGTGAAACCGAGCCAGGCCGCGATGCCGCCCGGCACCCCGGCTCGCGAGAGGCCGACCGCGAACCCCACCTGACTGCTCGCGGGCCCCGGCAGGAGCTGGCAGAGGGCCACGAGTTCCGCGTAGCCGCCCTCGCCGAGCCATCGGCGGCGCTCGACGAACTCGGCGCGGAAGTAGCCGAGATGCGCGATCGGGCCGCCGAAGGACGTGAGCCCGAGCCGCAGGAATACCGCGAAGACCGCGCCGACCGAGTCCCTCACACCATCGCGTCCTTCCCGTCCCCCGTCGCCGTGACGTGTCCGGCCTCCAGAGGCGCCGCGCGCGCCTTGAGCGCCCTGGCGCCATCGCATAGTATCGAGCGCCGGGAGGCCACGCCATGGATTGCTGCGCTCACGAAGGCCCGAGCGGAGGCGACGCGCGCTTCGACGTCAAGCAGGTCGCCGACGGCGTCCACGTCGCGGTGGCCGCCCCCGCCTACAAGGTCAACTCGAACACTGCCATCATCGAGAGCGACGACGGCGTGATGATCGTCGACACGCACTCCAAGCCGTCGGCGGCGCGCGTGATCGTGGACCGGCTGCGCGAGATCACCGCCAAGCCGGTGCGCTACGTGGTCAACACACACTTTCACTGGGACCACTGGCACGGCAACGAGGTCTATCCCGCCGCGTATCCGGGCGCCGAGATCATCACGAACCAGCTCACGCGCGAGGCGATGGTCCGCAAGGGGCTCAAGCGCATCCAGGACCACGTGCGCCAGGTGCCGGGCGAGATCGCCCGGCTGCGCGCCGAGCTGGCCGCCGCGACCACTCCCGCGGAGCGCGCGAAGCGGGAGGGTGATCTGAGGCTGGCCGAGGCCTACCTGGCCGAGGTGCGGGCGCTCAAGCCCGCCCTGCCCACGATGGCCTTCGAACGCACCATGAAGCTCTACCGTCGGGATCGTGAGATCCACTTGCTCTACCTGGGCCGCGCCCACACCGAGGGCGACGTCTTCGTCTACCTGCCGAAGGAGAAGGTGGTGATCACCGGCGACGCGGTGATCGGCTGGACACCCTACATGGGCGACGGGTACCCCGAGGACTGGGTCGCGACCGTCGACCGGCTCGCCGAGCTGGACTTCGACACGATCCTCATGGGCCACGGCAACCCGGCCGGGCACGACTGGCTCCGCACCTTCCGCAACTACATCCACGACATGGTGGAGTCGGTACGGGAGGAGGTCGGCACCGGCGCGACCCTCGACGAGGTCAAGCAGCGCGTGCCCCCACGGCTGGCGCCCACCTACGAGAAGGCGTTCGCGGCCTACGAGCACTACCGCCCGTGGCGCACCGGGCTCCTCGCCAACATCGAGCGCACCTACGCGATGGTGAGCTGACCGCGGGGCCCCCGCCCTCGCGCGTCCCGTCCGCGCGAGGGCGGGGGTTCGCCCGGCGTCCTACTTCACCGCGTCGGCGCCCGCCTTCGCGACCTGGCCATCCTGCTGGGCGGTGCCACCCGAGACACCGATCGCTCCGACGATCTTGCCGTCGACGACGATGGGGATGCCGCCCTCGACCGGGGCCGCCCCCCGGAGCCGCAGGAGACGGAGGTTGGCACCTCCCTGCGCGACGAGATCCTCGAAGACCTTGGTGGGCCGGCGGAACGCGACCGCGGAGTAGGCCTTGTCGCGGGCCACGTCGATGCTTCCGATCTGGGTGCCGTCCAGCCGCTCGGTCATCACCACGTGGCCGCCCGAATCGAGCACCGTGATCACCATGCCCCAGCTGTTCTTCTTCGCCTCGGCCTCGGCGGCGGCCACGACCTTCTTGGCCTGCTCGAGGGTGATCGGGGCGCCGTAGGGTGGCGGCGGGGCGGGCGCCTGCGCGCCGGCCGAGCCGGCCGCGAGCAGCAGAGCACCGCCGATGGCCAAGGAAAGCAGTCGTCGTGTCGTCATGGGTCTCTCCTCAGGTGGTAGGTGGACCTGTCTCGAGCGATGCGGTCACATAACTCCTCGTCGGCCACACGGGTTCCCCGTCCCGCTCCGCGGAACCCACCCTTACAGCAGCGTCCCGCGTAGGATCAGGTAGGCGACGGTGAAGTAGATGACGAGCCCGGTGACGTCGACCAGCGTGGCCACGAACGGAGCCGACGCGCTGGCCGGATCGAAGCCCACGCGGCGCAGGATGAACGGGAGCATCGAGCCGGCGAGCGAGCCGAACATCACCACGCCGATCAGGGCCGCGCCGACCGTCAGCGCGACGAGTGGCCAGTGGGCGCCGTAGTCGTAGAAGCCGAGCAGCTGCCAGCTCGAGATCCGCAGGATCCCGATGGCCCCGAGGATGCTGCCGAGCGCGACGCCCGCCGGGATCTCCCGTATCGCGATGCGCCACCAGTCCCGCAGGCTGACCTCGCGCAGCGCCAGGGCCCGGATGATCAGCGAGGTGGCCTGCGAGCCCGAGTTGCCTCCCGAGCTCATCACCAGCGGGATGAACAGGGTGAGCACCAGCGCGCGGCTCAGCTCGCCCTCGAAGTACTGCATCGCGGTGGCGGTGAGCATCTCGCTCAGGAACAGGGCGCAGAGCCAGCCCGCGCGCTTGCGGATCATCGTGCCGAACCCGATCTTCGTGTAGGGCTCGTCGAGGGCCTCCACGCCTCCCAACTTGTGCAGGTCCTCGGTCTGCTCCTTCACGATCGCGTCGATCATGTCGTCGACCGTCACGATACCGAGGAGGTGCCCGCCCTCGTCGACCACCGGCACCGCGAGCAGGTCGTACTTGGCGATCAGCCGCGCCGCCTCCTCTCGATCGGTCCACGGGCCGACCGCGACCGGGCTGCGCCGATCGCCCACCTCGAGCAGCGTCAGGGTCGGATCGGCCATGACCAGCTCACGCAGCGTGACCACGTGGATCAGCCGCCGGTTCACCGGGTCGAGCACGTACACCGCGTAGACTGGACGGTGCGGGTGGCCGCCGCTGCGGATCTGGGCAAGCGCGCGCGCCACCGTCCAGGTGCTCGGAGCCTCCACGTGCTCCGTGGTCATGATCCCGCCCGCGGTGGTCGGCGGGTAGCTGAGCAGCGACCGCAGTGACGCCTGCGTCGAGGCGTCGATCGACGGCATCAGCCGCGCCCGCGCGCCGTCGGAGAGGCCGCGGAACACCTCGGCCCGCTGGTCCGCGGACATCGCGGTCATCAAGGCCGCCGCCTTGTCGGTGGGCAGGTGCTCGAAGATGTGCGCGCGGTGATCGAGCTCGGGCTGGTTGACCGCGCGCACCGCCAGGTCGAACGGCAGCGCGGCCAGCACGCGCGCGGCGGCCGAGTGGTCGATCGCGTTCAGCGCCTCTGCGATGTCCGCGTCGTGCGCGGTCTGGAGCGTGCGCGCGACGTCGACTGCTTCGTGGTGCTCGCTCTCGGCCATCGTGGGCTCCTCCCGCCGCCGATTATTGTCAGAATCCGGAGAAAGCCAACGACTTTCTATCATCTGCCCTGCGTCCGACCTGATCGCGGGCCTCAGCGCAGCGTGCGGTCGAGGAACTCCGCGATGTCGCGCCGAAGCGTTTCCTGAAACAGGACCCGGTCGAAGCCCGGAGGATCGGTGGCCCCTTCCCCCGCTTGTCGCCTGAGCGCTTCGGGGAACGGCTCCACGAAGGAATAGTGGCCGGCCCCACGGACCAGGACGAACTCCGGCGTGGGCTTGATGGCCTGCCGGAGCGGCTCGGCATGATACCGCGCCGGTACGACCGCGTCGAACTCGGCGGCATAGATGCGCACGGCCACGCTCACCGTGGCGAGGGAGACCGGATCGAAGAAGATCCCCGGGGGCGCCATGGCGACGGCCGCCCTGATCCGCGGGTCGCGGCTATCGGGAATCGCCACGGAGGGGACCGCAACCCGTTGTCCTGCTATACGCTGTTGACAGAACCCGGCGTCGTCGGGATGTTGCCGGCAGTGGGCCAGGACCCGATCGACGTCGGCGCACCCGCCGACGAGCGCCAGCGCGGTGTAGCCGCCGGCCGAGTGGCCGATGACCGCGATGCGGTCAGGGTCGATGACCGCGCCGAGCGTGGGATCGGCGAGCAGCGCGTCGATGCTCTCGGAGATCTGGCGCGGTCGCCCGTACCACACCTCGTACGTTCCGACGCCGGACCAGTCCCGGTAGTTGTCCCTCGCGTGCCGCGGCGCCCGGCCACGTAGCCGCCGCGCGCCAGGGCGATCCCGAGCCGAGCGTGGCCAAACGGGTCACCCGCCGTCCCATGAGAGATCAGCACCAGCGGGTGCCGCCCGCCGACCGGCGGCGCGCCAGGCGCTACCTCCAGGGTGTAGGGTCCGAACCGCGTGGGACGGCTCGCCCGGCTGGTCGGGTACCAGACGAACAGCGGGACGCGCTGGCCGGTCACCGCGTCCGAGAACTCGATCTGACGGAAACCGACGCCGGTCTCGGGCTCCCGTGCGAGCGCGACGCAGGATGCGAGCAGGATGACCGCGAGCGGCGCGATACGGACCACGAGACTCTAGATCGTGACGACCGCGGTGCGTCCGAAGTGGGAGAGGAGCGTCGCGCCGGCGGCGATCGCGGTCGCGAGGATGATGGCCACCGTGCCGATCCACGGCACCAGACCGATGATCACCAGAATGGAGCCGCCCCAGGCCACGGACTCGACGGGCGTCCGGGGCTTCCGACTGATCGGCATCCGCTCGCCGAGCCACGCCGCCGAGACCGCGAACCCGAACTGGAGGAGGGCCACCAGCAGCAGCACCGCCAGCGGGATCAACGGGAGGCCAATCAGCGTCACCGCCAGCAGAACGCAGAACGGAACGAACCCGAGGAGGATCGCGAGCCCGCCAAGCGCCGAGAGTCCGGGGCGGTGGACCAGGTACGTCCCGACGCGCGTCAGCGCGTCCGGGAAGGCTATGGCGATCAGCAATGCGATGGCGAACAGCAGGCCGACGCGCAGCAGCCGCGCGCCGAACCTGAACATCGGGAACAGGTGGAGCCCGCCGGTCGCCCAGCGGGTCATCGAGCCGACCGTCGTCGGGATCCGCCCGGGAGCGCTCACGCTGTCGCCGTCGACCGTGGCGCCCTCGGGCACCGACACCGTCCCACCGACCGCGACCGCGTCGCCCCCGACGTGGGCGCCCGGCAGCAACGTCACCGAACCCCCGATCGCCACCGCGTCGTACCGCACGTGGCCCGCCACGGTCACCGACCCGCCGATCGCGACGGCCTTGTCGACGGTCTCGTCGGCCCCGATGGTGAGCGATTGACCGAAGACCGCGCGGTCGGAGCCGTGACGGCCGCGGCGCTCGCGCCGGCGCTCCCGCGACGCGTCGGCCGACGTGGCCGCGGTGTCCGAGCTGACCCGGAGCACCCCGTCGGCGAACGAGGCCCGAAGCGAGCCCGCCTCGAGGACCATGTCGAGCGCCTCAGCGGCCGGGCGCTTCGAGATCCGCAGCGCGATCGGGCGCGCGGTTGCGCTCTCGGGCGCGGTGACGACCAGGCTCCAGCCCGTCTGCTTGGCGATCAGGCTGAGCGCGTCGAGGATCGTGCCGTGCGGCTGGTCGATGGAGACAGTGGGGACATTGTCGGGAAGACGACCCGTGACGCGCCCACCGTCAGTCGGGGCGGCACCGACGAGGCCGGGCAGCAACACCAGGACGACGGCGAGAACGACGATCACTCGAGCTGCGCTCATCTCCGATCTCCTCTCGCCCAGGAGTACGGTCGAGCGCTGGGCTTATTTCACGGGCGCCGGCGACTGGGCCCGCGCGATGAGGACGAGCGACAGCAACGCCGCCAGGGAGCCCAGCCCGGCCACCGTCAAGATGGACGGGGGCACGAGCGCGACGATCACCCCGAGGCCGATGGTCCATCTGGTGAGATCGGCCGTCGCCTCCGCGAGCCATGCGACGAGTGCTGCCGGCTGGACGGTCGAACCGAGCAGAGCCGCGGTCGCCGCCAGACCGGTGAGCGCGGCGACGAGGCCGAGGAGGGCGTGACGCCGATCGCGAGCCTCGATCGCCGCGCGGTACCGGCGCCGCGCCTCGGTCACGAACTCGGCCGACGGCTCGGGCGCTGGAATTGCCTGCAGCAGCGCGGTGAGCTGTCCGCTCTCCCCGTCGGTGGGTTGCCGGCTCATGGGACGGGTGCCTCTTCCAGAACCTTCTTCAGCTGGGCGCGGCCCCGATGAAGCCACGTCATCACCGTCCCCATCGGCACCTCGAGCGCCGCCGCAATGTCACGGTACGACATCCCCTCCATGTGGAACAGGACGATGGCCTCCCTGGGCCCTTCATCCAGGCCGTCGAGAGCCCGCTCGAGCCGCCCCAGCTGCTCCCGCAGCGCGGCTTCCCCCTCGGGCCCGGGCGCCGGTGGGTCGCTGATCGTCATCGGCTCGACGCTGGCCATCATCTTACGCCGCCGCAGCAGATCCAGGCACAGCCGGCGAGCGATCGCGACGAGCCACGGCAAGACCGGGCGTTCCGGATCGAACCGCTCGAAGTGGACGAAGGCACGGATGAACGTGTCCTGGGCGACGTCCTCGGCGTCCGGAGATCGGAGCAATCGCCAGCAGAAGCGATAGACGGGCCGTTGGAACCGCCCCACCAGCTCGTCGAACGCCCCCGTGTCGCCGCGATGGGCGCGGCGGGCGAGCTCGAGCTCTGCCCGGCGGCGATCCACATCCGGGTCCCGCGCCACCCCATGGCCGATTTCGATGACCGCACGCTCCTCGCCGTCTGCCAAGAGTACGGGTGACGCTCGGCAATATTTCAGGTACCGACGCGCCCGCGCGACAGCGTCTGGCCCCGTAGGATTCGCGCGCGCTTGGCCGCCCCGGCGCCCTAGCAACCCATCTCACGAAACTCGCTCGGATAGCGCGCCACACCGCTGACCTTCACGAGCGTCCCCGGTGTCAGCTCCAGGACCATCAAGGCATTCGGCGCGTCGTACTCGCTCTCGAGACCGTGGTCCCGGGCACGCGAGAACCCGAACCGCGGGTAGTAGCCACGATGCCCCAGGACCACCACGAGATCCTGCGCGGCGTCCCGGCAAGCCCGCAGACCCTCGACGACCAGCTGCGAGCCGATCCCCCGGTTGTGATGTTCCGGCAGGACCGCCATCGGACCCAACCCGACCGCCCGGATATTCTCGGCGGGGTCGAGCGTGACCGGGGAGAAGATGATGTGACCGACGACCTGGCCCGCGACCACCGCGACGAGCGAGACCACGGCGTGCCCTCGCTGGCGCAGTAGGTCGACGAGACGCGCCTCCGCGCTCCTCCCGAACGCGCGGAGGTTCACGGCGCGGACGCTGGGATAGTCCGGCGGGACCTCCGGCCGGATTTCGGCGACGAGCCGACTGGCCGAGGGCGGTGAGCCGGGCTCCTCACCCATCGACGCGGAGCTGGGCGCGCGCGCGGCTCATGGGCGGAGATCATAGCAGGCCGCGTCCGGGCGCTAGGGAAGGCTCGACCGCAGGTGTACCGTCGTCTCGTCGGCCACCGCGTCCTCTCCCCCCGTGGGACGCGGCCGGACGGAGAACCGATGGCCCGGCACGTCGTGCGCGCGACCATTGCCGCCCTGCCCCTGGTCGGAATCCTGACCGGGTGCGCGGTGTCGCCTGCCGAACAAGAGGCGATCCGACGGGCGTGGGCCGAGCGCGATGCCGAGCGAGCCCAGGAGTGCCACCGCCACAATCTCGGGTTCGTGGCCGGTGGATGCGTCGGACCTGGAGGTCCCTGAACGTCTTTCTCGATCCGGGCCGGAGCGGTACTCTCCGGTCCAAGGAGGCGCCACCATCATGGACACGATCAAGCCGCTCTTCACCGCCACCGCGACCGCCAGCGGCGGCCGCAACGGTCACACCGAGTCAAGCGACGGGATGGTGCGGGTCGACCTGTCCGTTCCGAAGGAGATGGGCGGCCCCGGCCGGCCGGGGACCGCCACGCCGGAACATCTCTTCGCGGCCGGCTACGCGGCTTGCTTCGGCGGGGCGCTCGACTTCGTGGGCAAGAAGCATCGCAAGGACGCGTCGAAGGCCCGGATCACGTGCGCGGTGTCGATCGGCCCTCGCGAGGGCGGCGGCTTCGGGGTGGCCGTCAAGCTGAGCGTCGAGGACCGGAGCCTGCCCCAGGCCGAGCTCGCGGGCCTCGCCCGGGAGGCCCACGAGCAGATCTGCCCTTACTCGCACGCCACCCGCGGCAACGTCCCGGTGGAGCTCACGGTGGTGGGGGCGTAGGCTCGGTCCAGAGGCGGACGTCGCGGCGCGGGACCGAGAGCGCGATCCCGGCCTCGGTCAGCGCCGCGTAGATCGAGTGGGCGAGCTGGCTCTGGATCGTGTCGGTGTCCGCGAAGCGATCCGTCCACGCCCGCAGCTCGAAGTCGAGCGAGTTCTCCCCGAAGCCCACGAACACCCCGGCCGGGGTCGGTTGGCCGAGGACCTGGGGATGGCGCGCCGCCACCGCGGCGAGCAACTCGCCCACGCGCTGGGGCGCCGCCCCGTGGGCCACCCGCACCGCGAGCACGATCCGGCGCCGCACGTCGGAGTACGTCCAGTTGGTGAAGGTCTGGGCGACGAGCTGCGAATTGGGGACGAAGACCTCGGCCCCGTCCGCGGTGCGGACCAGCGTGGCCCGCGCCCCGATGTGCCGCACCTCGCCGCTCACCGCCGCGATCTGCACCACGTCGCCCAGGTGGATCGGTCGCTCGAAGAGCAGGATGAGGCCCGATGCGAAGTTGTTCACCAGGCTCTGCAAGCCGAGCCCGGCCCCGACCCCGAAGGCTCCCGCGAGGATCGTGAGCTTGGTCAGGTCCACGCCGAGCGCGGCCAGCGCGAGCGTGATACCCGCGAAGATCACCACGTACTGCACCACGACCGAGACGGCCAGCGGTAGGCCGCGCGCCAGGTGCACCCGCGGGAAGACGTCGTCGGCCAGGAGGAAGCGCACCACGGCGGCCAGCACGAACGAGAGCCAGATGGTCACCGCGAAGACGCCCAGGTCGCCCAGCGAGACCCGGATCGCGCCCCAGCCCCACTGCGCGGCCAGGACCGCGCGCAGGCCGGCCCACACCGAGTCCCAGAAGGTCAGCGCGTCCAGCGAGGCGGCGATCCAGACCAGCACGGCGGCCCAGTGCAGCGCGCGCAGGATCCGGCGCTCCAGCTCGGATCGATGCTGCTGCACCGAGGCGAGCAGCCCGAGCGGGCGGCCGCGCAGCAGCACACCGACCAGCCCCTTGGCCACCTGCACCGCGGCGACGATGGCGAGCCCGTAGTAGCTGCTCCCGAGCGCCCCGCCCCCGATCAGCCGGGCCAGGTCGAGGTACCCCACGGCTCCGAGCCCGAAGGCCACCGCGAACGCGGTGAGCAGTATCCGCTCGAAGCCGCGGAGGGCGGTGACCTCCATGGCGCCGATCGCGGGGTCCGGCACGGCGAGCCGCTGCTTGGAGGCGAGCAGCCAGCCCATCGCCGCGGTGGCCGCGAGCATCTCGGCGAGGAACAAGGTGTGCTCGATCAGGTGGGCGGTGATGAGCGCGGAGCGAACGGCGTCGACGAGATACAAGGCGCCGAAGGCGTAGAGCGCGGCGGCCAGGGAGCGGTCCATGGACGGGCGGATCAGCCGGATGACCGGGACGATCGCCACGACCGCGACGACGTGGAGCACCACCGGGCTCGCGGCCGGATGGATCCACGGCGTGGCGAGGCAGGCGAGCACGAGCGCGGAGGAGATCGGCCGATTGAAGACCGCGGTCATCGACGCGACCCCGCGGTCCTCCGCCATCCACCGCCGCGCCGCGCGGCGGCCCCGCCAGAGCAGCGCGACCAGGATGAGGAAGAACACCACGTGCAGCGGAACGCGCTCCGCGTGCCGCAGAGCCACCTCCGCCGCGACCTGACGCCTGGCCTCCCGCAGATCGCTCACGGCCACGGACACCTGGCTCACCGCCCCCGTCCAGAGCGCCCCGCTCCAGAGCGGCGGGCCGTCCCGCTCCCCGAGCCGCCTCAATCGATCCGCCTTGGCCTGGGCGGTGCGGGCGAGCGCCTCGTCGCAGCGCCGCTGGAGCTGGGTCAGCCGGTACTGCGCGGCGAGCAGCACGGAGAGGCGCGACTCGACCCGCGCCCGGGCGCCGCCGAGCCCGCTCAGGATCCCGTCGATCTGCTCGAGCACGACCCGCGGCGCCCCCGCGCTGGCTGCCGCCTCGCGCGATCGCTGCCAGCTCTCGCGCAGCGCTCCGAGCCGGACGCGCTCCTGCTCGATGCGCGTGGTCCACAGCGTGACGACGTCGGTCCATCCGCGCAGCCTGGTCTTCGTCGCGTCCCACGTCGCGGCGAGCTGCTCGAGGACGGCCAGCGGAGGCTCGTCGTCGAGCCGGGCCCGAGTCCGATCGAGCTGCGTCCGCAGCTCGGCGTCCGCGGAGGGCAGGCGGTCCAGGATCGCCTGCACCTCCCGGCTCGGCGTGATCGCGGTGTCCTGGCTCTCCAGCAGGACGCGGATCTCGGCGGCCCGTGCGGCCACCTCGGCCAGGGAGATCGACCCGCCGCTGTCGCCGGGCTGGTCGGAGGTCTGCGCGGAGGCACCGGCCACGACGAGCACCGCGAGGCCGAGCGCGACCGCGAATCGACGGGCGGGCCGGGCGAGGCTCACCCGCCGAGCTTGTAGAGCCGCGCGCAGTTGTCCCAGAGGATCTTGGCCTTGGTCTTCTCGCCGACGCCGTCCAGCCGCACGAACTCCTCGATGGCGACCGGGAAGAGCCCGTCGGAGTGCGGGTAGTCGGTCGACACCACGATGTTGTCGTCGCCGATGGCCTCCACCACCTGGCGGAGCGGCTTCTCGTCGGCGTCCGTGGCGATGTAGCACTGGCGGAAGAAGTACTGGCTCGGCAGCTGGGAGATCTGCACCTCCGAGCCGGGCCCGAACTTCTCCCAGGCCTCGTCGAGCCGCCAGAGATACCACGGCAGCCAGCCGCACGTCCCCTCGAGGAACGCGCAGCGCAGCGCGGGGTGGCGCTCGAGCACGCCCCCCGCGGCCATGCTCCCGAAGGCCATCATCAGCTCGATCGGGTTGCGCCCCGCCACGCCGATGACTCGGCCGTTCGGGGTGTCGACGTAGCGGCGGGCGATGTCGTCGCGCAGGGACGACTGCCCGGTCGGGTGGAACCCGACGGGAACGCCCAATTCCTCGATCGCGCTCCACAAGGGCTCCATCTCGGGATCGTGCACGTGGCGGCCGTGGATCGGGTTCGGGTTGCCGATCACCGCCACCGCTCCCAGCTCGCGCACGGCGCGGCGGGCCTCCGCGATCGCCGAGGGCACGTCGTGGAAGGCGAGCTGCGCGGCGAACTTGAGCCGGCTCGGGTCCCGCGCGCAGAAGTCGCGCGTCCAGTCGTTGTGGGCGCGGGCCAGCGCCGCGGCGACCTGCGGGTCGAGGTCGTCGTGCATGAGGACCTGCCGGCCGCGGGTGCCGTAGATGACCGCCACGTCGATGCCCTCGATGTCCATGGCCTGGAGATGGCTCTCCGCGTCGAAGCCGCGCGACTGGGCCACCGCGTAGTGCGGGTGCCGCGCGAAGGCGCGCTCCTGCAGGCTCTTGCCCACCAGCGCGGTGCGGCGACGCTTCGACATCTCCGCGATGTCGAGGTCGCCGATGCGGATCACCGGCTGGTTCGGCGCCCCGTCCACGCTCCGGACGAAGCGGGGCGCGAACTTCTTGAACGGCTCGTCGAGGTAGCGCTCCCAGAGGCCGTCCGGCTCCAT
>Ga0187766_10001179_pt1 | contig 15260 bp, 15 predicted proteins | sample 0216_QUI02_MP05__4_FD_132971 | JGI IMG/M metagenome (GOLD analysis project Ga0187766, IMG submission 132971) | Tropical peat soil microbial communities from peatlands in Department of Meta, Colombia - 0216_QUI02_MP05_20_MG | ecosystem: Environmental > Terrestrial > Soil > Wetlands > Peat ... | reverse complement strand
GGTTCCCCTCGCTCCTGGAGCCATGCTTGCATTTGAGGAAGAGTAAGGCCGAGCAGATCGGTTTTGTTGGAGTTATTCGTGTGACTATTGGATTGTGTAATTGGCTTGACTGACATGCTGTTATTATAGCACGTTTTGCATATAATAAACGTGGGAATCAGAAAGGCTGACAGCCATTGTGTCAAATGTTGCACAGTATTATGGAGGTGTGCTATAATCCGCAAAGAAGGAAATGAGAGAAAACAGATGGGATCACACGGATGAATAAGAAACCGCCCTCTGTTTGGGAATCCCTGGCGCTAGCCGGGCAACTTGGCTTCACCATTGCAATTCCCTTAGCTCTAGGTGCTATTTTAGGGAATTACCTTGATAGCATTACTCATCAGACAACTATATTTTTGCTGCTCGGGCTGCTGCTTGGCCTGATTATAGGAATATATGGAGCGTACCGTTTATTTGCACGCCTTTTCTAGATTGAGAGGATAGACGGAGCCACCAATAACAAAACAGACCTAGCAGGGCGCAGTGAGTAGGGAGGTTGCCACGTGCTCTGGAAACTTCAGCCAATACAAATTCAGCCAGAAACCATATTTTATATAGGTCCATTCCCGATAACTAATACATTAATTGGTACCTGGATATCGATCATCGGCTTACTCTTAGTTTTCTATTTCGGAACACGCCGACGTAATCTGATTCCTGCAGGTATGCAAAATGCACTTGAGGCGGTTGTAGAATACCTGCTGAACCTGACAGAGGGCGTTTCTGGCAAAGTGAAAGCGAAACGGTTTTTCCCATTAGTCGCTACATTTTTCTTATTTATTTTGTTTTGCAATTTATTGGATGTATTTCCAGGTGTAGACACAATTGGAACAGTAAACCTGGAAAGAATCAAGTTAGCGCATCTTCCGCCCCCACAGAGCTTCTTTCTTTTAGGTGAATATTCTGATAAGCTTATACCCTGGGTTCGACCTGGAACAAGCGACCTGAATCTAACATTAGCTCTCGCACTTGTTTCCGTGATTGTCACCCAGGTACTCGGTTTCATGGCTTTGGGACCGAAGCGACAATTGAGTAAGTATTTCAATTTCAAAGCTCTTAGACATGGCTTTCAAGGACCTATCGAGTTTTTTGTAGGACTGATCGAGCTGGTAACAGAGCTTTCTCGTATTCTTTCGTTTTCTTTCCGTCTCTTTGGCAATATCTTCGCGGGAAGCGCAGTGCTGGCAGTTTTCGCTTTCATTCTGCCTTTTGTTGCTGATGTAGTCTTCATTCCATTGGAACTCTTCGTAGCCTTTGTGCAGGCGCTTATCTTCGCCCTGCTTACACTCGTTTTCCTGGAAATTGGTACAACCAGCCACGAGGAAGATGAAACCGAACATGAGGCCATGGAGTCCTACGAGGTGAGCGAAGCAGAGAGACAGACTGCAGCAGCCAGCTAATACACTGTATTCTTTAGTTTATTTGCTACTCGCAGTTTTCTGCGAATGCATACATTATTATCATACTATACGTAAAGGTTTTTCCTTTAAGGAGGTTTTTAACGTGTCTGGTACAATCACCCCACTCGCTATCGCACTTGCAATCGGCTTGGGAGCCATTGGCCCCGGCATTGGTATCGGAATTGCAGCAGGTAATGCCTTTAACGCAATTGGTCGCAATCCAGAAGCAGAGCCATTGATTCGTATCAATATGTTCATTGGTCTAGCATTTGCTGAAGCTATTGCTATTTACGCACTCGTTATCGCCTTCGTGCTCACAGGTAGACCTTAATTTCCAGGCGAGTAAGGAACAAAGGGAAGCTGATAAAACTTTCCACTCCCTACTATGCCGGGTTGGAGCGCAAGTAAGGGTATACCCTGATAGCCATTCGTCCAGGCTACGACGCGGTATTAGCCCTGTTGAAAAGGAGGCGCAAACAGAATGAATGTACTTAGTCAGTTTGGGGTTAACCCCTTTGCTTTCCTCTCACAACTCGTTAGCTTTGCCATCGTCTTTCTGATTCTTTGGAAATGGGGTTTACCTGTTGTTGTCAGGTCACTCGAAAAACGCCAGGCAGTCATTCGCGAAGGCGTTGAGAATGCAGAAAAGGCCAAGCGTGACCTTGCAGAAGCAACAGCCCGGGCAGAGCAGCTAATGCAGGAGGCTCGCATGCAGGCCCAGGAAACTATTGCGCAGGCAACACGCGCGGCTGAAAGAGAAGCCAACCGCATACAGGAGGAAGCACATGCTCGCGCGGCTCAAATTGAGCAGCAGCAGGTGGCACGTATCCAGCAGGAGGCTGCTCGCGCACGTGCTGAGTTGAGTCGCCTGGTCGTCAGTCTCTCGATTAGCGCTGCTGGCAAGGTTATCAGTAAATCCGTTGATAGTTCAGACAACCGTCGCCTTGTTGAAGAGTTCGTTCATGCAAGTGAAACAGGAAAACAGTAATGCTAAAAGGAGCAATAGCACGCCGCTATGCCGGAGCTATCTTCGATATAGGGTTAAAGCAGAATACGCTTGACCGAACTCTCGAAGATGTGCAAGAGATAGCCAAACTGTTTTCCATCCGCAAACTGGCCTTTCTCTTAAGTGAGCCAAATATTCCCGCAGAACGCAAAGAAGCTGCAATTCGTCAGGGCCTCGAATCAAAGGTTCTGCCGACATCACTTAATCTCGCATTATTGACGGTCCAACGCGGGCTGGTTGATATCATGCCCAACATCGCTCGAGAGCTGAAGCAGCTTGTACTCGATTATAAGAATGAAGCAACAGCCGAAGTAACAACGGCAACTCAATTAGATAAATCGATGCAACGCCAGGTTCAGCGAGCGTTAGAGCGAATGACAGGCAAAAAAATCGTACTACAAACCCGAGTTCAACCAGAGATTCTGGGTGGGGTTGTAGCACGAGTAGGAGATCAGGTGATCGATGGGAGTGTTGAACGCCGTTTAAGATTGCTGCAACAGCAACTTTTAACAGATGTTTCATCGGCCAGGGTTGATTTTTTTGCAGAACCGGGGACAGATGAGCCTCAAGTATCCGGTAATGGACATCAAACAACAACCTAGCGGCAACTAGACACATAAACTCGTATTTTGAATAATGTGCATATCTTATGAGCATCGGTAAGTAAGAACAAACAAATAGCTAGAACTCTTCCTCCCGGCTGTAGGCATATCCATCGTGGATACACATTGCAGCGCAAAACAGCCGGTGCGGGGATTAACACAAACAGGAGGAACAGCGATGGCATCATGGGCTGACGAAATCAGTGCCATCATAGAAAGAAACATCGCAGGGTTTGGGACAAGCGAAACCGCAACAGCAAGTGTTGGCACTGTCATCGCAGTGCAGGACGGTATCGCTCGTGTCTATGGACTGCAAGATGTGAAATATCTAGAGTTGGTGGAATTTCCACGTACAGGGATCATGGGTATGGCCTTCAACCTCGAGGAGGAGACGGTCAGCTGCACCATCCTGGGTGAATATTCCCATATACGTGAAGATGATGAAGTGCGCACTACAGGACGAGTCATCTCGGTTCCCGTTGGTGATGCATTGATTGGACGCGTGGTAAATCCTCTAGGCGAGCCGCTGGACGAGAAAGGACCAATTGTAACCGACAAATATCGCCCCGTGGAGCGCGTCGCTCCGGGTGTAATCACACGCCAGTCAGTAAATACGCCTGTACAAACTGGCCTGAAGGCCATTGACAGTATGATACCTATCGGACGAGGTCAACGCGAATTGATCATTGGCGACCGGCAGACTGGGAAAAGCGCCATTGCCATCGATACAATCATCAATCAGAAGGGGAAAAACCTGCTGTGTATCTATGTTGCGATCGGTCAGAAGAATTCTACTGTGGCTCGCACTCAGGCAATTCTTGAGCAACATGGCGCTATGGAGCATACCATCATGGTGGTAGCAGGAGCCTCGGAGCCTGCCCCTTTGAAGTACCTTGCGCCCTATGCTGGTTGTGCAATGGGTGAGGAATTTATGGAGTCTGGGCGAGATGCATTGATCATCTATGACGACCTGACGAAGCATGCAGAGGCATACCGCAACATCTCATTGATTATTCGACGCCCACCAGGACGTGAAGCATACCCCGGTGACGTTTTCTACCTGCACTCGCGCTTGTTGGAACGCGCTGCACGTTTGAACGATGATTATGGTGGTGGTTCGCTTACGGCATTGCCAATTATCGAAACAAAAGCCAATGACATCTCAGCATATATTCCAACGAACGTCATTTCGATTACGGATGGTCAGATATTCCTTGAAACTGACTTGTTCAATGCAGGACAGAGGCCAGCCGTAAACGTGGGACTTTCGGTTTCACGAGTAGGAAGTAGCGCCCAGACGCGCGCAATGCGCCAGGTAGCAGGTTCGCTCCGTCTCGATCTTGCACAGTTCCGCGAACTTGCTGCATTTGCACAATTCGCATCAGACCTGGATAAAGCTACAAAGAGCCGCATTGATCGCGGGCGCCGCCTAACCGAAGTGCTCAAGCAACCCCAGTATCAGCCGGTACCCGTCGAGAAGCAAGTCATGATCATTTATGTAGCGACCTCTGGATACCTGGATGATGTGCCTGAAGATAAGGTCAGCGAATGGGAAAGCGCTTTCTACCGTTACATGGATGCGAATCATCCAGAAATCGGTGACGAGATCATCCAGAAATCGGTAAAAGCGAGAGATAAAATGTCGGACGAGCTGCTAGGGCGATTGAGAGGCGCAATCGAAGAGTTCAAGAAGGCAGCGGCGCCGCACTAGGAGAATTGATGTATGCCATCAACCAGAGAATACGGCGGCGTATCAGGTCGGTTAAAAATACGGCACAGATCACCAAAGCAATGCAGATGGTAGCGAGTAGTAAGATGCGCCGCGCACAAGAACGAGTTCAGCAATCACGCCCATATGCCGATCAACTTCGAGGGCTGGTCTCACGTCTTGCGAGGGTAACCGGCGAAGATGTGGGAGGAGAAATCGCGCTGCTGAAGCAACGTCCAGTTCAGAAGATTGGAATAGTCGTCATAACACCTGATGGTGGCCTTTGTGGAGCATTGCCAAGCAACATCAACCGCAAGGCTGCTGCTACAGCAATTGAAGAGCAAACGCGGTTTGCCGAGCAGGGAGAGAGACCTGCAGTCGATTATGTAGCAGTTGGACGCAAAGGACGTGATTTCATATTACGCAACCAGTTGCACTTGATTGCTGAATTCACGAACTATGGTGATAGACCATCATTGCAGGATGCATCGGCTGTCGCGCAAGTAGCAGTGGACGCCTTCCTAAATGGCGAGGTGGATGTTGTCTATCTGGTATATCCGAAATTTGTTAATACAGTAAGCCAGGTGCCAGTTACTGTTCAATTGTTACCAGTGCAGCCACCTACCGAACAAGAAGGTGAGAGCAAGATAATCGAATACATCTACGAGCCGGATGCAGCGAGTATTTATGAGGCTTTACTGCCCCGCTATGTAAAAGTGCAGGTCTACCAAGCTTTGCTTGAAACGATTGCGAGCTTCTTTTCTGCTCAAATGGTAGCAATGAAGAATGCAACGGATAATGCGAACGAACTTATTCAGGATTTGACCCTTACCTATAACAAAGCTCGCCAGGCAAGCATCACAACCGAGATTCTTGAGGTTGTATCCGGTGCAGCGGCTTTGTAAGCGAGTAGGAGAAATACATGACAACAACTAATACAAGTACAAAAGGGAAAATTGTACAGGTACTTGGGGCAGTGGTGGATATCGAGTTTCCACCAGACCATCTACCAGAAATCTTCAACGAAGTACAAGTTCAACCAGAAGGGTCAGATCAAGTCCTTTCACTGGAGGTTGAGCAACAGTTAGGAAATAACTGGGTACGTTGCGTGGCTATGGGTCCAACAGATGGCTTACAACGAGGAATTGATGCAATTGATCTGGGCGTACCAATTTCAGTACCTGTGGGACCAAAAACATTGGGACGTATCTTCAACGTACTTGGACAGGCTGTGGACAACAAGCCGCAAGTAACCGATGCACCACGTTATCCCATTCATAGAGAGGCTCCAGGTCTGGAGGACCAGGCAGCGAATATCGAGGTGTTCGAAACTGGCATCAAAGTCATCGACCTCATTTGCCCATTCATGAAAGGTGGTAAAATTGGAGCATTTGGTGGGGCAGGTGTAGGCAAAACAGTTATTATCCAGGAACTGATCAACAATATCGCGAAAGGCCATGGCGGTTATAGCGTATTTGCAGGTGTAGGCGAGCGTACGCGTGAAGGGAACGACCTTTACCACGAAATGCAGGAAGCGAAGGTTATCGACCGACTGGCTATGGTATTCGGTCAGATGAACGAACCTCCTGGTTCGAGACTACGCGTAGCCCTGAGCGGCCTGGCAATTGCGGAGTATTTCCGTGATGAAGAAGGCAAAGACGTATTGCTCTTTATCGACAACATCTTCCGTTTTACCCAGGCAGGAGCAGAAGTATCAGCGCTGCTGGGACGCATGCCATCAGCAGTGGGTTACCAGCCAAATCTGGCGGAAGAGATGGGTGAATTGCAAGAGCGCATCACCTCAACGAAAAAGGGTTCGATCACATCTATGCAGGCTGTGTACGTACCTGCTGATGACTATACTGACCCGGCTCCGGCGACTACATTCGCGCATCTTGACTCGACAATCGTGTTGGAGCGAGCTATCTTTGAGCAGGGCATCTACCCAGCTATTGATCCACTGGCATCTACCAGTCGCATTCTTGATCCAAATGTTGTAGGTGAGGAACATTACAACGTGGCTCGAGGTGTACAAAGAGTGCTCCAGCGCTACAAAGATTTGCAGGACATCATCGCAATTCTTGGTATCGACGAACTCTCAGATGATGACAAGCTCACAGTAGCCCGAGCCAGAAAGCTACAGCGTTTCTTCTCGCAGCCGTTTACTGTAGCAACTGTGTTCACCGGCCTTGAAGGCAGATATGTCCCGGTGAAAGAGACGGTACGTGGCTTTGCGGAGATTCTCGAAGGCAAGTACGACCATATTCGCGAAGACTTTTTCTACATGAAAGGGAACATCGACGAGGTTGTAGAGAGCTACGAGAAAGAGCAGCAAAAGGGGTAGACGATGGCAACACGCACTACCATGCATGTAGAGGTGGTCACTGCCGAACGAGAGCTGTACAGTGGTGAGGCTGATATGGTAATTGCTCCTGGCACTGAGGGAGAGCTTGGTATATTACCAAAGCACGCAGCGCTGTTAACGACACTAAAAGTTGGTGAGTTATTGATCAAGCTGAATGGAGCTGAAGAGCCGTTCTTTGTTTCCGGTGGCTTTCTTGAAGTATCGAATAACAGTGTGACAGTACTCGCAGAAACCGCTGAACACGCGGAGGAGATAGATCAGGCACGTGCAGAAGCAGCACGTCGCCGAGCCCAGGAACTGCTTGCACAGGCACGATCGGATATTGAAAGGGCCGAGCTAGTGGGAGCTCTCGAGCGTGCGATGGCACGTATTCACGTAGCTGAAATCACACGTCGTCGAACAACTCGCCGAATTCAGACTGCGCCACCTCCTGAAATGTAGCGAAGTCCATAACACGAGAATTCCAACCAAAGGAGTGAGAAGGCAAATGAACCTTCTCACTCCTTTCATTTTTCAACACAAACGAAGAGTGGAATAACCGAAGTAAAGCTCTCCCGTGGTACAATACAGAAGAGAAGACACACTGTCAATAAAAAATATTTTAGTTTGGAGAAAAGATAAATTATGAGTACAAAACCTGCTGGACGACCTCGTCCTTTTGTGCTGATCGTTATGGATGGCTGGGGTATTAATCCACGCAAGGAAGGCAACGCAATTGCCCTGGCACGAACGCCCAATCTTGATAAGCTGGCAAAGAACTGGCCGCATACGGCAATAAGAACTTCTGGTGAGGCAGTAGGGCTGCCTGAAGGTCAGATGGGAAACTCCGAAGTGGGGCACCAGAATATTGGAGCTGGCAAACGGGTACTTCAAGACTATTCACGTGTGAACGAGTCGATCAAAGATGGCTCGTTTTTCCAGAATCCCGCACTACTTAAGGCAATTGAGCACGTCAAGAAAAATGGATCGCGACTGCATATTTGTGGCCTGTTAGGCAATGGTGGAGTGCATGCGCATGAAACGCACCTGGAAGCGCTACTGAGCCTGGCAAATAAGCACGACATCGAACATGTTTACATCCACAGCTTTACCGATGGTAGGGATACCTCACCTACAGGCGGAGTTGAATTCATGCGCCATCTTCAGGCTCGCGCCCAGGAGATCGGGGGTAAGCACGCGGCAAAAGTGGCAACTGTCAGTGGGCGTTACTACGCCATGGATCGTGATAATCGCTGGGATCGCACAGCATTGACATATTTTGCTATGACCCGCGCAGAGGGGAAACGAGCGGCTTCTGCAACCAGCGCAATCGAGCAATCATATGAGGAAGGCGTCACGGACGAATTTATAATTCCTACGGTCGTCATGGAAGACCAGCATCCCGTCGCAGTTGTGAAAGCAGGCGACGCATTGATTCACTATAATTTCCGTCCCGACCGAGCACGCCAGCTCACAAAAGCCTTTATATTAGATGAACTCCCACCTCAGGCTCAAGGAAAATTCGATAGGGGACCGCGTATAGAAAACGTGCAGTACGTCATGATGACTGCCTATGAAGAAGGGTTGGACGCGCCTGTAGCATTTCGTGCTGACGAAGTTGAGATGCCGATTGCCCGCGTGATTTCTGAGCAGGGCCTGCGACAGTTCCACACTGCTGAAACCGAGAAGTATGCGCATGTTACCTATTTTATAAATGGACGGCGTGAAGAACCTTTTCCAGGCGAAGACCGCTTGCTGGTTCCATCACCGAAGGTACCAACGTATGATCTGCAGCCTGAAATGAGCGCGGCAGGAGTCACAAGTACTGCGGTAGAACGTATTCGCAGTGGAGATTATGATTTCATTGTCATGAATTATGCTAACGCTGACATGGTCGGACACACAGGTGTGATAGAGGCAGCGATCAAGGCTGTGGAGACCGTCGACACAGGAGTTGGACAGGTGGTGGAGGCAACGCTTGCTATGGGTGGTGGACTCCTGATCACGGCAGATCATGGTAATGCAGAGCAGTTGATCGAATACGACACGGGAAAGCCATTTACTGCTCATACAACATACCCTGTGCCGCTATACCTGGTAGTACCACAGATGGCAGATGTACACTTGCGCAACGACGGCATCCTAGCTGATGTGGCTCCAACGATTCTTGACGTGTTGGGGATACCAAAGCCCAAAGACATGACAGGAAGCACGCTGATACAACATTGACGATCAAAAATTGATTTTCTCAATCAAAATGTGAAATAGTTATCCACAAATCGAAGAGGAGTATGTGGATAACTATTTTTGAGTGTGGATAATGCTTGCAAGATGTTTGCGTAGGGTTAAAATAAAAGCATGTGCGTTTTCATCTTTGAACACACCGTAGATGTAGCGATCTGGACGGACCAGAATAAAGAGATCACGCTGGTTCGCGGGAAAACCTTCAATCTCGTTTTCAAGCGAAACAAACTGGGCTCCCAATTGTTGCCAATCGTCAACATCCAGAGAAGTAAAAGCCTTTTCAGAATTATGGCCTATACGCAGAAGCGCAAAGTCTTGCCCCAGAACATTATCAAGAAGGGTCGTTTGGCCTTGAGCGGTTTTTATTTCTGGCTGGGGAAGCAACACTCCAGCAAGGGTCTTACTTGCTCTTGAACCGTCAACAAATAGAAAGCCCTTTTTGTAGCGTGGCTGGGGCTTAATGCCAGCCTGCGAGAGATAGTTACGAACCGGTGGAATGGTGTTGAGCGTGAAAAAAACGCTATCGCGAACGAACGCTACAGTTTTAGACTTAGGCATAATGATTCTGCCGAGGAACATCGAAAACCGCATCAAATCACCTGCACGCGCGCGGCTCTCCTGGTCATACGTTTCGAGAAGCGCGGTACCAGCTTTGCCCTGTATGACCTTTTGCAGCTTCCAACTCAGATTATGGGCATCACGCAGGCCACAGTTCATACCCTGTCCACCAAAGGGGGGCATCAGGTGCGCGGCATCGCCCAGCAAAAAGACACAGCCTTTAGAGAAAGTTTCGGCGATAGCGGCATGAAAGGTATAGATTTGTCGACGTCTAATCTGCGGATTGCGTGATCCTCCAACTTGCCGGATGAGAGAGCGAATGCTTTCGTCACGCAGCAGTTCCTCTTCGTTCTCACCTGGATGGAGCATGAATTCCCACCTGCGAGAGGAGTGAGGAGCAGGGATGGTAACCGATGGTCGTTCGGGATTACAGTAAAATACGGCTGCGGCGGTGGGGTCAGTATCGTGGATGGTGTCAATCACCAGCCATTTTTGCGCAAAGGTCGAACCACGCATCGCTATGCCTAGCTGGCGCCTGATAGCACTTTTTGCGCCATCACAAGCGAGTAAGTAGGCGCACAGATATGTCTTGAGATTACCTGCGGCATCGCACACCGAGAGAACGACCTCATCGGTTTCTTGTCGAAACGATTTAACGTTATGTTGGAACTGGATGCTAACGCATGGGAAACGCTTGAGTCCTTGCAGCAGAGTAGCTTCAAACTCAGGTTGGTGAAATGTGGAGATAAGCGGAAAGCCATTGCGTTTGCTCGCAGGGGTTACTTTCGCGAAATAACGTTTACCCGTGATATAGTGAGCATCGATATCCAACAAAACGTTCTCAATTATGGCATGGTCAAGACCCATTGCCTGGCAGATACGCAGGCCTTCATCATCGATGGAGATGGCTTTGGGAAAGTCGCTGAGATCTGCATTGCGCTCAAGGATCAGGACATCGATACCCAGCATCCCCAACAGGTTGCCCATTGCCAAACCTGTTGGACCAGCACCAACAATGATAACCGAGAAGTATGGTTGAGATTGCTCACTCATACTCTATTCTATATTTTTTTGATTGCCACAACAACATTCGCACCACCAAAACCACGTCCTCCGATTAGAGCTGTAGAGTGTGACAAAGTTCCCGGTTCGTGTTGCACAAAGTTTAAACCGTAGTGCGGAATGAGTTGCTCACAATTGATTGTCGGGGGAATTATACCATCCTGAAAGCCTAACAAAGCAGTGATCGTGTCAAGTGCTCCGGCGGCGGCAAAGCTATGACCGTACATCGTTCGCGGCACACTGACAGAAAGGTTGCACAGTTCTGTGCCAAATGTGCCCTTTAGTGCAGCGACCTCGGCCTGATCCAGCAGAGGAAGAGCACGACCATCCAGGCTGAAATAACCTACATCTTCCGGTTGCATATGCGCTTCATGCAGCGCAAGCTCCATAGCACGCGCATATTGCTTACCATTCGGAGCAGGCGAACCGAATGCGAGGGCATCGCTAGTCTGACCATAGCCAACAATCTCGCCATAGATATGCGCATCCCTCCGACGCGCATGCTCATATTCCTCTATGATACAGATGCCTGCTCCTTCGGCAAGTATAAAACCTGATGCACGCTGATCGAAAGGACGATAGCCATTTGGATCATCACCAGTCGCACACTGATCACTATGTCCCAGTATGAGGAGCAAGGCAGGCTGTACGAGAGATTCGCAACCACCGGTAATAAGTATATCCGCCGCGCCACGTCGAATAGCCTGATAGGCAATACCGAAAGCATCAAGGCCACCAACAATATCATTTACAGGCGTCTTACTATACCCTTTGAGACCGTATCGCACAGATGTCTGACCAACATGCGCGGTATGAAGCCAAGCAATTGCTGTGTAGACACTCATGAAGCGAGGACCTCGCATATACAAGGCCTCTATCTGTTCGGCTACAAACTCCACTCCGCCTGTAGTATTGGCAATTACAACTCCCACACAATGTGGGTCTTCTTGTTCAAGCACTAATTGCGCGTCGGATAGAGCTTCTTGAACAGCCGCGAGCACATAATGGGTGACACGGTCCGTACGGTTTGCCAGTTTGCGATCGATATAGTGTTCAAAGTTAAAATCACGAACTTCACCTGCTACCTGTATGGGTAAATCAATAGTGGAGAAACGTTGAACAGGTTTAACAGCCAACATGCCTTTTTTCAAGGCATGCCAAAAAGCCTCTTTACCGATGCCATTAGGAGCAACTACTCCCAGTCCGGTGATTACTACACGTCGAGAAGTTTGAGAAGTCATTGCTTTATCCATCCATCCAATTGCTACGAACCAGCACGAGGGCTGTATTGACGCCGCCAAAACCACTCGAATGTGTCAATGCGACATTGACATCGGCACAACGCGCTACGTTTGCTACATAGTCTAAATCACAGATTGGATCTGGATGGTATTGATTAATGGTTGGAGGTATGCACTGGCGATCAAGCACAAGGGCAGTAACTATTGTTTCGATAGCACTGGCAGCTCCCTGCGTATGCCCAATCATGGATTTGGTCGAACTGATTGGTATATGATAGGCCTGTTTGCCAAAGACTGCTTTGTAAGCCGCTGTTTCGGCTAACTCATTAGCTCGTGTTGAACTGCCATGCGAATTAATATAATCGAGCCTATCGGGTGTAATATCAACTTCCTCCAATGTCTTTTTCAAAAGAAATTGAAGCGGCGCTCCATCCTCGGGTAAAGTAGTCATATGATGACCGTTGCTGTTCGTCGTGAAAGAAATGAGCTCAGCATAGATGTGCGCGCCACGTGCCAATGCAAGCTCTCGTTCTTCCAGAAGCAGCACTCCCGCACCTTCCGCGGTAACAAAGCCATCACGTTGACCATCATAGGGGCGCGATGCACGTTCCGGGTCGTCATTGCGAGTACTTAAGGCTTTCATGACGGAAAACACGTTGACACCGGTAGCACTGATTGCAGAATCGGAACCACCAGCAAACATACGGTCGGCCCGCCCTTCCTGAATTGCCCAATAAGCCTGTCCAATGGCGTCAGCACCAGCAGAACATCCAGTAGAAATAACAGTAGACGGTCCATACAATTGATGATGAGCTGCTATTACACTTGTGGGTGTAAAGCTCATGAGAAAGGTGGCTGGCTGCAAATCTTGCTTACGAGCAAAGAGGGGTTTTGTGCCACGATTCGTGAACTTGAGCCAGAGTCTTTCACCTACTTCAACAGAGGATAGCGCATGCCCCATCATCACACCCGTAGAGTTGCGTTCAGATTCACTCAATTCGCCGGGTAAGTTGCTGTCGCAGTATGCAAGATTAGCCGCTGCGACAGCAAATTGCGTTCCTCGATCGAACATCTCGACTTCCTGCTTCGTGAGACCCAACGATATCGGATCAAAATCTGCTACTTCTCCAGCAATGCGTGTGGGCAAGAAACTGGCATCAAAGAGAGTGATATGGCGGACACCTGATCGTCCTGAAATACAGGCGTGCCAGAAATCCTCTTTGCCGATGCCGTTTGGCGCTACTACACCGAGGCCAGTGATAACGACTCTTCTCTGCTTGTGTAATCTCATAGTTTTGTTCTTCGTTTCCGGGAGTACGGCATCATCGACACCCACTCCCCTAAGCGATTAACCTAATCTATGAACGAGTGTAAGGTACACCGAGAAAATTCGCTATGAACTGGTTCACAATTTCGGCCTGTGAGTACAAAAAGAAGCGTTCACCTCCTGGAATTACGTGATAACCCGCACAGTCAGGTATCTGCTCGGAGAACCAGTGTGTTTTAGGTTCAGGCGCGAGTACGTCATCTTCGCGGTTTATGAGCAGGATAGGCATGGTTAATTGATCCAGGCGATCACGTATATCGAAATAGTGAATGATCGGTAACACCGAAAATTTATAGACAAATGGCCAGAGGGCGATCTTACGAAATTGCTCTTCGATCAAATTACGAGGTAAACGGCAGATAAGATCAGTTCCTGGTGCAGTTTGATGAGCAACGATATAGTTGATGACAATGCGTCTCAAGAACCAGGCGGGGAGGAAATGTTCGACCGGAAGGCGCACAAAGATTTCGTGCAAAAGCCAGATGAAAGGATGAGGTGCAATCTGATAGTCGGCGCCTTGAGCGATGATGATTAATGAACGGCAGCGTTGCGGATAGCGGATGGCGAATTCAAGGAGCACCATGGCGGCATCACCGTGAGCGATGAGATCAACACATTCCAGTCCAAGACTGTCGAGGACTGCACACAATTCTTCAGTGCGTTCAGCAAAGCCAACGGGGTGAGTGCGAACTTCGCGGCGTCGATAGAGGATGACGCGCCTGGATTGGCTGAACTCGCGTATCTGCCTGGCATAGATAAACTCAAGATGCTCCAGCACAGGTACAAAGACTAAGGGCACACCTTCTCCTATATCAATGATCGGGAGATCAATTTTACCTACCGGGGTACGCCGCCAAAGGTTTTCGATGTATGCGACGTCGGCGTAAAATATCGTTGGTTCTACAGTTGGAATTGTCAGCATATTCACGTAATTCTCCAGAGCAACCTGGCCCGCTCAACCTGGCTATCAAAGACTTGCCTGCAAACAAGCTTTGCAGAGTTTTATAAGTATATGACATTTCAAAGCAAAAATGTCGATTATGATATGGCAATAGCCACGATAATCGTATATACTACAAACGTCGAGTTAAACGTATATACTAACAGCAACATATTTCTACAAGCATATTTTGAGTATTTAGGAGGCAAACGTATGGCAGATATCAAACAGCAGGTAGATGAAGCGATGCAAGAAGCACAGGCAGAGCAGGACCAGCTACAGGATGAGCAGTCGCAAACAAATGAAATCCCTGACTACAGGTCTGACCGTGAGGAAGTCAGGCATGCTTCTGAGCAATTGTTCCGCAGTCTATTTCGCGCAGGGGTACATGTCGCAATGGCCCCTGTGTATGTATTGCCAGAAGAATCCAGGGAACATTTCTTTGCAGCAGGGCGGGAATTCACGCGCGGGCTATCTTCGCTAGCGCAGGAAATTGCCGACGATTTCGATAAGTTAGTAACGAGGGAGAACGAAAAGCTGGGGAATGAGTAGGGCATTTCCATCCACTTTTCTATTCTCCTAAAATCTTTCGATATAAGCTTCGTTGTCGATTAGCTGCATCCGCGTAGATAGCGTGGCGTGCCTCATCTGGTAAAACAGGAGACTCGAGTTCTACCGGGACGTGCGCTATATCATGAATAATGCCTAACGCTTCCAGCGCCAGAAGCGCGGAGCCGCGGGCTGAGGCTTCACGTTCCAGCAAGGGATAGAGAGGCGCATTCAGCG